>Ga0302325_10000035_pt1 | contig 363296 bp, 300 predicted proteins | sample Palsa_T0_2_FD_201948 | JGI IMG/M metagenome (GOLD analysis project Ga0302325, IMG submission 201948) | Peat permafrost microbial communities from Stordalen Mire near Abisko, Sweden - Palsa_T0_2 | ecosystem: Environmental > Terrestrial > Soil > Palsa > Peat permafrost | place: Sweden: Abisko...
CTGACACGTGCTGCGGTAGTCGACATCCTGGACGTGCATGACCTTGAAGCCGGGCTTAGTCATGACGCCGTCAGGATCGAAGGCGGGATCGGGCGGCAGTTGCGCGGCTGCCACAAGCTGTGGGCCCGCCGCTGGCCGTGCGTTGCTGGGTTCTCAGGATCCTGCCGCATCTGACGCGACGATCCAGGCTCTCGCGAAATACACAGCACTGGCGAAGGACAACACACGCGATGCCAGGGTAGCGCTGTTGCGCGCGCTCAAGACAACCGGCTCCGTCGCCAATGCGGATGCGCTTCGTCCGTACGTTCACGACTTCGATCCTGCAGTTGCGGCGTTGGCTGCAACCCTGGTCTCGGGATGGACCGGCGCGCAGGTTGCGGCTGAACCGCATCGCGAACCAGCGGCTGCCCCCGATATGGCGTCAGACCTCAAGCTCAGCGCGTCACATCTCCTCATCACCATGAAGAGCGGCGGCGTCTTCGAGATTGAGCTTTACCCAGACCAGGCGCCGCTTACTGTCGAGCGCATGGTATAAGCGATAGAACACAACCTGCTGTAAACAGTGACTCCAAAGAGAGGGTCCCAGACGATGCGAAAACACAGCCCGGAGAATGAACGAATCAAGCATCAGTATCTCGCATATTTGAAGGAAGCTAAGTGCCACGGCGAACGCACCCTGGATGCTGCTGCCAAGGCTCTGCATCGCTTTGAGGAGTACACCAAATTTCGGGATTTCAAATCATTTCACCAGAACCAGGCGATTGCATTCAAGAAGCATCTGGCTGACCTGAAAAGCCAGCGGTCGGGCGAAAAGTTGAGCAAGGCGACACTCCATGCGACGCTGGTATCACTCAAACGCTTCTTTCAGTGGCTATACGGCCAACCAGGCTACAGGTCGCGTTTTCAATACTCCGACGCGGAATATTTCAACCTGTCAGAAAAGGACACGCGGGTTGCCACGGCGCAACGAGAAAAGCGAGCGCCGACGCTAGAGCAGATTCGCCACGTCATCCAAAGAATGCCAGGCAGCACCGAAATTGAGTGCCGCGACCGGGCGGTGGTTGCGTTTACGCTGCTGACTGGAGCGCGGGACAGCGCGATTGCATCCATGAAGCTGAAGCATGTTGACCTGATTGCGGGATGCGTTCACCAGGATGCGCGAGACGTGAGAACGAAATTCAGCAAGACATTTGACACGTTCTTTTTTCCAGTGGGGGATGATGCCTTGCGGATTGTCGCGGAATGGGTTGGCTATCTGAAAGCAGAAAAGCTGTGGGGGAATGATGACCCTCTCTTTCCGGCAACGCGCATCGCAGTGAGCGAGGATCGTCGGTTTGCGGCATCGGGGCTAAGCCGGGCGCATTGGAGCAGCGCCTCGCCGATTCGCGGCATTTTTCGAGAGGCCTTTGAAAGAGCTGGGGTCCCTTACTTCAACCCACACAGTTTCAGAAATACGCTTGTCCGGCTGGGCGAGGAACGGTGCAAGTCGCCCGAAGAATTCAAGGCGTGGAGCCAGAACCTCGGCCATGAAAAGGTTCTGACGACCTTCCTCAACTATGGATCAGTGACGTGCGACAGGCAGGGCGAGATTTTGCGCGGCCTTGCCACTCCTCAAGAGACTGTGCAGCCGGGCGCGGATGAAATAGCAGAGGCACTCTTTACGAAAATGCGGGACGCCGGGGTTTATTTGCATGGCAGTGACAACTAGGCGGCTGTTCCACGGAAAGGAAGTACTTTGCCGCCACGCTGGGTTTGCTCCAGAAAGTCGGCCCAATCCTGCATCATTCTGGTGCGCGGCGCAAGGTGGAGAGCGTGGTTATAGGCCGCGCTCACGGCGTTGCGAGGTGCATGGGCAAGCTGCAATTCGATGTGCTCGTGCGGGTACCCCTGCTCATGCAGAATGGTCGAGGCTAGGCCCCGAAAGCCATGACCAGTCTGACGACCTCGGTAGCCCATGCGGTCAAGAGCCAGCAGAATGGTGTTGTTGCTCATTGGCCTGGATGGCTCGCGGTCTCCCGGAAAGACCAATTCCCCCGCGCCCGTAATTGTTCGCAGCAGTTCCAGAACCTCAATCGCCTGCCTTGCAAGGGGGACAACATGCGGAGTATCCATCTTCATGCGTTCTGCCGGAATGTTCCAACGTTGCGCCTCGAAGTCGATTTCCTCCCAGCGAGCTTCGATGAGTTCGGATGTACGCACAAAGGTTAGCGCCAGCAGCTTCATAGCCAGCCGTGTGACGACTTTACCGCGATAGACCTCGATAGCGCGCAGAAGGTCGGGCAGTTCCTTTGCGTCCACTCGCGCCAGATTTACCTTCTTTGTTGGCCGGAGAACGTCGGAAGGCTTGAACTCGGCAACGGGGTTCCGGCGGACATAGCCGTGGGCGATTGCATAACGGAAAACCTGCCCAGCAGTCTCCAGCGCGCGCTTGGCAAGATCCCCTGCTCCACGCGCCTCGATGGCTTTGACCATGGCCACCAGTTCCGGCGGTTCGATGAGGGCTATTCGCCTTGCACCAATCGCAGGGAAAACATTCGCCTCAAGACGGCGGCGCGTGGCATCGACGTGACGGCTGCTCTTGTTCACCTTCCAGTGATCGAACCAAAGGACGGCGACTTCAGAGAAAGGATTCTCGCCCGCTTCCATGGCGGATTCCTTCCCCGCCTTGCGTTCGGCCATCGGATCGGAGCCCGCTGCAAGCAAGCGGCGAGCTTCTGCATGGCGGAAACGCGCATCGGCCAGAGAGACATCTGGGTACGCGCCGAAAGGCATGAGCTTTTCCCTGCCTTCATGCCGGTACTTCCAGCGCCACAGCTTGCTTCCCGATGGATTGACCAGCAGGTAGAGGCCTTTGCCATCGGCCAGCTTGTACGGCTTCTCTGCGGGGCGCGAGCGTTTGATTGCGGTGTCGGTCAATCCCATGGAGGCCCTCCTCATTGGGGGTACTTTGGGGGTATTGGGGGTATCGGTTCTGGGGGTATTTTCTGGATACCCCAAAATGTACCCCCATCTGAATCTGGCTCCCATAGTACGCCTTTGGACGTAGAAATACGAAATTCCCAATGTTTATCGGAGATTTTCATACTCTCTAGGATGTTCTCGGATAGCTTAGGAAGGACTTATGGTGGGCAGTGAGGGACTCGAACCCCCGACATCCTGCTTGTAAGGCAGGCGCTCTAACCAACTGAGCTAACCGCCCACTCCGCCGCAGAGTTGCGGCACTCTCTCGATGATACCAGCGGCGCAGCCCGTCTCGCGCTGTTCGCCGGCCTTCTGCCCCAAGCCACTCCGCCTGCCTTGCTAGACTCAACCTCGTGCCTCGCCTCATCATCAACGCCGACGACTTCGGGCTCACAGCCGGCGTGAATCGCGCCATCGCCGAGCTGCACGCCGCCGGGGTTCTCACCAGCACCACGCTGATGGCCCGCGCCAATGCAACGAGAGGCGCCATCGATCTCGCCCGCTCCATTCCATCGCTCGGCATCGGCTGCCACGTTGTCCTCACCGACGGAGAGCCCACCTCGCCCAAAGAGCGCATTCCCTCGCTCCTCGACATGAGTAAAGGCGCGGCGAAAACGGGCGCATTCCTGCCTTCGCTCTCGGGATTCTTGCTGCATCTCTTCACCGGTCGTCTGCGCGCCGCCGAAATCGAAGCCGAAACCCGCGCGCAGATCGAGTCTCTCCAATCTGCCGGTTTGCATCTCACGCACATCGACACGCACAAGCACACGCACATGTTTCCCAACGTGCTGCGGCCGGTGCTGCGCGCGGCTCGCGCATGCGGCATTCGCGCCATCCGCAATCCATTTGAGCCGCAATGGGCCATTCGCGCCTCGCTCGGCGCGCCCTGGCTGCGCCTTGCGCAGGTCAGCGCGCTGCGCTGGCTCGCGCCCGACTGCCGCCGCATCATTCAACAAGAAGGCTTCGCCACCACCGACGGCACAGTCGCCGTCGCCGGCACCGGAATTCTCGACGCGCCCACCCTGCGCGCGCTCCTGCAGCAAATGCCCGAGGGCACATGGGAGCTCGTCACCCATCCCGGCTACAACGATGCCGATCTCGCGCAGGTGCGCACGCGTCTCCGCGCTTCGCGCAATGCCGAGCGCGAAGCGCTGCACGCGCTCCGCGAATTCCCACACATCGAGCTCGTCTCCTTCGCGGCTCTTCATTAGCCCCGCCAACTCCGCCCAAGCATTTCCCTGCATCTTCACCCCGCGCTGGCGCGTCCATAAGTCAGCGCCGAATTTCGGTAACTAAAGGCCCTCATGCGCATCGGAATCACCTGTTATCCCACCTACGGCGGTTCCGGAGTTGTGGCCACGGAGCTCGGCATCGAGCTGGCCGCACTGGGCCATCAGGTTCATTTCATCTCCTACTCGCAACCCTTCCGCCTCAGCGGCCGCGACGAGGGAATCTTCTACCACGAGGTTCCCGTCTCGAATTACCCGCTCTTCGAGTTTCCGCCTTACGACCTGGCGCTGGCGTCGCGCATGGCCGAGGTTGCGGAGTACTACAATCTTGATCTGCTGCACGTGCACTACGCCATTCCGCACTCCGTGAGCGCGCTGCTCGCGCGCCAGATGCTGGCGAGGAAGGGCCGCCGCCTGCCCTTTGTGACCACGCTGCACGGAACCGACATCACGCTTGTCGGCCTCGACCGCAGCTACCTGCCCATCACGCGCCACGCAATCATCGAGAGCGACGGCGTGACGAGCATTTCGGAGTACCTGCGCGACAAGACCATCGTCGACTTCGATATCGACCGGCCGATTGAGACCATCACCAACTTCGTAAATTGCGACGTGTACAAACCCATCGAGGACGACGCGCGGCGCGAAGAGACATGCGAGCGCCGGCGCCTCGCCGCGCCCCACGAGTCGGTGCTGATTCATCTCTCGAATTTCAGACCGGTGAAGCGCGTGACGGATGTGGTAAAGATTTTTGCGTTAGTGGCAAAAGAGCGGCCGGCGCAACTCGTGCTCATCGGCGACGGTCCCGACCGCTCCGCCGCCGAATTCCTGGCGCACGATCTGGGAATTCAGGAGCGCGTGCATTTCCTCGGCAAGCAGGATCGCGTCAACGAGCTGCTCCCCCTCGCCGATCTGCTCTTGATGCCCAGCGCGCTCGAATCCTTCGGCCTCGTCGCCCTTGAGGCCATGGCCTGCAAGGTTCCCTCGATCGCGACGAATGTCGGCGGCGTGCCCGAGCTTATCGACGACGGCGTCACCGGCCTGCTCTACGACGTGGGCGACGTGGACGGCATGGCCGCCGGCGCGCTCAGCCTGCTCAATGATCACGGGCGCCTGAAAATTATGCGCGAGGCCGCCCGCGAGGCCGCCCGCAGGCGTTTCTGCTCCACTCTGGTCGTGCCGCATTACGTGCGGTTCTACGAAGAGGTACTTGCGGCGCAGTAAGGAAGGCTTGCGGCGCGGTGTTCCCGGCCTGCCGCAAAGCGATCCGGGCCGGCGGTGCAATGATCCGCTGGCTTACCGCCCAATAATTCCCGCGCTCCGCGCTTATTTTTTTCAAGAAAACTCTTGTCAAACTTGCCTGGGCCCGGCATATTCTGCTTGCACGGGTAGGGGGGTCACGAATGCAACCAGGAAAAATATTGATTCTGCTTATGGCGTGGGCGCCGTTTGCGCTGGGGTCGCAGGTGGGCGGTGCACAAGCGCCGGGGGCACGCTTTGACGGAACGTGGACGACACAGATGGCATGTGATGCGAGCACCCATATGCCTGCCTACCATTGGAAATTCCCGGCGACCATCAAAGACGGGAATTATCACGCGCAGCACGGGGAAGAAGGCGGGCCGGGATACATGGTGATCGACGGGCCCATCAACCCCGACGGCAGCGCCAAACTGCATGCCAAGGGCACCGTGCAGTCCGGCAAGGGGGGAATCGTCACCCAGCTCAAGGGCAACAAATACGACTACTACATTGAGGCGAAATTCGGCGACACAACCGGAACAGGAAAGCGCGATGAAGGTGCCGGTCTTCTGGGCCGCCCCTGCTCATTCGATTTCGCCAAACAGATGGAGCCAAGCGCAGCGCCGCCCCCTCAATAAGAATCCGCAAGCCCCGTTGTGCCTAATTCGGCCTGACCCGGGCAGTGCAGCCTGACGCGACCTGATCGGCGTGGCCGGCGCGCAACCTGCGTGCTTGAGCTGCGCTGCGCGCGGCAATGCGTCCCAAAATGATTACCTCTGGTACCTATTCGTCATTCCCTGAATGACTTCCATCTCTTGCTTTCCCGTAGAATGAAGTCGTTCACGGGTCCCGTCTTTTTCTGGACCTGCAGCTCGGATCTTCAGTTCGGATCTGTACTTTTGCCTCCTTTTTGCCGCCTTCTTTCTTTTTCCCGCTATCGATGGGAACGATGATCGATGGGAACGATCGGACGATGAAGACTGAGCCATGAACACTGAACTGATTCGCAAGGATTGGGTCGGCCGCGTCATCGATGGCCGGTTTCGCCTTCTCGAGTGGATGGGAAGCTCTGGCCACGCCGGCGTCTTTCTCTGCGAAGTCGACGCGAAGCCTGAGCACCAGGCCGCCATCAAGCTCTTTCCCGCCGACATCGATGGCGCCGCAGCCTGCGCCGCCGGCTGGAGCATCGCCGCTGGCCTCGATCATCCCAACCTCATCCGCGTTCTGCAAACCGGCCGCGATCGCGTGGATGAAAGCGGCGTTCTCTACGTCGTCACCGACTACGCCGGAGAAGTGCTCTCGGAGATTCTTCTCGAGCGCCCGCTCAATCCCGATGAAACCCGGCAGATACTCCCGCCAATTCTCGATGTGCTCGGTTATCTCCATGATCGCGGACTCGTGCATGGCCGCCTGAAACCATCGAACATCATGGTCGTCGACGACCAGCTCAAGCTCTCCGCGGAAAACATTCGCGGCGCAACCCCCATCGCTCCCATTCCGCCGACGCTCGATATCTACGATGCGCCCGAGCGCGCTGCCGGCAAAATCTCTCCGGCATCCGATCTCTGGTCGCTCGGTGTCACGCTCGTCGAGTCGCTCACCCGCATCCCGCCCGCGTGGAACCGCGCCAGCACCGTTGACCCCATGGTCCCGCCTTCTGTCGTCAGCCCGTTCGCGCAGATCGCGCGCGAGTGCCTGCGCCAGGAGCCAAACCTCCGCTGCTCGCTCGACGAGGTGCACGCGTGCCTGGCAAGCGGCGCCGCGGTGCCGCATCGCGCCGGGCCCGCAGAAAAACGCACTGCCACTGCTCGGCGCCGAATCCTCGTCGCAGCAGCCTCCGTTGCGCTTCTCGCCCTCTTCGGCGCCTTCATGCTCCGCTGGCACCACGCGAATTCGACAACTGCAAGCGCGCTCTCTGCGCCCAGCCCGACCGGCGAAGCGCCGACGGCAACCACACCCGATTCCTCCGCGCCGCCCGCAGCAAGCTCAACGCCGAACGATTCAACACAAAGCGGCTCGACTCCACCCGCAAACACTCCTGCGCCATCCCAGCCATCACCCGCATCGCAAGCTCCAGCTCAGCAAACTTCTGCGCCTGTTCAGCCGCAGCCAGGCGCCGCAAACCCATCGCCCGATTCCACTCCAGCTCCGCCTCCCGCCGCAGTTACTCAGCCTGCGCCGTCCGCACATTCCGGAACGGCAAAGGGCGGCGTGGCGCAGCAGGTGATGCCGGAAGTCCCGGAGAAGGCCATCCGCACGATTGAAGGCACATTGAAAGTCGGCATTCAGGTCAACGTTGATCCCAGCGGTGCGGTCTCCGAGGCAACCATCGCATCGCAGGGCCCGAGCCTTTACTTCGCGAACCTTGCGCTCAAGGCTGCGCAGAACTGGAAGTTTAAGCCCGCCATCGCCGATGGCCAGCCGGTGCCGAGCGTGTGGCGACTGCGGTTTGAGTTCCACCGGTCAGGAACCGATGTGATCCCGCTCGAGCAGAATCCCTAACGCGGCCTGATAGGATCAACGGTCGCCTCCGTGCAGCGGCAAACTTCCGAAAAAGCGCGCTGATCGATCAGCCCCAAGGTTCTTTGCGCCGGGCACATCTTCGCGCTCTCTCCTTGTTTTTCTCTCGCCACCTCTAACACACGGTGTATACTCGGCGAATTCGAATATTCCCTTTAATAACTCCCGGTTCCGTTTTTCGAAGACCCGAACCCACAGCTCCCCCTTTCTCGAAATCACGCCTGGCTGCAACGCCGGACCTTCAAATGCCGAGAGCTCACGCCTCGGCTACAGCGGAATCCGAGTTGAATTACCGGAGAGCACGTCCCTCAAGTAGCCTTTTCCTCAAGAAAAGGCCACCTTCAAGATTCCGTCAGGGCAAGCTCACTCGGGTTCCGCTCTTGCAATAAGGAGGTTGCTATGGAGAGGATCAAGAAAGCCGTACTGTGGCCTTGTATCTGCGCAATCGCGTTTGCTGCGGCGGCGCTGGCTGCACACGCGTCCGCCCAGGATGGAAACATCCGCAGCGTCACCTTCTACACCGTCAAGCCCGAGCGTGTCGGCGATTTCCAGGCTGAAATCAAGGCGTACAACGCGCTGCTCGCAAAAGCCTCGTCCACTCACTATGGCTCCGTCTGGATGTCGACCACGGGGCCTCACGAATACGTCCACGTAATCTATTACAAGAATTGGGCCGATCTCGATAGCGACATGGCGGCCGACCCACAGCTGAAGGATCAGGCCATGGACTTGGCACGCATCAGCATGCGGATCACGGACTGTGCCGTAAGCTATCGTCGGGTGATCGAAGAGATCATGCCCGAGTACAACATTTCGTCAGCCGATATGCCCAAGATGATTCGGGTTCTGCAAACGCAGGTGCGCCCGGAAAAATATCATGACTATCTCGAGCTCATGAAGCACGACATTTTCCCGGCGGTCCAGAAGGCGGGAACAAAGGATTACAGCGTCGCGGTAGAGCGGTTTGGCGAATCCAACATGCAGATCACTTCCGTCACGGGATTCAACAGCTGGGCCGATCTCGACGCAGGCATTGGCGCACAAAAAGGACTGAGCAAGGATGAGTATCAGGCTCTTCTTGACAAGGTCCGTACGCTCGCCACTGGAAGCGAGTACGACATCTATCGCTTCCAACCCGATCTCAGCTATCTGCCGCCGCACGCCGCGAAGTGAGCACAAAAAGGGGCGAGCTCAGTCTCGCCCCTTTCCATTCGATCTGATCTTTTATCACTCACCACTGTCCATTGATTTACAGCGTGCGCTTGAAGAGCGGCGTCGCGATCAGCAGCGTGCCAATTCCAAAGACAGACAGAAACAGCAGATCGCCCCAGATGGCGGAGAAGCCGCCGTCTTTGAGCAGTATTGCCTTGAGGCCGTGAATCGCGTAAGTGAACGGGTCGACGATGGCGATGGCGCGCAGCCATTTGGGAAACGCATCGATGGGATAGATGGCGCCGGAGGGAAAGAAGAGCAGCGTGTTGAGCACGCCGAACATGGCGCGCGGCACCAGCGGATCGTCGATGCGGACCATCATGAGGAACATCATTCCGTTGAATGCGATGGAAGTGACGAGGATGACGAGGAACAGCTCGAGATCGCGCTCGGGATGGAAGATGACGCCAAGGCCGGCCATGAGCGAGCCGATGACGGTGAGCGAGATGCCGGCGAGCACGGCCTTGATGGCTCCCGCCAGGTTCAGTCCCATCACCAGCTCGAGTCCGGTGATGGGCGTAACCAGATAGCCCTCGTGCACGCCGCGCGCCTTGTCATCGATGTACAACATGCCGCCGCCGATCATGACCGAGACATACATGGCGAGCGCGATGGAGCCGGCAAGCAGAAACTTCATGTAGGCGACGTACGGATAGATCTCGACGACATCGAGCGCGACGTTCTTGTCAATGGAATCGGGGATGAGCGGTGCGTTGAGCGCATCGACGACGGACTGCATCTCGCCTTCAAGGCTGGACGAGGTGAACTGATCGGAGTTGTCGACGACGAGGCCGATCTTGGGCGCATCCTGCGAGTAGACGCGCCGCGAGTATTGCGCGGGAATGATGACGGCGGCGTCAATCTTGCCCGTCTGCACGGCATTGCGCGCCGTCACTTCGTCCGGATAATTCACGGTATTAAACGTCTTGATCGTCGCGCCCACGGCGTCGAACGCCTCGCGCACCTTCACCGCCTGCGGCCCGTGATCATAATCCACCACGCCCACGCGCGCGTTCACAATTTTGCCGCCAAAGGCGTTGCCCAGAATCACAAGCTGCACCAGCGGCAGCATCATTGACATGATCATCAGCATCGGTGAGCGGAAGAACTTGCGCATCTCGCGCTCGACAATCGCCATCATTCTGTTCATGGCTGTGCTCCTGGCCGCGGCGGCATCGTGAAGACTGACTTCACCTGCTCATCGCGCAACTGCCGTCCTGTGTAATGCACAAACACGTCGTCCAGCGTCGTATTCTGCACCGAAAGCGAAGTCAGTGTCTCGCCAAGCTGCGCCGCCATCTCGACGAGCTGCATCGTCGTCTTCGATCCCGACGTCGTGATCACGCGATAAAATCCTGCGCTCTCCGGTTGCACGCTGGTCACGCCTTCCAGCGTCTTCAGCCGCGTTTCCCATCCGTCGTCTTCGCGATCAAAGTGCACTTCGACCACGTTCGCGCCTGCCACGCTGTTCTTCAGTTCCGTCGGCGTGCCCAGCGCAACAAGATTCCCGTGATCGACAATGGCGATGCGGTCACACAGCTTGTCGGCCTCTTCCATGTAATGCGTCGTCAGCAGCATCGTCAGGTGGCGGTTGCTCTTCAGGTTGTTTAGCATCTCCCACACGGCGATGCGCGAAACGGGATCGAGGCCGGTCGTCGGCTCATCGAGAAAAAAGATGCGCGGGTTGTGCACCAGTCCGCGCGCGATCTCTAGTCTGCGCCGCATGCCGCCCGACAGAGTCTTGGTCTGCGCGCCGCGCCACTTCAGTAGGTCCACGGCCTGCAGAACCTCGGTGACGTTTTTCTCGCGCTCTGCGCGCGGAACGCTGTACAGCTTGGCGTAGATGTTCAGATTCTCCTCGACGGTGAGGTCGGGATCGCTGGTCATGGCCTGCGGAATGACGCCGATGATGCGGCGCACATCGTCAGGCTCCTTCTCGACGTCGATGCCGCCGACGAGCGCGCGGCCGCTGGTCACGGGAATGAGCGTCGTCATCATGCGAATGAGCGTGCTCTTCCCTGCTCCGTTCGGCCCCAGCAACCCGAAGATTTCGCCCTCGGCCACGCTGAAGTTCACGCCCTTCACCGCTTCAAAGTCGCCGTAGCGCTTCACGATGTTTTCGACCGCAATGGCCGTCGGGCGGGAGGCGCCATTCGCGGGCGGCGCGGCGTTGATAGACGGCGAAGTGCCCGCGGTGCTCATTGATTCACCAGTTTGGCCTTAGGGATGTACACCTCGGCCGTCATGCCGGGAACGAATTCCTCGCCGGGGTTGGGGATCAGCAGCTTGAGTTGTACGGTCTTGATATCGCGCTTGATGCTGCTCACATCGCGCTGCGTGGCAAAGTCTCCCTCGGCAGCCTTCGCAATCACCTTTCCCTGCACCGTTGCGCCGCTCGGCATCACCACGCGCAGCTGGTCGCCCAGTTTCACCGCATCGGCCTGGGTCTCCGGCAGCGGCGCGTAGACCCAGGTCTGGGTGAGATCCATGATGGTCACGATCGGCGTGCCGGCGGCAACGACTTCGCCCTGGCGCGCGGCCCACACATCCACCTTGCCATCCACCGGCGCGATGACCTGCGCGTAGCCCTGCTCGACTCGTGCTTCATCGGCAAGCGCGGCGGCGTTGGCCTCAGCGTCGCGCGATTCAGAGACGGTGCGCGCGGAGACTTGTGTGAGCATCTCGTGCGCGCGCGCCTGGCGCAGAGAGGCCTGCGCGGAATCCAGATTGCCTCTGGCGGTGTTGACGGCGGCTTGCGCCGCCTGCAGGCTGGTCTGCGCGTCGTCGCTGGCCTGCGCGCTCATAATTCCCTGCTTCGCCAGTGCGACCGTGCGGCTCGTATCCGCCTGCTGGTGCGCAAGATTGGCCTGCGCCTGCGCCAGCGTTGCCTGCGCGGCAATCACCTGCGCTGCGGCCGCGCTTGCCGCGCTGGAGGTTTCGCCGTTGGTCTGGCGCTCCGTCTCCTGAGCCTCGCTCAGCTTCCATTGATTGCCGGCGGCATTGGCTTCAGCGGCCTTCAGCGCGTCGGCAAGGTCCTGGCTCTCGATCACTGCGATTGTCTGCCCGGACTTCACTGTGTCGCCCTCCTGCACGGAGAGCGTCTGAATGCGGCCGGGAATCCTGGAGCTGACCACGACTTCATTCGCATCCACGGTGCCGATCAACTGCAGATCGCCGGTGTGGCGCGTCGAGACGATATACCAGATCAGCGATCCGACCGTCAGAATGCCAAGGATCATGAAAACTCGATTACGTGCACTCACTTTTTCTTCACCTCGAATCCCTTAAGATCGGCGTTATCCGGCATCGGCGAGTCGGCCAGAACCCGCGCTGCCAGCTCTGCTCCGTGTTGGCGATCGACAAAGACTGCCTGCCCCAGAAACTCCACCAGCGCCACGCGCCGCGTGCGCAACACTTCCTTATCGAACGGCTCAAAGTCCACCACCTGCCGCAGCATCGGCGCGCTCAAAAAATAAAAGACATTCGGGCCCAGCGTCGCCAGCATCATTTGCAGCCACTCGGTCTTGATCAGCTCACCCGCGTCCACTCCTTCACGCACCATCGACTGCAACATCGCGTACATCGGCGCAAAAACCCGCTTCACCAGGATCGGCAGCTCGCCTTCCTCGCCCTTGCGCAGGCGCATCATCTCCTGCTGCATCAGGCTCTGGAACTCGCGCTGCGTCAGGATGCGGTCGAAGTGTTCGAGTGCCACGCGCAGCAGCCGCTCACCCGGCGATGCCTCGAGCAGAAACACTGCCATCGAGCGGTCGCGCACCCGGCCTGACACCATTTCCAGCGCAGCCGAGTACAGCTTCTCTTTGCTCTCGAAGTAGTAATAGAGCAGCGCCTTGTTCACTCCGGCCGCCGAGGCGATCTGCTCGGTGCGCGCGCCAGCCAGCCCATGCTCGCTGAATTCGCGCACCGCGGCCTCAAGAATTCTGGTCTTGGTTTCGGCCGCGCGGTCGAGAGCGGCTTCGTGGGTTGGCTGATTCGACATAATTAACTAACTGGTTAGTAAAATACCGCAAGTTCAACTCGGCACGCAAGAGCTTTCTAGCGGCAGACCTAACAATCTGCGCCTATCTACATTTTATTCAATGACTTGCTCTGGTCTGTTAATCGAACACCACAGTCTTGTTTCCATAGCATAGGATGCGCCGATCCAGGTGCCAGCGCACCGCCCGCGACAAAACCATCCGCTCCAGGTCTCGGCCCCGCGCCACCAAATCCTCCACCTGGTCGCGGTGCGAGATGCGCGCCACATCCTGCTCGATGATCGGCCCATCGTCCAGCACCGCAGTGACGTAATGACTCGTTGCGCCGATCAGCTTCACGCCGCGCGCGTGCGCCGCATGGTACGGCCGCGCGCCGGTAAACGCGGGCAAGAATGAGTGGTGCACGTTGATGATTGCCGAGGGATAATGCGCCACAAACTCCGCCGAAAGAATCTGCATATAGCGAGCCAGCACCACCAGATCCACTTCATGCCGCGCAAGGAGTTCGAGCTGCCGCCGCTCGGCCTGCGCGCGTGCCTCCGCCGTCACCGGCACATGTTCAAACGGGACTCCGTAAAACGCCGCGAGCTTCTCCACCTCACGGTGATTTGAAATGATCAGCGGAATCTCGCACTGCAATTCGCCCGTGCGCCAGCGATGCAGCAGGTCCGCCATGCAGTGCAGATATTGTGAGCAGAACAGCGCCATGCGCGGCCGCCGCGCGCTCGAGCTGAGCTTCCAGTTCATCCCCAGCTCTTGAGCAAGCGCCGCAAACTCGCGTTGAAACGCGTCGAGGTCGAAGCCTGCTTCCGCGCCATCAGCGCGCCCTTGGTCCGAAGGGCTGCTGCCTGCAAGGCCAGGACCAGGACCAAGGCTCCACTCGACGCGCATGAAGAAGAGGCCCAGGTCGCGATCGATGTGCTGGTCTGCGTGGAGAATATTCGCGCCGCGCTCGTAGAGCAGCCCCGATACGCGGGCCACCAGGCCCTTGCGATCGGGGCAATCGATCAGCAAAACAGCGGAGTCCTTCATCCTCCGATCAGCTTACGCCACGGACACGATGAGGCTCTTGTCTTTTGGCGACCAGCGGGAGCGGTCCGCCCCACCGCAGGTGGTCAGTCGTAATAATCCAGCCCCAGATGCGTCACCAGATCCGCGCCCATAATATGTCGCAGCGTGTTCTTCAGCTTCATGGATTGGATGAAGAGATCGTGTTCGGGATACAACCCCTCCGCCGTCTGCGGTGACTTGAGATAAAAACTCAGCCACTCCTGGATCCCGATGGAGCGCAGCTCCGGTGTGCGCTTGGCAAGATCGAGAAAGAGGACGAGATCGAGCGCGATCGGCGCCGCAAGAATCGAATCGCGGCAGAGGAAGTTCACTTTTAACTGCATCGGATATCCCAGCCAGCCGAAGATATCGATGTTGTCCCATGCTTCTTTTTCGTCGCCGCGCGGCGGGTAATAGTTGATGCGGATCTTGTGGTAAATGTCGCTGTAGAGATCGGGATAGAGCTCCGGCTGAAAAATGTACTCGAGCGACCCCAGCTTCGACTCTTCCTTCGTCTTGAACGACTGCGGCTCATCCAGCACTTCACCGTCGCGGTTGCCGAGAATGTTCGTCGAGAACCATCCCTTCACGCCAATCATGCGCGCCTTGAACGCCGGCGCGAGCACGGTCTTCATAAACGTTTGCCCGGTCTTGAAGTCCTTGCCGCAGATCGGCGCGGCATTCTTCTTCGCCAGCTCGATCATCGCCGGGATATCGACCGTCAGATTCGGCGCGCCATTCGCAAACGGCACACCCTCCTTCAGCGCCGCGTAGGCATAAATCTGCGAAGGCGCAATGCCGAGGTCGCTTTTTTCGAGTCCTTTTTCAAAAGCGGAGACAGTTTGGTGCACCGCTGACGGCTCCATGAAAATCTCCGTCGAGCCGCACCAGATCATTACCACGCGGTCCACCGTCTTCTTGAATGCCTGAATATCGGCGATGATCTGCTCGGCCAGATCGAGCTTGTTGTTGCCCTTCTTGACGTGTGTGCCGTTGAGCCGCTTCACATAATAGCGATCGAATACTGCCGGCATGGGCTTGATGGTTTCGAGATACGACTTGAGCTTTGCCAGCGTTTCCTTGTCCAGCACCGCTGCGTGCGCCGCGGCCTCGTACACGTTGTCTTCAAAGATGTCCCATCCGGCGAACACCACGTCATTCAAATCCGCCAGCGGAACGAAGTCTCGGATCAGCGGTGAATTGTTTTCAGTCCTCTTGCCCAGCCGGATCGTTCCCATCTGCGTCAGCGAGCCGATCGGCTTCGCCAGCCCGCGCCGCACCGCCTCCACTCCGGCGATCATCGTGGTCGCCACAGCCCCCAGGCCCACAACCATAATTCCCAGCTTGCCCTTTGCGGGCGCGATCCCCTCGGTGCGTTCGATTTTCGATCCGGCGGTCTTTGCTCCCGCAGACTTTGAAGTTGCTGCCGGCGTGCCTGCAGGTGTCCCCTGATTCTTGCCGCCGTTCTGTTTCGTCGCCATTGCCCCTTGGTACCTTCCTTTGCGATGAATTCACGTGGAATGACTGCCGGGAATGATTGCTTTGGAATAGACGCTGCGGCGCGCGCAGCCTCTCGCGTTACACCGCCCTGTGGCGGCGCCTGCGATTTAAGTGCGTCCACACAAACCACACCAGCGCAACCAGCAGGAGCAGTTCCACCACCAGGTGCAGCCGGTGAAAGATCTCTTCGAAGCGCGGGTCGGAGTGCCACGCTGCACCCAGCCGCTGGCCCGCATATGCCAGCACAAAGCACCACGGCCACGATCCGGCGAACGTATAAATGTGGAAGCGAAGCTGCGGCATCTTCGCAATGCCCGCCGGAAACGCGATGAACGTGCGCACAATCGGCATCAGCCGCGCGATCAGCACCGTAATCGATCCATATTTATCGAAGAAGGCCGTCATGCGATCCAGATCGTGATGGCTCATCAACACCCAGTTGCCGTAGCGCTCCACCAGCGGCCGTCCGCCGCGAGCGCCAATCCAATACGCGATCGCCGACCCCACGTTGCAGCCCAGCGCGCCCGCCGTCGCCGCCCAAAAAATGTTGAAGCGCCCCAGATACACGAGGTACCCGGCGAACGGCATGATGATCTCTGACGGCAGCGGAATGCAGGCCGACTCGATCCCCATGAGCGCGACGATGCCGCTGTAGCCGGCGACGCTGATCACATGGGTGATGAATTGAAACAGGAGGGCCAGAATCTTTTCGCTCATGAGCGTCCTCAGTATATAGGTGCGAAACGCACCGCCCGCGCGGTGAATCCGCATTGCAACGGGAATTTCACCTGCACACGTATGCAATTCTCATTTGTTAGGATGACGTATACTCGCGGCCATTTCAGAGGAGGCTCTCTTGTCCGATTTTCCGCCCGTTCCGCTTACTCTTGAAGGCTCCAGCGTGCTCCATCAGTTCTTCCGCTTCGACTGGAAGGCTTGGCGCGTCTGCGCGGAGGGCGAGCGCAAGAAAATCGCGGCGGAAGCCATCGCAACATTGAAGAACCTCGAACACGCGGAAAACGGCGCACCCTTCCACTCGGCGATCTATTCACTGCTCGGGCACAAGGCCGATCTGATGCTCATCCACTTTCGCGATTCGCTCGAGGCACTCAATCATGTCGAGCTCGCTCTCGTACAGACGCCGCTCTACGATTTCCTCGAAGCGAGCCACTCCTACGTTTCGGTCGTCGAGCTCGGCCTCTATGAATCAACGCGCAAGACGTATGAAGCCGCGGCGGAAAAGGGTTTCGAGCCGCACTCGCCGCAATGGAACGCTGAGATCGGATCGTCGCTCGCGCGCGCAACCGATGCCATGACGACCCGCCTCTTCCCCGCAATCCCCGCTGCGAAGTATGCGTGCTTTTATCCGATGGACCGCAAGCGCGGCGAAAACGTGAACTGGTACACCGTGCCCTTCGCCGAGCGCCAACGCATGATGCACGAGCACGGCATGATCGGCCGCCGCTATGCCGATCGCGTCAAGCAGATCATCTCCGGCTCCATCGGCATGGACGATTGGGAGTGGGGCGTCGATCTCTTCGCCGACGATCCCGTCGTCTTCAAGAAGCTGATCTACGAGATGCGCTTCGATGAAGTCAGCGCCGTCTACGCGCTATTCGGGCAGTTTTTTGTCGGCCTCCGCCTGCCCATCGAAAACCTCAGCTCATGGCTCGAAGGCCAGACCGTAAAAACAGACTGCTGATGTCTCGACAGTAAGGCATTTCTGCCTTACAATGGATAACTGAGGGTCCACGGATGGCAACGCTCACCGTCACCGCAAAAGGCCAGATTACGCTGAAGCAGGAACTGCTCCGGCATCTCAACATCGTCCCCGGCCAGAAGGTTGAAGTGGAGAAGCTTCCCGATGGACGGCTTGCTGTCGGGGCCGCCCCCAAAAAGGGTTCAATCAATAAGTTCATCGGCAGCCTGAAACGGAAGGATGGTCCGAGACTCACGATCGCTCAGATAAAGAAAATCACGGAAGACGCCTGGGCAGGCAAACGATGACGATTGCCTATGACAATTGCAATTGACACGAACGTCTTGGTGCGCGCCGCGGCGCGCGACGACGCAGACCAGACCGGGCGCGCGGCGCGCTTACTGCGAAACGAAGAATCAATCGCGGTCCCGGTTCACGCCTTATGCGAGTTTGTCTGGGTGATGCGGCAGGGCTACAAGATGCCCAGCGGTGAAATCGCAGAGTCCATTCGCTCCCTCATCGATAGCGCCAACATCATCACAAATGCCTCTATGGTTGAGGCAGGATTGAAATTACTTGAAAACGGCGGCGACTTTGCCGATGGTGTGATTGCCTACGAAGGCCGCTGGCTCGGCGCGGATGAGTTCGTCAGCTTCGACAAACAGGCCGTAACCCTCCTTCGTTCTCAGGGCCACAAAGCGCGGTTACTAAGCTGAATTCCGATACGCCTCGCCCTCTCAATTCCCCGTCGGCGCCTTCGCTGCTTCCACAATCACCACTTCGACCGCGGCGCGCTCCGCTTTGAGCCTTAAGCCGAGCTGTTCCGGTAGAGCCTCAAACAACGCCGGATACGGCGAGTCCTGCGAAGCGCCATCCCCGCGATCCCGCGCCCAGTCCAGCTTGAAATCGTAATCGCCCACGAGCCCCGTGCGGTTCAGCACCACGCGGCTGCTCAGGTCGCGCAGGCTGGTGAGCGAATCGGCAAACGCCTCCATTGAAGCTGCCCGCGCGGTCAACTCACTCCAGTCGATCTCGATGCCGGGATCGCCATCCTGAGAATCCGCCCGATGCTCGGGCGCGCGCTTGATCTTCGGCCCGGACCGCGCCACAATCAGCGCATACACCGGCAGCGTTCGCTCCTCGCGCGTGACCCTGAGCTGAAACCGGTCGGCGAGCAGCGACTGCAGCATCAGCGCCCACTCCTTGTCGCTCTGCTCGCCGGTCATTTTGCTCATCCGTGCCGCCTCCGCATCGTCTACCTTCGCGATGATGTCGAAGCGCCGGTCGTCAATCCACCCTGGCCCGCCGATGATCTGCGAATCCGACTTTAATCCGTATGCTTCACGAATCAGCCGCCGCACGGTGTAGTTCTGCACAGTAAGCCGGTCGCCGGACTGATCCAGATCCTGCCCCCAGCGGCCCGGTTTGCTTGGCCGGACGGTGGCGACTTCAAAGCTGAGTTGACGGGTCGATTGGGGCACCGAGGTCTGCTGCGCGGAGGCGCAGCAGATAGGAAAAATCGCAAGCAGGGCGAGCGAGCCTGCGCGGCCAAGCCCGCCGATGCACGGGGGGAAGCGCCGCGTTCCTCCGCAACACGACGGGCGGCCGAGGCACTGTACCATGGTCGAGTAACACTCCCAACGGCAAAATGATTGCGCGAACGAAGACGAAGAAAGCTGCGACTGCGAAGAGCACGGCCGCGCGCGGCCCCTCGAAGAAACAGACGCCTGCCGCCGCAAAAAAGACGCCGCGTGGCCGCGGCCCGCTCGCTCCCGAGCGCGTCGCCGCCATCCTCAAAACGCTTGACGAGGCTTATCCCGAGGCCGTCTGCGCGCTCAACCACCGCTCGCCGTGGGAACTGCTCGTCGCGACGATCCTCTCCGCGCAATGTACGGACGTCCGCGTGAACATCGTCACCCCGGAGCTCTTCCGTCGCTTCCCCACTCCGGAAGCGATGGCTAAAGCTTCGCTGCCCGAGCTCGAAAATCTCATCCGCACCACCGGCTTCTTCCACAACAAGGCAAAATCCATTCAGGGCGCCGCGCGCAAAATCGTTGACGGCTTCGGCGGCAATGTCCCCGAGACCCTCGCCGAGCTCATCACCATTCCTGGAGCCGCGCGCAAAACCGCCAACGTCGTACTCGGCGTCAGCTTCAATAAAGCTGAAGGTGTTGTCGTCGATACCCACGTCTTCCGCATCGCGCGCCGCCTCGAGCTGGCCAAGGGCGACACGCCACAGGAAGTGGAAAAGGAATTAATGCACTTGCTCCCGCAGGACCACTGGATCCGCTTTTCGCACCAGGTGATTCAGCACGGCCGCAAAGTTTGCATCGCGCGCAACCCAAAGTGCCGCGAGTGTCCGCTCGAAACCCTGTGCCGCTCGAACGACAAAACCTGGCACAGCTAGCGCGGCAGTCTGAGTGCCTTTTGGAGTGACTGCGGCCGCACAACTCCTCACGCCGGCCGCGAAGCGCTCGCAAGAACCATCCGCTCCTTCGCTCAGAACTCCAGCCTGAGTGCGAACTGAATCTCGCGTGGCGTTCCGGTCCCGATCGGGGTCGTACTTGCAGTGGACACTTGCGGCTCAATGCTCGCGGGTGACGTCCCCGAGGGCGGCAACCAGATTTCTTCAAGCGGCAGGCTGTACTGCGCGCGATTGAAGAGATTGAAAGCCTCGCACCGGAATTGGAGCTGCATCCGCTCGGCGAGCGGAATGCGCTTGGAGACGCCGAGATCGGTCTGCCACAGGCTCGGGCCGCGCACAATGTTACGCGGCGTGTCGCCGTAGCTATCGGGATTCGCGACCGAGGCAAAGGCTGCGGGATTGATCCAATTCATCGTCGTTCCGCTGATCGATTTGCCGCCCGGTGGAGTGAGTGAAACTCCCGGAACCAGATTCGGACGCTGGTTGGTTGTGTATCCGGTAGCGATCGTCGAGCTGGATCGGGAATAGGTCACGTTGAGCGGCGTGCCGGTGCGCGCTGCCACGATGTCCATCACGCTCCAGCGGCCGAGGATTGCGCTGGCGATTCCCGGATGAGAGAGGAACGCTTTGCCGGGACCGAAAGGAAGATCGTAGACGGCGTTGGCGTTCAGAACCTGGCGGGCGTCGAAGTCGCCCGACGCGCGCTCGCAAGGCATGCACGCGGGATTTTGCGGATTGTCAGAATCCCCGCCTCCCGGCGCGTCCTGGTCGATCTGGTGCGAGTACGTGTAGTTGGCCGAGAGCAGCAGGCCGCGAGTAAACGTGCGCTGCAGGCTGGCGACAAAACCATCGTAAGAGCTGCTATTCGAATTGCCGCGCCATCGAACCTGGCCGAAGGCAGGATAAGGGCGCAACCCGGTCGCCGGATCGATGAGATTCACATACGAAGTAATCAGCAGGAAGTTGCCTTTGCTTCCGACATAAGAGAGTGTGCCGACCAGATTGTGTGGCAGCGACCTTTGCGCGGAGAGTCCCCACTGGATGGCGTACATGTCCTTGCGGTCGCGGTAATCCGCGTTCGCCGATATGGTGCCAGGGCCATTCAGGAATGGCGTAATAGGGTAGGCCAGCCCGGGAGTCGATTTGGCGCTGAGCGAGTAGGCGCCGGCTTCGTTCTTGATGGGAACATTCTGGTCATCGAGTTGACCGTCGCCATGATAAAGGCCAAAGCCGGAACGAATCACAGTTTTCTCGCTGCCGAGAACGGCCGGTGACCAGGCGACAGAGATGCGCGGATCGACGTCGAGCGTGTTGGGATTGCCGAAGCTTGCTCCCACCCCGCAAAAGCCGGCTGTGCCGCAGGTTGCGAAATCAAACGGATTGGCCTTGCCGTGGACCTCGTGAAAGATGTTGTAAAAGCTGTAGCGAACTCCGAGATTCAGCGTGAGGTTCGGCTGGAACTTCCACTCGTCCTGCGCGTAGGAGTACACCTCCGTCTTGCGCAAGCCGTTCACCGGCAGCGCGTCATTATAGGTAGCGGAGCTGACGGAGTTGGCGAGAAAGCTGGACGAAGGAAGATTGAGTGAGGAGTAGACGACCGTTCCATTGGCAGTGTTCCCCTGGTCGAGCTCAATGCGGCGAACTTCAACGCCGAACTTGAGCGTGTGCGCACCGCGAACCATCGTCAGATTGTCGATGTAAGCGAAGGAATTGCCCACGCCGGTGGTGAATTCGTCGGTTGCCAAGGTGGTGAGGCCGGCAACGGCAATCGAATACGCGAGATTCGAGAGCCCCTGGTTGGTGGTGAATACCGTGCTGCGGTTAAAGCCGAACTTCAATTCGTTCACAAGCTTTGCAGAGAAAAGGTGCAGCGTTTCGATTTCACCATTCACCGGACGTGACGTGGTCAGCTGCCGATCGTTCAGCCCGTCAGAAGGTACGTTACTGGATGCGGCGTCGAAATTGAATCGCAGGTAAGCCGTATTGTTGGCGGAAAAGTGTTGATCCAGTCGCAGCATCGCGGAGTCTTCGTGATCGAGTTGCCGTCCGGAGCCTGTGAACTGGTCAATATCGGGGCCATAGGCCGCGAGCCCAGTCATGGGATAGGCGGCGAGAACCGAAACCAGCGCCGGATTGGCCGCGGCCACCTGCGCAGCGAACGCAGGGCTCGGCACGAACCCCGAGAGCGGCTGCGCGTAGCTTTGCCGGAGCCCTTCGTATGTGAAGAAGTAAAAGCTGCGGTCGCGCACGATCCGGCCGCTCAGATTGCCGCCGAACTGGTTCAGGTGAAAGGGAAGCCGTGACGGAAGGATCGGGTCGCGGGCGTCGAGAACGTCGTTGCGCAGAAACTCGAAGAGGCTTCCATGCGGAGTGTTGGTGCCGAACTTCGATGCCACGTCGACCTGTCCGCCCGGCGTGCTGCCGTTCTCGGCGGTAAAGAGCATCGTGTCGATGTGGAACTCCTCGATGGCATCGGTGGGGATTGCGAGGCGCACGAAGGGCTGTTGCGCCTGATTCACAATATTGGTGGCGTCGATTCCGTCATAAGTAAAGTTGTTGTCATCGAGACCCCGCCCGGCAAAGCGAATGCTCCGCTGGTTGCTGCCGCCGGTATCCACGGCGCCCGGCGCCAATGCTGTCAGCGTCGACCAGTTCCTGCCGTTCAGCGGCAGTTCCCTCACCTGTTCGGCCTCGGTGCGCGCGCCCAGCGTATCCGTTGTCTCGTCCAGTTGCGACCCGTGCTCCCGCACATTGACCCGCTGCGTCAGGCTGCCCACAGCCATCGTGATATTCAGCGTCCGTGTGCGCCCAACCGTCTGTTCCAGATCTTCGACAAGGAATTCCTTGAAGCCGGGCGCGGAACACGTCACACGATAGAGCCCAATCGGCAGCTCCGGAATGTCATAGGTGCCGCTGGACGAAGAAACCGTCTCGCGCCTTAAGCCTGTCGCCACTTGCAGAACGCTGATTTGAGCTCCGGCAATTCGCTTGCCTGTACTGTCGGTCACGGTTCCATTCAGACCGGCACGGTCCACCTGCGCAAAGCAGGCGCTGCCGCCAGGCAGCGAAACAATCAGCGCCCCATAAATCAACGTTTCCCCCAAAAAGCATCTCACCGCGTGCCGCATCATCATTGCAGTAGAGTACCCGATCTCTGCGAAGTCTTCGTTACACGACGGCCGCCCATCCGGCGCAAGATACTCGCGGGTTATGATCGACGCATGCTGCCCCGCACGCCTGCACTCCTTGCCCTTTTCGCCTTGTTGTCAGCAGGGTTCGCGAGTCATGCGCTGCAAGCTCAGGCCGCTTCCCCCGTGCGCTATCACTTCGGCGACGATCCGGATCGCACGCTGAGCTCGTCCCATCCAAACCCGTCCAATCCAAACTGGGCCGATCCAAACTTCGACGACAGTGCGTGGCCGGTCGCGGAGGATGGACGATGGCCCATTGCGCCGCTCTCCTCGGATGGTTTTGTGTGGGTGCGGGCACGCATACCGGTGCCCAGCGATGCCGCGGGGCCGCTGGCCATCCGCAACGAAAGACCGTTGGTCCTGGAAAGTGGCGTCACCGCTGTGGCGGACGGGCTCTTTGTGAATGGCGTCAAGGTGGGTGGTCAAGGCAATTTTCCGCCGCACGGCGCCCCCAGCCTGTACGGGTGGGATGAGGTTTTCGATCTTCCCGCAGGCGTTGCTGCGCCCGGAGCGACAGCCGTGGTCGCATTTCGGGTGTGGTGCCCTCCTTATCTGCAAGTCGTAGGCGTGTCCGGCAGCGGACAATTCACAATCGATGAAACCCGCAATCTGAATCTCGCTCGTCGCGCAAACATTGCCGCCAGCCTGGTTGCGAATGAGCCGGATGTCGCTCTCAGCGGCTTCATCTTTCTGCTCGCCATCGGATTGTCGGTGATGTGGCGCTGGGCCCGTGGGCGCGAACTCTTGCTCTGCAGCTTGATGTTGATCTCCCTGTCACTGTTTTCGCTCTGGCGGAATCCAGACATCTTTGAGCCGACGGGTGTGTCGTGGCGAATCTACCAGCTTATCTATTTCGCGATTCAAACGCTTGCCCAGGCCGTCACCGTTGAATTTGTCTGGGCTGTGCACGGTCTGCGCGCTCCGCTCGTCAAGCGTCTGAACCAACTGGCACTGGTGATCTTCAACCTGACCGGTCTCGTGATCTATCTGTCGACGACTCCGTCCTCGCTCCTCTCCTGGTCGGTCAGGTTGTCGTTACCTTCACTCCTCTGCTTCATCTTCATTCAAATCGGGGTCAATATCTGGGCGCTGATCTTCCGGCGAAGCAATCGCCTCATCGCCATCGCGCTGATGTCAATTCCCGTCTCGATCTTGTTGTTTGTCTTTGTCAGGGTGAACGGCTTGATGATCGGGCCGTTCTATGAGACCTACTTCGGGCTCGCATATTTTGTCTGTGAGTTTGCGCTGTTCGTGATGCTCGGGCAACGCGCCTGGCAGAACTGGCGCGCAAGGGATGAGCTGCGCGTCGAGTTCGAAGCTGCCCGCGAGGTGCAGGAGCAGTTAGTTGCTCCGGCTGTCGATGTGCCGGGCTTCCGGATCGAGAGCGTGTATGCGCCTGCCAGGCGCGTGGGCGGAGATTTCTTCCGCGTCCTGCCTGCAAGCGACGGCTCGCTGTTACTGGTCGTGGGCGATGTGAGCGGAAAAGGATTGAAAGCCGCCATGACCGTGAGCGCAATCATGGGCGCACTACATGACTATTCCTCGAGCAAACCCGCTGAAATTCTCGCGCACCTCAACCGCGTGCTCCACGGCCGGGTGAGCGGATTCGTTACCTGCTGCGCGGCGCTCATCGCATCGGATGGCACGATGACTCTGGCGAATGCCGGCAATCCCGCTCCCTATTGCAACGGCAAGGAGCTCGCGGTCGAGCCCGGCCTGCCGCTCGGCATGCTCCCAGAAGCCGCTTATCAGGAAACTATCTCCCGGATTGCTCCCGGCGATCGGCTCACATTTGTTTCCGACGGCGTAATCGAAGCCACCAACGCGCAGGGAGAGCTCTACGGCTTCGAGCGCACCCTTGCAATCAGCACCCAGCCGGCGAGCGCCATCGCGGACGCAGCCAAACAGTTCGGCCAGGAGGACGACATTACGGTTTTATGCGTCATCCGCACCACCGCTCGAACCATGCGACAGCGTAGTTCGCGCCTCTCTCCCGGTGTAGTTTAGGATTTTCCTTCGATCTGGGCCATCTCGGCGAGCTTCCAGACCTCGCTCGATCCCGTCGATCATCTCGCATGGTTGCGAATCCAGTTTCAAATTCAGCCGATAAACAGAACCGGCAGCCGCGAAGTCGACGATGGTCTTGTCGCGCAGGTACTCCGAAATGCTCGTCACGCCGTCGCTCTCGATGATGGCCAGCCGCGGCATTTCGCTTTTGCAATCGATTCTTTCCGGCTCATCTCAGGCCAATCTGGGCATGGCATCTCGGCGAGCTTCCAGACCTGGCTCGATGCCGTCGTTCCATTTTGCGATCATCCTGCATAATTCCGATTCCAGTTTGAAAGTTTGCCGATAAACAGAACCGGCGACCGCCCGCGACTTCGTGCGGGAGAGATGAACCGATCTTCCCGCTATCAGCAAGGTATGCTGGCGTGAGGCATGTGCAAAAACATTCCTTCCGACCATAAATGCAAGTTATTCGCATATCTACGATTCGATAGATATGCATAAGCAAGGTGTCTTAGAAATTGTGCCTCTCGGCTTAAGCCGGGCCCTCATTCTTATATTTCACACATCTTAATATCTAAGCTAACTCTTATCGTGTTTCCTAAATTGAAACGATAGACTTAGTACAAACAGTAGATGGTCCCAATAAGTACTTACTGACCAACTATTGCGACGACCACTGTAAATACTGACCCAACGTCCTGCATAATCAGTCTCCGCATTGCGTCAGTTTTGCGGATGGAAGCAGCCACTGTTGTCTGGCGCTGGGCCTGTGCTTCCGAGAGTAAACACCGGGGCCAGACAACCTAGAGGAGAAAAGAAATGAAACGATTTTTAATTTTGGGAGCTGCCATTGTATTGATGAGCATTCCCGTATCCGCTCAAAGCCTGGAAGACTTGAACATCCAGATTCACGGCTATGCAACCCAGGGATTTTTTTACACCACCAACAACAACATCTTCACCACTGATTCGAGCAATGGCAGCCCGGCGTGGACCGAGGCAGTGGTCAATGTTGGGGCGCAGCCGATTCCGAAGCTGCGTGTCGGCATCCAGGCGCGTTACGAGTTGTTCGGCAACTACAGCAACGCGATCACTCTGGATTGGGCCGCAGCCGACTACAAGGCCAACGACAAGTTCGGAGTGCGCTTCGGCAAGGTCAAGGTTCCCTCGGGCCTGCTCAACGAGACGCAGGACATCGATCCCTCCTACATGTGGTCGTTACTTCCGCAGAGCATTTATCCCATTGCCAGCCGCAATGGCCAGCTGTCGACCTATGGAGGTGTCGTCTACGGCGTCTTCGCTCTTTCCCCGAAGCTTGGCAAGTTGGAGTATCGGGGCTGGAGCGGGGAAGACATCCTGGCCAGCAATGACGGCTACTGGCTGGCCTACACGGAAAGTGGCCTGGTCCTGCCAAACGGAGTGTCGGGGATTACGACCGGCGGCGCGCTCCATTGGAGGACTCCGCTCAGCGGCCTGATGATCGGCGCATCCACCAACCACAAGGACAAACAGACCGCTTTTATTACCAGTGGCGCGTACACGGGAAAATACGCGCTCAGCGAGTTCAACGTGCCGGACTTTTTCGCCCGCTACGAGAAGAACAAGCTGATGGTCGCCGTCGAAGCGCAGCGCATCGCAGGCTCGTATTCGATCCAGTTCGCGGGGCCTGTGTCCCCCCCCGGCCGCTACGACGTCCGCTCCTACTATGCGATGGCAACCTACAAGCTGACGGAGAAGTTCACCGCCGGTGCATACGACAGCCAAACGTACGACCGGAGCGCCCCGCTGGGGCCGGCCCGCTATTCCAAAGACTGGGTCGTCTCCGGGCGCATTGACTTCAACCAGTTCCTCTATGCCAAGGCGGAGCAGCATTTTATCGAGGGAACGGACGAAGACTACGATGCCGACCTCAACCCCGGCGGCCTCAAGCCCAACACCAAACTCACCATCTTGAAGTTGGGCGTCAGCTTCTAACACCCGGACGAAAGGAGAAACTGAAATGAAAAAGTTACTGTATGCATTGTTACTCGCAGCGTCCGCGTCGATCTTCGTCGTCCAGGCCAAGGCGCAGGTGATTGTGATCGCCAACAACAGCGTTAAGGCCAGCGATGTATCGAAGAACGATCTGAAGGACGTGTTCACCGGCGGTTCGACGTCCCTCGGCGGCGGCAGCGTGGTGCCCATCCTGCTCAAGGCGGGCACAGCACATGAAGAGTTTCTGCAGGCGTACATCGGTAAGAACGACGCCGCTTACCGTGCGGGCTGGCGCAGCCTTGTCTTTTCCGGCCAGGCCACCATGCCCAAAAGCCTGGACGGGGACGCCGCGGTTGTGGATTTTGTTGCTCACAATCCCGGCGCCATCGGCTACATCAGCAAGGCATCGCCGCACGAAGGCGTCAAGGTGCTGACCGTCCACTGAAGCGTTTTTTCAGGTGGTCCTGGAGCAGCGGCATCGGCGCCGATCCGGCTATGTCGGACTCCAGGGAAGCCAATACGAGGCTGCATCACAGCCATCCGGATGCCGGCCGGCGGGCGTGTAGGTTTTGACGGTTAGGTGAACCAATGTTTGGACCAATTGACGCAACGTTTAAGCGCATTGACAAAATGTGTGGACATATGAAGATCAAGGGCAAGATCCTGGGCATCCTGGCCTTGCTTGCGGGCGGCTACCTGCTTCTGCTGGTGATGGTGCTGCTTTCGTCTATCGCCACGCACAACGGAATGTCCAAGGTCTCTTCTTCCTTTTTCCCCGCTGCGCTGCGCACGCAGGAGGCGGAGGCGGCCTTCGAGCGGATGAAGAAGCACTACGGTGACGCCGTCGTGCTGCAAGATGCCAAATCGCTCAAGGGCGCTGAGACCGATGCCGACGCGACCGCCGCGGCCCTTGAGGGAGTCACGGCCTCACTGTCCTCTTCGCCGGAACTGAGCAAACGTGCCGGCGATCTGCTCGCCCAGTTCAACTCACTCCGCGCCCGCAGTCACGACACCTATGCCGCCATCCTCGCAGCCACTGGCGGCCCGAGCGACGACTTGATGGCGCAGGCCGGCGCTCTGGGCAAGGACAACAAGACCCTCACCGACTCGATGAGCGCCTTCGATAAGACCATCGCCTCCTCCTTCCAAAAGCAGTTGGACACAGTCAGCACATGGTCCCTGGTTAGCGGGGTTGTCGGACTGGTCTTGCTTGTCGTTGCGGTTCTTTCTTGCGCGGGCGCGTGGTGGGTCATTCAATTCAAGGTAGTGGTTCCGCTTGGATTGCTCGCTCTCCGCATACAGGACATCGCAGAGGGCGAAGGAGACCTGACTCTTCGCGTCGCAGTGGAGGGCCGTAATGAGATCGACGAAGTCGGTATCTGGTTTAACACTTTCATCGCCCGCATCGAGGATATCGTGCGCCGCGTGACCGAGTACGCCACCACCCTGGGCAAGGCCGCGTCAGGATTGGCTGCAACGGCCAGCGAAACTGCCTCGCAGACAGAAAAGCAGCAGCAACAGGCCGCGCGCATCACGACCACGATGAATGAGATGTCGGCGGCGGTGGAAGATATCAGCCGCAACACGCAGAAGGCAGCCGTGGATGCTCAAACAGCTGAGGAGAGCGCCAAAGACGGCGGCGAGACGGTTCGGAAAACGGTGAAAACCATCGGCGATCTGCTGACATCGAACCAGGAGACCTCCTCCCGGATTGAGGAGCTTGGACGATCGAGCGACGCCATCAGCAAGGTGATCAAGGTGATCAACGAGATCGCCGGCCAAACGCATCTGCTGGCCCTGAACGCGACCATCGAGGCGGCCCGAGCCGGCGAGCACGGGCGCGGCTTCGCGGTGGTTGCGGGCGAGGTGCGTCAGCTGGCGGAGCGGACCCGCACTGCCACCAAGGAGGTCAACCAGACGGTGCAGGCTATCCAGCAGGGCACAACGGATGTGGTCAAGGCCATGCGTTCCAACATGATCAACGTGAAAGGCGGCGTGGAATCCGCACAGTCAGCCGGGAACGCGCTCGTGAGCATCATCCATGGTTCCGAGTCGGTGCAGAAAATGGTGACGCAGATTGCCGCTGCCGCCACGGAGCAGTCTCATTCGACGCAGTCGGTCACAGCGAGCGTGAACGAGATCGCCTCAATCATCGAGCAAACTGCGGCCGGCTCGCAGCAATCGGTAAAAGCTTGTGATAAGTTGGCGACGCTGGCCAATGAACTCACGGGTTTGGTGAAAGCCTTCAAGGTTGGGCAAGTTCCCAACGGTGCGGTCGCATAGCCACCAATTGTCTCGCGCAAAGATCGCCGGGAATCCGTGACGAAACCGATTTTAGAGTTCTGTCCGATTGGCCGATTGATCGGCCACAACTCGGCGGAGCACGCCTTGCGCGCCACGCAATGCAGCCTGCCACGCAGCCCGCTTACTGAACGACGGAGTTCTGCATGGCCCAAAGCGCGGCAGCGGCACGGGTCGATACGGTGATCTTGTTATAGATGTGCTGGATGTGGTGATCGGCGGTCTTCGGCGAGATAAACAGCCGGTCAGCGATCTCCTGCGTCGTGAATCCTCTCGCCGCGAGGCGCAGCACTTCCGCTTCGCGATGAGACGGCCCGCCTGGGTTCTTCGGCCGGCTGGGCGTGGACCCATCTGATTCGCCGTGACCGGCAGCCGCGAGCAAGGGCCCGCCGCAAGTTCCAACCTTCTGACGGGCCTTTGGTTCTTTGAACTGTCCGTGCAACCACGGCACGTCTGAAACAGAATCGGGTCGGCGGAAGGATCAGAAGGTTGCGAAATTCACCTCGACAGCGAACCGGTCAGGCACCGGTTTGCCGTGGAGGGTTCCCGGTTTGAAACGATATTTTGCGACACTTTCCAAAGCCTGTCGATCCAAGCCATAGCCCGCCTTCTTGACCACGCAGACATCTTGCGGCGCACCTTTCGTATCTACGGTCAAGCTCACAATGCTTATCGCTTCGAATTGCTTAATGTGCTGTTCCTTGATGAATTCGCGGGCTTCATTGGAGAGCGTCGCCTCTGGGGTCCTCGTCGGTACCGGTGCAGAGACGCCGCCACCCACACGATAAATCCCGTCCGGAAGATACCTGAGCGTGAACTCGGCGGGGCAAGGCGCCACGTCTGTTTTCGAGGTCTCCTTATCCGTGCTGGCCGGAGGCGAGGCATTGGTATTACCGGATGTGGCAGACTGCTGAGCCGGCGCCGTGAAGCAGGCAAGCCCGAGCGATAAGAGCAGCAACCGATGCTTTGTGTTGGCGTTCATTTGCATTCCATCACCATCCTCACCTACTTGAAGGAAAAACCAGTCTCCATCGAGGGAGCGCTGAAGCCTATCGCTCCGTCACGAGCGCGCGTCCCGGTGCTTCGCATTTCATCGAGCCGCCCGATCAATTCTCAGTTGGCTTCTCGTCGATATGATCGATGACCAGCACCGGCAAAGGACGCTTTTGCTTCTCCAGCTTCAGCCCCACCTGCTTCTCGATGGCGTCAAAAAAGGAGACGGCGCCGTTCGGGTCAGCCGCGGTCGGCGCGCCTTCAGCCGCCACAGCCGGTATCCCACCACCGCCTCCTCTTGTCAGATCGGCCGAGCTGAAGCTCAAGGTAAAGTCCCAAGTGCCTGTGAGTCCCGTCGCATCCAGGACCGGGCTATGGATATAGCCAGTCGCGAGTTCTTGAAACTCTTCACCGATCTGCGCCATGGTCATGTTCTGGCATGTGATCAGCCTGTTCAACGCCGGGTTCGCGATCCTCGGGTCCTTTCCGTCCGGTCCTGGGTTTTCTCCGCATCGCGTACGGCTCGCGGGATCGGCTTTCCTTAATTTCGGATTCACCGCAATCATCGTGTATGCGTCCACCGGCCGCTCTTCCGTATGCATCTTGATCTCGAAGCGATCCGTCAGCAGCGTGCGCAGCATTTGGCGAAAATCATCCGGATCGAGGGGCGCGGGCTTTTGCAGACCGTTCCCTTGCGCGTCGTTCGCAACCTTCGCCGTGATATCGTAACGATCCGAATCCAGTCCTTTCGGCGCGCCCACCAGCGCGTTGTCATCGTTAAAGTTCAGCTCCCACGCAAAGTAGATCAGCATTTTGAGCGTCAGCCCTTGCGTGTTCAGCTCAACGCCGTTGAATCGGAACATGCCGCGCTCGCTCGGCTGGCCGGGCTTGATCGTCGCCACTTCAAACTCCGGCAGTGGCAGCGGAGGCATAATTTTATCCAGATCCGGCGCATTCGGGGTGGGCGTGTGATTCACGTTGTCGACGATGATTACCGGCCACGACGCCGGTTGCATTTCCCACTTGAGTCCCAGCTGCTTGTCCAGGGCGTCGTAGATCGAGATACCGTCTGCACCGGCTCCTGCCAGTTGCAGCCGCGGTGTCCATTTGAGGTCGAAGTCCCAGGCTCCTTTCAGGCCAGTGCCATCCCTGATTGGACCGTGGCTGTAATCGTAGGCCCAACCATGCAGGTTCTTTGCAAACGTCTCCATCGAGACGTTGTGACAGGAAAATGCCATGTAAAAAGGTGGGCCCGGGGACTGATTCGGAGGCGGAGGCTGGAACTTGCAATCGGAATCGCCCGAGCCATCCGATGGCTTCATCTTGACTTTGCCGTTGCTGGCCGTGAGCGTATTCGTCTGTATGGACGTTTCCCCATTGTGGACGACCAACTTGAATCTGTCGGCCAGCAGCGATCGCAGCATCAGCTTTTCTGTATCCGGCGTCGCCCCGGGCGGCAATTTCGCGGTGATGTCGAAGGTGTCGTATTCGAGCCAGCTGGGACCTTCCTTCACGAAGCCAGCCTCGACGCCGTACGAGATAGCGATCAGGTCGCGCATGTCTGTGTGCCGCAAGATATACCGGTCCCCGTGAACAAAGGGCAGGCCGCTGCGGTTGAAGAGTTTATGCGAGCTGGCGCGAACATCGGCAGCGATGAATGTCGGGTTCGCGTTTGCTGCCGGGGCGCCGGCGAGCGGGACGGGCGGGGGTGGGCCGCTCGATGATGAGGGTGGGGGAGGCGGCGGGGGAGGCGGCCCGCCGCCGCTCGACTGCGCGACAACCGAAACAGCGAGAAACGCAAATAGGGCGATGCCCATCACCGTTCGCATCATCATGTAAACCTCAATCGAAGTTACAGACCGAGTTACAAGCCGAACCCGCGCCACAGGGATTCTTGCATAAGTTCACAGGGAGCAAACAAAGGAATTTGAAAGCTGTCAAAGAAATGGACGCGGCAACCCGGATCTCGTGATCACAGCAGCCCAAACGCTCCGAAGCCAGGTAGACATCGCTGCGAGACTTTCTTACGATGTGTCCGTCCTCATGCAAGCCGTCCCGGCGGCATCTGAGGGTATCCCTCTCAAATTCCTCATCACCATGGCCTGGGACCTCGATCCGTGCAACAACGATACCCTCGTCGCGCCCAAATGGATCGACTCGGACGACGCCGTCCCCTCCGAAAGGACCGCATGTGGGAGTGTTCCTCGTAACGGGGAAAAAGATCCCGGGCTTACCAACGTCATGCTCAACAGCGTGCAAACCTGCTGGAACTCGACCATGGACCGACGCCGTGCTTGTGCCGCAACGCTTGGACTTGCGGCGATTGTGCGCGAGATTCTCGGCCGCGGTATCGCCCGCTCCTGAGCTACATCAGCCTGAAACGATAAAATGACACTTAGGCTTAGCCCGATGGGCAGCAGCCTTGAAGGAGCGCGCAAGCAAATGGGTTACCAGGTTCTGGCCAGGAAGTACCGTCCGCAGCGATTTGCCGATGTGGCCGGCCAGGACCATGTGACGCGCACGCTGCTGAACGCGTTGAGCCAGAAGCGGATCGCGCACGGATACATTTTTTCCGGGCATCGCGGGATTGGGAAGACCACGATTGCTCGCATCCTGGCGATGGCGCTGAACTGCCGCAGAGAGATCGGATCGGCGGAGCGGCCCACGCCCGAGCCATGCGCAACGTGCGATGCCTGCACGGAGATCCGGCAAGGCAACGCGGTAGACGTGATCGAGATTGATGCGGCGACGAACCGCGGCATCGATGAGATTCGCGAGCTGCGCGACGCGGCGCGCTACTCACCAGCGCGCGACCGGTACAAGATTTACATTCTCGACGAGGCGCATCAGATTACCGAGGCGGCATTCAACGCATTGTTGAAGACGTTGGAGGAACCTCCTGCGCATGTGGTCTTTATGATGGCGACAACCGAGCCGGAGAATATTCCGCAGACAATCCGCTCGCGCTGCCAGCACTTCAGTTTTCACGCGGTCAAGTTCGACGACATCCTGGCGCAGCTGAAGACGATTGCCGTCGAGGAGGCGGTTACGGCCGAGGATGCCGCGCTGGCGCTGCTGGCCGAAGCGGGCGATGGATCGATGCGCGATGCGCTCTCCATCATGGACCAGGCGATTGCGTCCGCTCCGTTGGAAGCGGGCAAGTCGGTGCTGGCGGCGGAGCAGATACGCGAGCTGATGGGCTCGGTGCCGAATGCGGTTTTTGAAAGGTTGCTGGAAGCGGTTGCACAGGGGCAGAGCGCGGAGCTGATGGAGCAATTGAGCGTGCTGCTGAACGCCGGGCACAGTCCGCTGGCCCTGGCGCGGCAGATGGCGCGCTACCTGCGCAATGCATTGATGGCCAAGCTGGGCGGCGAGCAGACGGAGCTGTTGCAGATCTCTGCTGACGAGCGGGCGCGCGCGGCGCGGACGGCGCTGCTCTACACCGAGGAAGAGCTCACGCGGAACCTGCAGATCGTGCTGCGCACCTTCGACGATTTGAACTACCGGCAGGAACAGCGCTTCCATTTGGAATTGGGTTTATTGAAACTGATCCATGCGCAGAGGCTGCTGCCGATCGAAGAATTGCTGAGTGGAGCGGGGAGCGGTGTGAGTGCGCGCGGACCGGTGGCGACTGCGCCGCCGAGAGTGAGCGCGAGCGCGGCGAGACCAGGTGGAACCGTGGCGGCGAGTGCGGCGCGCGAAACCAGCGCGTGGAGCGGCGAGCCGACGGCACGACAAAACGCACCAGCCGAAAACATGCGGACAATTGCCGATCCGGCGGCGCCGTTCCCCGTAGCGGCGAGCCCGGTAGCTGGTTATGGAGCCGCGGAGACGCTGACCGAGGGCGCGCTGGCGAAGGCGCCGGAGTCGGAGAATGCAGAGATCAACGGTGCGCTTGTTCATGGTGCGAGCGCGAACGGAGTCGCAATCGAAGAGGTGCGCGATGCGATTGTCGCGGCCCTTGCGGCGGGAGGGCACAACTCTGCGGCGCAATTGCTAGGCGCGGGTGAGTGGAAGATTGAGGGAACAAGCGTTCACGTAGCAGCGCCGATCCGGAAAAAGATGATCAGCCTGACAGTAAGCGCGGCCGCAGAGAAGATTATCCGGCAGGAATTGCAGCGGCTCGGCGCGCCATCGCGCTTTCTGGTGACGCCGGGCGAGGAGACAGGCACAACTGCGACCGTTGCGGTGCCGATGGCGGCTGCGGGAAGCGTCCAGGAAGCGGCGCTGGCGCATCCACTCGTGAAGCGGGCGCAGGAGATCTTCAAGGCCGAGGTGCGCAGCGTAGTCGACCTGAGGCAGAAGTGAAACAGGATCAAAAGGAACGGGAGAAATAACAATCAAAATGATCAATCCCCTGAAGATTTCGGAGATGCTTTCGCAAGCCGGCCAGATGCAGGAAGAGATGCAGCGCAAGCTGGGCGAGACGGTGGTGGAGGCCTCGAGCGGCGGCGGCGCGGTGACGGCGACGATGAACGGCAAGAAGGAACTGCTGAAACTGCGCATCGATCCGTCGGCGGTGACGAGCTTGAGCGGCGGACAAGCGGATGTGGAGATGCTGCAGGACCTGATTGTGGGCGCGGTGAACGAGGCAGGGCGCCAGGCGGACGAGACGATCAAGGCAAGCGTGCAGGGAATGCTGGGCGGGTTGAAGATTCCCGGGTTGAGCTGACCCGGCGAGACGGAGAGGCAAGAATTGGCACGCTATGCCGAGCCGATGGCCCGGCTCATCGAAGAACTGAAGAAGCTGCCCGGCGTGGGGACCAAGAGCGCGCAGAGGTATGCGTTTCATCTGCTGCGGGCGAGCGACGAAGACGCCACTGCGCTCGCCGATGCGGTGCGCGTTCTGAAGGCGAGCCTGCGGCTATGCTCGATCTGCAATAACGTCACGGATGTGGATCCTTGCGCCTACTGCGCGAGCCCCACGCGCAACCAGCGGCTGGTTTGCGTGGTGGAGGAGCCGACCAGTATCGATACGGTGGAGCGGGCAAGAGGGCACCAAGGCAGCTACCAGGGCGTGTATCACGTGCTGCACGGAACGCTTTCGCCGCTGCATGGCGTGGGGCCGGACCAGCTGCGGACGAAAACGCTCGTAGGTCGTGTGGAGCGCGGCGAAATCGATGAAGTGATTCTGGCGACGAGCCCGACGCTCGAAGGCGAAGCGACGGCGGACTGGCTGGCGACGGCGCTGCGCGGGTTTCCAGTGCGGATCACACGGATAGCTACAGGCGTTCCCGCGGGGAGCGACATCGAATATGCCGACGAGGTGACGATGGCGCGCGCGCTCGAGGGGCGGAGAGAAGTTTAGCGAGATCAGTTCGGCATTTGATCGAGCGCGAGGTTGAGCTCGAGCACGTTCACGCGCGGCTCGCCGAGAAAGCCAAGATCGCGCTTCTCGATGTGGTGGGCGACGATTTCGCGGATGCGATCGGGAGGCAAGTTGCGCGCGCTGGCGACGCGCGCCGCCTGGAAGTACGCGTTATCGGGCGTGATGTCGGGATCGAGACCCGAGGCCGACGTTGTGACCATGTCGATGGGGACGCCGTGGCCGGGCTCTTGCGCAGCCAGCTTGTCGATATCGCCCTGCATGCGCTGCGCGAGCTTGGCGTTGGACTGGGCAAGATTGGAGCCGCCGGAAGAGGTGGCGTCGTAGCCATTGCCTGCTGCCGATGGACGCGGATGGAAGTACTTGTCGGAGGTGAAGCTCTGCGCGATGAGCTCGGAGCCGATGACCTGCCCATTGCGGACGATCAGGCTGCCCTGTGCGTTGTGATGGAAGAACACGTTGGCGAGTCCGGCGATGAGCAGCGGATACACGAGGCCAAAGAGAATCGACGTGACAATCGTGAAGAGGATCGATGTTTTCCAGACCGAGTGCACCGTAAGACTCCTTTCATTCCTGCGGCAGTTTTGTCAGGCGAGATGCAGCGCAACCAGGCAGACATCGATGGCCTTGATGCCGATAAATGGAATGATGATGCCGCCCACGCCGTAGATGAGCAGATTGCGACGCAGCAGCGCGTCGGCCGCCTTGGGCTCGTACTTTACACCTTTGAGCGCGAGCGGAATGAGCGCAACGATAATCACCGCGTTGAAGATGACCGCCGAAAGAATTGCCGACTGCGGCGAATGCAGATACATGATGTTGAGCGCGTTGAGCACCGGAAAAACGCCGGCGAACATGGCGGGGATGATGGCAAAGTATTTGGCGACGTCATTGGCGATGGAAAAAGTAGTGAGCGCGCCGCGCGTCATTAACAATTGCTTGCCGATTTCGACAATCTCGATGAGCTTGGTGGGGTTGGAGTCGAGGTCGACCATGTTGCCCGCTTCTTTGGCGGCCTGCGTGCCGGAGTTCATGGCCACGCCCACGTCGGCCTGAGCGAGCGCGGGCGCGTCGTTGGTGCCGTCACCGGTCATGGCGACGAGCTTGCCTTTTCCTTGCTCGCGCTTGATGAGATCCATCTTGTCTTTCGGTTTTGCCTCGGCGAGGAAGTCGTCGACGCCGGCCTCGCGCGCGATGACGGCGGCGGTGAGGGGATTATCGCCGGTGATCATGATAGTGCGAATACCCATGGCGCGCAGGCGGGCGAGGCGTTCTTTGAGTCCGCCTTTCACAACGTCTTTGAGATAGATGACGCCTAGCGCGGAGGAATTTTCGGCGACGACGAGCGGCGTTCCGCCCGCGCGGGCGATTTCCTCCACATTGTCGCGGACTTTTTGCGGAAGCATCGCGCCCTGCTCCTCGAGGAAACGGGCGATGGCATCGACAGAGCCTTTGCGAATCTGCGTGCCAGGAAGATTGACGCCGCTCATGCGCGTCTGCGCGGTGAACGGGACGAACTCGGCCTGGATGCCACCCAGATCGCGGCCGCGGAGATTGTATTTCTCTTTGGCCAGCACGACGATTGAGCGGCCTTCAGGGGTCTCGTCAGAAAGTGACGCGAGCTGCGCGGCGTTAGCGAGGCGCTCGTTGCTCACGTCTGGCGCGGGCATAAACTCGGTGGCTTGGCGATTGCCGAGCGTGATGGTGCCGGTCTTATCGAGGAGCAGCGTGCTCACGTCGCCGGCCGCTTCGACGGCGCGGCCGCTCATTGCCAGCACGTTGTACTGGACCAGCCGATCCATGCCGGCGATACCGATGGCCGAGAGCAGCCCGCCGATGGTCGTGGGAATGAGACAGACGAGCAGCGAAACGAGAACGAAGACGGTCTGCGGCGCGTGCGAGTAGATGGCGAAGGGCTGCAGGGTGACGACGGCGAGCAGAAAAATGATGGTGAGGCCAGAGAGCAGAATGCTGAGCGCGATTTCGTTGGGCGTCTTCTGGCGCGTGGCGCCTTCAACCAGCGCGATCATGCGATCGAGGAATGTTTCGCCGGGGTTGGAGGTGATTTTGACTTTGATCCAGTCGGAGAGAACCTTCGTTCCACCGGTGACGGCGGAGCGGTCGCCGCCGGCTTCGCGAATTACGGGAGCGGACTCGCCGGTAATCGCCGATTCGTCGACGGAGGCGACACCTTCGATGACTTCGCCGTCGCCCGCGATGTATCTGCCGGCCTCGATGTAGATGATGTCGCCGGCGCGAAGCAAGCCGCTGGCCACTTCTTCAAAGCTGCCGTCGGCCTTGTAGCGCTTGGCAATGGTCTCGCCCTTGGCCTTGCGCAGCGTGTCAGCCTGCGCCTTACCGCGGCCCTCGGCCATCGCCTCAGCAAAGTTGGCGAAGAACACGGTGAACCAGAGCCAGAGCGTGATCTGGAGATTGAAGCCAAACTCCGGATTGTGGTGGATGAAGTTGACCACGAGCAACGCCGAGGTGAGCACGCAGCCGACTTCGACGACGAACATGACGGGATTTTTCACCATGCCGCGCGGATCGAGTTTGCGCAACGAATCCACGTTGGCCTGGGCGACGATCTGTGCGTTCCAAAGACTCTGTTTTTCTGCCATGTCTATCGAAACCAGCTACTAGCTGTTCGCTCCTTTCACGGCAAACGACGTGTGATGGTCAACCACGGACTCAGAGAGCGACGTCATCAACTGAACAACTTTCCGGCCTGCAACAGCAGGTGCTCCAGAATCGGCCCCAGGCTCAAAGCCGGGAAGAAGGTGAGCGCGCCGACGATCAAGACCACGCCGACGAGCAGTATCGTAAAGAGCGATGTGTTCACGGGGAACGTGCCCGGCGAAGGCGGCACGCTTCTCTTCCGCGCTAGATTTCCGGCAAGCGCGATGACAGGAATCATCATCAGCAGGCGGCCGGCGAGCATATCCCAGCCGAGCATCACGTTGTACCACCAGGTGTTCGCGTTGAGGCCGGCGAAGGCGGAGCCGTTGTTCCCCGCCCCGGAGGTGAAGGCGTAGAGGATCTCGGACAATCCATGCGGCCCGGGATTGTTGAGGCTGGAGAGACCGATGTTCGGCGAGAGAACGAAGACGGCGGTGAGCGAGAGGATGATGAGCGGGAAGATGAGCGCGTAGAGCATCGCCATCTTCACATCGAAGGCTTCGATCTTTTTGCCGAGATACTCGGGCGTGCGGCCAACCATGAGGCCGGCGATGAAGACCGAGAGCACGACGAAGATCAACATGCCGTAGAGGCCGGAGCCAACGCCGCCGAAGACGACTTCGCCGAGCATGATGTTGGCCAGCGGAATCATTCCGCCGAGTGGCGTAAAGCTGTCATGCATTGCGTTGACGGCGCCACAGCTTGCGTCGGTGGTAATGGTGGCGAAGAGCGAAGTGTCCGCGATGCCAAAGCGGACTTCCTTGCCTTCCATGTTGCCGCCGGGCGCGGTTGCGGTAACGTGCTGCGCGGCGCCGTGGATCATGTGGTAGGGCTGCGACTCCGCCCAGTAGACAACGACGAATCCGGCGGCAAAGAGCACGAACATCGCCGCCAATACAGCCCAGCCGTGGCCGGGCGAGCCGGTCATGCGGCCAAGCGTATAGGTGAGGCCGGCGGGGATGATGAAGATCGACAACATCTGCAGGAAGTTCGAAAACGGAGTGGGGTTCTCGTAGGGATGCGCACTGTTGGCGTTGAAGAATCCACCGCCGTTGGTGCCGAGCATCTTGATGGCCTCCTGCGAAGCAACGGGGCCCTGCCCAATCGTCTGAGTCTGGACCGTCTGTGTCTGCGAAGGCTGGGCGGAATTCGGTTGTTCCAGCGGATGGGCGACGGTATACGGGCTGAAGTTTTGCGGAACTCCGCAGGCGACGAGCAGCAGCGCGTACACGATGCAGGACGGCAACAGAATGTAAAGCAACGTGCGCGTGGTGTCGACCCAGAAGTTGCCGATGGTTGTCGAGGTGGTGCGCTTAATGCCGCGAATGAGCGCGACGGCTACGACGATGCCGACCGAGGCTGACCAGAAGTTATGTGTGGCGAGGCCGACCATCTCTGTGAGATAGCTCATGGTGGCCTCAGGCGTGTACGACTGCCAGTTGGTGTTGGTGGTGAAACTGGCCGCGGTGTTCCAGGCGAGGTCAGTGTCGACGGCGGGAAGATGCTGCGGATTCCAGGGCAGAAGATTCTGCAGCCGCTCGATGACATAGGTCAGGATGAGCGTCACTGCGGAGAGGCCGAGCATGGCGAACGCATATTCCCGCCAGTTCATCTCTTTTTCCGCGTCGATGGCGCAGAGCTTATAGAGGAGCCGCTCGAGGGGCTTGAAAATGGGGTCGAGCCAGGTTCGGCGCCCTTCAAGAACTCGCTCAATGTAGATCCCAACGGGACGGACGGTTGCGAGCAGGATGATGCAAAAGATGGCGAATTGCAGCCAGCCATTGGCAGTCATTCAGAATTTCTCCGGAAAGAGCAACGTGGCGACGAGATAGCCGAGCAACAGAACGGAAACCAGTAGAGCAACCGCGGCAATGGGATGGATGTGCATCGGGCTACCTCAGCTTATGGCACGCCTTGACGTAGAGAAACGCCAGGGCGAAGAAGATGGCGGTGAAGAGAATCATGACAGCGTCTTGCATTTCAGTTCTCCCGGCCGTCCTCGCGGACGACGCCAAAGATGCGGCCAGAAACGGCCGCGAATCCCACCTGCAGCGATCCTAGTTCGGTGGCGCGTGAACTCGGCCGTTGCGAACCGCACGAATTCCTTTGACGAATTCGATTCTGCCGCTTACCAAGTTTGAGTATCGAAAAGATTCCCTAAGTAAAACATAAGGATCGGAGAAAGCGCGTGCGGAACCCTCAATGCTTCAACAAAGAGACAGCGTGAACCGCAATTTTGGATCGGGGTCGCGAGGGTTCAGGAATCCTCGTCCGAGTCGATTGCGCCTGCGGGTCGGTCTCAGTTGCCGAGTCGATCCTGACGGCCGGTCAGTCCTGATTGCCGGTCCAGCCCTCGGGAACGAAGCGGTAGCCAACCCAGGGCTCGGTCTGGATGTACTGGCGGCCGGTCTCGGTTTCGAGTTTCTTGCGGAGCTGGCCGACGAAGACGCGAAGATACTCGGGCTGGTGCGCGGATTGCGCGCCCCATACGGCAGTAAGCAGCGCGCGATGGGTCATCACCTTGCCTGCGTTGCGCGCGAGATGAACGAGCAAGTCGAATTCCTTGGGCGTGAGGTGGATGGGCTTTCCCTGCAGGGCGATACTGTGCGCCTGAGTGTCGACGACGAAGTCGCCTGCCTCGATGGCTGCCGTGGTGCGTTCAGGGGCGCGACGGAGATGGGCGCGAACGCGGGCGAGCAGCTCCTGAATGCTGAAGGGCTTGGTGACGTAGTCGTCTGCGCCTGCGTCAAGCGCCTCAACCTTGGAGCGCTCATGCTCGCGGACGGAAAGTACGAGCACCGGTGTGGAGGAGCGGGAACGAATGGCGCGGCAGACATCGACGCCGCTCATGCTGGGCATCATCAGATCGGTGATTACGAGATCGGGCGCCCAGTCGCGAAAGAGCCGCAAGCCTTCGTCGGGATCGTTGGCGGTGCGCACATCGTAGCCCTGTGCGGAAAGTGGGGCACGGAGCACGCGAGTGATCTGCGGCTCGTCGTCAATCACCAAAATTCTACCGTGCATGGTTGAACCGACGATCAACTGTCGTAATGAAGATTACACCATCGGGCTGCCGGGTATGATTCCCGTGGAGAGCACGATGATCTTGCGCGCGCATGCGGGGCAGGCACTGCGATGGCTTGCGGCAACGGCCGCCGCGGCGCTGACTGCGTTTGTGCTGGTATGGCTGGGCGCGAATTCGACGGCCGCGGGCATGGTGTTTCTGGTGTTGGTGGTGTGGTGGGCCACGCATGCCGGGAAGGCACTGTCGATTTACATTGCGGCGCTATGCGCGCTGCTCTTCGACTTTTTTTTCCTTGAGCCGCTGCACACGCTGCGGCTGAGCGGCGCGCCGGAGTGGGTGGCGATGATGTGCTTTGCGCTGAGCTGCGTGGTTGTGAGCCGGCTCTCAGAACGCGCTCGGCAGCAGGCGGCCCGGGCTGAACAGCAGCAGGCGGATGTGGGACGGCTCTATGCGCTGAGCCAGGAGATGATGCTTTTTGAAGACGCGGAGCGGCTGCTGCACGATCTGCCGGCTGTGATTGATCGCATCTTTGAGCTCAGGGGCGTGGTGCTCTACGTGCGCGATCACGATCGCGTATACGCTTCTACGGGGGCTGTGCCCGCGAGCGTGCAGGCGCAGATGCAGGCGATTTCGCAGGGCATGAGCCCGACGCTTTCGCCGCTCGATGGCTATTCCGTGATGCCGCTGATGCTGGGGCTGCGGCCGGTGGGCGCGCTGGCCTGGCGGCCGGAGGCGATTTCCCATGAAGTGGCAGCGGCGGTGAGTGCACAGGTTTCGATTGCCGTGGCCCGCTCGATTGCGATTGAAACTTCGGCACGCATCGAGGCGGCACGAGAGAGCGAACGGCTGCGCTCAGCCCTGATCGATTCACTGACCCACGAGCTGAGGACGCCGCTGACTTCGATCCGCGCGGCGGCAACGACTCTGCTCGAGACGGACGGGTTGGATGCGGCGGGGCAGCTGGATATGGTCCGCGTCATCGACGAAGAGGCATCGCGCCTCGATCAGCTGGTGGGCGAGTCGGTGGAGATGGCGGAGATCGATGCGAACGTAGTGAAGGTGAAGGTGTCGCCGACGCATCCGCGGACGCTGCTGGAGCAGGCGGTTGAGGAGTCGCGGAAGGCTCTCGCCGCGCACAAGGTGAGTGTTCTCGTAGAAGGTGAAAACACGCCGGAAGGCGACCGGACGGTGTGGGTGGATCGGCACCTTCTGGGGCGCGTGTTGCGGCATCTGCTGGAGAACGCTGCCGGCCACACTCCCGCAGGCAGCCGAGTGACGCTGAGCAGCCGGCGCAGCGACGACCGGCTTGAATTTTGCGTGGAAGACAACGGTGCAGGAATCGATCCGCGCGACTTGCCGCTGATCTTCGAGAAGTTTTATCGCGGCAGGCGCGGTGCGGGCGCGCGCCAGGGTTCGGGGATGGGCCTGGCGATTACACGCGCGATTCTGACCGCGCACGGCGGCGGAATCGAGGCGACGAGCCAGCCGGGCAGCGGCGCGAAATTCCACTTCTGGGTGCCGCTGATTGAAAAAGAGCCGAGCCGGCAGTGAGCTGGCATTACAGCGGGGACTATTGCGGCTCGCTGCTCCAGTCGCAGACGATTTCACAGCGGCGATCGGAGCTTTCCAGCGCGTACTCGAGCAGACGCGCCACGCGCCAGCCGTCGATGCCGGTGACGGGCGCGGGAGACTTGCCGAGCAACGCATCGCGGATGGCGGCGTAGTAGAGGCGGTAGTCGCCTACGAGGGCGGGAACGGGACGGCTGACGGAACCGCCATCAATCCCGACGTAGAGAGTCCCCCAGTTGGCCGCGGGCTCGTGACCCCAATCGGGATCGTCGATGCGGGTGAGCTTGGTGAGCGCGGCTTCCTGCGGGTCGACTCCCGTCTTCCAGTAGCTGCCTTTTGTGCCCCGAAGATGGAAGCGCGGAGCGGCAGGCAGTGAAAGGCTGTTGGCCCCAAGCGCGACCACCAGGCTGGGATAGCGGAGCCGGATTTCGATGGAATCATCGACACCCGGGTGGGGGCCCGGCGCGTCTTTCTCGCGGCGTACGTCGGCGCTCACCGCCTCCGGCTTGCCGAAGAGCGCGAGCGCCTGGTCGCCGAGGTGCGGTCCAAGATCGAGCAGCGTTCCGCCTCCAGCCTCGGAATTTTCCTTCCACAGCCGCTCAGTGAGCGGGACGGGACGCCAGCGGTCGAAGCGCGACTCGAAGGAGACGAGACGGCCGAGTGAACCTTCACTCAGGAGTTGGCGAACCGTGAGGAAGTCGCTGTCCCAGCGCCGGTTTTGAAATGGCGCGAGGAGAACATTGCGCTCGCGGGCGAGAGCGATCAGTTCCACGGCTTCGGCCGAGGTGACGGTCATCGGCTTGTCGACCACGACGTTCCGGCCGGCGGCGAGGATCTCTTTCGCGATGGCGTAGTGGGTACCGTTAGGGGTGGTGACGACGAAAAGGCCGAGCGAGGAGTCGGCCAGCATCTCGGGGAGCGAGCGATAGACGGTGATGCCGGGATAGCGCTCGACGGCTTTGTTCGAGGTGCGCTCCATGACGGCGGCCAACTCGATACCTTCAACGGACGTGAGCAGCGGCGCGTGAAAGACGCGGCTGCCCATGCCAAAACCGATCAGACCGGCGCGGATCATTCTGTTCTCCCCATCGACATCATAGCGGCGCTCCCGACGGATCGTTCAATGCGTTTGGCAACGATTAGGTCTTCACTGGGAAAGAAACTCCGCCGGCGACAAAATGGGAATGTCGTGCCAAGGGTGGCATGCAAGTAAATCGTCGTCGCTGCTGACGATCAGGTCCGCTTCGGCAGCAGCGGCGAGCGCAAGAAAGACATTGTCTTTGCGATCGCGACAAGAAGGTTTCACCGCGCTTACGTCGGATGCTGAAAGCGGGCAGATCCATGCGTTGCGATGGAGAAATTCGACAAATCCGGCGCGCATGCGCTTTCCCAAGTAGCGGTCGAATTTGCCACGAGCAAGCACTGTTCTCAATTCCTCGATCGTCAACTCGCAGGCGCAGACGACTCCGTGACGAAGGGCCAGTGAAAAGGCGCGATCGGGAACTGAGCCGGGCCGAAGAACGACGCTGACTAACGTGCTGGTGTCGAAGACAATGCGGCTGCCAGGAGTCAACGCAGCTCGTGAACCAGGCGATTGATTTCTTCATCGGTCAGTGAGGCTGCGGCACGCCGTACTGACTGCCTGCCCTGCTTCCGCCACGCCCCGAACTCTCGCACCGCTTGCTTGCGCCTCCGCTTGAGTTCAAGCAGGTCGGCCATTTCCCGTGAAGAAATGACGAACGCCGCAGGTCGCCCATGACGCGTGATCGCGACCGTCTCCTGCTGCGCTGTTTCAAGCATCTGGCCGAAGCGATTTTGCGCATCGGCAGAGGTCATGATCACCATCGTCACGCTCCCCTTCACAAGTCGGGATTCTAAACATTGTGGAGATTTCAGCTATCTTCTTGATTATAGCTAAAATTGCTATTTTTCCAGATCGTTTTTTAGGGGGGTGCGAGAGGCTGTCTAGCCTTCGAGTTTAAACCGCGTTTCGGCGAGGCGGTAGAGCCTGCGCCAGACCAGCCGGTTCATGGTGACGACCATGAGCGAGATGAGGATAGTGGCCAGCAGCAGCATGGGGAAGCGACCGTCGGCGGTGGCGTCATTGATCTGGGCGCCGAGGCCGATGGTTTGAAGAGTGCGATCGCTGAGGTGCGAATACTCGGCAAAGACCGACGCGTTCCACGCACCGCCGGAGGCCGTAACCATACCGGTGATCAGGTAAGGAAAGATGCCGGGCAGGATGAGCTTGGTCCAGCGCTGGAAGCGCGTGAATTTGTAAACCGCGGCGGCCTCGCGCAGGTCGGACGGGATGGACATGGCGCCTGCGATGACATTGAAGAGGATGTACCACTGCGTGCCGAGGAGCATGAGTGCGACGGAACCGACGCCGAGTCCCCCGCCGAACTTCACGAGTCCGATAAGCAGAATCGGGAAAAATGCCGTGGCCGGGATGGATGCCAGGATCTGGGCGACGGGTTGAACGAACCGTGCGAGGCGCGGATTGAACCCGATGGCGACACCGACAGGGATGGTCCATGCAGCGGAGAGAAGGAGGGATGTATTTACACGCAGAAACGTGGCTCCGGCGCCTTCCAGCAGCAGGCGCAGATCCGACAGAGTGATGGTCCTGAGCATCACGATGGCCTGCGCTGCTGCCCAGCAGACGGCGAGGGATCCGGCGACGGCGATCGCCCAAAGCATCGGCGAGGCCTTGCGGGCGCGGGGTTGGTCGAGCGGCCGGACGACGCGGCATTCCCTGGTCTGCGACATGCGACGGAAGACCGGCTCCTCGATGCGCGTCCAGATGCGCGAAGGGAGAGTATGGGAGATGCGCGCGCGGCGCAGCAGCTCGAGAATGGGCGAGACGACGCGATCCGCCGACTCCACCTGTTCGAACTTGAATTTGTCGCTCCAGGCGATGAGCGGCCTCCAAACGACCTGATCGGTGGCCACGACGATGAGGATCACGGTGACGATGCCGGCGATCAGAGAGCGGACGTTTCCGGAGTCGGCTGCGGTCTGAATGTAGCTGCCGAGGCCGGGAAGCTGGAAGCTTCTGGAGCCCATGGTGAACATCTCACAGGCCATCAGCGCGAACCAGCCTCCCGCGACCGACACGATCGAGTTCCAGACAAGACCGATCGTCGCGTAAGGGATCTCGAGCTGCCAGAAGCGCTGCCACCCCGAATAGCGGTAGACGCGTGAGGCTTCAAGCATTTCTTTTGGAATAGTTTTCAGCGAAGTGTAAAAGCTGAAGGCGAGGTTCCATACCTGGCCAGTGAAGATGAGAAAGATCACCGCCATCTCGATTCCCAACTGATGGCCGGGAACGAGCGCGACCATGGCGAGGACGATGGGCGGAAGAAAGCTGAGTACAGGAATGGACTGCAAAATGTCCAGGACCGCGACCATCCAAGGCTCAATGCGCGGGTTGTAGGCAGCGACGTAGCCGTAGGAGACGGCGAAGGCCACGCTCAGCAGGTACGCGATCGTCATGCGCACGACGGAGTAGAAGGCATAAAGCGGCAGCACGCCGATGGAGCTGGAGATGGGAACGACCGGGATGGGCTTTTGAAACCAGTAAACACCAGTGCTGACGACCGCGAAGAAGACAGCCAGCCCGCACGCGGCAATGCCGAGATCAATGAAAAACGGCCAGGTGCGAACGGTGACGAGAGTGCGCGCGAGAGGATGCAGTTTCACTTGGCTTCCTCGCTGGCGGCAATCTCCTCTCCCACTGCCTCGGGGAGAACGAAGCGGCGGCGTCCGGAGTCGAAGTCAAAGAGCTCCGCGTAGCGGCCCCAGGTGACGGCCGTTTCAATCTGGCGCAGGCTTTCTTCCTCGCTGAATTGCTCGTCGAGCATGTCGAGAAAGAAGTCTTCAGGCACAGTGTGATCGCTCTTTGATTCAAGCGCACGCCGAATCTGCCGCAGCAGCAGCACGTTTTCGAGGGCAGCGTTGCGGAAGAGCTCCTTCTGGCGGAGGATCTCGGAGTTGGAGAACTCAGTGCCGCTGGGCGTGATGGCCGCGTCGCCTTCTTCCACCTTGAGGAAGCCGAGCAGTTGCGCGGCATCGACAATCGGTAGCAGATCGTCGATCTCGAAGGCCAGGTCGCCGGCGAGGCGGTAGATGTCATCGCGGCCGCCGTTATCCAGCAACAGCTCAAGCAGGCCGGCCATGCCGCCGGGGCGCGCGTGGGGCAGCATCTGGTAGTGCATCTGGCGCTGATCGCGTGGGCGCGGACTGGGGTGCTGGTGGTCGGGCGCATTCTCCGGCGCAACATCAGGGCGCGTGAGGACCTTGTAGATGTAGTCGACAAGTTCGGTGAAGTCCTCTGACTTTCGGTCGCGGGGATGCGGCAGGTGCACCTTGAAGTTGGTGCGGATGTGGCCGGGATTGCGGCCGAGAACGATGATGCGGTCCGCGAGTAGAACCGCTTCCTCAATATTGTGGGTCACGATGAAGACGGCACGCGTGGGCATGGTCTTCTTCGACCAGAGCTCGAGAAGTTCGCTGCGAAGGTTGTCGGCAGTGAGCACATCGAGCGCCGAGAACGGCTCATCCATGAAGAGTACTTCGGGCTCGACGACCAAAGCCCGGGCGAAGCCGACACGTTGGCGCATGCCGCCGGAGAGCTCCTTGGGATACGCCGACTCGAAACCATCGAGGCCGACCGTGTCGAGCATCTTCAGGCTGCGTGCGCGGCGGTCGTCTGGAGCGACCCCACGGGCTTGCAGCGGCGCCACGACGTTTTCCAGGACCGTGAGCCAGGGAAACAACGCGAAGCTCTGAAAGACAATGGAGACGTTGACCTCAGCCTGCGCGATGGGCGTGCCATGCCAGTAGACCTGGCCCGCTGAAGGAGTGGAGAGGCCGGAAAGCATGCGCAGCATAGTGGATTTGCCGGAGCCGGAGGGCCCGAGCAGCGCGAGTATTTCGCCGGGAACGATGTCAAGATCGGTGGCTGAGATCACCTGAATGCGGTTCTGGCTGGGCTGCGCGTAGTATTTTTCGATCTTTTCGGCGTGGATAATCGCGTCCGCAGCCGCAGTGACCTCACCCGCGGGAGGGGCGGGCGGCATCTGGGACGCAGTTTGGGCAGGGTTCGGGCCTGCGGTTTCCTGCATTACCGGTTCTCCGGGGTTGGGATCGGCGAGGCAGCGGCCAAGTGCCGCCAGCAAGTCCCGCTAGTATAAGGGGCGCCGATTGGATTTGAGATGAAAAGGGTGAGGGCAATACAGCTTTCGGAAGCGGTTCCTGGCAGGGACGCGCCGCCGCCCTAGCCACGCAATTCTCACTGGTAGAGATGCTATGGAAGAGGGGTATCGATTACACTAGAAAGGCGTAACACTCTAGTTTCTGAGTTCGCGTACGGCCGGGACAGACTGCAGGGAATCGCGGCCGACCGGGCGGTGGACGATTGTGGGCCGGGCGTCTTCGTTCCCGGAATATTTGGAGATTATGTCTGCGAATAGTAGCAAACCGAAGGTTCTGGTAGCCGACGATGAACGAGTGATCGCCGATACCCTGGCAATGATCCTGAACCAGAGCGGCTTCGATGCGCGCGCCGTGTATTCCGGCGAGAAAGCTCTGGAGCTCGCACCCACCTTCCAGCCGGACATGCTGATCTCCGATGTGATCATGGCGGATTTGAACGGGATCGACGCTGCGATCCGCATCCGCGCATTGCTGCCGCAGATCAAGATTCTGCTGTTCAGCGGCCAGGCGGCGACGGCCGACCTGCTGGAAAAGGCGCGCAGTGCGGGCTACGAGTTCGACATTTTGGCCAAACCGGTCCACCCGCAGGATTTGTTGAGTAGACTGCGCGCCTAAAGGCGCCGGAACGACTCCAGACAACATGAAATGGCAAAGGCCCTCCGCTCGACTCGCGTACTGACACTCCAAGGCCTCGCGGCCAGAATCGTGGTAGCCGATCAGGGGCGTATCGCGGAGATTCGCGAGTGGGACGACGTGCCGCGCGGTGCGAGCCTGCACGATTTTGGCGATCTGGCGATTCTGCCGGGACTGGTCGATTCTCACGTTCACATCAATGAGCCGGGGCGCACCGAATGGGAAGGCTTCGCGACGGCGACGCGTGCGGCTGCGGCTGGTGGCGTGACGACGCTGGTCGATATGCCGCTGAACTGCATTCCCGAAACGATCGATACGGAAGCTTTGCAGGCGAAGCGGAGCGCCGCGACCGGCAAAGCGTGGGTGGACTGGGCTGCGTGGGGTGGTGTGGTGCGCCGCAATGCGGACAAGCTGGGCGGACTGGCGCAGGCGGGCGTGGCGGGGTTCAAATGCTTCCTGATTCACTCGGGAATCGACGGATTTGCGTGGGTAGACGAGAGCGATCTGCGACCGGCGCTGGAAAAGCTGCGCGGCAAGGGGCTGCCGCTGCTGGCTCACGCCGAGATCGCGGGACCGGTTCTTGAGGCGACCGAGAGATTGAATGCGGCAGCGGCGGACTGGAAGAAATATTCGACCTATCTGGCCTCGCGGCCGGATGCCGCCGAGCTCGAGGCGATCGCGCTGCTGATCCGGCTGGCGGAGGAGTTCCGGACACCGATTCATATTGTGCACCTGGCAAGCGCCCAGGCGCTGCCGATGCTGGCCGAGACGCGCAGGCGCGGCGCGCCGGTGACGGTGGAGACCTGCGTGCAATATTTGTGGTTTGCGGCGGAGACGATTCCCGATGGCGCGACGGAATACAAGTGCGCGCCGCCGATCCGCGGAGCGGAGAATCGCGAGGCGTTGTGGAAGGCGCTTGCGGAGGGCGAGATCGACATGGTGACGACCGACCACTCCCCTTGCCCGCCGGCAATGAAGCGGCGTGACGAAGGCCGGTGGGACCTGGCGTGGGGTGGAATCGCGAGCCTGGGGTTGGCGCTGCCCGTGTTGTGGACGGGAATGCGGCAGCGCGGAATAGGTCTGGAGCGAATCGGAAAGTGGATGGCTGCCGAGCCGGCGAAGCTGGCAGGACTGGCAGAGCGAAAAGGCGCGATCGCCGTGGGCGCGGACGCCGATTTCGCGATTTTCGATGCCGATGCTGAATGGACCGTGATGGAGGAGGACCTGCATTTCCGGCACAAGCTGTCGCCTTATCTCGGAGTGCAGTTGCGCGGCCGCGTGCGCGAGACGTGGCTGCGCGGAGAGCCGGTGTTTCGCGGAGGCGAATTTGTGGGCGAGGCACGCGGCAAAGAGCAGGTGCGCGCATGAAGAGCGTGGGAACGGCCGAGCGCGCGGTGCGCGCGATCGCCGAGTGCCGGCGCATCGCAACAATGACTGAAGAGCCGGGGCGAACAACGCGCAGATACTTGACGCCGCCGGTGCGCGACGTGCATACGCTGCTGCGCAACAGAATGGAAGCCGACGGACTGACGGTGACGCTGGACGCAGCGGGAAATCTGCGCGGAATCTGGCATCCGGCGGGCGCCAGTGCGAGACGGCTGCTGATCGGATCTCATATCGATTCGGTGCCGAACGCGGGCGCGTTCGACGGCATTCTGGGCGTAACGATGGCTCTTGAGCTGCTGGAGATGGCGCAAGAGGACAAGCTGCCGCTCGCGATCGAGGTGATTGCGTTTTCGGAGGAAGAAGGGATGCGGTTCGCCGCCTTCCTCGGCAGCCGCGCGTTGGCGGGAGGATTTGACCCCGCGCTTCTCGAGCTGAAAGATCGCGACGGGAAGACGATGGAAACAGTGATCCGAGAGTTCGGGCTCGATCCGGATCGCATTCCGGATGCAGTCATTGATGACGAGGTGGCCGGATTCTTCGAGATCCACATCGAGCAGGGACCGGTGCTCGAAGCCGAGGACTTGCGCGTGGCAGCGGTGACGTCGATCGCTGGACAGACGCGGTTCGCACTTAGGTTTATGGGCCATGCCAACCATGCCGGGACCACGCCGATGTATCTGCGGAAGGATGCGTTGGCTGCGGCGGCGGAGTGGATCAGCGAAGTGGAATCATTGGCGAAGCGGACCGAGGGACTTGTGGCGACGGTGGGACGGCTGGACCTGGAGCCAAATGCCGGGAATGTAATTCCGGGAATGGTGCGCGTGGGGTTCGAGGTGCGGCACCCAGAAGATCCGGTCCGAAGACGAGCGGCGGGAGAACTGCTCGAGAAAGCAAAGACCATAGCGGACCGGCGCGGCCTCAAGCTCGAACACATTCCACAGATGGAGCAGCCCGCGGTTCCGATGGACGAGCGATTGACTGCGCTGCTTGGCGATGCAATTGAGGCCGCTGGTATGCCGCTGCGGCGGATGCCGAGCGGTGCGGGACATGATGCGATGGTGATGGCGGCTCGCGTGCCGACGACGATGCTCTTCTTGCGCAGCCCGGGAGGGATCAGCCACCATCCCGACGAAAATGTGCGCGAAGAAGATGTGGAAGTCGCGCTGAATGTGGGCCGGAAATTTGTGGAGCGGCTGGCGGCGGAAGTCGGATAGAATCGAGCAGCGCTTTGGATTGCCTCGGCGTGATTTTCTGAACGAGGTCGCTCGTGCATCATCTTGGATCGACGCGCAGCAGCGCGAAAGCCAACCATCTGCTGCAAACCTCTGACACCTTCATTCGCATTCCACTCCCCGGCGCTGACGGAGTGGAATTTATCGTCCATGCCGCACCGCAACTGGGCGCGCGGTTTACGCTGATGACGGCGGAGTTCATGGCTGGCGGTTCGCTGGGGCCTGCGCCCACGCAGCGATTTCTCTATGTGCTGGATGGGAAGATCGAGCTGAAGGCGCAGTCGAAGAAGTTCACGCTTACGCCGGGAAGGTTTGCTTATGTGCCGGCGGGCACGCCGCACACGGTTAGTGCCCGGGGCATCGCGCGCGCCGCGCTGATCGAGAAGCCGTATGAGCTGCAGCCGGACTCGAGAGCGCCGGAGATTGTGATTGGCGCCGAGGATTCGGTGAAATCGACGGCGCTGATGGGCGACGATTCGTTGCGCGTGCGCGCACTGATGCCGGATGGTCCGGCCTACGATTTTGCGGTGAACACGATGACGTACGATCCCGGCGCGTCGCTGAGCATGGTGGAGATCCACGTGATGGAGCACGGGCTGCTGATGCTCGAGGGCGGCGGAATTTACCGGCTGGGAGACGACTGGTACCCGGTGCAGGCGGGTGACTTTATTTGGATGGGTGCGTATTGCCCGCAGTGGTTTGGCGCGCTGGGCAAGCGGCCCGCGAAATACCTCATCTACAAGGACTGGCGGCGGCATCCGCTGGCGATGGCGGGCAAGTGAGCGCTGCCATGCCCAAATTGACGCCCGAATTGACGATCGACCGGCTGATGACGGAGCTGATGGCGCTGGCGCAAATCTCCGAGGCCGAGCCGCCGGTGGTGACGCGCGTAGTGTTCGGCGAGGCCGACATGCGGGCGCGAGCCTACGTGCGAAAGCTGTGTGAAGAAGCCGGATTGAGCGTGCGGCAGGATGCGATTGGCAATACCTTCGCACGCTGGGAAGGCGCCGAAACGAATCTCGCGCCGATCGGGACCGGCTCGCACATCGATGCGATTCCGAATGCGGGACTCTACGACGGATGCGTGGGCGTGCTGGGCGGCCTGGAAGCGATCCGCATGCTCAAGCAATTGGGCTACGAGCCTCGGCGGCCGATCGAGCTGGTGATTTTTACGGCGGAAGAGCCGACGCGCTTCGGCATCGGCTGCCTGGGCAGCCGGATGATGGCCAATGTGCTGACGCCGAAGCAAGCACTGGCGCTGCGCGACAAGGAGGGACGCGGCCTGGAGGAGTGGCGCGCACAGGCTGGATTTACTGGGCCGCTCGAATCGGTTGCAGCGAAGAGCGGCCGATTCCATCAATTCGTCGAGCTGCACATCGAGCAGGGGCCGCATCTCGAAGAGGAGGGCCTGGACGTAGGACTGGTGACGCACATTGCCGCGCCTGCCAGCCAGCGGATCACCATCGAGGGCGAAGGCGGCCACGCGGGCGGCAAACTGATGCCGGGACGCAAGGATGCTCTCGCTGCTGCGTCGGAGCTGGTGCTTGCCTTGGAATCCGCCGCAAAATCGACGGGCGCGATGGACACGGTAGGAACCGTGGGCGTGTGCGAGGTGTTCCCCGGTGCGGTGAACAGCATTCCCTCGCGTGTGCAAATGACGACGGATGTGCGCGACATCGACCGCGCGCGGCGCGATGGAGTGCTCGACAAGCTGGCCGAAGCGGCGAAGGAGGTCAGCGCGCGTCGCAGCGTGACCATCACGACGGAGCTGATCAATGCCGATCCTCCGACAACCTGCGATCCGGCGATTCTGGACGCGCTTGAAGAGGCCGCTAAGAGCGCTGGCAAGAAATACAAGAAAATGGTGGCGCGCGCGTATCACGATTCTTCGTTCGTCTCCTGCATCGCGCCCACCGCGATGCTGTTTATTCCCTGCCGCGGCGGCGTGAGCCATCGGCCCGACGAGTACGCATCTCCGGAGTGGATCGGCAGCGGCGTGCACGTGCTGGCGCGGACGCTCGCCAAGCTGGCTAGTTAGCAAGCTGCGCTTACGTATAAGCCACCGGCAACGTGCCTTTGCCCGAAACTTCAGATAGAATCTTGGTAGGTGATCTCTCCCTTCGTGATGTGACGGGCAAATCCATCTGGAAGGAGAGACTCAAATGAACGGTCGATTTTTTCTACGAACCCAGCAGCAAAAGACGCAAGGGCTTCCCATCTGAGACCAACGTGAAGCGCGGCTACCGAGTCGTGCACGGTGACAAAGAACTCTATGAGAAGCTTGGCAGGAATGACCTCTGTCCATGCGGTTCCGGACGGAGATTTTAAGAAATGTTGCATGTTAACGGGCACGTATGACGGAGTCATGCGACGCGATTACAGTCGATAGATCAGATGGGGGATAGATTCCATGTCCCCCATTCTGCTAGGCCGGCGAGTTTCCTTTACAGTGAAAACCGTAAATCTCTAACAACCTAAGTGTCTACACGCGCAGATCAATCACGATCAGCGATCGGCCATAACTTCCGCCGCGTCGTTGGCTGATGTATGCTATGCCTCAACCGTTCGCTGAATTTTGCCATCGGCAACCATGAGCACGCATGCGACAACCCGCATCGTAGGATCCTCCGTTCCCCGAAAGGAAGGCATCGACAAGCTGCTGGGGCGCGCCTGCTACGTGGACGACATGGAGCGCGAGGGTATGTGGTACGGCGCGACGGTGCGCAGCACGATTCCGCGCGGCATGATCCGGTCGATCAGCTACGACCGGCGCATCGACTGGAGCGAATTCACGATTGTCACGGCCGCCGATGTTCCCGGAGAGAATCATATTCACTTGATCATCGCCGACCAGCCGTGCCTGGCCGATGGCAAAGTGAACCACTGCGAAGAACCGATCGTTCTGCTGGCTCACGCGGACCGGCATAAGCTACGCGAAGCGGTGAAGGCGGTGAAGATCGAGTATGATCCTCTGCCTGTGGTTTTGAGCATTGAAGAAAGCGAAAAGCAGGAGACAATCGTCTGGGGTGCGGACAACCTCATCAAGAGTTTTCTGCTGGAGAAAGGCGACGTGGATGCGGCATGGGCGAATGCTGCACACATCGTCGAGGGTGAGTACCGCACCGGCGCGCAGGAACATCTTTACATCGAGAACAACGGCATCATTGCGGAGTACGATGCCGAGCGGGGCGTCACGGTATGGGGATCACTGCAGTGCCCCTACTACGTCTTCAAGTCGCTGCGCAGCGTCTTCGATCTGCCGGAAGCCAAGGTGCGCGTCATCCAGACAGAAACCGGCGGCGCGTTCGGCGGTAAGGAAGATTATCCTTCCACGCTGGCGTGCCACGCGGCGCTGCTCGCGAAGAAGAGCGGGCGCGTGGTCAAGATGGTCTACGACCGCATGGAAGATCTGGCCGCGACGACCAAGCGGCACCCGTCGCGCGTGCGGCACCGGACAGCGGTCGACGGTGAAGGAAAACTGCTCGCGATGGACATCGATCTTGCGACCGATGGCGGCGCGTATGCGACGCTATCCTCCACGGTGCTCTCGCGGGCCACACTGCACTCGACGGGACCGTATCTGTGCCCCAATGTGCGTGTTCATTCGCGCGCGTGGGCCACAAACATGGTGCCCTACGGCGCGTTCAGGGGATTTGGCGCACCGCAAGCGATCTTCGCGATGGAACGGCACATGGACGAAGTCGCGGCGGCGATTGGAATCGATCCCGTGGAGCTGCGGCGCAGGAATTTTCTGCACGACGGCGACATGACTGCGACCGAGCAGGTGATGCGCGAGCCGGTCATTCTGGATCGGCTGCTGGAGCGCGCGCTGGACGAGAGCGGTTATCACGCCAAGCGCCAGAAATTCGCAAGCGAGAACGCGGCGAGCGCGGTAAAGCGCGGCATGGGACTCGCAGCGTTTTATCACGGGTCGGGGTTTACCGGGTCGGGCGAAGTGGTGCTGAACTCGCTGGCCGGTGTGGACGTGACGCCCGACGGGCTGGTGCGGGTGCTGGTATCGAATACAGAGTTTGGCCAGGGAACCAACACGATCCTCACGCAGGTGGCCGCGGAGGCGCTGGCGATTGACTACACGCGCGTGACCATGGCGCCCGCCGACACTGGGCAGGTGCCGAACAGCGGGCCCACTGTGGCCTCGCGCACGTCGATGGTGGTGGGAAGGCTGATCGAACGCGCGAGCCTGCAGTTGGTGGGAATGTTGCGGGCCGATGCCGGCCTCGGCGAGAGCTACGACACGGAGGAATTTTTCGCAGCATGCGAGCGGTATCGCGCGGCGAAGGGCGCGGTGCTTTCGACGTGCCGCTACGAACCTCCGCCGGGCATCGTGTGGGACGACAAGAGGTATCACGGCGAGGCGTATCCGGCATTCGCGTGGGCGATCTATGTAGCCCAGGTCGCCGTGGATACGGTCACGTATTCAGCGGAAGTGGAAGGATTCTGGGCGGTGCAGGAAGTCGGCCGCGTGCTGCATCCGGTGATGGCCGCCGGACAGATCGAGGGCGGCGTTGCGCAGGGCATTGGCTATGCGGTGTACGAAAAAGTGGTGTGGCAAGACGGCCGCATGGTCAACAACCAGATGACGAATTACATTATGCCGACGGCGGCGGATGTTCCGCCGATTTACGTGTACTTCGAGCAGATTCCCTTCCGCTACGGCGCGTACGGCGCAAAAGGCATCGGCGAACTGCCGCATGATGGGCCCGCGCCGGCAATCGTGAATGCGATTCGCGATGCGACCGGTGTTGGGTTCCGGCACATTCCGCTGCTGCCGGAGGATCTGTTCGCCGGGCTCACGGTACATGAATTGGTCGAATCCATCGGGGAGCCGGCGCAACGATGAATGAGAAAGTGAGCGAGCGCTGGCCGGCGATCCGGTTCACGGTGAATGGAGAAATTCGGGAAGTGAAGACGCCGCCGATGAAGCGGCTGCTGGATGTACTGCGCGAGGAACTGCACCTGACCGGCACCAAAGAAGGCTGCGGCGAGGGCGAGTGCGGATCGTGCTCGGTGCGCATGAACGGCGAACTGGTGAACAGTTGCCTGGTGCCGGTGCTGCAGGCGGAGGGCGCTGAGGTGCAGACCGTAGAGGGACTGGCGACGAATGGAGTGCTGCATCCCATCCAGGAGGCGTTCTTGAAATGCGGCGGAGCGCAGTGCGGCATTTGCACTCCCGGAATGCTGATGGCGACGGCGCAACTGCTCGAACGCAATCCGCACCCGGAGATGGCGGAGATTCGCGAAGGTCTTGCGGGAAATCTCTGCCGGTGCACGGGATTCATGCGGATCTTTGAATCTGTGGTGCAGGCGGCTACGGAAAAGCCGGCGGCGGAATCGGAAGAGGTGCAGCATGCGCGGTAATGCAGAGGCGCACGAGCTGATCGCACCGGGCAATCTGGGCGCGGTGCTGGAGCTGCTGGCCGCGGAGCCGGGAAAGTGGACGCCGATCGCCGGTGGAACGGAGGTGATGGTCGCGTTTTCCGCCGGGCGGTTGATATCGCCAAAGCTGGTGAGCCTTTGGGGTATTCCCGACCTGCGGCTGATCGAGATTCGCTCCGATCACATAGCTATCGGCGCGGGAGCCACATTTCTCGAACTGCGCAATCATCCGGCGATCGCCGAGGATCTTCCACTGCTGGCGAAGGCAGCCTGCTGGATCGGATCGATTGCCAACCAGAGCCGCGCGACACTGGGAGGAAACCTGGTGAACGGTTCGCCCGCGGCTGATTCGTCGCCGGCGCTATTGGCTTACGACGCCGAGATCGAGATCATCTCGGTGCGCGGGTCGCGGCGAGTTCCCTACTCCGAGTTTCATCTGGGCTACAAGCGCAATATCCTGGCGCCGGACGAGCTTTTATACGCCATTCACCTGCCGCGGCGATTCCGCGGGCACCGGCAATATCTGCGCAAGGTAGGAACGCGGCGCGCGATGGCGATCGCGAAAGTGGCACTCGGTGCGACTGTGCTGCTGGAAAACGGCGTGATGAAGGAAGTTCGGCTGGGAGCGGCTAGCTTAGCGCCGTATCCGGCGCGTATGAAGGCAACGGAAGTGGCGCTGCAGGGGCAGAGATTGACGCACGAGACGGCGCAAGCGGCGCGGCGCGCGCTGATCGGCGAAGTGAAACCGATCGACGATATCCGATCGACTGCGGAGTACCGCAAGCGCGTAGCCGTGAATCTGCTCGAAGAGTTCCTGGGTGAGCTCAGCCGCGGAGGAGCAGCAGATTGAGCGTGACTGTGAACGCGAGCCTGGCGGCTTGGAACGCGGCGGGCGAGAGCGCGGCGCTCGAGGCGATGATTGCCTGTTGCGGCGCGAAGCGATGGGCTGCGGAGATGGTGGCGCTTCGGCCGTTTGGCAACGTAGAGGAGTTGAGCGAAGCGGCGGACCGCGTGTGGAGCACGATGCAGGAAACCGATTGGCTGGAGGCGTTCGCGTGCCATCCGCGAATTGGAGGAGGAATCGGCGAGCGCAAGATCGCTCATGCGGTTGCGCAGTCGGCGGCGTGGTCGAAGCAGGAGCAGTCGCGGACGAGCAGCGCGAGCAAAGATGTGATGGCGCAGATAGCCGAGGGAAACCGGCAATATGAGGAGCGGTTCGGCTTTACTTATATTATTTGCGCGACGGGAAAAAGCGCCGAAGAGATGCTGGCAATCTTGAAGCGGCGGCTGGGCGCGACGCGCGATGCAGAACTGCGCGAGGCGGCAGAGCAGCAGAGGCAGATCCTGCAGATCAGGCTGGGGAAGTGGCTGGCGACATGAGCGCGATTACGACACATGTGCTGGATACGGTACTGGGCAAACCGGCTGTAGGCGTGGCGGTAAGGCTGGAGCGCCAGGAGGGTGGAGGCTGGATTGAGGTAACACACGCCGAAGGAGCTTGCGCGCCATGGACGGAGCGCGTGCAGGAGATGACCGGCGCGTGGAGCGAGATCGCACGCAGCGAGACCGACGCCGACGGCCGCTGCCGCGACCTGGCGACGGATGCGCCGGGCGGCACGTACCGGATCGTCTTCGATACCGGTGCATATCTGCGCAGCCAGGGACGCAAGAGCATCTATCCCGAGATCGCGATCACATTCACGTGCGCTGGTGAAGGACACTACCACCTGCCGCTGCTGCTGAGCGACAACAGTTACACGACGTACCGAGGGAGCTAGCAATGGCAAAGCTGGGAGCAAACCGATATGGAAAATCGAGGGTGCGGCTGTCACGCATCACAGGGTTGGCCGACCGCCACCTGTTCAACGAGTGGACCGTGCACGTGATGCTCACCGGAGACTTCGAGACCAGCTTTACCGAGGCCGACAACAGCAAGTTGCTCCCGACCGACACGATGAAGAACACGGTCTACTTTGTGGCGCGCAACTCGAAAGCAGTGACGATTGAAGCTTACGCGATGGAATTGGGCGACTATCTTCTCGACAACAACCCGCAGGTGACAAGGGTGAGCGTGGTTGTGGAAGAGAAGGCGTGGGAGCGGATGAAAACCGGCGGCAAAGAGGAGGCGGCCACGTTCAAGCTGTGCGGCCCGGAACTGCACACGGCGCTGGCGGTGCGCAGCAAAGGCGGCGCATGGGAGATGACGTCCGGAGTGGACGGACTGACGATCCTGAAGACGACAAAGTCGGCGTTTGTGGGATACATCAAGGACAAGCTGACGACGCTGAAGCCGGCGACGGATCGCATCTTCGGCACGCGTGCGACGGTGGAGTGGGACTATGCGCCAGGCACCCCGGACTACGGCAACGCGCGCGAGCGGATTATCACTGCGCTGTTGAGAGTCTTCGCCGAGCACGACAGCAAGAGCGTGCAGCACACACTCTTCGATATGGGCGAGGCCGCACTCGAGGCCGCACCGGAGATTGCTCGCGTTCATCTTTCGATGCCGAACCTGCATCACCTGCTCGCCGATTTGAGCCCATTCGGGCAGAAGAATCCCAATCACATCTTTGTGCCCATTGACGAGCCGCATGGTACGATCGAGGCCACCATCGAGCGGTAGAAACCAGCGAAAGGCAATTGGGTGAGCGGATCGGCGAGCACAACGGGTGAGGTGTATCCGGCGCCAGAGCAGACGGCCAGTTATGGACTGCGCGCCGGCGCACTGGGGCCGATTGAAACCCTCGCACAGTCGGTTTCAGCAACCGCGCCAAGCACGACCGCCTCGCTGACGATTCCGCTGATCTTCGCGCTGGCCGGCAACGCCACGTGGTTCGTCTATCTTCTGGCAACCGTATCGATGCTGCTGGTCGGGTTCTGCGTAAGCCGTTTCGCGCGCCTTTCGGCATCGCCGGGTTCGCTTTATTCATATACCGCGAACTCGCTGCCGCCGGCTTTCGGCGTCGCCGCCGCGTGGGGATTGCTGCTCGCCTACCTGGCCACCGGAGCTTCGGTTGCGGGCGGAGCCCTTTACTACGCGACGGTGCTGATGCAGCAGTTTTTTCATTGGTCGCCGCCGGCCGTGCCAACGCTGGCGCTGGTGTGCCTCGCGGCTGGATGCATCGCTTACCGCGACGTAAAGCTCTCCGCCGAAGTGATGCTGTGGATTGAAGCGATCTCAGTGAGCCTGGTGCTGATCGTGCTCGTGCTGCTGCCCTTCCATCTCGGAGTGCGGTTCGATGCGAGCCAGTTCCGGCTGCACGGCGTTTCGTTTTCTTCGCTGGGACCGTCGTTGGTGCTTTCAATCTTCAGCTTTGTGGGATTTGAAAGCGCGACGACGCTGGGCGGCGAGGCGCGCGACCCGCTGCGTACGATTCCGCGGGCGGTGCTGCAATGCGCGCTGCTCGCCGGGCTGTTCTTTATGCTGTGCGCATACAGCGAGGTGCTGGGTTTTCGCGGCGAATCGGGCGCGCTGAGCGACACCACGAGCCCGCTGCACCTGCTGGCGCGCAAGGCGGGTGTTTCGCCGCTCGGCGTGGCGATCGATTGCGGCGCATTGATCAGCATGTTTGCGTGCGTACTGGCCTGCGCTACGGCGGCGGCGCGCGTGCTGATGCGCATGGCGCACGCCGGGCTGATGCCGGCCGGGCTGCAGCGGACAAGTCAGCGGCACGGAACGCCGGGCACAGCGATCGTTCTGTCGACGGCGCTGATGTTTGCCGCGGTGTTCGCGATGGCGCTCAAAAGCGTGACTGGTTACTCGATGTATGACCTGCTGGGGTCGCTCTCGGTTTTCGGCTTTCTGACGGCCTACGCACTGGTCGCCCTGGCGCTGCCGTTTGCGCGGCGGGCGCTGGGCCAGCACTCGCATCTTGTCGCGGTAGTGAGCTTCTTCACCGTGGCCGTCCTGGTGCTGATCGCTCTCTTCGATCTGCAATCCGCGCCGGACGCCGTACACGCAAGAATTCCTTATATTTATCTCGCATATATCGCCGCCGGGCTGGCGTGGTATGCGCTACGGCGCAGCCGTGCCACCGTTAGGCGGAGCGGTGTGGAAAATGGGGGATGAACGGGACCAATTTCCCCATTTCCTTAGATGAAATTTATGTCCCGGCCTTTAATATATCGACTAATCCGCACGGCCCCGTAGACCACGCCTGACCAGGATCAGGGTCTCGTAGAGCAGTTCCCCCTTGCTCAGGCTCTAAATGCTCCGGAAATGCTGGCGTAATTTTCAGAATTCCAAAAGCTTTTGCAACCCCCCACTTCTCTCAGGGGCAATCTCAATTTTGAGGCCAATTCCTTGAAGCACACCCTACGTGTATTCCTTCATCTTTCCTGGCTGGCGGCCCTGGTCGCGGCCATTGCGCTGTGTTGCGTTCCTGCGGCGGCTCAGCAGACTCTCGGCGGAATCACGGGTGCTGTAACGGACGCTTCGGGCGGCGTGATCCCGAACGTGACGGTGACGGCGACCGACGAGCAGACATCGCTGACGCGCACCGCAAAGACCAATGGCTCGGGCGAGTACCAGTTCGTGAACCTGCCGATCGGCAATTACACAATCACCTACCAGGCAGACGGCTACGAGCTGCAGAAGACGCCGCACATTACCGTTCAGGCGGACCGCACTGCGACGCTGAACGCGGCGCTCAAGGTGGGTCAGGCCAGCACAACGATTGAAGTGGAAGCTGCACCGCTCATGAACGCCGTCGACACGACAAACGGCTACGTGATGGAGACCTCGCAGATCTCACAGACTCCATTGCCGACCGGCAGCTTCACCGGCCTCGCGATTCTCTCGACGGGCGTGGATGCCGAGCTTTCGCCGGGCACAGGAGCCAACTCCGGAATGGGCAACGCTCCGATCTGGGCCAACGGCCAGCGCGACACCTCGAACACTTTCCTGCTCAACGGCGTTGACGCCAGCAATCTTTTCAACGGCAAGAGCACCAGCGAGGTGCCGTCGGCGCGCGTGGTCAACAGCACAGGCGCGCAAACCAGCCCCGGTGGCGGCGGCGGTGAGATCTCGTCGGTAGCCTCGATCTATCTCTCCATCGGTAACGCGCTGCCGACGCCCGCCCCCGAGTTCCTGCAGGAAGTCCGGGTGAACTCTTCGATGTACGATGCCGATCAGGGATCCACTTCAGGCGCGCACATCGATATGAGCACCAAGTCGGGCACGAACGATGTGCACGCGTCCGTCTATTTCCGCCATGGCACCAACTGGATCAATGCGGCTCCCTTCTTCTACAACCAGGATCCCGATGTGCCGGCCAATGACAAGGTTCCACAATTGCATCGCGAAATGTATGGCGGCACCATGGGCGGTCCACTCATCAAGAACAAGCTCTTTTATTTTCTCGGCTACCAATATCTGCACGTTTCGGACGCAGAACTGGGCGACTCGTTCCTCGATGTTCCGATCGGATTGTCCGACACCACCCGCAATGCAGCAGGGTTAGCGAACCTGAGCAACAACTCGTTCGGTGCGAGCACATATTTAGACAACCAGGTTTCGCCGGCGCAGATCGATCCTCTCGCGCTGATTCTGTTCAACTCGCCCGCGCTTCCCGGCGAGCCTGGGAAGTGGCTCATTCCGAACGATTCCCTTGCGGGCAACGCGCCTACCGTTTCGCATATTGACAACGCGTTCATCCCCGGGACGGGGCGCTTCAATGCGAGCCTGGGCGTAGCGGATCTGGATTACAACGCGACCAGCAAAGACACCATTGCGCTGAAGTACTACTACCAGCACGATCCGACGCTGGCTCCCTTCTCGTACTCCAGTGTTCCGGGATTCTCCGAGCATCTGGACTCCGGCGCGCAGGAGGGCGCGATCAACAATACGCTGATCCTGAAGCCGAACCTGAGCACAACCGAGACCTTTGGCTTTCTGCGCGAGAAAAACTACGCGGATAACCAGCAGCCATTTGGCCCGAGCGCGATTCCCGGCGGCAGCTACGGCACAGGCTCCATCAACGTCTTCGGGTCCAAGTACTTCCCCGGTATTTCCATCTACAACATTCTCGGCGCGAATCAACCAAGCGGCGTGAGCCCGGTGTATCTCAACATCGGCCCCAACGCAGAAGGACAAGCCTCGAACACCGGCATGTTCCAGAATCGCTTTGCCCCATCGGGTAACGCCATCTGGATTTTGGGCAAGCATACCGTCAGCTTCGGCACCAGCTATACCTACACGCAGCTCAACACGATTGACCACCGCACCGGCACCGGCACAGAAGCCAGCGACGACTTCAGCCAGTTTGTGCAGGGCTATGTTACGCCGGGCAGCTCAGCGACCGGCTTCTACGTCACCTCGTTCCTGCAGGGCAATGCGAACCGCTACTATCGCTCCAATCAACTTGGCTCATATTTGGAAGACAAGTACCAGGTCACGCCGACACTGTCTCTGACGGCCGGCGTGCGCTATGACTGGGATGGCGGCCTGACAGAAAAATACGGCCGTCTCTTCAACTTCAGCCCGTCGCTCTACAGCTATAGCGCCGCCTCCGACACAATCAACAACAGCGGATTGATCATCGCCGGCAACAACGCCAACGGCACCTCAGGCGTGAGCAACACCACGCTGACAGGCCGCCAATGGGGTATCGGCCCACGCATTGGCCTTGCATGGCAGCCGGGCATCTTCAAGAGCAAAATCGTGGTGCGCGCCGGCGGCGGAATGTACTACGATCGCGGCGAGCTCTTCAGCTACTTCTCACCCGGTTACGCCATCGGCACCGTCACAGGCGGCCCCTTCGGCGTCAATCAGCAGCTTCCCTTCGTCAACGCGTCAACCTGTCCGACCAGCTCGCTTTCGCTCTACCAGTACTACATTCCGACCTGCGGCGGAAACGATCCCTTCGGTCCTCCCACCGGCCCGCCGACTGCGACGACCGGCAATCTTGAGAATCCCTACGGCACATCCCTTGAATTCGCCGCACCGTCAAATCCAAAGGCATCGGACCTCGCAGCCCATCTGCCAAACGCGTGCAGCATTGTGAACACCGGGCTCGCCGGCGTTCCGGGATTGTGCCAGAACACGCCGAACGGCGGCGAGATCATCAACAACGGCGAGCCGATCTCACTCGGAGTTTACGATCGCGGCAACAAGCTCCCCTACACAATGAACTACACGCTGGATATTCAATGGCAGCCGCGCAGCGACCTGGCAGTCGAAGTCGGCTACGTCGGGAACACGGGACGCCATCAGGTGATTCCAGTTCCTTTCAACCAGCCGACGATCAATGCTAAGTCGAATCCGGCGCTTTCCGGTGGCGGGTGCCCGCAGTGGTACAGCTACGGCTACAACGTGGGATTCAACGATCTGCCGGCAGGAACGCCATCGTGCTTTGGCTCTCCGGCGGGCTATCTGGCGACTTACGAGGGCGGCAACGTGGATCTGCGGGTGCCCTACATCGGATACGCCGCGGAGTCGATCAAGTACCTTGCCGAGGGCATCGACAACTACAACGCGCTGCAGGTCCACGTCGACAAGCGGCTGAGCCACGACTTCACGCTGGGCGGGTCCTACACCTGGTCACACGCTATCGACGAACAGAGCGGACTGGGGCTGTTCTACAACGGCAACAATCCGCTGAACCTGCGCAGCGGCTATGGCTCTGCCGATTTCGACCGCACGCACGTTGCGAACATCACCTTCGAATTCGACCTTCCGAAGCTCGTCAAATCCAGCTCGGTGGGGGGCAAGTTCGTGGATGGATGGTCGCTTGTAGGACTGGCAGTTCTGCAGAGCGGGCAGCCCTACAGCATTATCGACTTCTCCGGCGCGGTGGGCAGCATCTACTACTCAACCGCAGACGGCATCACGAATCCGATCGTTCCGCTAGCACAGGGTTGCACTGCCAAGTCCGCACTGAGCGGCGCATCCGGAGCGCATTACGATCCGAATCTGACCTACTCCGGCTCGGCGCTGCTGGCGCAGTGCTTCACGTTGCCGATTTTGCCCGCGGGCGGATTGAACGGTGCAATTCCACCGGACGATCCGTACGAAACCGGTTTCGCCACCGGACAACGCAACATCTTCCGCCAGGCGTTTCAGAAGCGCGCGGACGTATCCTTGGTGAAGTTGACGACCTTCGATCACGAGCGCTACGCCCTGAAGTACACCTTCGACGTCTACAACCTGACGAACACCACGAGCTTCGACATTCCAGGCAACGAAGTCTCGCAAAACTCCGGCTACAACGCATTCCCGCCGGACGATCCAGGCAACGCGAGCCCCTTACCTACCGGGTGCGGTACGTCTTCCGCCGCTTCTGGAGCCGGAGACTTATACTCCTGCCCGGCTGGTCTGGGCCTGATTACGCATACGATCGGGGCGCCTCGGCAGATTCAGATGTCGTTGCACTTCGACTTCTGATCTTATTAGCGAGAAACAGAACAAGGGCGGCCTGCTGCGGGCCGCCTTTGTTTTTGCGTGCGCGATCTCCCGGCTTGCTGCGCCTCGGGCTTAAGCACCTACAATTCCGATATGACGACTCCCCCGTGGACGGTTGGCGCGCTGCGCAAAGGCCTCAGCGCTGGAAAATTGCGGCCTTCAGCGCTGGCCCAGGCAGCGCTGGAGCGCGCGAATCAGAATCCGAGCCACAACACTTATCTCTGGCAAAACAAGGAGTGGACGCTCGCCGAAGCTGCGCGGGCAGAAGCGATGCCGCATGGCGACGGCGGCGCGTTCGGTGATGGGCGCGCTGCGCTGTGGGGATTGCCGATCTCGGTGAAGGACTGTTTTGACCTGGCTGGATCTCCGACGAGCTGCGGCACGCATTTTTATCGCGATCGGAATGGTACGGCGGCACGGGATTCATGGCTGGTGGAGGAACTGCGTGCCGCGGGTGCAGTCATCGTGGGCAAGACGCATTTGCACGCGCTGGCCTACGGCATCACCGGCGAGAATCCCGAATACGGAGACTGCATCCAGCCGGAAAGGCCGGGTGCGCTGACCGGAGGATCGTCGAGCGGGGCAGCGGCGAGCGTGATGGAGGGTTCGGCAGTGGTGGCGATTGGCACCGACACCGGAGGGTCGATTCGCGTCCCGGCATCGCTTTGTGGGCTGGCTGGGTATCGATCCACACTGGGACGGGGGAATTGGCGGGGCGGCGCGCATTTAGCCGAATCATTCGATACGATGGGCTGGCTGTTCCGCGATCTGATGGATGCGCCGCTCCTGGCTGTGCCGTTCGCGCCCGCGAAGATTGCAGACGCGCGGCCGTTCGCTCGATTCGCTTATTTGGATGATGGATTCTTGAAGGACTGCGAGCCGGAGGTTGCCGACGGATTTCATGGCGTGGTCGACGAGCTGCGTGCACTGGGGCTCGAGGGCAACGCGATCGATCCCGAGTGGTGGGAACCGGCGGTAGAGATCTTTGCGCCTCTCCAGGCGTCGGAGGCAGCTCGGCTGCACGCGGGAAGCTTCGAGCAATTCGAGATCACGATTCGCGATCGGCTGAAGTGGGGCGCAGGATTGAGTGCGGGCGAAGTTGCGAAGCTACGGCAGCGCCATGCAGAGTTCCGGGCGCGGATGGACGAACTGTTCGCGGAAAATGAGCTGATCGTTTTGCCGTGTGCGCCTGTCGCGCGGCTTGAGGCAGGCGCCGACCACAGCCAGACGCGCAGCCGGCTGCTGCGCTATACCGCGCCGTTCAGCCTGGCGGGTGCACCGGCGATTGCTGTGCCCTGCATAAAGGGTGGTGTGCAGATTGCCGCGGCGCGCGAGCGCGACGAAGCGCTGCTGGAACTCGCGGCACGAATCGGCAAAAAGAGACAGACGGATACCGCGGGCTGAATCACCGGCCAGAAGTCAAAGCAGCTATTCAGAAAGGAAGGGTTCCGTCTTCACCGAGCCATCGCGCTGCCTGACGAGCATGTTGACTTTGCCCTCGGCGGCATCGAGCTCTTTCTTGCAGGCTGCAGAGAGGCCGACGCCTTCTTCAAAGAGCTTGAGCGAGTCTTCAAGCGCGATATCGCCCTTCTCCAGCTGGTTAACGATCGATTCGAGTTTTTTCAGCGATTCTTCAAACGAGGGCATAGCTTGTTCCTAAGTGAGGCGAGAATTATGCCGGCGGCAGCACACTGGCGATGATTTCAGCGGCAACGTCGTAGTGGCCGAACGGTGCGCTGACCTGCACACCCTGCACGTAGGGCCGGACAACAGCCAGCATCTCCTGCGCGATCTTGATTCCTTCAGCGCGCGCGGCCTCAGGCGTAGCGGCTTGCGCCATGCGCAGCATGATCTCTTCCGGCATAGCGATGCGCAGATCATTTTTCATGTATTCGGCGTTGCGCAGGCTGATAAACGGCCAAATGCACGCGATAACGGGAATGCCGTGGGCGTTGCTGCGCTCGAGGAAGTTCTCAAGCAGCCGCAGATCGAAGACCGGCTGGGTGATCGCGTATTCCGCGCCCGCGTCAACCTTATAGGCAAACCGGCGCAGCTCGTTCTCGAGGTCCGGAGCGCCGGGATTAGCCGCCACGCCGACGGTGAAGTTGGTGCTGGCGCCAATCGAATTGGAGCCGATGTCCAGGCCTCGGTTCAGCCGCTGAACAATGTTCACCAAACCGATGGAGTCCACGTCAAATACTTGCGTCGCGTCAGGATAGTTCCCCTGCTTGGGCGGGTCGCCTGTGAGGCAAAGAATATTGTGCAGGCCAATGGAAGAGGCGCCGAGCAGATCGGACTGAATGGAGAGGAGGTTGCGATCGCGGCAGGTGTAATGCAGAATTGTGTCGATTCCCGTGTGCTGTTGAATCTGGATGCAGAGGCTCTGGCCGCTCATGCGTGCGGAGGCCTGCGGCGCATCGTAAACATTGATCGCATGCACGCCGAGCTTGGCGAGCGTGCGAGCGCCTTCGATCTCTTTTGCGCAATCGATTCCCTTGGGAGGAACAACTTCGACAACGGTGACGAATTTGCGCTCCGCAATGAGCGCACCAAGACGGGAGCGCTGCGCGAGCGGGGCCGGAGGCGTTTCCCTGTTCGGTGCGGGCGCGGAGCCGGTGACCTGGATGTGGGTCTGCTCATCAAGCGAACGGATGGCGGCACGCATGGCGCGCGTGTGGTTGGGCGTGGTGCCGCAGCAGCCGCCAACAAGCTGCGCCCCGGCGGCGACGGCCTTACGCGCGAAGCTGGCCATGTACTCCGGCGAGCAGAGATAGATATTGCGGCCTTCGACGGCGCGCGGCATGCCCGCGTTGGGCATGGCGGCGAGGGGCAGCGACGTTGCAGTGCGCATGCTTTCGATGGCCGTGAGCACCGTTGCGGGGCCCGTGGAGCAGTTGACTCCCACCGCGCTCGCGCCCCACTCCGTGAGCAGCGCCGCGGCCTGCGCGGGCGAGGAACCGTCGAGACACTCGCTTTCGTCGTCGACCGTAACCATCACCAGAACAGGCAGCTGTGGAGCAACGGATTTTGCAGCGGCCAAAGCCTCGCGGGCTTCGTTCATTGCGGGCATGGTTTCGATGATGAGCAGGTCAACTCCATTATCGGGGCCGTTCCCGGCGAGAACCGCAATCTGCTCGGCGAAAGCGGCGCGGGCTTCATCGAGTCCGGTTTTGCCGAGCGGCTCAAGCCGCACGCCGAGCGGACCCACGGATCCGGCGACCCACGCTTCGCCGGCCTGCTTCTGCTTGAGGTGTTGCACAGCCTGGCGCGCCAGGCGCACGCCCGCAGCGTTGATCTCGGTTACCTTGTCGCCCAAATCATGACGCATGAGGCGAAAGCGGTTTGCTCCGAATGTATTGGTTTCAAGAAGCTCGGCGCCTGCCTGCAGGTACTCTTCGTGGACGCCGACAATGAGATTCGGATCGGTCAGGTTAAGCTCGTCAATGCAGCGGCTGGTGGCGACGCCGCGCGCATAGAGCACCGTGCCCATCGCACCGTCAGCGAGAATGGGCCGGTTGGCAAAGAGCTCGGCGAAGCTGGGCATTCTGTTGTCATGCTATCGCATCACCATCGGCGCGCAAGCCGCGGGCGCGTCAAGTTGCCAGGCTCGCGCGTGGCTGCCCGGCGCAGTGCGAACTCGGCAACATCGTGCGAGATTCGCCCAGGGCTGACTGCGCAAATGCGCGGAAAAACAGCTCACACCGAAGCAGCGGGGACGGCGGGCCGTACCGGCTCGCTTTGTTATACTTCGAGAGTCATAACCTGGTTGGAAACCGGTTCTGTTTGCAATGCTTTCGGGCCTTCCAACGCGCCCGGATCGTCATTCAAGTATTCAGGCAGCGGTTTGCACCGCGCGATCGATTGAGGGTTGGGATTTTGAAGAAGAGAAGTCTTTGGATAAGCGCCGTCGTGGCGCTGGCAGCCGCGGTGGCACTGGCGGGATGTGGAAGCACAAGCTATTTCGATGGGCGCACGCTGCCGCCGAGCGGGTTGGTGAATCGCGTTGCCATTGCCATCCAAAACCCGGGCATCCTGGCCAAGGGTGCGGTGCAGATTGTTGATGCATTCTATGACGAGCGCTCCGGTTATAACGGTAAGCCTGGCTCGTTTTCTATTGCTGGGTACGGGGGATCGCTGCCGATCACGATCCAGAGCATGCCCGAGGAGCAGTTCGGGGCGATCTATGGCTCCGGCGATGGCAGCCTGACGCTGGCCGACTACGCCACCGAAAAGACCTCGGGCACCATCTCCGGTCTGTCGGGATTCTCTTCCAGCGTGTTTATTACGCGCAACAGAGAGTATGTTTTTGCCGCCAGCCAGTCATCGCACGTGTTCACGGCGATCAACCAGGCGGGCGGACCCTCGACCGCACTGGGCCTGCCGAATGTCTACCGCGTAAGCGTGAACCCGGGCGGCACGGCGACGATGGCGTTTGCGGAGAACTCGAACTACGCCTACTATCCGCGCCAGCTGAGCGCAGCGCAGACGCAGAGCTACTCCGGCGGTCCTTCGACGTGGCCCAAGGCGGCAGTGGACTGCGAACCGCAGAGCGCGCCGACGTGGTGCCTCTTCCAGATGCAAAGCCCGGACGCCCTGGATGCGACGGGCAACTATTATGGCCAGCCACTGGTCTTCGACCGGCCGGTCAAGGCGGTCTTCTCGGCCGACGGCAGCACGGCATACGTCCTGAACTGCGGACCGGAGTGCGGCGGCAGCAAGGCGTCCATCTCGCTCGTGCCGATTGCGCCCCTGATCTTCCTGCTCGGCCAGCAGTCCGGATTGCTGCCCTGCAACTTGCCGGCAAACGGAACCTGTCCCAACGGGAAGGCTGCGACGATGGTGAACATCCCGGTTCCGGGCGGCGCGAGCAACGCGCTGGTTGATTCTTCGACGATGTATGTTGCGGGCCAGCAGCCGCAGACAATCAGCGGGCAAACTCTGTATGGCGGCAACCTGACAGTAGTGAATCTCGCGAACAACACGGCCGGCGGCCCGGTGGCCATCAGCGACGGGCAGCCCGGGGCGATGAGCCGCATGCTGGAGGGCGACGACAACACGTTGTGGATCGCTATGACCGGTTGCACAACGGGCGTGCGCTACGCGACCAACCCGGGCGGCGGCTACGGCTGCCTGACGATGTACAACACGTCGACAAATAAAGTTGTGTTGCTGGAGCCGTACATCGGCGACGCCACGGGCATCGCCGCGGTGACCGGACTGCACAAGATTTACACGGCCGAAGGCGGGCAGGTGTACATCTATTCCACCGTCGATGGATCGTCGATCGACAACGAGTTCGTGACGGTGACCGGCACCGCCTACGACGTGGCCTACATGGACGCGATCACCGACGCGGATAACACCGTCTACTGACCGATGGCCGCCGCTCACGATGACGATGCGCCGGGGGCTGACGTCCTGGCCATTGCAGCGCACCGCGACGACGTGGAGCAAACCTGCGGCGGAACGCTGCTGCGCATGGCCGCGCGCGGATTGCATACGGCGATCCTCGACCTGACCAAAGGTGAATCGGGAACCCGTGGAAGCGCAGCCGAGCGCGCGCAGGAAGCTGAAGAAGCGGCGCGTATCCTCGGCGTGCAATGGCGCCAGGCGCTCGACATACCCGATGGCGCAATCGAGAACACACTCGAAAATCGCATTGCAATTGCGCGCGTGTTGCGGATGCTGCGGCCGCGAATCGTGATTCTTCCCTATTGGCAGGCGCGGCATCCCGATCACGCGATCGTGGCCTCGCTCGGTTATCAGGCGTGCTTCCTCGCTGGGCTCAAAAAGATTGATGCGGGCGGCGAACCGCATCGGCCGTTCAAGATCGTCTATGCGAGCCTCTATGCCGACGTACGGCCCAGCTTCATCGTCGACATCACGCCATTCATCGAGCAGCGGCACCAGTCGCTGATGGCGTACAAGTCACAGTATGCGAATCAGGCAGCGGGCCGCGGGCTGTTTGTACCCGAAGAAGAGATTCGCGAGCGGACCTTTGCCGAGGCGCGGCATTACGGACTGCTCGCGGGCGTGCGTTACGGAGAGCCGTTTGTGCAGAAAGAAGTCGGGCTGATAGATGATCTGACGCTGCTGCCGGTGCAGTCGCTGTAGTTCATCGTCTTCGCGGTGCTCCCCGCGATTCTCGCAAATCATCGACTCTGGATAACTGAATCTTATCGCCGCTGAAGGCAACGCTACTTTGCGTTGCCGCGACCCTGGGCCACACACTGGAATCAAGGAGTGACATGCCGCAAACCTGGGATCCTGTTGCCTACGGAAAAGACGGTGCGTTTGTGCATGGGCTGGCTGGAGGCGTGTTAGAGTGGCTCGCGCCCGAGGCCGGGGAGCGGATTCTTGATCTCGGCTGCGGGGACGGGCAGCTTACGCAGCGCATTGCGGCGACAGGAGCGCTTGTGACCGCGATCGACGCCTCGCCGGAGATGGCGGCAGCGGCGCGCTCGCGCGGCATCGCCGCGGATGAAGGGCCCGCAGAGTCGCTGCCGTATGCGGATGGCTCATTTGACGCTGTTTTCTCCAATGCCGTGCTGCACTGGGTGCGCGGGCAGGACGAGATGATGGCGGAGGTGCATCGCGTGTTGCGGCCGGGCGGGCGATTCGTTGCCGAGATGGGCGGACATGGCAACATCGCTGCGATTCGGACCGGGTTTGCGGCGGTGCTGGCGCGGCATGGATTTGCGGAGCTGGGCGAGCGCGGTAACTACTATCCCATGCCGGATGCCTATACTCGACGGCTCGAACGGCACGGATTTACCGTTTCCAGGATGAGCCACTTCCCTCGCCCGACGCCGCTCGGCGAAGGCGGCATGGAAGCATGGCTGCGCATTTTCTGCCGCGGCGCGCTTGGGGAGATGCCATCGGAACTGCGCGAGACGGTGGTGGCGGAAACTGCAGATCTGCTGGCTCCTGCACTGTGCGATGAAGATGGGCACTGGACAGCGGATTATTTCCGGCTGCGCTTTGTGGCAACGAAGTAGAGTTACAAATTCAACAAGAGACGCGACGGCTCGGCGGGGAGAGTTCGGAAGAGTGTAGGGCCATGCTCACGAACTGTTCATCGCGGCACACGGGAAGAGTTGTGCTAATTTTCAGGAGTGAGCGTGGGCACGACGGGAGAACCAAGGCAGAAAAAGGCGCGGCCGCGGCGTCTGCCCGGGCTTGCCGTCAAGGACGGGCTGATCCGGCACCCGTTCGACCTGGAATTCGGCGTGCGCACCAGCGGGTTAGTTGCGGGGCGGCACCTGACCGCCGGGCACCGCAATGACCGGCACATCACCGCATATTTCGGGATTGCGCCTTCGGTTTTTCAGGCGATGATCGTTCGCTGGCGGCGATGCCGGCCAGTGGCGCCGATCGACGAATACACATTTGTCGATCTCGGCGCGGGGATGGGGCGCGCGGTGCTGCTGGCCGCTGAATATCGCTTTCGCGCAGTGATCGGCGTGGAACTGCACACAACGCTGGCGCGGATCGGCCGCAAAAATATGGCGCAGTGGCGTAAGGCGGGGCGCGCGGTCGCGCCGATGCGGATGGTGTGCCGCGATGCCGCCGATTTTGCGCCACCGCCGGGATATTGCGTGGCATTTCTGTTTAATCCGTTCGGCGCGCCCGTGCTGCGACGGCTGTTGCGTGCATGGAGCGGCAGGCTGAGTGAGCGCGCCAGAGAGCTCGACATTCTTTATGTGAACGATGAGCAGAAGGATGTGTTGCGCAATGAGCCCGGATTCGAGCGGCTGTTTCATGGGCAGATCCGGCGCTCGCATGCGGATGCGATTGCCGATCGGAAGATTCTGCACGGCCAGCCCGATGGCGAATATGCCGCGACAAGCTGGGAGGACTGCTCGATTTACCGCTGGATGGGGAGAGACAGGAAATAGAGATAGGCCCAGCCGATAGCAGATCCTGGCCGGGCAATGGAATTGAGCGATGAGCGAGAGCCGTCTGATCGTTGGCGTTGGCGAGCTGCTTTGGGATGAGCTGCCGGAGGGCGCGCGGCTCGGCGGCGCACCGGCGAATTTCTCCGTGATGGCGGGGCGGCTCGGCGATCATGCGGCCCTCCTGAGCCGAATTGGCCGCGATGAGTTGGGCCGCCAGGCAATGGAGCGGCTGGGCACGATGCCTGCAGACGCAAGTCTGGTGCAAGTGGACGGCGTGCACGAAACGGGCCGCGTGACGGTGCGCTTCGAGAGGAGTGAGCCGCACTACACGATTCATGAGCCGGCGGCTTGGGATTTTCTGGAACTTTCGAATGAATGGTTGCAAATGGCCGAGAGGGCAGACGCCATCTGCTTTGGCTCGCTCGCGCAGCGCAACGAGACATCGCGCACGACCATCCAGGATCTCATTGCAGAAACCCGCTCAACTTGCATTCGAGTGTTCGATGTAAACCTGCGCGAGCCGTTTTACTCAGGAGAAGTTGTTGAGGAGTCAATGGAGCTGGCAACCGTGTTGAAGATGAATGAGACGGAGACGCCGCTGGTGATGAAACAGCTGGGACTCCAGGTTGCTGACGATTCAGCCGCGGCCGAATCGATAAACGATCGGCGAAGCGCGGCCGGTTTTTCGCGCCGCGCGGCGGAGCGGCTGCTCGCAGAGTTCCCTGCTTTGCGGCTGGTTGCGATCACCAAGGGCAGCGGCGGCAGCCTGCTGGTGAGTTGCAACGAGTGGCACGAGCATCCGGGATTTCCGGTGAAGGTGGCCGACGCGGTGGGCGCGGGCGACGCTTTTACCGCGGCACTCGTGCACTATCTGCTTCGCGGCGCGGGCCTGGCGGAGCTGAACGAAGCGGGCAACCGATGGGGCGGCTGGATGGCTTCTCAATCGGGCGCGATGCCCGCGCTGCCTGAGACTGTTCGCGCGGCAATTGCAGCGGCGATCGAAGCGGCGAACTGAAGCTGGACCCTTCTGCAGAGGATTGGACTTGCGGGCCGGCCGGACCGTTCCCGGTGCGGCGCGGGAGTCAAGATTTTGCAATAGTGCGCACGCCCGATTGTCAACCCTCACAGAATCGCATTAGTATGGCAAGGCCATGAACAATCGAATTCTCAGCGCAGCAATTGCCGCCACTTCCCTGCTTCTGCCATGCGCATTCGCGCAGAAGCCTTCGCTCACCATCCAGGTGGATCACCCCACTGCCAAAGTGAGCCCGATGTTTTATGGGCTGATGACCGAGGAGATCAACTACTCCTACGACGGCGGCTTGTATGCAGAGCTGGTCCGGGATCGCACGCTGGGCCGCGGGTTCGGCTCGCTGAACCACTGGCCAATGGTGGCGCACGGAGACGCGGTCGTGAATGTTTCGGGCGACGAAACGACCGGGCCGAGCGAGGCGCTGCCGCGCAGCCTGCGCGTAACGGTATCAAAGGCCAGCGCGGGCTCGCAGGCCGGGATTGAGAACGATGGCTACTGGGGAATCGCAGTGCGCCCGCATTCCACGTACACCGGGTCGTTCTACGCAATGGCGGACACGGCGGGAATTGCTGTGACCGTGAGCCTGCAGAACAACCAGACCGGCGGGGTGGCTGCAACTACGACCGTAAGCGGGCTGACCAAGGAATGGAAGCAGTACACGTTTACGCTGAAGACCGGCGAGGTTCCGGTTTCATCGAACAATCACCTCATCCTGACGGTTGCGCAGCCGGCTACGTTGTGGCTCGACCTGATCTCGCTCTTCCCGCCTACGTATCACGACCGGCCAGGCGGCAACCGCACCGACATTATGAATCTGCTGGCGGCCATGCAGCCCAAGTTTCTGCGCCTGCCGGGAGGAAATTATCTCGAAGGCGATCATATCCCCGACCGCTTCGACTGGAAGAAGACGATTGGGCCGTGGGTGGATCGGCCAACGCATCCGAGCCCGTGGCGCTATCGCTCGTCGGACGGAATGGGACTGCTTGAGTATTTGGAATGGTGCGAAGACTTGAAGATGGAGCCGCTGCTCGCAGTGTATGCCGGCTACTCGCTGATGCAGGAGCACGTTGAGCCGGGGCACGCACTCGAGCCGTACGTGCAGGACGCGCTGGATGAGATTGAGTATGTAACAGGCGGCGCGGATACCAAGTGGGGCGCCGAGCGCGCCAGGGATGGACACCCTGCGCCGTTTCAGCTGCACTACGTCGAGATAGGTAACGAGGATTGGTTCGACAGGTCGCACACTTACGATGCCCGCTTTGCGCAGTTCTTTCACGCAATCAAGCAGCACTACCCCGAACTGCAGTTGATTGCGACTACGCCGGTGAAGGGCGTGACGCCTGACGTGCTCGACGAGCACTTTTACATGTCGGCGCAACAGTCGTTCGCTGAGGCGCACCACTACGATGCTACAGACCGCAAGGGCCCGAAGATCTTTGTGGGCGAGTGGGCGACGCGCGAAGGCGACCCGACGCCGAATCTCGAAGCCGCACTGGGCGATGCGGCATGGCTCACAGGCCTGGAGCGCAATAGCGATCTCGTCATCATGAACAGTTACGCGCCGCTCTTCGTGAACGTAAATCCCGGCGGCGAGCAGTGGGCAACCGACCTTATCGGCTATGACGCGCTCACAAGCTACGGCTCGCCGAGCTATTGGACGCAAGAGATGTTCGCAACACACCTGGGCACGGAAGTGGTGGACTGCACTCTTGAAAACGTGCCGCCGCGCCTATATGCCTCAGTCACGCGCGACGAGTCAAAACATAAGCTCTTCGTGAAGGTAGTCAATGCCAACTCCACCGCGCAGCCAATGGCAATTGCATTGAGCGGGACGAAGAAGCTGGCCGCCCAGGCCACACTGACGACCATGAGCGGCAAGACGCCGAACGCGACCAACAGCATCATGCATCCCGATGAAGTAAAGCCGGTGGAGCGCAAGGTGCCGGTCTCAGGGCCGAAGTTCACGCAAACCTTTGCGCCCTATTCGGTGAATGTGCTGGAGTTGAGCTACTAGAAAACCACTGCTCCGATCGCCTGCAAGGTGCGGTTCAGGAGCGGGGATTTTCGCTCGCCTATTCAGTGGATGAATAGTTTTCAATTGCGAGCCCGCTGGTGTATAAAGCTCTCGCGCACCGGTTCGCCGGGAAGCTCGCTCAAAATCCGGCGCGGTCGTCCTTCATTCGCCTGAGGAGCTTCCATCCATGTCACGCATTCTCGTCGCCAGTCTCGCTGCTGTTGTGCTGCTTCCGATTTCCGCGCGCGCCGCTGATGAGGCAAAGTCTGCACCCCCAAGGACCTGGGTCGACAAGGACACCGGCCATCGTGTGTGGCGGCTGAGTAGTGAGCCGAACTCCGGCGGCTTTTATTTCAACGTAAACGGCTACACACCCGATCAGAAGACCATGATCTACACCGCGCCCGACGGCATCCACGGCCTGGACATGGAAACCATGAAGACGCGGCTGATTGTGCCGAATCCGTCGCGGCCGACGAATGCGGCGGAGGGGCCGAATGGGATCCTTCGCTACGGTGTGCACGCGCTGGTGGCGGGATTCAAGACCAACAGCGTCTTTTATCTGCAGACCGATCCGGCGACGAACGTGACCGCGGTGTACAAGGCCGACGTGTACACGGGCAAGATACGCAAGTTGATTGACCTACCCGCGCGGCGCACGATCGTGAGCATCAATGCCGACGAGACGCTGGCAGCGGGGACATTTGACGAGAGCAACCAGGCGAACCAGGAATACGGCCAGAACGCACCGGCGCGGCCGGCGCCGCCAGCACAATCTGCGGCGCAATCGCCAGGTGGGGGAGATAATCGCGTGGCCAGCGAAGCGCAGGGACCGCACTATCAGCCGCTCGACAAGGGTCAGATGATGGAGCGGCGGCTGGCAGCGCGGCTGCCGCTGCAGCTTTTTACGATTCGCCTGGAGCCCGGCCCGAACGGCGAAAAGTCCGGCGACATTAGGGTGCTCCTGCACTCGACAGACTGGATCAATCATTTGCTCTTTTCGCCCACCGATCCGGAGCTGTTGATGTATTGCCACGAGGGACCGTGGCAAAAGGTGGACCGCATCTGGATGATTCACACCGACGGCACGCACAACACCATGATTCACAAGCGAACCATGGTGAACGAGATCTTTGGGCACGAGTTTTGGGGGCTCGATGGCGAAACAATATGGTATGACTGGCAGTTCCCCAAGGGCGAGGATTTTTTCCTTGCAGGCTACAACCTGAAGACGGGAGAACATACCGCGTACCACCTGCAGCGCGACGATTGGGGCATCCATTTCAACCTGACGAAGGATCTCGATCTCTTCTGCGACGATGGCGGCGATCCCGGCCAGGTGGCGCGCTCGAAGAACGGAGAGTGGATCGAGCTGCTCCATCCCGAGATTTTCAAAGTGGGAGAAGGCGCGCTGAACAGTCCTGATTTCTGGCAAGCCGGCGTGTTCCACTCCGAGCATCTTGTGAACATGTCGCACCACAACTACCGCGAGGAGCCGAACGTGCGCTTCTCGCCGGACAAGAAGTTAGTGATCTTCACGAGTAACATGTTCGGGCCGAGTTATGTGTTCGGAGTGGAAGTGGCGAAGGCCGACGCGTCGGCGATGGATATCCAGTCCACCCCGGATCTCGCGCGGCAATTTAATCCGGTGGAACCGGTACCAACACATGTGCCATAGCCAGAGGGCCGCCGCTCGTCCGAAACATCGTCCAATATCAGCTACGGGCGCTACGGATACAGCTTCGCCGGCACAATCTCCGGATCGGCTTCGCCTGCACGCGCCATCATTTCCTTGAGCTGGTCGCGCAGCTTGTCGGCGATCTCGCGATACTCCTTGCGTCCCGCGAGATTGACCAGCTCATGCGGATCGTTGCGCTGATCGTAGAGCTGGTACTCGTGGTAATTAGAGCTCACTGGCTGATCATGCATTCCGGTTGGGTCGGCGACGCAGTAGGTCCAGTCAGGCGTGCGGATGGCGCGGCCGGTCATGGATTCGCTGATCTGGATGAGTTGCTTGTTCGGCCACGCGGCGCGCTCTTTGGCGTCGCGCAGCAAAGGCAAAAAGCTGGTGCCCTGCGCGCCGGCAGGGATGGGGACACCTGCAGCCTCAAGCAACGTTGGCGCGATGTCGATGATGCCGACGAGCTCCTGAATCTGCCGCGCGTGCTCAAAGCCGGGACCGTCGATGAGCAGCGGCACGCGGAGACTGCTGTTATGCGTGCTGCGCTTGTACTCCTGGTTGCGCGTCATAAAGTGACAGCCGTGGTCGCTCATGAAGACGAAGATGGTATTCGCGGCGAGGCCTTCCTCTTCAAGAACTTTGCGCAGGCGGCCAACGGAGGCGTCGATGCTCTCGCAGCAACCGTAGTAGTCAGGCAGCTGCTGGTGCCAGTCGCCGGGGAGTGCGCGCAGATCGGCGGGCGCGAAGCTGTTGATGAACCGCTCGGCCGAGCCCTTGGGACCGACCATCCGGTTGAGATCGTTCTGCTGATGCGGCTCAAGCTGCGAGATCATGAGCAGGAATGGCTTCTCCTGCTTCTGGCGGAGAAACTTCTCGGCGCGGTCCGTAAGAAAGTCGACTCGATACTCGTCTTTGAATGTGATCGGACTGCCGTCGCGATCCCAAATGGTGCCTTCGTAGGGATGGGTCGAAAACTCCAGCGCGTTTGAGGCCTCCCACATGTCGTCGAAGCCGCCACGATGCTCCAGCTTCACCGGGCCGCGGCCTCCGCCTTCGGCTTCAGTGCCGGGCGCCAGGTGCCACTTGCCGACGTAATTCGCGGTGTAGCCGGCCTTGCGCAGTTCGGTCGCTAACGTGGGCAGATCCTCGCGCAGGCCAAGGCCGTTGCGCCACACGCCGGTTCCGGTGGCGTAGCGGCCTGTGATGAGAACTGAGCGCGATGGCGCGCAAACTGGCTGATTCGTGACCGCATGATTGAAGTTGGTACCGCGCGCCGCCAGGGCGTCCAGGTTGGGCGTGTGTGTGGAACTATTGAGGCCGTTCGCGCCGACGAAATCCCAGCGGAACTGATCGGAGTGGTAGATGACGATGTTGGGTTTTGCTGCCGCGGGCTCCGGACCGGCCTGGGCCGCGTTCGCCGCCGACGCAAGCGTTGCGGCCAGGCCGGCTTGCGCCGTGGCAGCAGCCGTACCCAGGAGAAAATTCCGCCGATTGACCGTCACATTCACTCCTCAGATCGATTTCGTCGCCCACGCCGATATTTCTTCCAGCTGCAATTCCTCAGAAATAATACTTCAGGCTGAGCTGAATCTCGCGCGGGTCATCGGGGTTGTCGCGCGTGGAACTGATCGAAGCAAAGGTATTGGGCGTGGTGAACGTGAGTGTGCCCGGCTGTGCAAAGTTGGGTGTGTTGGTCAAATTGAACACTTCAGCGCGGAACTCTAAGTGCGTCTCTTTCGGAGCAACAAACTCGCGGAACAGCGACATGTTCAGGCGGCGATAGGGTGGACCGCTCACCTGCGTGGGCGCGCCGCCCAGATTGAGCGGAGTAGCTGCGCCGGCAACTGCAGCGGGTGGATTGGCGAATGCGGCGGGATTCAGGAATTGTTTGGCGTTGTGACTGCCTGCGTAGGGATTGACACCGGCGACCTTAAGCGCGTTGCAGCCGAGGCCCGTGGCGTTCGTCGTGGTGCAGGCTATGGTTAACGGCTGGCCGTCGGCTGCCTCGAGAATTCCGTTAATGGACCATCCGCCGGCGATCCACTCGCCGGGCCCGGAGTGCAGCCAGAGCTGATTCTTGCCAAAGGGCAGATGATAGCTGCCGCTGGCGTGTACGACGCGCTTGGCGTTGATATCGCAGAGAGCGTAGTCAGCGTTGATACCCATGCCTGGAACATAGGGCGCACGATAACTTCCAATACCATTGTCGAGTAAGTCGCGGCTATCTCCAAGACATTTCGACCAAGTAAGATTTGCAAGAACGGTAAAGTCATGACTTAGCCGGTGCTCAGCATTGACCTGGAGGCCGCTGTAATTGGTCGCGCCGGCGCGGGCAATGAATGTGCCGCCGCTGGCGAAGCTAGGAAAGAAGAGATTGGGAGTGATGCTGGTCGACGGCGGAAGGATAGCGCTCACCGCGTTGGTGTTGATGCCGACCTGCACGTGGCGCGAAAGAGTACCGACATAGCCAGCTTCAAGAATTGTGTTTCCGGTGATCTGGTACTGCACCTGGAAGTTGTAGGACTCGGCGTAGGAAGTCTTGGCGTTGCGCGGCTCGCCAAGCAGGGTGAGGCTGGTGTTGGGCGAGGTAGCCGCGGTAGCCGCGGTAAGAGGCACGTTAAGCAGACCGTTCTGCAGTGTGCCTACGGAGTTATTGGCGGTAAGTGGACTAACCGCATTGGCATCGGTATAAGAAGAGGTTACTTGGAACGGGAAGTTGACGTAGTTACTCACGCTGAGGCCGTGATTTTCGTTGCCCTGGTAAAAGATGCCGTAGCCCCCGCGAAGGACGAGCTTGGGTAGCGCCTGCAGTGAAAAGCCGATACGCGGCGCAAAGTTATCTTTCTGCGCAATGATGAGGCTGTTTCCGCTGATGGGCGTAAAAGTAATGCCATTCTGCGCGAGCAAGCTCTGGATGGCCGCAGGCTCATTGGGAACCTGCGACTGAGGAATATAGAAGTGCGAGGTGCCATCGGCGCTGGTACCGGTTTGCGCTGGAACCATGTCGGCGAAGCGGCCGTTGCTCTCTTCCGGCGCGCCGATGAAGTCATAGCGAACGCCAAGATTAAGCGTGAGGGTGCGCGTCGCGCGCCAATTATCCTGCACGTAAGCGCCGAAGTAAGGACGCACCAACCGAAAGACAGGCGGAAAGTTGGACGCGCTCATGGCTTCGGCGCCGCCGACATTGTTGATTCCCCCGGGAACCGTCGCGGCCTCGGGCGTGAGCACGAATTGCGCACGATCAGTGGAGGTGTCGTTCGAGTTCACGACCGAGGTGTAGGTGCCGTTGTTGGTAAAACTGCCGCGCGGTGTGGTGGGGGTGAGCGTGGGAAAGAGGATGTATTGATATTCGGTGCCGAGGCGAATCTGATGACGATCACGATCGAGTGAGAGATTCTCAGAGACCTGAAAGACGTCACTCGCCTTGCTGCTGGGCAGCGTGCCGGCCGCGCCCATGGCAGAGAGGATGCCGTAGTTGAGCGTAGGCAGGCCGCCATTGGTTGGAATTTGCGGAATCCCCTGGATACCGTATTGCGCCGGAATGCCGAGCGTGTTGGCGTCCACCTGAATGCGCAGATCGGCAACGCGGCTATAGCCGGCACGGGTTTCGAGAACCACATGCGGAGAAAAGATATGCGTCTCGCTGAGCGCTTCGTTCTGCGATTCGGTCCATCCGGTACCGGGCCGCGACGGAGCGCCGTCGGCAACGCCGGGGAACGGGCTGGGCTGGAACTGGCTGTTGTAGACGTAGCTATAGCGGGCGAATGCCGAATCCTTCTGGCTGAAAACCTGATCGAACCGCGTATCGAAGCTGTTGACGCTGGTAGTCGCGTTCGGACTCACGGTGTAGTTGTTGTTCAGCGCGGATGAGGTCGGCGCCGGATAGAGATCAAGGAGTGCGACGGCGACGGGATTGATGCGGCCGGAGGGAATCTTGTTCATCAGTGCTTCGGCGGTGGCGTTGTTAAAGCTGGTCATGCCGGCAAGCGAGCCGGTGTAGAACGGATCGCGCACATAACCCGTTCCGGTGGCCTTGAGGCCGGTGACAGTGTCAATCTGTCCGGATGTGACGGCGCGGCTGGTGGCGGGATCGAAGACCGCGCCACTGGGAAAGGTACGACCCAGCAGATCCGTGCGGGTTCCGGTCTGCAGGGAGATCAGGTCCTGCAAATTCGCAAAGCCGCTGGCATTTTCTGCCGCGGTAGGCACAGTTTCCGTATAGGTCTTACCTTGCACAATGCGCGTGCCCTGATAGTCGGCGAAGAAAAAGGTGTGGTTCTGGCCGTGAAAGACGTGCGGGATGACGATGGGTCCGCCGGCCGAGCCCCCGAACTGATTGAGCCGGTACTCCGGTTTGCGCTGCGTGGGCAGGACGAAGTAGTCCGCGGCGTCGAAAAAATCGTTGCGCAGGAACTCCCACAGGTCGCCGTGGAAGGCATTTGAGCCGGACTTGGTGGCCAGGTTGAGAACGGCGCCGGCCGCGTGGCCAAACTCGGCGGAGTAGTCACTGGTCTGGACGGTGAACTCGCGCAGCGCGTCCGGCGGAGGCAGCACGACATACTGCGACTGGTTGACAAGGTCGGCGATGTTTACGTTGTCGTCCATACCGTCGAGCAGGTAATCGTTCTGCGTGCGGCGCAGGCCATTGGCGGTGAACGATCCGCTGGCCTGCAGTCCGCGGCTGTCATTCTGCGACATAGTAACGCCGGGCGATAATTGGGCGAGAAATGCGGCATTGCGGCCATTCAGCGGTAGGTCGTTGATCGCATTCTGGTCGACGAGCTGCTGAATAGACGAGGTCTGCGTCTCGAGAATGGGGCCGGCAGAAGTGACGGTGACCTCCTGCGTGACCTGGCCGACCTGGAGACGGGGGTTGATCTCAAGATGGCCCTGAACGGTGACCTCGATGTGCTGCTGGATAGATTTCTGGAATCCAGTCTTCGCCACAGTGAGGGTGTAGTTGCCAATGCGCAGCGGGCTGAAGGTGTAGCCACCATCAGTGCCGGACTGCTCAGAGCGCGCGCGGCCCGTGGCCTCGTCAACGATGGTGACGGTCGCGCCGGGAACGATGGCTCCGGAGGAATCCTGGACGGTGCCGACGATGGAGCCGGTATCGACCTGAGCGCGCGCCGGCAGACAAGCCAGGACGAGGAAAACGAGTGACAGAGCGCAACCTAGTGAAAGGGCGCGGAGGACGGTCGGCTGCGAAATTGGCGGATTCTGAATTGCGGACGGATCGTTTGTAATCGATTCCATTTCCTGTTCCTTTTTGCGCATTGGGGGGTTGATGCGCTGCTCTGTAGACGTGGGTTTGAAACAGGGCTTGGCCGGCAGAGAGTCGTACAGCCAAACTCGTGATTGCCTCGCCGGAAAGGATGCATGAGCGATAAATCAATTGTCAATAGGGCCCACAAAATGCAGACAATTGTGCGAAAAACGGGAGTCGCGACGAATCGCCATTGCGAAATGAGATTCCGCGTGCTTCTTCCCTGCGCTTTGCTCGAGTAAAGTAAGTTCATCGTGATTATCGATTTTGCCAGGCGCGCGCACGAGCACAACTGGGAGATGGATCCCATCACGCGCTCGCTCCTTGACACGGATTTCTACAAACTGCTGATGCTCCAGTTCATCTGGAAGCATTTCCCCAACACGTGCGCAACCTTTAACCTGATCAACCGCTCCACGCCGGTGCGGCTGGGAGAGATTGTAGCCGTGGAGCGGCTGCGCGAGCAGCTGGAGGCCACGCGCGCGCTACGCTTTCGCAAATCGGAGCTGGTGTGGCTGGCCGGCAACTCGTTTTACGGCCGGCGCGGCATCTTTGAGCCCGCATTTCTCGATTGGCTGGAGCACGACTTCCGGCTCTCTGATTACGAGCTGACGATCAAGGATGGGCAGATCGATCTGCGCTTTGAAGGGCTATGGTCCGGAACGTCAATGTGGGAGATCTACGCGCTTGCGCAAATCGGCGAGTTGAAGACGCGCGCGGGATTGAAACAGCTCACGGAGCTCGAGCTCGACATTCTCTACGCGCGCGCCAAGACGCGGCTGTGGGAGAAGATGGAGCGGCTGCGCGGCGTGCCCGATTTGAGCATCAGCGACTTTGGTACGCGGCGCAGGCACAGCTTCTTATGGCACGAGTATGTCGTGAACGCAATGCGCGATACGATCTGCGAAGGATTCAGCGGCACTTCAAACGCGTACCTGGCTTATAAGCACGATCTGGAGGCGATCGGCACCAACGGACATGAGCTGCCGATGGCGATGGCCGCGCTGACGCACGACGATCGCGAGTTATGTTGCGCGCAGTACAAATTGCTGGAGCTGTGGCAGCAGAGCTACCAGGGCGAATTGCTGATTCTACTTCCCGACACATTCGGGACGACGCAGTTTTTGCGCGGCGCGCCGGACTGGGTGGCGAACTGGACCGGGCAGCGCATCGACAGCAAGGATGCGTACGTGGCAGGCGATGAGTACATCGCGTGGCTTGAGCGCCACCAGCGCGACCCGCGGCAGAAGCGATTAATCGCCTCCGACGCACTGGATGTGGAGCAGATTCTCGGGCTCCACGCATACTTTTCCGGGACGATTCTAGACGGAGCTACACCGGACGACTTTCGCACGGCGAGCGATTTTCACGATGCATCGCGATGGATCCCGGAGCGGCGCATCCGCTTCAGCGCCGGATGGGGTACGCTGCTCACGAACGATTTTCGCAATTGCAATCCGCGGTGCGACGAAAGCTTCAACCCGGTGAGTATTGTGTGCAAGCTGAGCGACGTGGACGGCAGACCGGCGGTAAAGCTCTCCGATAATTACTCAAAGGCGCTCGGCGATCCGAATGAAGCGGAGCGGTATCGGCGCGTGTTCGGACTGGCGGGCGTGACCGACGCGCCGGTCTTCACATAGAAACAATCGCGCAAAAAGAAACCGGCCGCGCCTGAGGGACGCAGCCGGTCGATTTACGCAAACAATTTACGGAATCAATTTTCGCAGCACAATCGAGCGGCAATCAGTGGCTCTTCCCTCCCTCCGGCGCGAAGCCGGTGTAGTCTGCTGCTTATGGCGTTTCCGGCTGGATGGTACGCGAGCCGATTACGAGTAGAGCTGATGGCGCGCAACCGGACCTGGGCGCACGGGCATCGCCATGCGGAGAGCTACGGCAGCGCGCCCGTGATTGCATACGAGCCCGAGGACGGTCGGCACGGCAATTTTTTCGATCCGGCCTACGCGGGGATCACGGCCCGCCCGGAGTGGATGCGGCGCTTCGACAAGGTGCACACGCAAGCCGCTCGCTCGCTGCCCCGACCGCAGGCCGACCCCACGCGCCGCTGGCGCGAGCTTGACACCTCGATGAGCTCGGATGCCCTGCTGATGAACATCTTTTGCACGCCTGGCGTGGCCGAGTCGGCGCAGGTGCGGAATGCTATTGGTCTGGATGGCGATGCGCCGCCGATCTTCGGCTGGAAGGCGCGTGTGCCGCTGGCCAGTGGGCGATCTGACCGCACGGAAGTCGACATGCGCCTGGGATCGCTGCTCGTTGAGGCGAAGCTGACCGAGGGAGGATTTCAGACGCGAATGGCCGCGATCGTGGAAGGCTATCGAGACTTCGATGCCGTCTTCGATCGCGACCTGCTGCCGCGCACAGAGATTGCGACCACGCGCTGGATGCGGGCGAGTGAGTTTCCTGAGAACGAGTCACAGGAGTTCGAAAGCGTGGTTGCCGATCCGGGTTTGTTTTCTACTATCGACACGGCTTTTCGTCCCCCTGGCGACCCGGGCTATGCGAGCTATCAGCTCATCCGCGGCGTGCTGGCAGCGCACGCGTCCGATTACAGTTTTTGCGTGCTGCACGACGAGCGCAGGCCCGATATGCGCGAAGAGTGGTTTGAGGTGATGGCCGCGGTAAAGAGCGCATCGCTGCGCGTGCGGCTCAAAGTGATGACGTGGCAGGAACTGGCAGCGCTGCTGCCCGACGACCTCAACGAGTTTCTCGACATCAAGTATGGAATCGTTCCGCCGGGGCGAGTTCCCTCTTTCGTGAGCGGCTGGGCTGACGACGCAGAGGAGACCGCGAGCTAGATTCCGAGAATGTTACGGTTGCGATTGGCATCCGCGCCGCCCGCGAAATCGTCGAACGCGCGATCGGTGACGCGAATGATGTGGTCGCGCACGAAAACTGCTCCCTCGGCAGCGCCGTCCTCAGGATGCTTGATGCAGCACTCCCACTCGACGACCGCCCAGCCGGGATAGTCGTATTGCGCCATCTTGCTGAAGACCTGCTTGAAGTCAATCTGGCCGTCGCCGAGCGAGCGGAAGCGGCCGGGCCGGTCGATCCAGTTCTGGTAGCCGCCGTAGACGCCGGAGCGGCCGCTCGAATGAAACTCCGCGTCTTTCACGTGGAAGGCGCGCACGCGCTCGTGATAGAGATCGAGAAAGGCCAGATAGTCGAGCTGCTGAAGGACCATGTGGCTGGGGTCGTAGAGAATGTTGGCACGCGGATGATCGCCGACTGTGGCAAGAAACCGCTCGAAGGTCGCGCCGTCGTGAAGATCCTCGCCGGGATGCAGCTCGAAGCACGCGTCCACCCCGGCTTCGTCGAAAGCATTCAGGAGCGGCCGCCAGCGCTTGCCGAGCTCCGCGAACGCTTCGTCGATCAGTCCGGCGGGTCGCTGCGGAAAAGGATAAAAGAACGGCCACGCCAGCGCGCCCGAGAATGTCGCATGCGCGCTCAAACCCAGGCTGCGACTTGCTTGGGCTGCCCAACGCAGTTGTTGCACGGCCCACGCGGACTTGGCATTTGCGTCGCCGGCGAGTTCGGGCGGAGCAAAGCCGTCGAGCATCGCGTTATACGCCGGATGCGCGGCCACAAGATGGCCCTGCAGATGCGTAGAGAGCTCGGTGATCTTGAGGCCCGCGCGCGAGACCACGCCGAGCAGATCTTCGCAATAGGATTTGCTTTCCGCGGCGCGTTGGAGATCGAAGAGACGGCGATCCCACGTGGGAATCTGGATGCCTACATAGCCAAGTCCCGCGGCCCATGCCGCCATGCCTTCCAGAGTGTTGTAAGGCGGCTGATCGGCGGCAAACTGCGCGAGAAAAATTCCCGGGCCTTTGATGGTCTTCATCCCCAACTCTCCATGACGCGCGCCGCTGGAACGCAATCTAAAATTCTACCCAGCCTTGCTTGCGATGACTCTCGATCACGCGATCGATAAAACGCATGCCGCGCACGCCGGCTTCGATTCCCGGCAGGGTCGCCGGCAATGTGTGCGCATCGCCGCGCTTCCACGCGATCAGCGCGTCGGCGAACTCACGATAGAGCACGGCGAAAGCTTCAAGATAACCCTCGGGATGGCCTGCGGGTGTGCGCATCACGGCAAGCGCATCTTTGCCAAGGTACCCCATCGCCGCGTGATGGACCTCTTCCGGCTTGTCGAGCCAGCGGACAATCAGCCGGTTCGGATCCTGCTGGCGCCACTCGATGGAGCCAGTTTCTCCATAGATACGCAGCCGCGGATCGTTCATTTCACCGGCAGCGATCTGCGAGCAGGCCAGCGTGCCCTCCGCGCCGTTGTCGAGGCGCAAAAAGGCGCTGCAGTCGTCATCGAGGCGGCGGCCCGGCACCACGGTGCGGAGGGTTGCGTTGATCGAGCTCACACGCAGGCCGCTCACGTACTCGAGCAGGTGAAATGCGTGCGTGCCAATGTCGCCAATGGCGCCGCCGGGCCCGCTGCGCGCCGGATCCGTGCGCCATCCGGCCTGCTTGTGCCCGGTCGATTCAAGTGGACGGCTGAGCCATCCCTGAAAATATTCGACGGCGACTTTGCGGATTTTGCCGAGCGTACCTGCAGCGCAGATCGAGCGCGCTTCCCGCACCATCGCATAGCCGGCGTAGGTGTGGGTGAGGCCGTACGGCAAGCCGGATTTCTTAACGGCACCTTCTAGCCGGAGCGCTTCGTCGTAGGTGGCCGTCGCCGGTTTGTCGCTCATCACTGGAATTCCCGCCTCCAGTGCGGCGAGCGCGACAGGAAGATGCAGATGATTCGGCGTAACAATGGCGACGAAATCGATTCCATCGGCGCGCTTGCGCTCGGCCTCAATCATCTCGCGGTAGTCCGCATAGCAGCGCGCCAGGTCGAGGCGATAGGCAGCGGCAGCGGCGCGAGAGCGCTCCGCTGACTGCGAAAACGCTCCGGCGACCAGCTCGATTCTGCCATCGAGTTCCGCGGCGATGCGATGCACAGGCCCGATGAATGCGCCGGGACCTCCGCCCACCATGCCCATGCGCAGCTTGCGCGGTTCCGTCATTGCGTCTCTTCCCTTTTGGCCGATTCTTCTCTCAGCAATTCACTCCGCTCGCCAGGTAGCCGCCATCGACCGCGATCACCTCGCCGGTGACGAAGGCTGCCGCTTCCGAGGCGAGGAAAATTGCCGGCCCGACGAGCTCTTTGGGATCGCCGAAGCGATGCATCGGCGTGCGCATCAAAATCTCTTCGCCGCGCGCCGTGCCGATTACAAGCGGCTTGCTCATATCGCTGGGAAAAACACCCGGAGCGATCGCGTTCACGTTGACACCCGTCTGAGCCAGCTCCACCGCGAGCGTCTTGGTAAGCGAAGCGACGGCGCTCTTGCTGGCGGCATAGGGCGCCACACGATAGAATCCGCGAAATGCTGTGACCGATGTGATGTTGATGATGCGCCCATAGCCTGCGTTGGCCATGGTGCGGCCGAAGATCTGGCAGGCGCGCATGGTCCCGGTGAGATTCGTCTCTACGATCTTCGACCAGTCCGCCTCTTCGAAGTCGAGCGTTGCAACCTTCTTGGTAAGTCCCGCGGCGTTCACCAGAATATCGACCTTGCCGAAGGTCTCAATTACGGCATCGTGCAGGCGCTGCAAAGACGCGCGATTCAGCACGTCACTCGGTATGCGCAACGTGCGGCGGCCGAGGGCTTCAATCTCCGCGGCAACTTTATCCACCTGCTGCTGGCGGCGCGCGCTGGCAACCACGTCGGCGCCGGCTTCGGCATATCCCAGCGCAATCTCGCGGCCAAGGCCGGTGGTACCGCCGGCGATCACCGCCACGCGCCCCTTCAAATCGAACAGTTCAATGCCCTTCAATCGACTCTTCCTTCCCATGCAAATGGCGCCACACTCTTGCCACACTTAGCGTAAATCATTGGTTAAACCGCGGCCGCGCCCGATGGGCTGCCCCGGTGCGCTAAATTATTGGTTGGACATGAACTCCATCCTGATCCCTGATTTCGAGCGCCGCTGGGACTGCCTGAGCCTGGGCGAAGTGATGTTGCGACTCGATCCTGGTGAGGGGCGCATTCACACTGCGCGGCAATTTCAAGTGTGGGAAGGTGGCGGCGAGTACAACGTAGCGCGCGGGCTCAGGCGCTGCTTTGGTCTGCGCACAGCAATTGCCACAGCGCTCGCCGATAATCCCGTCGGCCGGCTTGTGGAGGATTTCATCCTGCAGGGCGGCGTCGACACCTCGCTCATTCGCTGGGTTCCCTATGACGGCGTGGGGCGCACGGTGCGCAACGGGCTGAATTTTACCGAGCGCGGCTTCGGCGTGCGCGCCGCGGTTGGCTGCAACGACCGCGGGCACACGGCGATCAGCCAGGTGAAGAAGAGCGACTTCGACTGGGCGTCGATCTTTGGCGCGGCGAATGGCGCGCGCTGGCTGCACACGGGCGGAATCTTCGCGGCGCTCTCGGCCTCGACGGCCGAAGTAGCCGTGGAGGCGATGGATGCGGCCCGCAAGCACGGTACGCCCATCTCCTACGATCTGAATTTCCGCGATTCGCTGTGGAAGTCGATTGGCGGCAAGGCCAAGGCGCAGGAAGTAAACCGGGAGATTGTGCGCAAGGTAGATTTGCTTCTGGGCAACGAGGAAGATTTCTCAGCGATGCTCGGCGTTTCCATCAAAGGCGTTAGCGAGGACTTTGACGAGCTGCCCATCGCCGGATACGAGGAGATGTTGCGCGAATTAGCGGCGGCGTACCCAAACCTGAAGCTGATTGCCAGCACGCTGCGTACTGCGCAAACAGCCAGCCGCAATGCATGGGGCGCAATTGCGTTGTATGAAGACCGGATTGTGCACGTGCCGCAGCGCGAGATCGACATCTTCGATCGCGTGGGCGGCGGCGACAGCTTTGCCAGTGGACTGATTTACGGATTGCTCGCCGACAAAGGTGTCGACTGGGCGGTGCGCTGCGGCGTGGCGCACGGCGCGCTGGCCATGACCACACCCGGCGATACCAACATGGCAACGCTGGCTGAGGTAGAGCGCATGATCAAGGGTGGTTCAGCGCGCATCGCGCGATAAGGACGGCTCAGCGCGCATTTCGCACTGGAGTGGTTCACGGGGATCGCGCGGCAGGCTGCACGGGAAAAGGAAGAGATGGCGGAAAAAACACAGGAAATTATCGAGCGAGTGGGGTTGATTCCAGTTCTGCGCGCGAAAAGCGTGGCGCAAGGGCGCGCCGTAGTGGAAGCCATGTTTGCGGGCGGCGTGACCGTGGTGGAAGTGACCATGACGGTGCCCGGCGCGATCGATCTGCTGAAGGAGCTGAAGAAAGAGTACGGAGCAAAGCTGCTGCTCGGTTCCGGCACGGTGACAACGGCCGAGCAATGCCAGGCAACGATCGATGCCGGCGCGGAATTCGTGGTGAGCCCAAGCCTGCACCCTGACGTGATCGCGGCAACCAGGGCAAACAATAAAATCTCCTGCCCAGGCGCTCTCACGCCCACTGAAGCGATCACGGCATGGAATGCCGGTGCGGATTACGTGAAGATCTTTCCCTGCTCTGCCGTGGGCGGTGCGAGTTACTTGAAGTCGCTGCTGGCGCCGTTTCCGCATTTGAAGATCATCCCAACTGGCGGCGTGACGCTGCAGACCGCTGAAAGTTTTATCAAAGCGGGGGCGCGCGCGCTGGGAGTGGGCTCCGACCTGGTGAATCTCGCTGCGATCGATGCCGGAAAGCCGGAGACGATTACCGAAACGGCGCGGGCCTATCTGAAGGTACTGGCGGAAGCGCGGAAGAACTGACTCCCGATGCAAAATCACTCCGATGATCACTCCGATTCATTCCGGCCCGAATCATTCCGCCTCAATAGCCGCACCGCTCTTGTCACCGGCGGCGCCAGCGGAATTGGCGAGGCCACGGCCAAAGAGCTTGCGCGCGCCGGAGCAGTCGTCTGGATCGCGGACATCAATCTGCCCGCGGCCAAAACGCTCGCGACCTCCATCCCCAAAGCAAAAGCACTGCACCTCGATGTGACCAGTCCGGAATCGATCGTGAACGCTGTAAAACAAATCGACCGGCTCGACATTCTCGTGAATAACGCGGGCATCGGGCATGTGGGCTCCATTGAAACAACGGAACCGGAAGATTTTGACCGGCTGATGAACGTGAATGTACGCGCCGTATACTTGGTGACGCGCGCTTTCCTGCCGCTGCTACTCGCATCTGGCGGACGCGGCGAGGCCGTCGGCGCAATCGTGAATGTGGCGTCAGTCTCGGGGCTGGTCGGCATCAAGCAGCGCTTCGCGTATTGCACCAGCAAGGGCGCCATCGTGGCCATGACCCGGCAGCTTGCGGTCGAGTATCCCAGGACGCTTCGCGTAAACGCCGTGTGCCCTGGCACGGTGCAGACTCCGTTTGTCGAAGGGTACCTGGATAAGTTCCACAAAGATACCAAGGAAGAGACACGCGCGGAGCTGCGTGCTCGTCAACCTGTCGGCCGGTTGGGCCGGCCGGAAGAAGTCGCTTCCGCAATTCACTATCTTGCATCCGACGAAGCCGCATTTGTGAGCGGCTCCCTGCTCACGATCGACGGCGGATGGACTGCCGCATGATTGCAACGTTCAGCACAATTCACTGCCTCATCGCAGGAGGGTTTTCATGAAGCTGGTATCTTTTTCCGTTGGCGGCGGCAAGGTCCGTCCGGGCGCACTGTTTGAAGAAGCAACGACGGTGATCGACCTGACGGATGCGGGCTATCCCGACACGCTGTCCGTGATCGCCACAGGATTTACGGCGATCGACAAGTCTGGCGCATTTCCCGGTCACAAACTAAGTGAGGTGCGGCTCCACGCGCCGCTCGCAAACCCTCCACGCGTCTTCGCCATCGGGCTGAACTATCGCGATCACGCGAAGGAATCGAAGATGGAGCTGCCGAAGTTTCCGGTGGTGTTTTTCAAGATGCCGACGGCGATTGTGGGCCCGGGCGATGCGATTACCCTGCCCAAGAATTCCAACGAGCCGGATTACGAGGCAGAGCTCGCGGTCGTGATCGGCGAGGGCGGGTATCGGATCTCCGGCTCGGCGTGGCGCAATCACGTGTACGGCTACACGATTGTGAACGATGTAAGCGCGCGCGACATTCAGCGCTCGACGACGCAGTGGTCGCTGGCGAAGAGCTTTCCTACCTTCTGCCCGATGGGCCCGGCGATTGTGACCGCCGACGAGATCGACGACCCGCATGCGCTGGGAATTTCGCTGAATATCGATGGCGAGACTCTGCAGGACTCGAACACCCGCGAGCTGGTCTTCCGCATTCCCGACCTCATCGAATACATCTCATCGATCACGCCGCTGCTGCCCGGCGACATGATCTCCACGGGCACGCCTTCGGGCGTCGGCATGGGGCGTACGCCCAAGCGTTGGCTGCAGGCGGGCGAAACCGTGACGGTCACCATCGAAGGATTGGGATCGCTGGCGAATCCGGTCGAGGCTGAGTAGCCGCGACGAATCGGCCCAGCTTTAGAACACGTCTTTGCTTTCGAGATTCGCTTCGATCTCGCTTTTTGTCCGCCACACGTCGCGCCATTGTTTGTGCTCGACGAGCTGCAGTTGATCCGTGTGGTGTGGTGAACCCGGCTGCGACGAGTCGCCATAAGAGAGCAGTACCTTGGCGTGAATGACGGGCGCGAACTCCACCGCCAGCGTGAATCCGTCGCCGTGGATGGGCGTTTTGACGCCGTCCAGCAGCGGGCCGTAGGTCACGACGCGGAAGATTCCGAGGTTGCCGTAGCCGCCGTTGCCGGGCAGGTCGACACCATTCAAGGCCGGACCGCGCTCTGCGGCGAGGTCGCCGTTGCTCTGACCGTTGATCTGGATGCGCATCACCTTGCCCCATGGCGCATCGATGGCTCCATACGTCTTCGTTGTTTCCGCCGCAGCCTCATCGAGCATCTCGGCAGCCTGCTGCGGATCCTTGAGTCCGCTCGGCGTGGTGAGCGGTTTGTTCACGTCGTAGGGAACGGCGAAGTTACGCAACCCGCTCGGCCCGCTCACAGCAACTGAGGTGCTGATGAATTTCTGCGCCCAGGTGTAGAACAAGAGCGCTCCAGTGCTGTCGGCCTCGGCTTCACGATTCCAGTTCTTCAGTAACATCGCAGCCTGCTTTGCGCGATCGGTGCCGTACCTGCCGGCAGCATCGAGCAGATCAGGCAGCAGCCGGTCAGCCAGCTCCATGTGCGTCGAGAGTTTTTTCTGGAGCAGCATGTCGAAGCTGATTTTCTTGTCTTCAGAGAGCATGCGCAGCGCGCGCTCGGGCCGGAAGGCGGGAAACACAGGCGCTACGTAGGGCGAGTACTGCGCGCGGTCGATCATCACCGGCCACGCTGCGTCCCACGGCGGCTGATTGCTGTTCTGCACGTAGCCGCTCGCGGGATCGACGATCTTCGGCAGCTCATCATAGTTGAGGTAGCCGTTGGGCAAGAGCTCCGATGTGTCGCCCGGCACGGTGCGCTGCCAGAAAGCGTAGTCGCCCTGACTGCGCTTCGGCACTTCCGCGTTAAAGAGATACTCGACGTGGCCATCGCGATCTGCGTAGATCACGTTGTACATCGGATACTCGATGCGCCGCATCTGCGCCTGGAATTCATCCAGATTGTGGGCAGTGTCCATCTTCCAGATCTGCTCGAGCATGAATGGATGGTCGAGCCCGGCGGCGTGCAGCGCGATGGGCTCGCCGTCATCGCGACGGATAACGGGCCCATGCACGGTGGCGAGAATCTCAATCTTCTCATCGGTGAAACTTCCGTCGGGCTGGCGGATTTTTATGTTGTGCTCCGACCGCTCGAACTGCCGCACCGCGCCGTCGAAGAGATAGCCGCCATCTTTTTCGGTGATTTTGTAGAGCAGCGCGCCGTTGTTGGTGTTCACCGTGTTGGTGATGGCGTTGTAATCGCTAAAGCTGAAACGCATCACCGGCAGACCTACCTGTGTTGCGCCATATAAGTTGATCCCCGGCGCAATGAGTTGCGCTTCAAAGTAGGTTTGCTCTCCGCCCCAGGCAAGATGCGGATTCATGAGCAGCATGGCGTGGCCGCTGGCGCTGTGCGAAGGCGCAATGGCCCAGCCGTTCGAGCCATCTTCCGTATCCTGGTCGCGCAGGAACATGGTATTGGGGTCGCTGCCTTCGGGCCACTCCAGGCCCGCGGCTTGACGCGCGGCGAAGGGCTCCATGAGCCGCGACGAAGCGACAAACTCGAAGATTACGAAATGCTCGGCGTGCGCCATGACATCTACCGCGGTCACCGGCAGCACCTGCTTCACAGCGGCGCCGATTTCGCTGGGATGCTTTCCGGCGTAGTCGTTGATGCCTGCCGCGAATGCCTCGAGATTAGCGCGGAACTCCGGCGCCTGCTGTGCGAGCCAATGCTCCGCGCGCTGCGGAACACTGTTCAACCACACCCAGCGATCGTTGCGCAGGTTCTTATCCTTCGCGCCGGGACCGAAATATTCCGCTGCGCGGCCCCGCGACTGGCCGTAGACAGTGAGCACCAGGTCGGCATGCGCGCGCGCCTGCGCCCAACCATAGCAATAGAAAAGATCCGGGACGGATTTTGCGAAGATATGCGGCACGCCGTATCGATCCCAGAGAATCTGCGTGCCGTGCTGCGGCGTGTAGGCGGGCGGTGCGGCAGCAAGCAACGAAGGAAGCAATGAGGACACGGCGGCAAGCGCAAAGGTGCGCAGATGCACAAAACCCTCCTGAGTTGTTAACGGAGATCAACGACGTGGTTGAAGGAAAATGTAACACGATTGCGCGGACGGGGCGCGATTTTTGTGCCTGAACGCGGGAGGAACGAAAGAATTTCGACGCGGGCGCGAAGCCGCGGCCTATGCGGCCTCGCCAGCGATCTCCTCCGCATCCGACTGCGATCCGAGCCACGCGTACAGCGCGATGCCGATGAAGCAAACCGCGGGAACAATGTAGCCTGCCGCGATGCTGACGCGATCGGCAACCCGGCCCATGGCAAGCGTGATGAGCGCGCCGCCGATAATCGCCATCACGATCAGCGCCGCGCCGGTCTTGGTGCGCGTGCCCAACCCCTTGGTGCCGAGAGCGAAAATGGTTGGGAACATCGTGGACATGAGGAAGCTGACCGCGACCAGCGAGTACACGCCCAGCCATCCGGGGCGCAGCACGGCGACGCCGCAGATGCCAGTATTTAAAAGTGAATAAGCGCCAAGTAAATGCGCTGCCGGGATGAAACGCAACAGCCACGCGGAGAAGAAACGGCCCGCGGTGAAAGCGACTAATGCGCCGGTGAGCCAATAGCCCGCCTGCCGCTCGCCGATTCCCGTGGCGGATATGACGTAGGGGATCATGTAGCTCCAGGTGCTCACCTGCGCGCCGACGTAGAGGAACTGCGCCACCACGGCAAAGACAAAATGCTTGCGCTTGAGCAGAGGCTTGGAATGATCGTGGCTCAGCGCATCGTGCGTGTAGTCGAGGCCGGTGTGCGGAAAGGGAGTGCGCGCGATGAGAATCGCCCAGAAGAGTACGATGCCGCCGAGGACGAGATAGGGCACGACGACGCGCAGTGTCTCGGAGCGCAGATAGGCCTGGTACGATCCGGCGGCCTTCATGGTGGCGATCTGCACGGGCGTGAGCTCAATGCCGGAGAAGATGAAGCGGCTGCCGACAAGCACGGCGGAGATGCTGCCCAGCGGATTGAAGGCCTGCGCAAAGTTGAGTCGGCGCGCTGCGCTGCCGGCGTCGCCAATCTGCAGCGTGAAGGGGCTGGCCGCGGTCTCAAGAAACGCGAGACCGCTGGCGATGACGAAGAGAGCCGTAAGAAACGACCAGTATTGCGAGATGATGGCCGCAGGCCAGAAGAGCAGGCAGCCGGCGCCGTAGAGGCAGAGGCCAATGAGGATGCCGGTCTTATAGCCGGCACGGCGCATCAGCTGCGCAGCCGGCATGGCAAGCAGAAAGTAGCCAAGATAGAAGGCGGACTGCACGAGTCCGGCCTGCAGGCGATTAATCTCAAACGACTTCATGAACTGACGTATGAGAATGTCATTGAGGTTGTTAGGTATGCCCCACAAAAAGAACAGCGCGGTGACGAGAATGAACGGCACGAGCCTTCCGGCCGGGATCAGTGGCGCTTCCCTGCCCTCGCTGCTCTGCACTGCGTCGTTCTCTTGCCCCACTGGCCCAACGGAGATGCTCACGCGGTTCGTTCCCTTCTGAATTGCGAGCTGCCTGCGGCCGGTCGCGCGCGAATGAAGAGCGGGCCACGCCTGAAAATGGCTCTCACCTTTCTACAGATTTCTGCATTGGCTGGCAACATCTCCGCATTGCCCTCATTAACGGTAAGAGTGGCAAATTGCCGGCGGCCGCGCCAGCCTATAATTCGTCCGCAGAGAGCGGCGCCGCGCTCAGAGATCTTACATGCTGCCTTGAACCGCAATGGAGCCCGCGATCACCAACTCGATCGAATCGCTGCGCCGCGCGTATGCCGAAGAAGTGCTGCGGCTGATGGACACGAACTCGCCCACAGTACTGGAGGCGTTTGCCTCGGTTCCGCGCGAGCGCTTCGTCGGTTCCGGCCCGTGGAATCTGATGATTCACGGCGAATCGTGGACCACAGAGGATGCCGATCCTCGGCAGGTCTATCGTGACGCGCTCATCGTGCTCGACAAAGAAAAGCACCTGAACAATGGACAACCGAGTTTGTGGGCGTATCATCTCGCGTTGCTCGAGGTGCAGAGCGGGAATCGAGTGCTGCACCTCGGCTGCGGCACCGGCTACTACAGCGCGATCCTGGCGGAGCTCACGGGTACGCAAGGTGAAGTAATCGCGATCGAGATCGACGAGGGACTGGCAGCGCGGGCGCGGGCTGCTCTGGAGCCGTGGCAACAGGTGAAGGTGATTTACGGCAACGGCGCGCGCGGGCCATTCGAAACGGCGGATGTGATCGTCGCCAGCGCTGGTGCGACGCATCCACTTGCTTCGTGGCTTGCGGCAGTCAAGCCGAACGGCAAACTGCTCTTCCCGCTGACGTCGACGCGCGGGCCCGGAACCATGGCCCACCTCATGCGCGTGAGCAGCGAGTGGTTTCACGCTGCGCTCGTCAGCTCAGCGTTCTTTGTCGACTTTGAAGGTGCCCGCGATGCTGCGGTAAGCGATGAACTGGCAGCGGCGCTCCAGCGCGACCAGGGAGCGGGCGTGCGCTCATTGCGTTGCGATCGGCACGAAAAAGACTCTACCTGCTGGCTGCACGGTAACGGATGGTGCTTTTCGCGGCAAAATCCCTGGAGAGTGGGGTCGGTTCTTCGCGTAATTCATTGAAAACAGGGGTTAACTATGATAGACTAGACTTGGTCAAGTCAGGAGTATCGCTATGTCTGCCGTGAATATCTATGAAGCCAAAACACAGCTCTCGAAGCTCGTGGACCGGGCCGCGCAAGGCGAAGACATTGTGATCGCGCGCAATGGAAAGCCCATCGCGCGGCTGACAGCGCTCGCAAAGGGCAAGGAAAAGCGTTTGATCACGCTGGGAATCTTGGAAGGCGAGGGTTGGATTGCGGACGACTTCGACGCGCCCCTTCCCGACGACGTACTGGCGGAGTTCGAAGGCCGGTGATGCGGCTCCTCCTCGACACGCATCTCGTCTATTGGTCGTATTACGAATCCCATCGGCTGTCCGCGAAAGTCCAAAAGCTCATTCTGGAATCAGAGAAGGTTTTCGTCTCGTCCGCGTCGATCTGGGAGATTGCGATCAAGAGTCGGCTGGGCAAGATCAAGGCAAACCCGCGCCGCATTATGGAACACGTGGACGCGGCAGGATTCTACGAGCTGCCGGTCCTCATGCGGCACGCCGTTAATGTTGCGGATATGCCGATGCATCACACCGACCCGTTTGATCGATTGCTCATCGCACAGGCCATGAGCGAACCCTTGCACCTGATCACGGTCGATTCCAGGTTAAAGAACTACAGCGATCTGGTTGTTGTCGTTTAGCGGCGCGCGAACCAGAAATATCGAGCAATGAAGCGCTCTTACAACACCCTCGCCAGCCATTTGCCGGTGTGCGAGTGGAGATTGGCAGCAATCTCCTCGGGAGTGCCTTCGGCGACGATGCGGCCGCCCGCGTCGCCGCCTTCCGGACCGAGATCGATGACCCAGTCTGCGCTCTTGATCACGTCAAGATTGTGCTCAATGACGATCAGCGATCCGCCGCCGTCGATCAGCTTGCGGAACGCGGTGAGAAGCTTGGAAACATCGTCGAAGTGCAGACCGGTGGTGGGCTCGTCGAGGATGTAAAGGACGCGGCTGGCCTGCGAAGGCTTGGCGTTTGCGTTCACCGCCCGCACCGCGGCCAGATGGGCCGCAAGCTTCACGCGCTGCGCCTCTCCGCCAGAAAGCGTCGTCGCTGATTGGCCGAGGCGCAGGTAGCCGAGGCCGATCTCGTCGAGCACTGCGAGCTTTTCCAGCAGCTTGGCCTGGCCAGTAAAGAAGCGCAGCGCTTCCTTCACAGTCATCTGCAGCACTTCGTGGATATTCTTGCCTTTGTACTGCACGTTGAGAATCTTCGCCTGGTAGCGTGTAGCGTTGCAGTCCTCGCAAGGCAGCTCCACGTCAGCCAGGAACTGCATTTCCACCGTCACTATGCCATCGCCTTCGCAGGTGTTGCAGCGGCCGCCGGGAACATTGAAGGAGAAATGTCCCGGCGTGAGCGAAAGGCGCTTCGCCTCCGGCTGCGAGGCAAACAGCTCGCGGATGAGATCGAACGCCTTGATGTAGGTGACGGGATTCGAGCGCGGCGTGCGGCCGATCGGTGTCTGGTCGACCAGCACAACGTCGTTGAGGCGCTCCACACCGCTGAGCGACGTAAAAAGCGCCGAGGGATCGCTGCCGTCGGTTTGGCCGAGGGCACGCGCGACCGCGCGGAACAACACCTGGTGCACCAGCGTCGACTTTCCTGAACCGGAGACACCGGTGATGGCGACGAGCATGCCGAGCGGAATCGTAACGTCGACCCCGCGCAGATTATTGGCGCGCGCCCCGCGCAGCACCAGCTTTTCGCGGCCGGGAACCCGGCGGCGTGTGGGAACGGGAATGGAGATCTTGCCTGAAAGATAGCGCCCGGTGAGCGAGTTAGGATTGGCCTCGATCTCGGCGAGAACGCCCTCGGCAAGCAGTTTGCCGCCGAACTCGCCGGCTCCGGGTCCGAGATCGAGCAGGTGATCGGCCGCGCGCAAAATATCGGGATCGTGCTCGACGACGAGAATCGTGTTTCCCAGGTCGCGCAGTTCTTTGAGGATGTGAATGAGCCGTTCCGTGTCGCGCGTATGCAGGCCGATGGAGGGCTCGTCCAGAACATAGAGCGAACCGACGAGCCGCGAGCCGAGCGACGTGGCAAGCTGGATGCGCTGCGCCTCGCCGCCGCTGAGCGTGGACGCAAGCCGGTCGAGCGTAAGGTATTCAAGACCGACAGCGAGGAGAAAGCCGAGCCGCTGGCGCACTTCTTCAAGGATCGGGCCCGCGATCTCTTCCTGCATTGGCGTCAGCTTCAGCGAGTCGAAGAACTCCTTGGCCTGCGCGATCGTGAGTGCCGTGGCCTGGCAGATGTTTTTCGCGCCCAGGCCTTCACTGCCCAGCCGCACCGAGCGCGCCTCGGCGCGCAGCCGCTGGCCACGGCAATCCGGACACTCCGCGTAGCCGCGATACTTGCTCAGCATCACGCGCACGTGTAGCTTGTATTTCTTGCGCTCGAGCTGCGCGAAGAAACCCATCACGCCAGCGAGTCCATCCTTGCCGTGCAGCACGATTTCGCGCGTCGCTTCGGGAAGATCGCGCCAAGCCACGTCGAGCGGCACATCGAGATCGGCGGCACGCTTGCGCAGATCGGTAAACCAGGAGCGATACTTCGGGCGATTCCACGGATCGATCGCACCTCCGGTGAGTGTGAGGCTTTGATCGGGAATGACGAGATTGAGATCGTAGTCGACGGTGTTGCCAAAACCCTGACAGCGCGGACAGGCACCGAAGGGATTATTGAAGCTGAAGAGGCGCGGCTCGGGCTCGCGACCCGGGCGATGACAACTGACGCACTCGAAGGCCCCCGAGAAACGCAGACGCCGGCGCTCGGCGGATTCATCGCGAGGCTCCGGGGTCCCCACGGGCAGATCCTCGCCCGTGGGGTGACGAGGAGCCTCCTCGAAGATCACTTCGCCGGCTTCGCGATATGCGGTTTCAACCGCGTCGACAATGCGGGGCCGCGCCTCGGCGTTCACGACAATGCGGTCAAGAAGAACGAAGACCGGCAGAGTAAAATCGAGATCGAGCAACGACTCGGGCGTTGAGAACTCAACAATTTTGCCCTGCTGCCACAGACGATTGAACCCTCCGGAACGCAGTTCGGCGAGCCGCGCCTTTAGAACATCGGTGTAGGGCGAGTCGGTGGCTTTCGCGTCTGCTTTTTCCTTCGCAGCAGCTTTCTTGTTGCGGGGTGCGGTCTTCGCCCCCGCCCGCACCTCGGCCTGTTCGGCAGGCGTGGAGACAAGTACGGGATAGAGCACGTTGAGCCGGGTTCCATCACCAAGCGCGAGCAACGCGCCGGCTGCCTCGTCCACCGAATCGCGCCTGACCAGCCCGTCGCAGTGAATGCAGTGCACGGTGCCGCACCGTGCGTAGAGCAGGCGCAGGTAATCGTAGATCTCCGTCGCCGTGGCGACGGTAGAGCGCGGATTGCGCGTGGTGTTCTTCTGCTTGATGGCGATGGCCGGCGCAAGGCCGTCGATCTCGTCAGCATCCGGCTTCTCAATGCGCTCCAGAAACTGGCGCGCATACGCCGAAAGCGATTCAACATAGCGCCGCTGCCCTTCGGCATAAATGGTGTCGAAGGCCAGCGAGCTCTTGCCCGAGCCCGACACACCGCTGATCACGGTCAGCTTGCCGTGCGGGATCTCACAGGAGAGATTTTTTAGGTTGTGCGTCCGCGCATTGCGGATGATGATGGCATCGTTCAAGGGGAGAGCGTTCCTTATGCTGCAGCGCCACAGCGCTCTTCAGGAGGCTTGGGGCGCAAACTGCCATCATTATTATAAATTGCCTCGCAAAGGGCCCCGCGGTGCGAGTTCCACTAGGAAAAAAAACGGCCCGCGCTGCATAGATTGCACGCGCGAGCGGCCTGCGATGTGCAGGAAAAGAAAATTCACTCGAACTGGGAAAAGAAGTGGCTAGCTACGCGGCGAGTGCGTGGACCCGCTCATAGTTGAGTTGTGACTCGTCATCACGCTTGCGGTCGAGCACACTTGCCAGACCCAACAGCGCCGACGACGCACACGCCGGGCACTTGTCCGAGCAGTTGCCGATGCAACTGCAATTGGGACAGAGGTAAGCCGCGGCCAAGGGGATGTGCTGCATTGATATGAATTTCATCGTGAGACCCCAAAAGAGGAACTGGCGTTCCAAAAGCGCTTCTCGTCAAAGAAAATTACGCTTCCGTATACGCAATAAGATGCCATAGAGGTAGGCGTAGTTGCACAAATCCTTCGTCACACGGTGTTGCCCTTTTGGTTAATAGTTGCTATTACCCTCATCTCCGCATGCGGTTACGCGAGCATCTGCGCTACGTCTCACAAGCAGTGCAGATTAAACTAAGAGTGTTGTTTTGCAGGTGTTATCGGTTGAGAATTTTTGAACTTCGCTTCGCTCCGCCCGCATCGCTTTGGGCAGTGCTGCTCATCTGCTGTCCCAGTTTTGCACAGCAATCTCCTCCAACGCAGGACACGACTCCTCAAGCCAGCCACGCTGCAGCACAGGAAACTGTTCCAGCCGAGGTTGCGGCGGCAGAAGCGGCGATCGGCAACTCCGATTGGCCCGCGGCGGAAGCGAAACTTGATCCGTGGCTTGTCTCGCATCCCAATGATGCGCGCGCTCTCTTCGACGCGGGCTACGTGGCCGATGCGCAGAACCGGCTTGACGACGCCGCTACGCTCTATCGTCGCGCCGTTGCGGCCAATCCAAAATCGTTTGAAGCACATCTCTCGCTCGGGCTGCTGCTTGCTCGACAGCAAAAACCGGACGAAGCGCGCCCGGAGCTGGTGACGGCAACGACCCTCGATCCCGGCGACGCGGACCCGGCGCTGAAAGCGCGCGCGTGGCGAGCGCTGGCGCGCATTGACCGCGACGCAAATCCCACCGAGGCCTCGAACGATCTGCTGGAAGCGCTGAAGCTTTCCAGCGAGACTCCCCAGGACACGCTGCTCGCGGCGGAGCTTGCCGAAAAGGCAGGCCAGTGGAGCGCGGCGGCCGGTGCGTATCGGCGCGTGCTGGCCAAGGATCCCAAATCGCTGCCGGCCAACGCGGGCCTGGGGCATGTGTTGATCCTCGAAAAGCAGTATCCCGAGGCGGAAACGGTGCTGCGTGCGGCGCTTGAGCAGGCGCCGGATGATCCGGCGCTCACCGCGCAGCTGGCCACGGCGCTGGTGGCCCAGGATAAGGCCGAGGCACTGCCGATGGTGCAAAAACTGCACGCCGATCACCCCGCAGACGCCGCGATCACCCGGATGCTGGCCGCGGTTCTGGCCGACGCCGGGGACTACGCTGGCTCCGACCAGCTCGATCTGCACCTGCTTGCGGCCAGCCCGGACGATGCAGAGCTATTGGTGGCGCACGGGCAGAATCTGGTTCACGAAGGGCTGCTCGCGCAGGCCTACGGGGTGTTCGACAAGGCCACGAAGGCCGGCCCGGCCAGCGCCGATGCCTGGAGCGGCCTTGCGTTTACCGCCTCGCGCACCAACCGCCCGGATGTGACGCTGCACGCACTGACCATGCGCTCCCAGCACGCTGAGGAGAATGCCTCTACGCTCTTCCTGTGGGCCACGGCCTACGATTCCCTGCACCAGAAAGACCAGGCCGTGGCCTACTACCGGCGCTTCCTGGCGGCCGCGGAGGGCAAGTACCCCGACCAGCAATGGCAGGCGCGGCAGCGCTTGCAGGTCCTCGGCAAATAGCCTGCGGCGAGCGCAGAGAAGCACCCGAGTCCCTTTCCGGCAATTTCCTGTGCCAGTTGTCTTTCAATTGTCATTCCATAACCGTCTTATCAAAATCGGCATCTTAGCTGTTGCGTACCATTCAGCAATGTGCCTATAGTAGTCACAACCTTGAGGGCAAGCACCGCGGTTGCGGAGGTTTCCCATGCGGAGATTCGTCGGTTTCGCCGCGTTCCTGATGTTGGGCCTGACAGCGAGCCCGTTGTGCGCCTCATCCATTGACAGCATCCCTCCCGATCAACAGACGATTGATGCCCTGCTGGCGAAAGCCGACTTGGCGCAGCCGCGCGAGCAGTGTTTCATCTATGCCGAAGCCGTTCACCAGATGACCGAGCTCAGCATCCGGCAGTATGCGGCAGGCGACGTGTCGGGGGCGACCGGATTGCTGAAGCGGATCCAGGAGTTCTCCCAGAAGATTCATCTCTCAATGTCCGACAATGACAAGCGGTTGAAGAATGCCGAGATCCTGTTAAGCCACACCGCCTTCCGGCTCACTGAGATGCTGCACGCCAGCAGCGCCGAGGACCAGGCGCTGGTGAAGCAGACGCTGGTGCAGGTAACGCACGCGCAGAACGAAGCAATGATGCAGGTATTCCAGAAGTAGCGCACCTGCCGCGATCGCGGCGATTTCCCTCCATCGAGAGCTTTGTATTCGCGGCAGCTTTGCCGCGTGCCAGCCCCTGTGCTTGAATAAGAGCCCGGAGGAACGCGTCCATGCGCGCTCTCGCTGCCCTCGCGCTTTGTCTCATGTTCGTCACTGCCCTTCCTGCACAAAAAGAGAAGCGCGAACCGCTGACCGATACCCAGCAGGACCAGATCGCCGAGGCTGGCATCGATCCGGTGGCGCGCGTCGATCTCTACGTCAAGTTCATCAACGAGCACTCGGACACGATCAAGGGACTGATCAAGCGCGCCAAGTCGCCGGCCCGCGTGCACCGGCTGGATGACGAGCTGCAGGATTTCACCGCGCTGATGGACGAGCTCGGAGACAATCTCGACATTTTTTCTGAACGCAAGGCCGACCTCCGCAAATCGATGAAGGGGCTGAATGAAGGTGCGGCGAGCTGGCAGGGCGTTCTGCACGATCTGCCGAGCGAGCCGGGGTTCGAGCTCGCGCTGAAGGAGGCGCTCGACTCGAGCGCCGAGCTCGCCGCGCAGGCGAAACAGATCACTTCGGACCAGGAAGCTTACTTCAAGGCTCATCCGGACGAGAAAAATCAGGATCGCGCCGAGCCGCATTGATCAGGTTGCCGGCCAGCACGGCCTACTCGCGTATCCTGCTATTCTTCCTTCGGTGTCCCCCGATCCCGTCATCATTTTTCAAGAGGAGTATCGCGCTCTGCGCCCGCGTGCGCCCATGCCGGTGTTTCGCGTGCGGTTCCGCCGATTCACTTCGCTCAACACCACCATCCGGCTGCGCGAAGGCGAGGTGCGCGTGAGTCTCTCCGACCTGCTCGAAGGCGCGCCGGAGAGCGTGCTCCGCGCCATCGCCCACATCCTGATCGCCAAGCTCTATCGCAGGCCGATCGATGCACAGCACAACCTGCGCTACAAGCAATTCGCATCGAGCGCTGCGGTAATGCGCCAAACGGAATTGATACGTCACGCGCGCGGCACCAAGCGCTACTTCGGACCGCAGGGCCGCTACTACCACTTGGACGAAATCTTCGAGTCGCTCAATATGCGATTCTTTGGCGGGCTGCTGGGCCGCCCGGAGTTGACCTGGAGCGAGCACCACGCCAAGCGCTCGCTCGGCCATTACGACGCCGCGCACAACACAATCGTCGTGAGCCGCGTCTTTGACCGGCCGTCAAGCCCACGCTACGCGATTGAATATCTGCTATACCACGAGATGCTTCACCTCAAGCATCCGGTGAAGAGGCGCGGGCTGCGGCGCTGCGTGCACTCCAGTGAGTTCAAGGCCGAGGAAGCGCTCTTTCCGCAATTGGCCGAGGCGATGGCCTTCATCAAGCGCCTGTAGATCAACTGCGCGCTCCATCACAGAGTCAAAATTCTCTTAACAATCCCAGGTGCAATCTCTGCATTCCGGTGAGCGACCGATTGCGGAATAGAACGAAGGGAGGATTTCTGTGAATGGGCCAACGGTGAGAACGCGCGCCGGGAACACATCGAGAGCACGCGGTGTCTAAGAAGAAATGCCGTGCGCGCTCGGAGACATGAGCGATTGCGGATGAATTGCGTCAGGTTTTTGGGGAACCAATCGCTGCAGCTCTGCGTACTGATCGATATTGATCGTTGTTTGGCGTCATCGGAATTGGCATCGCCGGAACTGGCCTCGCCGAGTTCAGGATCGTCGCCCTACGTTTATCCCTGCTTTCCTTTTACGCCCGTATTGGGTCTAAGCTGGAAAACCAATCCAGCCGGCTTATCGGGATTTCTGCGTTCGTTGCCGGGCTGGCATGCAAGTTCGTGCCGGCAAACCGACGAACTTTTTACATTTCACTTTCTTGATCGACAGGTGATCATGAGATTTTTTTGGCCGTTCCCTGCTCTTCTTTTGTTCTTCGTCGCACTGCTCGTGCCGCAGCGAGCCGCGGCACAGCAGACCGCTGGTCTGCAGGGGCAAGTGCAGGATCCCAGCGGTGCAGTGATTCCGGGCGCAACGGTCTCGCTCACGGCAGGCGGGAAATCGCAGCAGACAAAATCCGGCGCCGACGGCCGCTATGCATTTCACACGCTCGCGCCGGGTTCCTATGCCGTCACCGCAGACGCCAAAGGGTTCGCATCGCTGACGATCTCCGTGGTCACGTTGGCACCGGGACAGAACAAAGAATTGAACCTGCCGCTGACAATTGCAGCGGAGCAGCAGGACGTGACGGTGAGCGACCAGGCCCAGGGAGTGAGCATTGCGCCGGACCAGAACGCGAGCGCGATGGTGATCAAAGGCAGCGATCTCGATGCGCTCTCCGATGATCCCACCGAGTTGCAGAATGAGTTGCAGGCGCTTGCCGGTCCCGCGGCCGGCCCGAACGGCGGACAGATCTACATCGACGGCTTTGAGGGCGGGCAGATTCCGCCGAAGTCATCGATCCTTCAAGTGCGCGTGAACCAGAATCCGTTTTCTGCCGAATACGATCGCATCGGTTTTGGACGTATCGAGATCATCACCAAGCCCGGCTCGCAGAAGTTCCAGGGAAGCATCCAGAGTTTCGGCAACAGCTCGGCATTGAACTCCGGCAATCCACTCATCACCGTACAGCCCAGCTACTATCTCTATTCCTACTCTGGCAACGTGAGCGGGCCAATCACCAAGACGGCGTCGTATTTCTTTAATGCGTTTACCATCAATCGTCAGAATCAGGCCATCGTGGACGCGCTGAATCCCGCGAATTTGTCGCAGAACATCGCCGAATCCTTTCCTGCGCCGGTAACCTATATGAACTTGAATCCGCGCGTGGATTTTCAAATCACCAAGAACAACTTCATGAGCATCCGGGATTCCTTTAACCGATCCACCTCACACGGAAACGGCGTGGGCACGCTGAACCTGCCCGAGCAGGCGAGCAGTTCGACGAACTATAGCAACGAAGTGCAGATCGCCGACACCTGGGTAGTCAGCCCGAAGCTGCTGATGGAGCCGCGCTTTCTGTGGCGGCGCATCGCAAATGATCAATCGCCCAGCGCTGTCGCGCCCACGGTGACGGTGCAGGGTGCGTTCACCAATGGCGGCAGCAGCTCGGGCATTACCCAGGACCACCAGGACGTTTTTATGCTGCAGGACTACGGCACCCTGACGGCCGGCGCACATACGATGCGCTTCGGCGCGCGCGCGCGATCGTATCGTGACGCGAACAAGTCCACCGCCGGCCAAAACGGCAGCTACTTCTTCAGCAGTGTTGCTGCGTACCAGGCAGGTACGCCATCGCAGTATTCGCAGACCGTGATCGCGAATCCGACGGCACGGGCGCTGGTCTTTGACGGATCGCTCTTTCTGCAGGACGACTGGCGAGTCACTCAGAAATTTCTGCTGGGGCTGGGAGTACGCTACGAGGGCCAGAACTACATTCACGATCATGCCGATTTTGCGCCGCGGATCGCGTTTGCGTGGACGCCTGGACATCCCGGCAAAACTCCACCGAAGACCGTGGTGCGTGCCGGCTACGGATGGTTCTATAACCGCTTCACCATCCCCACGTCGTTCAACGCTTCAGGCGGAACGCCGTACGTGATCGAGGCGATTCATGACAACCTGATCAACCAGAAAAGTTACGTGCTCGAGAATCCGAACTTCTACAATCCCAACGCCTCACAGTCATCGTCGGTGCTGGCTTCGGCCGCGACATCGGTGCCGGTGTATCACACCGTCGATCCCCACTTTCACGCCGCGATTGATATGCAGGGTGGCATCGGCGTCGACCACCAGATCGTGAAGCACGTGACCTCGAATGTGACATACCTCTATACGCAAGGCGTGCACCAGTACATGACCGACAACGTCACCGCACCTGCTTTCGACGAAGCCAACTACACGCTGACAGGCGCGACACCTGCACTCTACAACTATCAGTTCCAGTCCGAGGGCTTTTACCGGCAGAATCAGCTCATCGTTTCCGCGGCGCTGCAGCTCAAGAAGCTGACCATCAGCGGCAACTACGTACTGAGCGAAGCCAAGAGCGACACGCAGGGCGTGAACTCCTTCCCATCGGTCGCGCAGGATCCGGGCTTCGACTACGGGCGCGCCGGTTTCGGCATCCGCAACCGGGTGGTGATCATCGACAGCTGGACCGCGCCGCACGGCTTCGTACTGGCATCGCTGTTTGCCGCGCAGTCGGGAACGCCATACAACCTGACCATCGGCAACGACCTCACGGGCAACAACCAGTTCAACGCCCGGCCGGCGTATGGCGCCTGCGGCGCGGCGGGCGTGATCGCAACGCAATACGGCTGCCTCGATACGGATCCGACGGGCAAAGATGAGCCGATCGTTCCGTACGGAGTTGGCATCGGGCCCTCGAATTACGTATTGCACGTGCGCGCGAGCAAGGTGATCGGAATCGGCCCCAAACTGAAGACCGAAGGCGAAGGCCAGAGCTTCAACCCCGGCAACAACGGCGTGGGCGGGCGTGGGCTCTCGAGTGGCGGACCGTCGATCCGGCTGGATGCCTCAGCGCCGCGGCGCTATAACTTGACTCTCGCGGTGGGCGCGAACAACGTCCTCAACACGGTGAATCTTGGAACGCCGAACGGCGTTCTGCTCTCCCCGCTCTTCAACAAGACGCAATCGCTCGCGGGCAACCAGTTCGGCAGCCCGGTCTCCGGCAACCGCAGCATCTTTCTGCAGTCGACATTCAACTTCTGAATTCAACTCTTGAGCGGCCGGCCGCGCGGATTATTCTCTTCTGGCGGCCGGCCGCCTGGCCAGCGCGCCGGTGAGGCTGGCGACACTCGCGACATCGTGGCTGCGGCACCAGGATTCAACCCCTTTGGCGAGCCGCTCGGTGGCGCGGGGATCGGCGAAGCTTGCCGTGCCTACCTGCACCGCGGTTGCACCGGCAAGCATGAACTCCACTGCGTCTTCCGGCGTGACGATTCCGCCCAGGCCGATGATGGGAATCTTCACGGCGCGCGCGGCCTCATAGACCATGCGCAGCGCGATGGGCTTGATGGCCGGGCCGGAGAGCCCGCCGGTGATGTTGGTGAGCCGCGGAGTGCGTGTCTCGGCATCGATGGCCATCGCGCGAAATGTATTCGCGACGCTGAGCGCATCCGCGCCGGCCGCGGCGCAAATGCGCGCCATCTGCCCGATCGATGTGACATTCGGCGAAAGCTTCACGATGAGAGGCCGCTGCGAGACGGCCTTCACGCGGTTGACAAGGTACTCGAGTGCCGCGGGATCGGCGCCGAAGGCCATGCCGCCGGCGTGCACGTTGGGGCAGGAGACGTTGAGCTCGTAGGCGGAAATTCCCTCCGCGCCGTTGAGCTGCTCGATGACAGCGATGTATTCAGCGTCCGTCGAGCCGAACACGTTCACAATCACGTGGCAGAGCGGGTAACGCTTCATCGGCGGGAGCTTTTTCTCGATGTACTCCCTGACACCGACATTCTGCAGCCCGATGGCGTTCAGCATTCCGGCCGCAGTTTGCACCATCCGCGGTGCAGCGTGGCCCGCCATGGGCTCCAGAGAGATCCCCTTAGTGACAAATCCGCCCAGCAGGCCCAACGAAACAATCTCTTCAAATTCGATTCCGTAGCCAAAGGTGCCGCTGGCGGCGATGACTGGATTGACGAGCACCAATCCGGCCAGGGAAACGCGCATGTCGGGCTTCACGTTGACGGGTCTCTCTCCTCCGGCCCGTCAGCGCGGAAGTTCAGGGCTGGCCGGGCGTCTGCGTCTGCTTGAACGATTGGGTAATCGCCTCAGGGTTGGGGCGATTCCTGGAGATAAACCGGGGATTCGATGGGCGTCTTTTTCTACTCGTTGCGCAACAGGCCGAGAGCCGAATGGATTGTGTATCTCGTTTCTTTCGAGGCACTTAACGCACGTTCGGGGGCGCCCACTAAGGCCAGGTGACCGCCATTTTCGTGAGTGAGGGGCTGCGGGTGACGGTACGGCCTTAGCTCCAGCAATTCCTCCACTACATACTTTCCAGTGGTCCCGTCTGAGAACGTTAAAATCAGCCCGTATCCGGCTTCCCGTTCCACGCTCACAATCGTTACGTTCGCCGCCATGAACGGTAGCATATCCCGAAGAAGCTTTATGGTCAATATAGCTCACTTTGCGAAGTATTTTATGACCCGGCTTGTGCAGTAGACCGAGAGCCGCTCGATTCCATATTCCCTTTCTTTCCAGGCGCTTATGCGCATTCGGGAATCCCAACCATGCCGGGAAAACACAATTCCCGGGATTGGGGGCGACGAGTTTTGGAGCGACCGGGTTCTCCCGAGCGGGACTTTGACGGGCGGAAGACCACGTGCGAAATGTTCGCTCAGCATTTCACAAAAAGGGGCGAAATGTTCGCTGGGGACTTCACAAACAGGGGGTGAATGTTCGTATAGAATTGCGCATTTTTTCGTGGCAGTGCACTGGAAATTGCACGAATTAAGGGTGCCGGACGCTGCAGTTTGCGCGTAATCCAGTGCGCGGTTTGCATAGAATTGCGCGAAATGAGCGTTGTTAGGCCCCACTCACCGATCCAGCCACCCGCCTGAGCTTCGCAAACAGGTAAGTCTGTGCCCCATTCATCGCGACTTTATCGCGATGAGTGGGCCGCGGGTTCTTGCCGTCCACTCCGACTCGATTTCAATGACTCCTCGGATTCCGGTAGCGTAGTGGTTGAAGCTGCTCCATCGGTACTGCTCGGGGGATGCGACCAGCCCCCTTTTCACAGGATTTCGATGGATATATCGGATCACTTCGGACCGGGCTGTTTCGCCATAGATGTTCGCGTCAAAATAACGGTCCTGCCGGAACTGCCGGCGTTCGTCTCGCAGTTTGCGTGAAGTGATCTGCTTGAGCGCCTTCAGAAACTGCGCCACCAGGATCAGCGGCGGCTCGTTGATCAGCAAGTGGATATGCTCAGGCATCAGGACGTAAGCGTAGACCCTGGCCCGGTGACGTGACCGAGTCTCTTCAAGAACTAACTCAAACGTTTCCTTGGTTGCCGGCGCTTCAAGGAACGGAAGACGGTGGAAGCAACTGAACGTAATGAAGTGAAGGGCTTCGGCTTTCTGGAACCGCTTCAGGCCGTATGGCATGGTGCCATCGTAACTCCGCTGGGACCCTGCCCCGAGGACCCGCTCATCGGTCGCCACGGCGACCCGCGATGAACGGGGCACAGCTCCCGATAGCGGGACGAATGGGCCACCTGCCACTGTCTCCGACCTACACCGGAGGGAAACGCATAGGATTTGGCCGGGCCGCGCCCACAAACAGGAGGGTTTTAGAAATGGGAAGTAGAAAAAAAATGGAGAAGCTGAAGTCAACAAGCGAGCTGACCGAGGGCGAGTGGGTACGGGAGTTGGAACACATAGACAATCAGCTGACCCATGTTCTCGACGTCTTCAATTTCCTTGAGGAGCTCTTCCGTCTCAGCAATGAAAGCGAGGCCGCGCTCGGTGCTTTCAATACAACCCCGTTGTTCTGGCACGTCTTTCGGGATTGCCTGCAAGAGGCGATGTTTATGGGTTTGGGTAGGCTTTGCGACCCTTCATCCGACGTGGTCAATGTGAGGCGCGTGCTTGCGGGCGCGATGGACCGTCCCGAGTTCTTCTCGACCGAAGCTTTGAGACGGAGGTTCGCGAAGCGGGACCTGACGGAGAGTCTTGCGAACCATCTAATGACAAGCGCTTGGGTGCCCGGCAGCGGGGCAGACTTCCGGTTCCTGAAGAAGGAGGTCTCGCGCCATCTGGGTCGGATCGAGAAAATCTACTCGCCAATTGGGGACTCTTATTACGGGCACCGGCTGACCGGGATTGACGCCCGCGCGATGTTTGAAAGGACGAACACGACGGAGCTTGGGAAGACCCTCGACATGTTGCGCCAGTTGGTGGCCGGGCTGCGGTTTTTCTACGACAACGGAACCAGGCCTAACGTGGACGTGCCCGGCACGAAGGCGCTCGACCTGACCCCGAGGCGCTCTCTCCGCGACGTGGTCAGGGCTGTTGCGGGCCGCGAGTTATAGTGGTCGCGCGGCAGCACGCCGGGCGTGGAGGCAGGTGGCCCACTCACCGATTCAGCCACCCGCTTGAGCTTCGCAAAAAGGTGAGTCTGTGCCCCATTCATCGCGGCTTTATCGCGATGAGTGGGCCGCGAGTTCTTGCCCTCCACTCCGATTCAATTTCGACTGTTCCTTCTTCTCCCGTCAGATCGTGCCGGTAACTCGACCACCGCCGGTTTTCCGGCCTCTCGACCAGCGCGCGCGTGACGGGTTGCCGCGCGTAAAGGGTTGCGATGAATATACCTCAGCTTTTCGCTTCCATCCCCGGTCACCAAGGGCGAGGGCCCGGGGGCACCCTCATGCGCGGTATGAGACCAGGGCCACCCGCCAGAAGACGCGCAAGGATGGAGCTGGTCGTGTACAACTTCACGGCCTCGCCATCAAGACCGCCTTGCCGTCCTTGACCGGTATTGACCAGTGCTCCATCACGATGAGCCACTTTCCGCCGATCTTGCGATAGGCGTCGGTTACGCTCATTAACTGTTCGCCCTTGGAGCCGTCGCTTTTTCTGGTCCACACCAGATGCTCGAGGTTGTGACTATAGGCTGCATTTCCTTCGACGGTTACGCCTAAATCCTCAACGTGGGCTTTCACGTCCGTTGCCGAGTCGAAGAATAGTTTCCAGTCCGCCTTGTAAGATTCCCAACCGACATGCTGGCGCGGAAGATCGGAGTCGAACACGAATAGTTCGTTGCCGGGAACATATTCCTTCATTACAGCGTTAAGGGCCCGGGCGGAGACCTCCGTGGCCATGCGCGCCTGAAGGGCACGAATCGCCTGCTCATCTGCCGACTGGGCGCGCGCAGGCAACGAGTGGACCAAACCCGCCATGACAATCGCCGCCAACGCGGCAGGCGCAAAGTTCTTCATTTCGTTTGTCCTCGATTCTTACGATTCTGAGTTCCGGCCATTGCTGGGACACGCCTAGCTACCCACAGTCGATAGCCGCGAAGTAGCTTAGGTTCCGGATTGCACGACGACTCGCTCCGAACTAACTGATGGCTTCAGCCGCTGACCAAGTCCACGCCTGCCAGATGATGACCAGGGTGCACACAGTTTCGATCGTCGCGAAGAACAAGTACTCAGGAAGAGCGGGCGTCCGGGCACCGAAAAGAGGCGGAACGTAGGTCAGGAAACCGTTTACAAGGGTGCAAATTGCAGCCGCGATGATATTCGCCAGCCGGTTCGCTCTAAACGGAAGCAGTCGAGACGCCACAATCATGGCCATGGGTATTTCCATCAAGACCGCTGAACCCGCCAGAGCCCATGGTGGGAGATGTGGATGTGGGGCGCCGGCTACATTGAGCGAGCCAACAATATCCCACAGGGCAAGCACGTCCGCGTACAGGTAGTTCAAAAACGCGAAGATCCATAATAAAGACAACCGCTCCTTGGTGTCGCGCATGTCATCCTCCTGCGGGATGGTTACGGTCCCGCGGCAGAATAAGTTCCAGATGCACAGTCGCCGTCGGCAACGACTAGCCATCTTTTCATGCGCATGGACGTAACGGAGCGAGGGGCTTCGGCTTTCTGGTGCCGCTTCAGGCCGTGTTGCATGGTGCCATCGTAACTCCGCTGGGACCAAGCCCCGAAGACCCGCTCATCGGTCGCCACGGCGACCCGCGATGAACGGGGCTGTTAAACCGGCGACCATAAATCGCCGGCCTACTGAACGGCAGCGGCTTGTTCCCTACGCGGTGACGGGCTCGGTTGCGTTGACCTTGACGGGGGTGAGCCAGCCGAAGCGGTCGGGGCGGAGGCCGTTGGCGATGCCGAAGAACTCGTCGGCGATCTTCTTGGTGATCTCGCCGGGCTTGCCGTCGGCGATCACGATGCGATCGATGGAGCGGATGGGCGAGACCTCGGCCGCGGTTCCGGTGAAGAAGACTTCGTCGGCGATGTAGAGCAGCTCGCGCGGGAGGGACTGCTCGGTGACGGTGAAACCAAGATGGCGCGCGATGGTGATCACAGAGTCGCGGGTGATGCCGGAGAGCGCCGAGTTGGCCAAGGGCGGGGTGAAAAGCACACCGTTGCGCACGACGAAGATGTTCTCGCCGGAACCCTCGCTGACCAGGCCGTTGACGTCGAGCGCGATGCCCTCCTGATAGCCGTTGGCTTCAGCTTCCATGCGGATAAGCTGCGAGCTCATGTAGTTGGCGCCAGCTTTGGCAAGGGTGGGCATGGTGTTGGGCGCCATGCGGTTCCAGCTGGAGATGCAGACGTCTGCGCCGCCGTGGCCGGAGATGTATTTGCCCCACGGAAAGTTGGCGATGTAGACCTCGACCGGCGTGCCCTTGGGATTGACGCCGATTTCGCCATAGCCGCGCAGTACGATGGGCCGGATGTAGCAGGGCGCGACGCCATTGGCCTCAATGACGTCGACGACTCCCGCGCACAGCTCTTCAAGCGTGAAGGGGATCTCCATGCGGTAGATCTTGGCCGAGTCAAGCAGCCGCTGCATGTGCTCGGGCAGACGGAAGACTCCCGAGCCTTGCGGCTGACCGTAGCAGCGAATCCCCTCAAAGACGCTGGAGCCATAGTGAACTACGTGGCTCATGACGTGGATGGTGGCCTTTTCCCAGGGGATCAGTTGGCCGTTGTGCCAGATTTTCTCGGTGGTTTGGATGGGCATGGAGTGGACGATCTCCTTCAGGCGCAGACTGGGCGCTTTCTTTTAGGGTGTCATGGGTAGGCGCTCGATGGCAAGTTGGGAAACCAGTTAAGAATGCAGTGCGGATTCTGCCGGCGCAATCGCAGCGAGCAGATCGGGATCGAGACCGAAGGAATGCAGCTCAGCCGATGACTGTTCAGCTTGAGAGACGTCCGGGCTGCGGAGCTGAATGCGCAGATAGGAGAGACGCAGGAGCTGGAGTGCGTTGGCGTATTCTTCTGCACCGGCGTGGACGGTCGTCCAGCCGGAGTCCGGCAGCCAGTGGTGCTGCTCGGCGCGGTCGGTGCGGATGAGCGCGTCGCGAATTCTCTTGGTGAATGGAATGTCGACGATGCCGAAGGAGTGCGCGTGGCCGATCTCGCGCGTGCCGAGGCGAAACTCGACGCCGCCGAAGCGATGGGCGTGGCTGGTGACGCCGGGCCACGCCGTCACTTCGGCAACGAGCTGCTTCATCCAGTCACGCATCGCGTCATCCTAGCGAGATTCACAATTTGATCCTCTGGTTCCCTGCTCCGATTACCAGGGAAGGCTGTCGCGGAAATGGAAGAAGCCGCCGGTCGGGCCGTCGTCACCCAGCGTGGCCAGGCCAAAGCTAGTCTTGGCGCCGTCGCCCAGATCCATCGGCGCCTGCGGGCCGCCCATGTCGGTTTTGACCCAGCCGGGATGCGCCGAGTTGACCTTGATTTTGGTGTCGCGCAACTCGTAGGCAAGATGGATGGTGAATGCGTTCAGTGCAGTCTTCGACGCATCGTAGGCGAAGGACTTGGCATGGTAGATGGGCGATTTGGGATCGGCGTGCATGGTGAGCGAGCCGAGAATGCTCGACAGATTCACGATCCGGCCCGAGGCGCTCTTGCGGATGAGCGGCAGCAGCTTCTGCGTGATTGCGACTTGTGCAAAAAAGTTGGTCTCGAAGACCTTGTGCAGCAGGTCCGTTGGGACATTGATGGCTGAATGCTCCGGGCCTGTGCCGGGGAACGGCCCGGCGGCGACTCCGGCATTGTTCACGAGAATGTCGAGGCGGCCGTAGTTCGATTCGAAGAAGTCGTAGGCCGACTGATTGCTGGCAGGATTGGTTACGTCGAAGGCCAGGACCTCGGCGTCTGCACCGGCGGAGCGCAGTTTTTCGAGCGCCTGCTTGCCCTGCGCGGCGTCGCGCGAGCCGATCACGACTTTGGCAGCGTCTTTGAGTTCCAGTGCAGTTTGCAGTCCAATGCCACGATTGCCGCCGGTGATGAATGCAATTTTCTTTTCCATGGGGTCGAGATTTCTCCTGTGCCGGTTTTGATTCACGGGCTTTCCGAAAAGGTGCAGGAATTGGCTGATTTGCAGATTCGAGCCCACTTCCTAATTTCAAGAATGATTTGAACTCCACGTTACAAACGATGTTTGCTGGCGCCACGCTTTGGCTCACGGGGATACAATTCAGGAGCTTACGCCTCCCCAAAGAATTTAACTCTGGAAGAAAAAATGAAATGGGTCATGGGAACAATTCAAAACAAGTTTTTCAGAGACACTGAGGTCATCATGAGATTCGGTCAAGATTTCACGGTGCACTGCTTAACGATCGTTGTAGCGACCACGCTTTTGCTTGCGGGCTGTAAATCATCCTCAGGGAGTTCGGCGACGGGGAACGGCGGTTCGGGAGCGCAATCGGGAGGACAGTCCGGCGGCAAAGCCGGGTCTGCCAGCTATGTGTCCGGCGCGCCGCTGCCGAACCAGTTCACGACGGCGACGATTACCGATCCATCGTTGAACAATATGGTTTCGGCAACGCTGACGATTCCGGCGGGCTGGAAGCTGCAGGGGATTACGATGATCAGCCCTTGCACATTTTCTCCATGGCCGGTGATTCGCGCGTACTCGCCCGATGGCTTGATGCAGATGCGGATCGAGCCTGTGGTTGGCTGGCAGTGGCACCCCAACCTGAAAGGCACGTTTAACACTGGGTGTGCGAATATCTCCGGCGCCATCTCGGCGGCCGCCTTTCTGCAGTATTACCTGGGGACGATGCAGGGCGGCGTACACGTGGTGGGAACGATGACGGTTCCTGCGGCGTATCAGCAGTGGGCGCAGGGGCTGGCGGCGAACTCGAATAAGATCCAAAGCACCGCGCCGGCTGCCATCCGAACCAACAACACAGCGGACACGGCAGCGATACGGATTCAACAGGTGAATGGGTCCTTTGTGGTGGAGGAGCGGCTGCGCACCGTGGTGGAGTGCTCTGTAAGCGCGAATGCGAGCAGCCCGCTATCCGGCGGGACCTGCTGGGCGAGAGTGGACGTGCTGACCGCGCCGCTGGGAGAACTAGATGCACTGGTGCAGCTGGTGGACAGCAACAACCTGCCCAAGGGCGTGAACACCCCGCAGTGGATGCAGGCGGCGCTGCAGCGCCAGCAGCAGCAGGGAGCGCAGGCAATGGCTGCGCTGACGAAACAGGAAAACCAAGAGAGCCAGATGCTTTATCAACAGTTCCAGCAGATCATGCAGCGGTCGCAGGCCGAGCACCAGGCATTTATGCAGCAGCAGGAGTCGCAATTCCAGAGCGCGATGAATAATGCCAACGCGTCAATGAATGCGCAGAGCACGGCTGCCTCCGACTGGGTGGATTACGCGCTGGATCAGCAAACGGTGATGAGTTCCGACGGAACCGTGGCCAATGTTTCGAGCGCCTATTCGCAAACCTGGACGAACGGGACGCAGTGGTACCAGACCAACGATCCCAACTCAAATCCGAATGGGGTGTTGAGCGGAAACTGGACGCAGACGACGCAGGTTCATGGGAATGGAACGCCGAAATAGCTCAGCTCGCGATTCTCACAGGGAGACGTGACGCATATGGGTTGGATCTTCTTCGTCGTGCTCACAGTCGGCATGGCGTTCGCCGGCATCCGGAGTGCGCAGCGGGCCGGGCGGTGGAGCTGGCCGAAGTTTGCCCTCACGCTCGGCTTCCTGGCGGTTCAATCCGCGATCGTCACGCTGCCCGTGATGTTGATGAATATGAACAGCCGCTACTTTTGGGGGGTCTATGCCGCAGGGTGGATTGTGGCCCTAGGGAACTTCGTCTGGTTCATCCTGTGGGCCCGACATTGGAAACTTCCGAATAGCAAAACGGCCCTGGAGGCCGATCGGGAGCAAAGCCAGAAGTAGGGAGCGACGCCGCGCTTCAGCACATATTCCCCCTCAATTGAATGCGCCGTAACCCGCGCCGCGCCTGACTGCGTGGCAAATGCTTACGAAGCGGCGATGACCAGCACCGTGGCATCGTCGTGAAACTGCGCATTGCAGAAGGCGGTGACCTGCGCGAGGAGGCGGCTGTTGAGTTCTTTCGCTGACAGGCCGGTATTGGCCTTTGCGAAGTTCGCAATGCCGGATTCCTCGAACTCTTGTCCGCTGGCGTCAGCCGCTTCGGTGATTCCGTCCGTAAAGAGCAGGAGCCGGTCGCCGGAAGCGAGCTGGACAACTGAATCCGTGTAGGGCCAGGAGGCGAAGACGCCGAGAACAGCGCCGCCGCCGCCCAGCATCGTGACCACGCCACGGGAGATGTGGATGGGATTGAGATGGCCCGCGTTGCAGAAGCGAAAGGTGCGCTGCTGGGCGTCGAGAATTCCGTAGAGAAACGTGACGAACTTTCCGGTGGCGACGTTCTCGTGCAACAGCGCGTTGACTTTGCGGCAGACATCGGCCGGGCTCTCGGCGTCACTTGCGAAGGCACGCACCGCGGCCTGCACGTTGGCCATGAGGAGTGCAGCCGAAACGCCTTTTCCCGCGACATCGGCGATGCAGATGCCCAGCCGCCGATCTGCGAGCCGCAGCACATCATAATAGTCGCCGCTGACCGTGCGCGCCGGCTGCCACGCGGCGGCAACTTCGAATCCCGCAAGCTGAGGAATCTCCTTGGGCAGCAACGACGATTGAATCTCACGCGCGCGCTCGAGTTCCTGCTCCTGGATCGCGAGGCTCGCAGTGCGCCGCTCGACGGTCTGCTCGAGCTCGACGTTGCGGCGCTCGAGCCGATCTTTGGTGCGGTTGTAGACAAAGGTGAAGTTGCCGAACACGAATGTGGCGACGACGGGAAATTTCCACTCCACTGTGATGAGTTCGCGGAGCGAGTCGCCGGGGCGGACGATCAGCCACACGGCGGTGCTGGCGATGATGTAGACAGGAACCGTGAGCACCAGCAGGATGGGCAGGTAGATGAGCAGGTCATAGGGAAAGCGGTGGCGGACATAGAGGAATTCGAACGATTCCGTGAGGAGGGTAAGCGAGTTGCCGATACAGAGCGTGTAAACCAGTACCGCGAGCGGATTGACCCGCTGCCCGGCAGCCCACAGCACGGCGCACACGATTGCGGAGATGGCGATGTAGTAGCTTTCGAGGCGGACGAGCTGTGCCAGCCGGGCGCTGTTCACATCATTTCCCTTTGCTGCAAGGTATCATTCGCACGCACGCAGTCGCTCGTGGCGCGGAATCGGGTAACGCGCTAGCCGACCGGCATTGTGTACGGCGGCAGAACGCCGCACTCGGCGGCCATGCCGAAGAAACCGCGCATGCCTTCCAGGCAATCTTCATCGAGCACGTAATGAATATTCGATGTGAGGTAATTGCAAATGGTGCTCTCGGGGATGGGCATGCGAGCCGACCACTCTTGGGCGAGGGCTTCGATGTTGGCGAGGCCGTGATCGCGGGAGTGGATGAAGTCCTCGGTGATGCTCTCGTCCAAAGAGATGCCCGGCGCAGCCGCCCACACTGCGGAGATGAAGGGGAGGCCGGTGAGCGTGCGCCACTCTTCGGCGAGATCGCGATAAATCAGCTCTTCGCCGGTACGCTCGACGCGATTGTGGCGCTCTTCGAGTGCGAGCAGCGCGGGATCGCCAATAAGAATCGCGGCGTCCGCGCGATCGAGCATCCGGTCGAGATCGGCGGCCAGCGGCAGGAACGGCACATCGGGATTTCCCCACTTGTGAAACATGAGTCGTGCGTAGGCAAGCGTGGTGCGGCTTGCCGTATCCGCAGCTACCGAGCGCAGATCGCTGAGCGGCTGGCGGGCGTGATGCACCAGGAGCAACGAACGCACGCGGCCCTTGGACGCGATGGTGCATCCGGGAAGGATCTGCAGGCCAGGGAGGGCGGCGAGCGAAGTGATGGGAATGAGGCCGATATCGGCGCGGCCGTCGGCGAGACGCTGGGCGCACTCGGAGGGACTCATGCGGTCAATTTCGTAGCGGCCGGCGAGTTCCCGTGCGAGCGGCCGATGCTCAAAGTCCCACATCAGCGGCGCGGGATTCAGAAATCCGATGGCCGCGACACGCAGCTTCTTACTTTCAGAAGAACTCACACTTCTTAGACTACCAACTGACCCGCAACGATTCGTGGCAGAACGCGGCTCGCAATATTCATTCGCGTAATCGCGGCTTTGCGGCTTTGCCCCTTTGCGCCTTCGCGCCGGGCGCGCGCCCAGCGCTCTTGACAGCGCAAACGTGCTGGCCCGGATAATCGAGGCGATGCAAATGATAGGGCGATGGATAGGGCTGTGCGTGACCTTTGTGCTTGCGGCAACTGGCGCCGTGGCGCAGCAGCTGGTCGAGCTACCCGCTGCACCCAGATCGGCAAGCGCGCCGGCGGATGCTTTCCGGTTCGTCTCCGACGGGCCGGCGGGGCCGGGATGGTCGCGGCCCGACGAGATCGCGCGCAAGTATTTTCACGAAAATCTTCCGGCGCTGTTCGAACGCACGATCGCGCTGAATGACGACGTACCGCAGCGCGCAACGCTGCGCTGGATCTTTACCGGGCCGCGTGCAGGTTTCACCGTCGAGCTCACATCGAGCAAGGTCCGCATCGTGGAACGATATTACGATTCGATGGGCCTGTACGAGGGACAGGGAAACTATCCGGAGAAGGCGACCTTCACGAGCGAGCAGCCGTACGCGGGCCATGCACGCGCGGTGACGGTGATTGCCGATGCACATCTGGCGGTGCGCGTGCTGGTGAATGGACGCCCGATGCTCGAAGCGCCGCTGCTGTTCGATGTGACCCGTCACCAACTCATGCTGGCTGCTTCACGCACAGCGCACGAAGTGATGGAAGGTGCGCTGCTGACGCCGGAGATGCGCAGCGCGACGATCGTGCTGAAGCCCGCCGAGACGCACCAGACCATGATTGGCTTCGGCGGCAGCCCGAGCATTGCCGCGTACGAGGAGCTGAGCGACGCGGGCAAGCAGGCGTACTGGCAGATGCTGAAGCGCTACAACCTGCTGCTCTCGCGCGAGTACCCGATGGGCACCGAGTTGAAGCCGGACATGAGCAACCTCGAAGATCCTGCGGACGCGACACCGCATTATTACGGCGATAATTTTCCCAATAGCGAGCTATCGAGCTTCAACTACAGCCGGCATGTGGCGGCTCTGGGAGGCAGCGTGATCTATGAGTTGTGGGCGCTGCCGCCGTGGGCGACAGTTCCCTACTCCGGGTCGGCGCAGACCGACACGTGGAACAAGCCGATCAAGCGCGTGGCGAATCCCGACGAATATGCGCGGATCGTGGTGACGTATTGCAAGAAAGCACAGGCAGCGACCGGCGCCGCGCCGACGATTGTGGGATTGGAGAATGAAGTCGACCAGCCGACGCAGGTGTTCAGCGCGATGGCACTGGCCGTGCGGCGGGAGTTGGATAAGGCGGGGTTCACGCAGACGAAGATTCATATGGCCGATGCGAGCTTCATGTTTCTCGGCATCGATCGTGCGCACGCGTTGAGCAAGGACGCCGAGGCATGGAAAACGATCGACTACGCCGCGGCCCACGAGTATGACTTTCAGGAGTTCATCGCGAATCCCGATCTCTATGACGAGCGGCTGAAAGCGATGCATGAAGCGGCAGACGGCAAGCCCTTTCTGGCGACGGAGATCTGCATCAACGATCCGCACTACCAGGAGCCGTCATACCGCATCGCGTTCGCGGTAGCGCAGCTCTACCACAAGAACCTGACGGAGCTGGATGCCGTGGCGCTGATGTACTGCTGGCTGCTGCTCGACGTGGAGGAGCCGACGTTTGCCGGCTCGCGCTCGCTGCTGGCGCCCGATCGCACACGCGGATCGACGCCGGTGGCGAGCAGCTACCAGCTTCGCGTGATGGGAGCGTTCAGCCGGCATATCGTGAAAGGCATGCAGCGCATCGGCGCCGAGAGCGGCGATGCCGATCTGCTGACGACGGCCTTCGCCGACGGCGCAAAGGAGACGCTGGTCGTGATCAATCGCTCAGCCACCGCGCGCAGGCTCGCGGTGAATGCGCCGCAGCACTGGATGGAGATGGAGCGGACGGGACTGGAAGAAGAAAACGCCGTCTCGGCCGTACCGCCGAAGATTGTGGTGCAGCCGGGAGAGATTGTGGTGCTGTCGACCATCAGGACCGAGTCGGGAATGAAGGCCGAATCGGGTGGGACAAATTGAGGAATTCTGTGATCTTGAAGTTTTCCTGGTGTCTTGCGCTGCTTGCTTCTGCGCTGCCTGTCCGCGCGCAGGTGGTGATCGACCATCGCTATACAAACACCGATGCGCAGAGCCTGATTGGTTTGCCGATGGGAAGCCACAAGACGATTGTGGACAAGCAAGGCGATTTGAAGTGGTCGCAATGGAGCCTGAAGCGCAAGCCGCTCGACACGCCGATCGGCTTCAGCAGCCAGATGGATGGCGAGCTGGCGATCGAAGCATTTGCCGGCGCGGAGCCGTTGAAGGTCGAGAGCCAGAAGCTGTATCGCGGCCGCTATCCGTTTATCGACTCGCTGGCGCATGCGGGGAATATTGGACTAGAAGAGCTCGCATTTGCGGTCGATCCCGAGGCAAAGCCCGGTGAGATTCCCACGACAAATTCCGGTGCACAAGGAATGGACGTGGTGCGCGTCACGTTGCGCAACTCGGGCGCGTCTGCTGCTGATATCACGATCAAGCTGAGCGGGCGCGAGCGCAACCTTGCCGGCCATGTAGTGGGGCAAATGCTGGAAAACGGCGCGGGCGAGGACGTGGCGCTGGTTGCGGATGCGGGCGGGGCGGCGGTGAGCAGCGAAGACCACGGGCTCACGCTGGCGCTGCGATTGAGCATGGCGGCACACGACGAGAGGACAATCTGGATCGAGGTGCCGTATGAGTGGCCGGTGGCGCGCAATGGTGAGCTTTCGCGTGAAGCGGACGAGCCGCTGTTGGTGAAGGCGACGGCGCAGTGGGATGGACTGTGGGCGCGCGGAGCCAAGGTCGAGTTTCCGCAAAAGGAGCTGACGGATTTCTACTACTCGTCGATTGCGTACGTGCTGATTCTCACCGAGTACGATGCAACCGGCGATTTGTGGGCGCTCGATGGGCCTGCGGTCTACCGGCAGTACTGGGGGCGCGGCGAGTACTTTCAGGCGCGCGCGATGGAGGTTGCCGGATTTATGGAGCCGGCGCGCGAGAGCGTGGAGCATGCGTATCACGTGATCAATGACGACGGCGAGTGGGATTTTCCGCCGACGAGCGGCTGGCCGGCGTGGGACAACTCGGGCGGCAATGCAGCGGCGGTGTGGGATTACTACCTGTTTACTCGCGACAAGCAGTGGCTTGCGAAGGCGTATCCTTATCTGCTCCGTTCGTCGGAGTGGATTCGCGATCACCGCGAGGAATCGACGCTCGAGGGCGTTGATGATGTTCCTGCGGGCGCGAAGCCGATTCATCGGATGATTCCATCGCATTGCCGGACGGAGCCTACGCCGCCGCTCAAGCCCGGCGAGAAGACTTACTGGTATGGGTTGCTGCCGTGGAGCTATGGCGACTCGGGACTGCCGGAGGGTCACTCGTTCTCGCACAATTTTCTTGCGGACTACGCGCTGAAGGTGACGAGCGATGCAGCGAATGTGCTGGGCCACGCCAGCGATGCGGCGTGGCTGGACAAGGAATATGACGCGTTCACAGCGGCCATTCGCGAGGATGTCCGCCGCGCGGTGACACTGGAGACGATCACGCCGCCGTATCTGCCGGCGATGCCGACCTATCCCGAAGGCGCATACTCGCAGACGTTTCTTGCGGTCTACCCGACGGCTCTCTACGCACCCGACGATCCGCTGGTGAGCGGGCTCATCACGCGCATGGAGCACGAAGAGAAGCAAGGAGTGCCGACCAATGTTGCATGGGCGGGACCGGCGGGGATATGGGCCGGCGAGTCAATGAACATGGCGGAGACGTACGTACTGCGCGGCGAAAAACAGAAGGCCGCCGACATGCTGGCCGCGGCGATGAATCACAGCTACACGACGAATGTGTGGAAGGAGGAGATTCTCGTCGACGTGGATGCGCCGCGCGCCTGCGAGACGCCGCACTCGAAGCGCGCGAACATGGAAGGCACCGGGGACATGCCGGAAGCGTGGGCCAATGCCAATCTGGTTTTACTGCTGCGCGACATGCTGCTGAACGAACACGATGGAAAATTGCATCTGCTGCCGGGGTTGCCTGCGAGCTGGGTTCCCAAAGGCACGTCCCTGGCACTCCAGGATGCGCCGGTAACGACCGGCGGCACGGTGAGCCTGCGCATCGACCACTCTGGCGATAGAGCCTGGCGCATTGCGATCGATCCGCACGGCGTTGCGCGTGACTTCGTGTTGCACTTCCCTTTCGACGGCAGCGCGACGGTGCGCGTGGACGGGAAATCGACGAGCGCGGCCGCGATGATTTCGCTGAGCGCCGGCAAACCGGCCACCGTGGAGGTTGAACAAGAATGAAACGAACTGGGATGAAGCGGCGCACATTTCTTCGTCAGGCGGGAGCGGCGGCGGCGTTGGGTTGCGTGGCACCGCGAAGTTTCGGACAAGATGGCGGGCAAAATGGCGCGCAGGCGATTCAGGCGACGCTGGCGATCGAATCGAATCCTCTCTATCCGTTTCCTGCGGATTTCCTGGGCCTGAGCTACGAGTCGGCGCAACTGGCTAATCCGGCGTTCTTCGCGGCGGAGAATTCGGGGTTAGTCGGATTGGTTCGCGAGCTTGCGCCGAATGGCGTGCTGCGGATCGGCGGAAACACCAGCGAGTTCACGCAGTTCACGACGAACGAAGCAGTCGGCGCATCTGCGATTGATGCGGCCGGGCCGGATTCGAGCAAGCACGTCGATTCCGACACGCCGGTGACGCCGAAGGCGCTGAGCAATCTGCGCGCGTTTCTGGATGCGACGAACTGGCGCTGCATCTACGGACTGAATGGGGCGCGCGGAACGGCGGAGAATGCGGCGGAAGAGGCGTCTTATGTCGACAAGATTCTGGGGCCGCGGTTGATTGCATTCCAGATCGGCAACGAAGTCGATGCGTGGCGCACGCGCTACCGGCCGGCGACGTGGAGCTATCCCGACTACTGGCAGCAGTGGGTGCAGTTTCACAAGGCCATTGTTGCAAAAGCGCCGCACGCGAAGTTTGCCGGACCGGATATCGCGAGCCGGGTTGCGTACGTGACAGGATTCGCCGAGGACGCGAAGATGAGCGCGCCGGATGTGGTGATGCTGACTTCGCACTACTACGGAATGGGTCCCGCAGGCGCGCCGGGGATGACGATCGATCGGCTTCTCACGCCAGATCCGAAGCTCGAAGGCTACCTGAAGACGACGATGGAGGCTGCGCACGCGTCTGGTTTGCCGTACCGCATGAGCGAAGGCAATACGTGCTGGAACGGCGGCCAGGAAGGCGTGAGCGACACGCTGGCGAGCGCGCTGTGGGCGCCGGATATGATGCTGACGTTTGCGACGGTGGGGTGCGCGGGCGTGAATTTTCATGGCGGCGGCGAGGGCTATTACACGCCGATCGCGGGAACCATTGCGAAGGGATTCGAGCGCCGGCCCGAGTACTTCGGGATGAAGCTGATGAAGCCGCTGCTCGGAGCGACGCTAGTGCGCTCCACGCTGACGTGCGACAACAAGACAGGCGACGACGAGCGGATCAGCGCCTATGCGGCGCGCAACGCGGGCCATACGCTGTTGATGGCGATCAACAAGACGGCGCAGCCAGCAGAGATCAAGACTCCGCTGCGTGGCGCGCGGCAGGCCTGGGTGCTGAGCGGGCCGGCGATCGATGCCAAGCAGGGCGTGACACTGAGCGAGCAAAAGCCCAATGCATTGCGCGGCGGCACGCTGCACGTTCCGGCGTACACGGCGATTCTGATCGAGGACTAGTCGGAGACTAACGGATGGCAAGAAGAAAAGGCTGGAGCCGGCGGCGGTTTTTGCGCGACGCATCGATTGCGAGTGCAGTGCTGGCGCAGCGCGGCGGCCTGCCTGCGTTTGCGGCCCAGACACCCGGTGAACCGCCAACGGGCAGGCACGTTCTCTTCTTCGATCAGCCCGCGCCTACTTGGCCCGACGCGCTGCCGGTTGGCAATGGACGGCTGGGCGCGATGGTCTTTGGAAACACTGCGAAGGAGCGGCTGCAACTGAACGAAGAGACGGTCTGGATGGGTGAGTACCGCGATCGCGACAACGCCCAAGCGGGCCGCACGCCTGAGGTGCGCGCGCTGCTGATGGCGGGCAAAGTGCACGAGGCCGAAGCACTGGCCGCGCAGGTGATGATGGGCGTTCCCGACCGGCTGCCCTGCTACCAGACGCTGGGCGACCTGCGTCTGGAGTTTGAGGGTATCGCCGACGAAGCGGAGAACTACCGGCTCGAGCTGGACCTGGATGAAGCGGTCGCGAAGACGAGCTTTACCGCGGGCGGCGCGCGCTGGTCGCGAGAGATCTTCAGCTCCGCGCCGCGCAACGTGATCGTGGTACGGATTGAGTGCTCGCGGCCGTTTGCGCTTACCGTCCTTCTCGACCGGCCCGCGCACGCCGAGACCGTTGCGGCCGGAAACGACCGGCTGGTGATGACGGGCGCGGCACGGCCCGTCAAGCCGACGACAGATCCCGCAACCCAGGAACGCCAGGTGGGTGTGGCTTTCCGCGCGGAGTTGAAGGCGACGAGCGAGGGCGGCATGGTGCGCGGCGCCGTGGACAAGCTGCACATCGATGGTGCACACACCGTGACGCTGCTGATCACCGCGGCGACGGATTTCCGGGAGCACGATGCCGCGGGAATGGCTGCAGCGTGCGAGCGGAATCTGAGCGCCGCCGGGAAACAGAGTTACGCCTCGCTACGCCGCGAACATGTGGCCGATTACCAGTATTATGCCGGCCGCTGCGACCTGCAGATTGGCGACGGTCTCGATCCGCTGCGCGATCTCGCTACTGACAAGCGCATGCAGCGCGTGAAGAGCGGGAGCGAGGATGCGGGGCTGGTTGCACTCTACTTCCAGTACGGCCGCTACATGCTGATCAGCAGCAGCCGCCCCGGCACGCTGCCGGCAAATCTGCAGGGCATCTGGAACGAGAGCCTCGACCCACCGTGGGGATCGAAGTACACGGTGAATATTAATGCCGAGATGAACTACTGGATGGCGGAGTCGGCGAATCTCGCCGAGCTGCACACGCAACTCTTCGACCTGCTGGACTCGACGCGCCGCTTCGGCGCGGCCACGGCGAAGAAGTATTACAACGCGCGCGGATTCGTCGTGAATCACAACACGGACATCTGGGGCGATTCCATTCCGGTGGATCACGTGCAGGCCGGCGTGTGGCCGATGGGCGCGGCATGGATGGCGCTGCATCTTTTTTCGCATTACGCGTACAGCCTCGATACGGATTTTCTTCGCGAGCGCGGCTATCCGCGGATGAAGGAGATTGCGGAGTTCTTCCTCGACTACCTGGTCGAGGCGTCCGACGGCACGCTGCAGAGCGGGCCGAGCCAGTCGCCGGAGAACAAGTACAAACTGCCTGACGGCTCGACGGCCAGCCTGTGCATGTCACCGGCGATGGACACGGAGATCATTCGCGCGATCTTCGATCGCGTGTCGCGGTCGAGCAAGATTCTCGGCGTGGATGACGATCTGCGCGCCAAGGTAGACGCCACCAGCAAGCGGCTGCCGCCGCTCAAGATTGGCCGCAATGGCTGCCTGCAGGAGTGGAACGAGGACTACGACGAGACCGAGCCGGGGCACCGGCACATCTCGCATTTGTTTGCGCTCTATCCCGATCACCAGATTGCGCCGCGCGAGACGCCGGAGCTGGCGCGTGCGGCGCGCGCCACGCTTGAGCGGCGGCTGGCCAACGGCGGCGGCAGCACGGGTTGGAGCCGCGCTTGGATTGTGAACTGCTGGGCGCGGCTGGAGGACGGCGAGGCGGCGTATGAGAGCGTGCTGGCGCTCTTGCGCAATTGCACACGTCCGAATTTCTTCGACATCTGCGGAATGAAGGCCAACTCGCCGTTCCAGATCGATGGCAACCTGGGCGGGACGGCAGGACTGATCGAGATGATGCTGCAGAGTTATGGAAACGTGATCGGCTTTTTGCCCGCGCTGCCGAAGGCGTGGCCCGCGGGGAGTTTTCGCGGGCTGCGTGCGCGCGGAGGCCTGGAAGTGGATTGCGCGTGGCGCGGCGGCAAGGCCACGACGGCGACGATGCGGGCGAGCAAGGATGTGCGCGTTGCGCTGGCCGCGCCTGCCGGGCAGAGGGTCGCTCGCGTGACGCGCGGCGGAGAAGTCGTGCCGAGCAGGCCCGTCAATGAACGGAGCGGCGGGGAGCGAAGTGCCGAGGTCGATTTGCATGCGGGCATGGAGTATCGCGTCGAATTTGCGTGAACGAGAGAAGTTTGCGTAAGCGAGAAAAAGCCCGGAGTTCTTGCTCCGGGCTTTTGACGTTTAGGTTGCGATCGAGACAAGAAAATCAGAGGCACGATTTTGCGATCAGCTTAGTGGTGACCGCCTGAGCTGCTACCACCGCCTCCGCCGCCGCCTCCACCACCGCTAGGATGGCCGCCTCCACCTCCACCGCCTCCACCGCCTCCGGAGAATCCGCCTCCGCCGCTGGGATGGCTGCCACCACCGCCGCTTCCTCCGCCACCGCCGCTGCCGGAGGGATGGGCTGCCGAAGAGCCCGAATAGCCCGAAGAGCCGCCACCGGAGTTTCCGCGGCCGGACCAGTCTGAGCTGGAGTTATTCGTGTGGTTGGGCGAGGCCGGACTCTGTGCGTTGAGGCTCTGGGTCGGCGTCCAGCCAGCTGGGCGCGTATAGCCGGGCCGGGTCGTCGCGGCCGCCTGACCGTTCACAGCCGTCTGCGCGCCAGCGCCGGGATGTGTGCCGCCCACGAGGATCGTGGGATGGCCGTACTCCGCGCGCGAGGGCAGCGGGCGGATGGCCTGCACGGTATTGCCGCCGATGGTTACGGGTCTATTGAGGGCACGGGTAGGCAAAGCTCCATGCACTACCGGAACGGGGTGATTCACGGCGACAACCGGAACCGGCTGGCCGCTGATGGGATGGCGCGGCAGAATGGGCCGTGAAATTACCCTGTAGTTCGGTGGTACGTAGCCATAGTTAGCACCGCCGTAGAAGCCCATTCGCCACCACGGCGAGCAGCCGCCCATTCCAGGCGCCCAGCCCCAGCCGAAGCTGTCATAAAAGTTCCACGCGCCGCACTGGAACGGCATATAGCCCCACGGATACCCCGAGGCCCAGAGGTAGCCGAAGCCCGGTGTATACATCCAGTTGCCCACGCCGTAGGGATCGAAGCCTGCGTTCGCCGCGTCATAAGGCGACCAGATATATCCCTGGCCGGGAACGTTGTACCAGCTTCCGTTCGCGTCGAGGTCGTTCCAGGCGGGATTCTCGTTCTGGCCCATGTTCGCGGGCGCTCCGGTCTGCGCCGCGGCCACGCTGGTCAAGACCTGGTCGCGGTCGGAGTTCCATGCGTCCCAGGAATCGGGCTCGATGGACTCGGCCATGTCATAGCGGGTGGGATCGGTGGCATTGAGCGCGACGCTCTCGCCGTCATGCAGGTCGATCTCCATCGTGCCGTTGGCGCCATCGAGATGCGCATTGCCGGAGAAGACAGCGAGCCGGCCGGGCGCGCGGTCCATGTCAATGCGCAGAACCGTGAAGCCGCTGTTGGTGGCAACGTTGTTGCCAAAGTGCACATTGATCTTTCCGTTCTGATAGCCGCCCTGCAGCTCGAAATAGGCGAGGCCGCTGTTGAGCGTGAGCTCGGCATCGGCAGACGTGCCGGACCCCTTAAGCGCAGTGAGCGTGAGCGAGCTGTCGGGCGAGATGCGGGCCACGCTGCCGTCATCAAATTGGATTTCGGCTTTGCCGTCGTTGGCGGTGGTGAGCTGCATGCCCTCGAGCAAGGGCGTGTTGATGACTGCCTTCGCGGCCAGCACCTGGCCATCCTGCGAGAGCTTGACCTGGCCATCGACGTAACTGAGACGAACCGCGCGCGCCGGTTGCCCGGTGCCACCGGGCTGCGCAGTCTCTTGTGGTGGTGGCGCGGCCGCAACCGACGCTACCGCGAAGATGACGCTCGCGAGCCCTGCAATGCCCTTCCAACTGCTGATGAGATTCATGGCGCCCCCGCCTTTTCTGCCGCCGCCCGGTGGCCCCGTCACCGTTCGATCCACACCACCACCTGCTCGACGGACCCCAACATAGATTGGACACCATTTAGCCCTTAAAAGTCTCTATATGAATTGTCTTTATGTTGTCGACTGGTCGAGGAGCATCCGGGCGCGCTTGCGCACCCGTTCCAGCACCGAATCGTCCTGGGCCAACCGCTCCAGAATGCCGCGGATGGCGCAGAGCTGCTGCGCGCGGCCGTCGCCGGCGGCTTCAGCGAGGAACTCCATCTCGGCGTCGAGGCCCAGGCGGTCGTGCTGCAGCAGAAGCTCCAGGCGGGCGCCTTCCAAGATGGTCTCCGAGACCGCCATGAGCGAATCGCCCAGCGATTCGATCTCCTTGTCCTTTGAATAGTTGAAGGTGCAGGATCCATGGCCCTGCGGGCCGGTGTAGGTGAAAGTCTTCCAACCCTGGAAGGCGACCTTGAGGTGGCTCTCGCAGCCCTCGTTGAACCAATGATGGTGTTCCGCGGCCGCAAAGAGGTTGGCGGCGAATTCGGAGCTCAATTTCACGTCGCGATCCAGCGCCGGAGTGTCAATCTGCTGCTGACCTTCTGGAGGCTTGCCCGGCTGCGAGCGGAAGTGGCCCGATCCATCGGGATGGAGAATCATCGTCCACTGCGGGGGCGAGAGGGCTGGGTCGGAGAAATCGATCTGGATTTCGGGCTGGATCTGGGGCTGGATCTGGGGCTGGACCTGGGGCTGGATCTGGGGCGAGGGTGCGGGGGCCTGCGCGTGCGCAGAAATTGCTGCCAGCAGCGCGGCGAAACCCAGCGCCTTCATCGCACGGCTCCCTGCGCGATCAGCGTCTGGGCGGTGTGGATATGACATATGGCGATGGCCAGCGCGTCGGCCGTGTCGGAGGGTTGCGGCGGCTCGGCCAATTGGAGAAGCCGAGCAACCATGAACTGAACCTGCTCCTTTTTGGCGAGGCCGTAACCCACGACGCTCGACTTGATTCGCAGCGGGGCGTACTCGGCAATTGGAATTCCGGCCCGCGCGGCGGCCAGCAATGCAACGCCGCGCACCTGACCCAGCTTGAGAGCGGACTTGGCGTTGACGGAGTAGAAGACTTCTTCGATCGCGACCGCATCGGGATGCCAGAGCTCGATGGCCGCGGTCAGCTCCTGGAAGACCTGGTCGAGCCGCAGCGCCAAAGTGTGAGACTTTGCCAGCCGAATAGCGCCCATCGCGCAGCAGTTGAGCCGCGGGTCGCGCGAGCCGTCATCCGAATCGACGACGCCGAACCCCGTTACCTCGGTACCGCAGTCGATTCCGAAGACACGCATCGCGTCCAAGTTTACCGCACATCCAAGTAGCTAGATGACTGACTGGCGACGCGACGGGTTAGCAAGCTGTGTCCCCGGCGGTGCATCAAACTCGACGGCGCTCCAAGACGACGCCTCAAATTCGGGGCCTCAAATTCGGGGCAGAGATTCGCGCCTACCATCCTGTGAATCTTTTCTGGTCCGGTATCACCCATTCGGTATCTATTTTGGTACCCCCGCGAAAGATTCATCGCAAGACAACTCTTAAGCACAGCAAGTGTTCCTAAGGTAAAGAAGACAGCGGTCGATTAAGACGATAGCAGTTAATTTTTTCGGAGGCGTGATGCGTAGATTTCTTGAAGCGGCAAAACGCAGCACGGTTCTCTGGTTGAGCCAGGGGATTTCGCCGCGCCGCCTCGCCCTTACGCTTGCCCTCGGATTTGCGATCGGCTGCATCCCGGTGATCGGGATCCCGACGTTGCTCTGCGCCACGGTTGCTCTCGCGTTGCGGCTGAATCTGCCTGCGATCCAGGTGGCCAACTACGCCGCCATGCCGCTGCAGCTCGCGTTGATCGTTCCCTTCATGCGGCTCGGCAGGTGGCTGGTTTCAGGACAACCGGCGCGCAATTTCTCTCCCGCTCAGTTCGTGCACTTCTCTTCCGCCCTGCGCGCAGGCACGATGGCCGGCGAAGCGCTGCTGGCGTGGCTGCTGGTCGCGATTCCCGCAGTGGCGCTGCTGACCGCATCGCTCACGCTGATGCTGCGGCGCATCCCGATGATGGCTGCTGCCGAAGCCGGCGACTGATTCTCTCTCCCGAAAAATCCCTCACTTGAGTCTTTCGTTGAGTCGTGCCCGTTGAGATACATTCGCTTTGCGCGTGCAGTTACTTGCCTGCGTAGGGATCGGGCACAGGCTGCGCGCTATCGAGCCACGCCGAATAGATCATGTCGCGGAGCATGCTCGCTCCTGCAGCCAACCGCTCGGCAGTAAAGTCGCGCGACTCCTGGGTTCCCTCGCCGGTGAAGCCGCCCACTTTGTCAAGCTGGTAGACCTTTTCAACATATGTGCCGGTGTGGCGCAGATAGGCCATGTAGGCGTCGAACATGTCGCCTTCGATGGCGTGAGGGGGCGTCATCAGGGGTTTGACCTGCGGCGCGCGAATGTTGGCCGCGACGAACGAGCTTTCGAACTCGTGGTGGATCTGGTGGTCGGTGGTATAGCCATTGGGATTCGGCCCGGTCCATCCGTTGTACTGGATCGTTACGTGGAGCGGCTGCGATCCGTCGCCGACGTAGTGGCCGAGCCAGCCAGCGTAGAAGATGATCGCCGCTTCTACTGCCTTTGTGTCTCCCTTGGCAGCGACGATCGCACGGTACTCGCGCAGAGCGGCTTTCAGCCGCTCCCAGACTTCGTCCGTCTCCCAGGGCTGCAGGCCGATTGTTTCCGGCCGCTTGCCTGCGGCGAAGACCATAGCCTCGAAGTCCAGCCGCTGGTGGGGCAGGGGTCCCAGTGCATCGGCGAGCTCAAGATTGATCATATGTTCCGGCGCCTGCGCGGCATTCAGCTCCGGCTCAGCTTTGGAGCGCCAGCGGTCCGGCTCGGGACCGAGGTATTCGATTTCGTCCGCGGCTGCCACGGTAAGGAGAAATGCCGGAGTGTCCGGCGGCAGCGTGGATGCCGCAAGGCGGTTGATCATGCGATGGCCGTCATTGCCCCAGGCGTGCGCAAGGGGGAAAGGCAGCAAAAAGAGAAACAACGCAGCGGCGGGGAGCGAGATGCGGAGATGACGGAATGTAGAAACAATGCGAAGCATGGAGCAAGTATACGGAGCGGCCCGCAACCCAGTTTCCGGCGAAAGGTTGCATAGCTGCCGCGATACCGCTGCACTCTGGGCATCTTGGATGGTTCGCTTGTCCGATGTAGGATTCGCGGATACTCTGGACCCCGATGCCATTGGGGCCAGAATAGCCCGGCTCGTGTTTCCAAGCCCCGGCGGCCTGCCGGGGAGCGCGCCCGATCTCTGACTCTGGTAACTGGAATGCTTCATTCCTCGATCAGCGGCAGCGAAATCCGTGAGGGCGCTGCCGACCAAGCGCATATACTACCTGCAATTGTGGGAAGGCTTGCGCCGGGCTCCGGTTCAACTTTGGCGTACAGCCCGCTTGCGCGTCCACGCGGGGTTTACGGGTAAGCCTGGCCATCCAGTCCGGCTCCAGAGGATTTTCATCGGGCGCCACGGCCTTTCGTGGGCCCGGCAAGCTTTGAGGCGGGAGATGAAGGAGCCGATGATCGAGCGGCTGGAGGAAAAGGCAAAGCAGATCACGATGCCCACCGTGCCCTCCGCGCACGGCAGCATCTCCGAGCTTTGGCTTGTCCTGCCATTTTCGATCCTGGCGTTTTCTGCGGGCGCTGCACTGGCGCGGCTCATTCCGGCTCTGCGCTGGGAGTCGCTGCCGATTCTCGCCGCCGGCGTTGCCACGGCGGCCTTCGCTTTCATGCTCAATCGGCTGGTGGTGCGCGCCGCATCTGCGCCGCCCGCACAGACCCTCGAGATCATCGGTGAAGGACTGAAGGCGCTGCTCGACTCCGCCGGTCCGGCGGTGGTGGCCATGGATCTGCAAGGCCGGCTGGTCTACTGCAACCCATCGGTCGAGAGGCTGCTGGGCTACCACGCTGCGGAGCTGATGGACGTGAGCGGAAAGTTGGACGGCGAGATCCTGGCGCCGGGCGAATCCGAGCGATTGTTCAAAGAGATGACCAAGCTCTGCCACATTGAGTCGGACACCGATGTGACGCCGGAGGCGCGGCTGGCCACCTACTTTGAATGCGTGCGCACGCTGCCGCCCAGTATGGTACCGAGCTTCGACGCGCAGATCCACCGCAAGAGCGGCGAATTGATTCCCGTGACGCTCCATATCTCTGCTTTGCGCGACGCAGCGGGCCATCTCGGCGGCCTGGTTGCGGTGGCAATGGACCAGAGCGCCGCGCTGCATCGCGAGCAAACGCAGCGCGAGTCGCAGGAGCGCTATCGCGACCTTTTCGAGACCTCCAGCGACATGTTCGCCACGCTGAGTCCGGCGGGAAAGTTTCTTTACGCGAATCCCGCCTGGCTGCGCACGTTCGGCCTCGAGCAGTCCACGCTTCTGGCTCTCGATTCATTTGAAGACGTCTTCGCCGACGGAGCGCATAACGAAGCCGGCGCGCTGTTTCGCCGCGCGCTGGACGGCGATACAGTGGAACGCGCGCCGCTGCGCCACCACACGACCGATGGCCGGATGCTGGACCTGGAAGTGAACCTGAGCCGCCGCCAGAAGGCAGGCAATCCACTGGCGATCCGCTGCCTGCTGCGCGATGTGACAATGCAGAAGCAGCGCGAGAACCGGCTGGCATTGCAGCTTGCGGTGAGCCAGATCGTGGCCGACAATGCAACCGTCGAGTCGGCGGGCATGCGCGTGCTCGAAGCCCTTTGCCTCTCGCAGGGGTGGGATGTCGCCATCCTGTGGATGGCCGATCCTGAGCAGAAGCAACTGGAATTCGGAACCGCATGGGGAGTTCCCGGCAGGCGCGCCGAGACGCTCATCCAGTGGAATATCGGGCTCACGATGGGCGACGGGAATGAGTTGCCGGAGCGCGCCTGGAGAGAGATTCGCTCCATTTGGCAAGCTGACTTAGCGCAAGCCAACGAGAGCCGGCGCAACCGCGCCGCGCTGGACCAGGACATGGCCTCCGGCTGGGCTGTCCCGGTGCGCTCGGGCAGCCGCGTGCTCGCGGTGCTGGAGTTCTACTCGCGCTTTCGTCTCCGCGAAGACCGCGAGGCGATAGTGGCAATGGAGACGGCTGCGAACTCGCTGGGACAGCTGCTTGCGCGGACGCACGAGACGGGGCGCGCCGACGAGCTGAGCCGCCAGCAGGAGATCCTGCTCGATTCAGTGATCGACGGAATCTGCGGTCTGGATCGCAACGGGCGCGTGAGCTTCGCCAATCCTGCCGCCGCTCGATTGCTGGGCGCGCCGGCCGATGCACTGATTGGCAAGCTGGCGCATGAGATTCTGCACGGCTACGCGCCGGAGGATCGCATCTGCGACGAGGATTGTCCGCTGCGAAGAACTTCTTCTGCACCCAGCAGCGCATCGGGCGAAGACAATATTTATCGCGCCGACGGAAGCTCCTTCCCTGCCGAATACGTGGTCACGCCGATTCGCGGGCAAGGACGCTTCCTGGGTTCGGTGCTTACCTTCCGCGACATCAGCCAGCGCTATGCGCTCGATCAGCTCAAGGACGAATTCATCTCCACGGTGAGCCATGAACTACGCACGCCGCTCACCTCGATTCGCGGCGCCCTGGGACTGCTCAACTCCGGAATCATCGGCGAAGCCAACGAGAAGGCGACCCACCTGCTGCGCATTGCGCTCACGAATTCGGACCGACTGGTCCGGCTCATCAATGACATCCTCGATCTCGAGCGCATCCAGAGCGGGCGCGAGCCACTGAATTTCCGCCCGGTACAGCTTGGCGGGATCGTGAAGCAGGCGATCGAAGACATGCAGCCGATGGCGGACGCCGCCGGAGTGAAGCTGATTCACGATGCGACGCTGGTGGAGATTGCGGCCGATCCCGACCGGCTGCTGCAGGTGATCACCAACCTGCTATCCAACGCAGTGAAATTCTCGCCGCCGAATTCGCCGGTGAGCGTGATGTTGCGGCCGGGGGCGACGGGCGTGATTGTCTCCGTGATCGATCATGGGCGCGGCATTCCCGCCGACAAGCTGGAGACGATCTTCGGGCGGTTCCAGCAGGTAGACGCGTCGGATTCGCGCCAGAAGGGCGGCACGGGACTGGGCCTTGCGATCTGCCGCACGATCGTGATGCAACACTCCGGGCGCATCTGGGCAGAGCGGAATCCGGTGCGCGGGTCGACCTTTCGTGTTTTCCTGCCCTACCAACCGGCAACGCTCACCTTAACCGGCAGCCCGAAGGATTCGGAGCCGGTGCACGGCACTGTCGTGCTGGCCGATGCCAACACGGAGACTCGGCCGCGCATCGCAGCGCAACTGGCGCGGCACGGCTACTCCGTTGTGCAGGCATCGACAGTGGAACAGACGCTCTCCGCGGCGAGACAGAACGCGCAGGCGATCCTGCTGGACAGCTCGCTCGACGGCATGAACGGCTGGGAGATTCTGCCGCTGCTGCGGCGCATGGAAGCCAGTTCGCGTACGCCGGTGGTTCTGCTGAGCGTGGAGGACCCGAATCTGCGCAATGACATGCCGGGCGATACCGAGGGATGGGTGGGCAAACCGCTGCATGAGGAGGACCTGCTGGCCGAGCTTGCGCGCGTACTGTGCGGCAACGGCGAGAAGGCACGCATCCTCGTCGTCGAGGACGACCGCGATCTGGCTCACATTATCGGCGCGATCTTCGCGCGAGAAAGCATCTCCGTGCAAACCGCACACTCTCTCACGGAGACCATTGAGGCCTGCGCGAGCTTCAGGCCGCACCTGATGGTGCTCGATATCGGATTGCCCGACGGCGACGGCTTCAACGTGGTTGACTATCTGCGCCAGACCGAAGAGCTGGCGCGCATACCGCTGGTGGTTTACTCGGGCCGCGACCTTTCGGAGGAAGACCGCCGCGACCTCACGCTCGGCCCTACTTACTTCCTCGCCAAGACGCGTGTGCAGCCGCAGCAACTTGAAGCGCTGGTGCTGACCATGCTGCGCACGTCCCGGCAGATGAAGTCCGAAGAGTCAGAGACGCCTGAGTCCGCAGTGCCAAAAGCGTAACTGGCTTTGCTCCTCTCTCCCGATTGCGCGCCCGAAGGCGTCGACAAGCTGAACTTCCCCGTTGACAATGTTGGGAGAGGTCCTTGCCTTGTCACGGAAGATCCTGATCATTGACGACGAAGACGACATACGCGAGGTGGCCGCACTGAGCCTGGAGAGCGTGGCAGGCTGGGATGTGATTCGCGCCAACTCCGGTGCGCAAGGATTGGCGCGCGCCGCGGAGCAGCGGCCTGACGCGATCTTGCTCGACGTGATGATGCCGGGAATGGATGGGCCCACCACCTTTCAGGAACTGCGCAGGAATCCGGCGACGGCACGGATCCCCGTGCTGCTGCTTACGGCCAAGGTACAGGGCAACGATCAGCGGCGCTTCGCTGATTTGGGCGTGGAAGCGGTGCTCTTTAAACCTTTCGACCCGATGACTCTTTCCACGCAGATTGCCAAGGCGCTCGGCTGGAGCTGAGGTGCGTTCCTAGCGGTGTTTATGGATCAGCCGGATGGGGATCAGCGGGATGAGCTCGACGCAAAGATTGAGCGAGCGCTTGATGAGCTGTGGGTTCGCTTTTTGCCCGACATTGAAGACCGCGTGAAGGTGCTCGCAGGCGCCGCAGCGGCACTTTGCGCAGGCGATTTTGCGCCGGAAAGCCGAGTTGCCGCGGAATCCGCCGCGCACAAACTGGCGGGAATCCTGGGCACCTTCAACCTCAATCGCGGCACCGAGTTGGCGCGCGAATATGAAGCAACTGTTGCGCCGAATGCGCAGCTCGATCCGAACTCCGGAGAGCGACTGTCTTGGATCGTTCGAGAAATTCGGACGATGATGGAAAACCGGAAACCGGGGATGGAGAACCGGAAGCCGGGCGCATGAGCGGTGATCCGGCGGCCACGTTGTTGCCCTGCCGCGAACCACTAAAATCAAGCCAGTGACTCCGCGCGAAATCTTCGTGCCGCAGCTCAACCTCGTCTTCGAGGAACCGGCGCAGCTTCGCCGCATCTGGGCGGTTCGCGACCTGGTTGCCCAGGTGCGCGAACAGGTGGAAGAGGGGTTCGGCGACATCTGGGTGGAGGGTGAAATCTCCAATCTGCGTCCCGCCCCCTCGGGCCACATCTATTTCACGCTCAAAGATTCCGAGGCGCAATTACCGATCGTGCTGTTCCGGCGTCAGGCGCTGCTGCTGCGCTTCCGGCCGGAAGATGGGCTGCACGTGCTGGTGCGCGGCCGGGTGAGCGTCTACGAACAGCGCGGACAACTGCAGCTTGTTGCAGAGACCATGGAACCGGTCGGCGCGGGCTCTCTGCAACTGGCCTTTGAGCAACTCAAGGAACGACTCAAGGCCGAGGGATTATTCGACAGCGATCGCAAGCAGCCGCTGCCGGCATTTCCGCGCACAGTGGGCGTCATTACCTCGCCCACCGGCGCGGTGATTCGCGATTTTCTCAACATTGTGGGGCGCAGGCATTCGGGCCTGAACGTATTGATCGTGCCAGTTTCCGTACAGGGCGAATCGGCCGCCGCGGAGATTGAAGCCGCGCTTGCCGCGCTGAATAATTCCGAACTGGCCGACGTGATCGTTCTCGCGCGTGGCGGCGGATCGCTTGAAGATCTTGCGGCCTTTAACAGCGAACGTGTGGCGCGCGCGATTGCATTGAGCGGACTTCCTGTGGTTTCAGCGGTGGGACACGAAACCGACTTCACCATCGCGGATTTCGTCGCCGACCTGCGCGCGCCCACACCTTCCGCCGCAGCCGAGCTCATTACAGAAGCACAGCACAAGATCGCCGAGCATCTCGCCGCGCAGTCCAATCGCCTGGATCGGGCCATGCGCTTCCAACTGCTGCATGCGCGACAACTGCTGGCGCAGGCTCCAGCGAATCGCGCGGAGACACGCCTCGTCTCACTGCTCTCGCGCCTCGGCCAGCGGCTGGATGAAGCAACTGTGCGCCTGGATTCCGTAGTCGCCGCGCGGATTCGCGCGGCGCAGGGGCGAATCGCGGAGCTCTCCGCGAAGATTTTCCATCACGACCCGCGGCGCAACCTGGCCAGGACGCGGGAAGAACTTGCACACTTTGCAACACGCCTGGACCGGTCGATCGACCGGTCGATGAGCGCATCGAAGGCGCGGCTCGGTGGGCTCGACGCGCGTCTGCACTCGCTCTCGCCGCTCGCGGTTCTGGACCGCGGCTACGCGCTGGTTCTTTCTTCCGACGGCGCGCTCGTCCGTTCCGCCGCGCAGATTGCGCCCGGCGATGCACTCACGACGCGGCTCGCCGATGGCGCGTTCACCAGCCGCGTTGAATCTACCTCAGCAAAAGACAATTCAATCGAGAAGTTAAGCAAGGAAAAACAGGGCAAGAAACGGAGACCATGACGGAAACGGCTACACGTAAGCTCTTTGGAACAGACGGCATTCGCGCCGTCGCCGGCGAAAGACCACTCGATCCAAGAACGATTTTTGCGGTGGGCCTTGCGCTGGCGCACTCGCTGCGCAAGAACGCGGCCGAACCTCGGGTTCTGATCGGCCGCGATACGCGCGAATCAAGCCCATGGATCTGCGCCACGCTGGTTGCGGGACTACGCGAGGCAGGAGCAAGCGTGGAGAGCGCCGGTGTTGTGCCCACGCCGGCGATTGCCTTCCTTACGCGCACGCACGGCTTCCATGCCGGGGTTGTCATCTCGGCCTCGCACAATCCCTGGCAGGATAACGGCATCAAGCTGTTCGGCGCGGATGGATTCAAGCTGCCGGACGCGGTTGAACTGGCCATGGAAGAGGAGATCCTGCAGCACGCGGCGCGCGTGGAGGCGCCGAAGAAGGAGACGCTGAAGGATTTGCCGGACAATCATGCGCTGCAGCAAGACTACGTTCAGTTCCTCATCGATTCCGTTCCTGAAATTTCGTTGTCGAATCTCGACATCGTGGTGGATTGCGCCAATGGGGCGGCAGCGGCCGTCGCTCCAAAGCTGTTTCGCCGGCTCAATCGCCACAACCGCGCGAAAGTCACGCTGCTCAACATCGCACCCGACGGGCGCAATATCAATGCAGGTTGCGGCGCGCTGCATCCGGAGTTTGTCGCGAAAGAAGTGAAGGCGCGGGGCGCGGCAGTCGGACTCACGTTCGACGGCGATGCGGACCGCTGCATGCTGGCCGGAGCGCAAGGCAACGTGATCAACGGCGACGCGGTGCTGCTGGTAGCGGCACGCGATTTGAAGGCTCGCGGCATGCTTACCGGCGATTTGGTGGTGGCGACGACGATGTCGAATATGGGGCTGGAGGCGGCGCTGAGACGCAGCGGCATCGGCATGTTCCGCGCGCCGGTGGGTGACCGCTACGTGCTCGAAGAGATGCAGAAGCGCAACGCGGCGCTGGGCGGCGAGCAGTCCGGGCACATTTTGTTTCCGCACCTGGCGACGACAGGCGATGGCCTGCTGACCGCGCTGGTGGTGCTGGATCTGATCGCGCGCAGCGGACAATCCATCGACGCGCTCACCGCCGACCTGAAAGTCTTCCCGCAGGTCATCGTCAATGTGAAGGTGCGCGAGAAGAAACCGCTCGATTCGATTCCGACTGTTGTGACGGCAATTCGCGCCGCGGAAGAGGAACTCAAAAACTCCGGCCGCGTGGTCATCCGCTACAGCGGCACCGAGGCGCTGGCGCGGGTGATGATCGAAGCGGAGAGCGAAGAGGCGATGCGGCGCCACGCCGATGCCATCGCAGCGGCGATCCGCGATGAATTGAGCGTGTGAACGTGAGCGAGCCCTTGGCGCTAGGGCGGAATCCGAGTGACTGTGCCTCTTAACGGCAGCCTAAAGGTGGCCTTTTCTTGAGGAAAAGGCCACTCGAGGGATGTGCTCTCCGGGTATACCTACTCGGATTCCGCCGTAATCAGCGGAGAGACTGCTGGAATTTGCGACCGGCAAGCGCGGGATATGAAAGCTGCCGGCGCGCTTGCGTGTCTGCGCGATGTCGTAGGCGCTCTGCATGCGCATGAGCGTATCCATTCGTACTCCGAACGCCTTTTCGATGCGCAGGGCCATCTCTCCCGATAGATCCGCCTTCCCGTTGAGCAGACTCGATAATGCGGGCCGCGAGACACGCAGAGCGCGCGCTGCAGCCGTGACCGTGAGCCCTGCGGCCTCGACGATCTCTGTCCGGATAAAGTCTCCCGGGTGGGGTGGGTTCTTTATTGCCATGATGATCCCTATTCGGATTCAGTGGTAGTCTTCCAGATTCAAATCGAGAATCTCGCGCTTGACCTTGTCTACGCGAAACGTCAGCCGCCGGTTGGCTGTAACACTCAGGCTCCAAACGCCCCTGCGATTTCCGGTCAACGTATGCGCTTTCCAACCCGGCAGCGAACGCAACTCGATGGCATCTTCCATTTCATCGAGGAACAAGAGCATTTTGCGGAGTTTTTCCGCGGCCGCCGGCTCGATTCCCTTCGCTTCGTCCTCTTCGTAGAGCCTTTTCAGCCCCTTATGAACGAAGCTGCGGATTCTCACTGAGGCGAGTGTAGCCTGTCACTTTACACTTGTCAATCCTTGTGAGTGTGAGTGGGAGAGGCGACGGGTGCGGGCCTTCGAACGCTGGAACCCCGCGCGCGGCAACCTTTATTCTTGAACGATGGCCCGAGTCCTTGCGCCACGCTTCCCTGACGGCCAGACGCTGCTTATCGACGCGGACGACACTTTGTGGGAGAACAACGTCTATTTCGAGCGCGCCATCGCCGCGTTCATCAGCTTTCTGGATCACACGGAGCACTCGCCGCAACAGATCCGGCTGACGCTGAACGCATGCGAGCGTGAGACGATTCTTGCGCGCGGCTATGGGCTCACCAGCTTCACGCGCTCGTTGGTGAACTGCTTCGAGCGGCTGAGTCCAGCGGCGATGACCGATGAGAAGCGGGAGCGGATTCGCGGATTTGCGCGCGCCATCGCGGAGCAGGAGATCGAGCTGCTGCCCGGCGTGGCCGAGACGCTGAGTGAACTGGCAGCGCGGCACCGGCTCATCCTGATGACCAAGGGCAACAAGGCCGAGCAGGCGGACAAGCTTTCCCGCTCCGGACTGGCCGCGCACTTCGCCGCTGTTGAGATTGTCGCCGAAAAGGATCCGGCCACCTATCGCGAGGTGATTGCACGGCACGAGCTCGCGCCGCATACGAGCTGGATGATCGGCAACAGCCCCAAGAGCGACATTAACCCGGCTCTCGCCGCAGGACTTCACGCAGTGTTTCTCTTCCACAAGGACACATGGGTGTTGGAGCATGCAGAGATCGACGCGCCGCCGGAGGGCCAGCAGCTCATCGAGCTGGACGGGTTTTCGAAGCTAGCGACGATCTTCTGACGCTGCGCGGGCCTTGACGATGCACACGATGGCCGATATCATCGGCTAGCTTTCAGGGACTTACTTTTCAGGCCACCTTTATTCCGCAGTCTTTGCTGTGCATTTCCGGAATCATCCATCGCTGTTGAAGGAGTTTCCTGCACGTGTCGACTCCAAAGATCCCTTTTGCACACTTCCTGAAGGCCTCTGTTTGCCTACTGGCCCTGGCCACTCTCGCGTTCGCGCAGGCGCCCACCAGCTATGTCATTACCCAGTCGGTTGGAACGACTGGAGGCACATCCACCACTTATCGCAGCGGCTCGAAGGCACTCGTCTACTTCAACCAGTCGGCACAGGGCGCCACTCCTGCCACGCACACTTACACCCTTTACGACCTTGCGGCAGGCGCCAACTATAGCTGGAATCCCGACGCCAGCCCCATCACATGCAGCGCAGGCACGTTCTCCGGCGACTGGGGCGACCCGTTTGCCATGGCCGGCGAGGTGACCGACGACCTGAAGAAGGGCGAGCTCAAGCCCGCGGGCACTGACACCGTTGCCGGTTTGGCCACGCAGGTCTATACCGGATCGACCGCGCAGGAAACGGAAAAAGTCTGGCTCGACCAGAAGGACGGACTGGTGCTGCGCGCGACCTACACGCCGACCGGCGCGGCGCCGATGACACTCGTGGACATCACCAAGGTTTCGCTGACTGCGCCATCAGCATCGCTGTTTACGCTGCCGCCGGCGTGCGCGGGCGCCAAGCCGCCGCCGACCCCCGCCGAACTGATGGCCGCTGAAACAGGCGACAGCGCAGCCAACTGGGTCAACGCAAGCTACGGACCCGGCTCGACGAACTCCTGCTCCATCATTGTCCACGTGGTTGCCGCCAAGACGATGGCTCCTATCAACCGCAAGTACCAGGCTGCCATCGATACGACATACGACCAAAACAACCCGCCGCACTATGTATTTGGAGTGGGCGTTGACGGCACTTCAACATATTCCGGCGGCGGACTGCACGAGATCACCAATCAGATTCACAACGGCACGCTCCGCATCGATAATCCGCCCGCCTATTTCATGCTGGGTGTGAACATTCCCACGCCCAACCGCGGCGCCGATGTCAACCTCGTCTACCGGCAGTGCTTTGCGCCTGTCACCATGCTCTATTGGGTGGTGAAAGACCCCAGTCACCCAGCCGACGGCGGCGACTGGCTGTATGCCAAGTCGGGCAAGTACGCGACGCCGCCGGCGCATTAACCGAATGACGAGATGAATCGAGCGCGGACCGCTCTACTTGCCGATGCGCAAGTGGAGCAGCCCCGCGACGCCGACTGGATGTGCTCCATAGAGCGGGATCAGCCGCGTGGGCGTGTTGTAGAGCGTGGCCTGCGCGCCGAGCTCGAGCGCGCCCCAGTTGAGTTTGCCGATGCGGTGCGCGTAGCCGCCGGTGTAGGCCTGCACGCGGCCGATGACAGTTTCGGCAGGCGGCGCGGCGCTTCCCAGCAGATCGGTCGTTCTGTCGTCATTCTCGATGCGCGTCCAGATGGAATGGCGCTCATGAATGCGGGCTTCGGCTTCAAGCAGATATCCATTGGCATTCTCGTTCGTGCCGATGGTGTGGTTGCGCCCCCAGATCGCAGTGGCGTCGAGATCCGCGGCGGGCGAGACATGGGCAGACCGGTCATGATCAGACCGGTCACGAGCAAACCAGGCGTGATGAAAACTCACTGAAGCAGTTTGCCGCAGGACGTCCTCTTCAGGGTGCAGCGCCTCCGGTGAATGCAGATGGCCGAGGGAGTATTGCGCCATCCAATCCCGCGCGAGAGCGGCGCTGACGCGCGCCGACCATGAGTCGATTGCGCCGGCTGTGATGATCCAGCGGTTTTCGCCCGGCTCGCGGCCGTGAAAACCAGATGCCTCAACGCGCGTACGATGCACGGTGACGCCGCCGGTGATCACGTCGTATGCGATGTGCGTGGAGTCCTGCAGGTGATGCGCAAGCGGAGCGAGGGGATCGCTCTCTGCGCTCATGCGATGCGGAAACGCCTCCGGCCCCAGCGCGGGATCGCCAACGGGCGCGGCGTAAAGAGTGAGAACGGAATTCTCGCCGATCTTCTCGTCGTAGATTCCCGCCAGCTCCATGAAGAGATTGTGCGGGTGCTGGCCGTCGACGATCGGCCGGCCAAAGGCTGTCTCGCCCTGCTGAAAGAGCTCGGGGTAATAGCGGCCGGTGATGGTTGCCGGCTCCATGCTGAGCATGGCGCGAAAGGTCCACTGGCCGTGGCTGGTCGATTTCCGCACCATGCCCATCACCCAATTCACGGAGAAGAACTTGTCGTGGCCGCGCGGGCCGGATTGCTGCTGCTCCACGAGGCTCGCTTGGCCGTGGAGCATCTCCATCCAGCTGCCGCTCATGCGCATGAGCATGGGGGGCGCGCTCGAATCGGGCTCGAGGCTTGTACCGGAGCCCATGTGGCGCAGAACGTTCGCAGTCAGAGTGTCGACCGGGCCGCCCATCGGCATCTGCATCTGGCCCATTTGCATTTGGCCGGCTGGCATCGGATCGGACGGCGTTTGGCCAGATTGCATCTGGGCATGCGCCATGGAAGCGAAAAACAAGAAACAGCCGAGCCAAAACTTCATTTCAACCTCACCGAAAAGTAGCGACGAGCGAGAACTGCGCGCAGCAATGTTCGGACGCGCCGAGATGCGGCGCTCCGCGCTGGCGCTCAAACATGCGCAGAATGCACGGTTGCCGCAAAGCAGCCGGATCAACTTAGAGATTTGGGCGAAGGTTTAGCTGGGATCAGGTGCGCAGAACGCCGGGAGGGCGCGGGCGCGATCTTTCGCTGGCGGAAGATTTGTGGGCGGTGCTCAGAGCGGAATGATTGCAGTGTTTGGATAGAAATGAAGAGGCGAGTGCCGAATCGATTTGTGGAAGTACGCGTGCGCCGTCTTCGCGCAGCGCCGGTGCGCTGGACTGGGCGCTGCAATGGGCGCTGCAGGATGCATGGACGGCATTCTGGGGTGCACAGCATGCATCGAGATTGCTCTGGCCGCTTACGCAGCAGGCGCGACATGCGGGCGGAGCCAGACTGAGCAACAAACCGGCCAGCATCGCAACGATCACGGCACCGCGCATGGAGCCATTCTACGCGCGCGGCGATTTGATCGCGTTGCATTGTGAGAAAATGGAGTTGCCGCAGCTCTCTGGCGCGGCCTGCTTCGGCGCGCCGCAACCGGAAATCAAATCAGTGAAAGTCGCCGCCCAGCGCCTGTTCCGACGGCAGCTGCGCGCGGCGCAAATCACCTGCACAGGATTAAGTAACGAATGATCAGCGTCAGCAATGTCTCCATGCGCTACGGCGCGAAAATCCTCTTCGAAGACGTCAGCACCACTTTTACGGAAGGCCGCCGGTATGGGCTCACCGGGCCGAACGGCGCGGGGAAATCGACCTTCATGAAGGTGCTGACCGGCGAGATCGAGCCGCAGAAAGGCATCGTGGTGCGGCCGCGCAAGCTGGGCGTGCTGAAGCAGGATCAGTTCGCTTTCGACGACTATCGCGTGATTGACACGGTGATCATGGGCAACGCGCCGCTGTGGGCGGCGCTGGAAGAGCGGGACCGCATCTACGCCAAGCCGGAGATGACGGACGATGACGGCATGCGGCTGGGAGAGCTGGAAGGCACGATCGGCGACGAAGACGGCTACACCGCCGAGAGCGATGCGGCGGTGCTGTTGCAGGGCCTGGACATTGCCGACGAACTGCACGAGCGCAAGATGGGCGAGCTGCAGGGCGGGCAAAAGGTGCGCGTGCTGCTGGCGCAGGCGCTGTTCGGCAAGCCGCAGGCGCTTATGCTTGACGAGCCGACGAATTATCTCGATCTCGAATCGATCCACTGGCTGCAGGATTTCCTGCAGAACTACGATGGCACGCTGATCACGATCTCGCACGACCGGCACTTTCTGAACTCGGTCACCACGCACACTGCCGATATCGATTACCAGACGATCATCACCTACACCGGCGGCTACGACGAGATGGTGATGGCCAAGACGCAAATCCGTTCCACGCTGGAGTCGCAGATTGCGCAGCGCGAAAAGAAAATCGCGCAGCTCAACGAATTTATTGCGCGCTTTGCCGCGGGCACGCGCTCGTCGCAGGTAACGAGCCGTCGCAAGGAAGTGGAGCGGCTGCAGACTAATGACCTGGCGCGCTCGAACATCCAGCGGCCGTACATCAAGTTTGACCAGGTGCGGCCCAGCGGCAAGCACGTGCTGGAGTTCAAGCATCTGACGAAGTTCTACGGTGAGCAAAAGGTGCTGGGAGGGTTTACCGCCAACTTGCTGCGCGGCGAGAAGATCTGCCTGATGGGCCGCAACGGCGCGGGAAAAACCACGCTGCTGAAGAGTCTGCTGGCGAATTATCCGGGGCTCGCCGATCCAGAGTTCACGCTCGACTCAGGCTCAGTCTTCTGGGGCCACGAGGCGCAGGTGGGCTACTTTCCGCAGGACGTGGGCGCGACGATCGAGCACGGACTGACCGTGTCGGAGTGGCTGCATCGCTGGAATCCGGCGGCGCACGTTGAAGAAATTCGCGGCATCCTGGGGCAGATGCTCTTCTCCGGCGAAGAGGGCGGCAAGCCGACCAAGGCGCTTAGTGGCGGCGAGCAGGCTCGGCTGGCGTTCTGCAAACTCATCCTCACCAAACCCAACATTCTCATCTTCGACGAGCCAACCAACCACCTCGATCTGGAAGCGATCAACGCGCTCAATATCGCGCTGCAGCGCTACGAGGGCACGGTGCTGCTGGTGACGCACGATCACGACCTGATCGATGAAGTGGCCACGCGGCTTTGGAACTTCAAAGACGATGGCATCGAGGACTTCCAGGGACCCTACGCTGAGTGGAAGGGCAAGCACAGCTGAAGACAGCTGTCGGCTCTTAGCTTCTGGCTCGGATGTGCTGAAGATCGGAGTGGGGGAAAAACAACCGCAGATCCTTCGACTGCAATGCGCAAAAGGAACGTACGCACCGCCGCTCAGGATGACAGCACGTTGCCAATCAATTTAGAGCGCGCCGAGCACTCCCCTCAACTACTTCGCGCTCGCCGGCGGCACGATGCCGTTCATCCGCAGGTATTCGACCATCTGGCCGTAGTGGTCATAGGCGTGGGAGATGCCGAACGAGGCCAGCGTGGCGCGTGTCTGGAAACCCGGCTCCGGCGACTTGATCACTTGAAACGCGTTGACCGGCGTCAGCGTGGCGATAGCCTTGTGGGCAAAGGCAAACGAACCCGCCAGCGCAGTCACCACGTCGTCCTTCTTCTTCAGCTTCAAAATCGCCTTGGTATCCACATCCGGCTTGAGCTCGCTCACGATTCCGTAGAAGAAGTAATTGGCTTCTGCCACGTGAGTCGCCTGCTGCGCAAACGTCCTCACCGTGGCGAACTCGGTCTTCTGCCCCGGGACAAAGATCGCCTGGCTGGGCGCGAAGTCGAATTTGTCGGCGGGCATGGCTTTTACCGCGTTCATCATCTCGCTCTCAATCTCCCTGAGCTGCGAATCGAAGGCCGCAGCCGGCGTGGCAATGGTTACAGCGTCGGGTCCTTTCGCCGTGGCATCCATCTGTGCCACCGCAGTGAGCGAACCCAGGCCCAACAAACAACACGCTGCAATCCACCGAATGTGCATCGCAATCCTCCGGATAAAATGTCCTCTACGAGAGTCCACAGGTTAACAGAAAGGCATGCGCCAAATCCTTGCCCGCGCCGATGCGGATATGACGCAGGAGAAGGTTGCCAAGGCGATGGGAACGACACAGGCCGTCGTTGCGCGCCTGGAAAGCGGCAAGATCCTGCCGTCGACCCGGACCCTGGAGCGTTTTGCGAAAGCGACAAAAACATGCCTGCGCATCAGCTTCGCGCGCGAAAGCTTGAATCGCGCGGTAACCCGCTGAATCGTGCAGCCGGTTCGCGAGCGGCATTTTCATGATTTTTGATCCACCGACATCGGCACGGGAGCGTACCGGCAGGGGGCTCAACGGACGGGCAAGACAGTGGGTTGCGCGCGTGGCGATCTTCGCGCTCATCTCGGGATCGACGGGCGCCATTCTTTTGTGCGCGTGCGACCATCCCGGCGGAAGACCGCTCGCCGAGTTACAGATCGTGATTGCATTTCTGCTGGGCGGCCTGGCGGTCTTTCTGATCTACCGTGAACTCGAGCAGCGAAGCGACTCGACCGGCTTTATGAAGGCCTGCGGAGCGGTAGCTTTTGTGGCCGCGGCGATTTACATCGAGTTGAAAGTCGCTGTGCGCTGCGTGGAGTGGCTGGCGCGTCCCTGATCCTATTGTCTTTCGTGGAACTCCGCGCGTGCGGAAGTCAACTTTTCGCTTCCGCTCGGCATCCAACCGAGACAAGAATCTGTGTATCCGGCTCCATATTCAGGTCTATGTTCGATCCGGGGCGCTGCACGGAGAGTGGGCTCTCCATCAGCCCGCGGACGGCAACTTGCGCGATTGTCGATTTCCTAGCGTTCCTCTAAGTCACGAAGATTGAGAAAGATATCCATGCCAGCGAAATCCGGGAAACCAGTGGATGTGCCGGCTGGCCGTGCAAGGAAAGCGGCGGGAAATCGCCGCCATAGCGAGAACCACAACAAGGTGACAGCGGGGCGAACGATAGAGGAGAACTTCATCCGGCTGGGCCTGGCGCAGTCTGCTGGACAGATCGGCTCATGGGAATGGAACCCCGAGAGCACCACGCAGTCGCTGTCGCCGGAGTTGCATCGCATCTTCGGCACAACAGAATCGGATCCCAACCGGTATGCCACGTGGTCGTCGCGGGTCTACAAGGCCGACTGGCCGCGGGTGCAGCAGCTGCTTGCAGAGAGCGCGGTCACCGGTGAGGCCGATTTCGAATACCGATACGAACATCCGGAGAACGGGCTTCGCTGGCTTTACTGCAAGGGGAGCCGCAATCCGGGCCAGAAGAGCATGTTCGGCATTGTGCAGGATGTCACGCAGCGCAAGGCGGGCGAACAGGCGATGCAGCGGCTGGCGGCGATCGTGGAATCATCTGACGATGCGATTGTGAGCAAAGATCTGAACGGCACCGTGACCAGCTGGAATCCTGGTGCAGAAAAAATGTTCGGCTACACGGCGAAGGAGATGGTGGGGCGGCACATCACCACGATCATTCCGCCCGAGCTGCACGATGACGAAGCCAAGATCCTGGCCACCATCGCACGCGGCGAGCGAATCGAGCATTTCGACACAGTGCGTCTCAGGAAAAACGGCGAGACGATTGCCGTGTCCTTGACGGTTTCGCCGGTGAAGGACGAGGCGGGCCGCATTGTTGGCGCGGCGAAGATCGCCCGCGACATCACCCAGCGGAAAAAGACGGAGCAGTCGCTGATCATGTCCGACCGCCTGGCGGCAGTGGGCCGCCTGGCTGCGACGGTGGCGCATGAGATTAACAACCCGCTGGAAGCGGTGACGAACCTGATTTATCTGGCGAAGACGTCCGCTGATTCCAACGAAGTGAAGAATTTTCTGGCAGCGGCGGAAGAACAGATGGCGACAGTTTCATACCTGACGCGGCAGACGCTGGGCTTTTACCGCGAAACCACCGGTGCGCGGCCGGTGAAGCCAGGCGAGATCGTCTCCTCACTGCGGACGATCTTTGCCGCACGGGCGCGGAACAAGGGAATCGGATTCGACGAGGAGATCAAGAGCGACGCCGAGATCAACGCGATCCCCGGAGAGATCAGGCAGGTGTTTGCAAACCTGGTGAGCAACAGCATCGATGCGATCCAGGGGCCGGGCAAGATTCGCATTCGCGTCTCGGCCGCGCGCAACCGGGGCAGCGGCATCAGGGACGGAATCCGCATCACCATCGCCGACACCGGCTGCGGCATTCCGGCCGATGTGCGCAGCAAAGTTTTTGAGCCGTTCTTCACCACAAAGCGCGATGTCGGCACCGGCCTTGGCCTCTGGGTGTGCAAGAGCATCGTCGATAATCATCGAGGAAGCATCCGGATTCGCAGCGCAACGACGCCAGGCAAAAGCTGGACCGCGGTGAGCGTGTTTCTTCCGCTGAACTCCGGCGAAGGAACTGCGGCGGTGGCGATGGCGCTGCCCGAAAGCGTTGCCGCGGACTAGAACTATCGCGAGCGGCCCCTAGCCGCTTCTTCGTATACCTTCCCATATTCTTTCGCCGGGACCGACCAGCTGTAATCGAGGGCCATGCCATTGCGCATGAGCCGCTGCCAGCTCGCCTTCTCGTGAAAAGCGGCGATGGCCGCGTCGATCTCGGCCAGCAGGGCGCGCGGGTCGAAGCCTTCGAACTTGAAACCGGTGCCTGTTCCCTTCTTTGCGTCCCACTCCTCGATAGAGTCATCGAGGCCGCCGGTGGCACGCACCACCGGCACCGTGCCGTACTTAAGTGAATACATCTGGTTCAGGCCGGAGGGCTCATAGCGCGAGGGCATGAGGAACATGTCGGCGCCGGCTTCAATTTTGTGGGAGAGCGATTCGTCGTAGCCAAAGCGCACGGCGATGCTGTTGGGATGGCGAAACGCCCAATCGCGAAAGAGGTTTTCGTAGTAGGGATCGCCCGACCCCAGCGCCACGATGACCAGATCGCGCGCGGCCAGATCCTCGGCGATCTGCTCGACGATGTCGAATCCTTTTTGAGTGGCGAAGCGCGAGACGATGCCGATGACCGGCGTGGTTTCAGGCACTGACTGCAGATTGAACGCGTGCAGAAGGTCGGCGCGGCATGTGCGCTTGCCTTCGAGATTTTCCGGCGTGTAGTGCGCAGCGAGATTGCCGTCGGTGGCCGGATTCCAGAGCGAGTAGTCGACGCCGTTCAAGATTCCGTGCAGGTCGGCGGCGCGGCGGCGCAGAATGCCATCGAGATTCTCGCCGAACGCGGGGGTCTGGAGCTCCTGCGCGTACCGGCGGCTCACGGTAGTGAGCTGATCAGAGAAAACGACAGCACCCTTCAGGAAGTTGAAACGGTCGTACATCTCCACTTTGTCCATGGTGTAGAGATCCCAGGGAAAGAGAAGCTGCTCGGTGGTAGTGGGAGGAAACGTGCCCTGGTAGGCGGCGTTGTGAATGGTGAGCACAGTGGCGGCGCCGCTGAGCGCGGGATCGGCAGCGTAGGTGGTGCGCAGATAGACGGGAATCAGCCCGGCCTGCCAGTCGTGGACGTGAAAGATCTGCGGCACGCCGAGAATCTTGGTCGACTCGATGACCGCGCGGCAGAAAAGGCCGAAGCGCTCGGCGTTGTCGGTGTATTCCCCGCCGGGCGGCCCGTAAAGCTCCTGCCGGTCGAAGAGCTCCGGGCATTCGATGAAGAGGTATTGCACTCCATCGCGCCTGCCGCCATCGACCACTGCAGCGAACCGGTTGTAATAGCGGAAGGGGATGGTGAGGGAGCGGATCGCCTGCTTTGGTTTGTCCGGGAGAAACGGCCGCACGCGCGAGTAGAGCGGCAGATAGACCGTGACCTGGTGGCCGAGCCTGGCCAGCGCCGGCGGCAAAGCGCCCACCACATCAGCCAAACCCCCGGTCTTAGCGAACGGAGTGCACTCTGAGGCAGCGAACACGACCTGCATTCCAGCACCCACCCAAAGGGAAAGTCTACACCGCTGATTTGGGGGCCCCTGCGAATGCTCCGGCACCGTTAGCGATTTTGATCCTGCGCCCCGCAAAAAACCTGCAACCAAGGAGTATCCGTAGGCCCTTCAAGCGTTTGTCCGTCTAATCTGGTAACGGTTTCTGCGCGGTTTGGGCTGGCAAAGATTGGGTGAGATCAACTGCGGCGGTGTGAGTGAAGAAAACGGGCTTCCGGGATCTGGAACAGACATCTGCGTCCGCGCGGGATCACATTTCATGGCTGCGGCAGCTCGCGCCGGTTCTTCTGGTGGCGATGGCCATCCGCATGGTGGTTGTGTTTTTCACCTATCGCAGCCTGCCTGACGCCGACAAATTCTACGAGTCCTTTGGCTGGGAGATGGGCTGGATTGCCCGCGCGCTGGCCAGCGGCCATGGTTTCTCGTCGCCGTATTTCCCCTGGAGCGGGCCGACCGCGATCGAACCGCCACTTTACCCCGCGCTGCTCTCGCTGGTCTTCCGCCTCTTCGGCATCTACTCGCTCACGTCGGCGTTTGTCATTCTCACCATCAACAGCATTCTGTCCACGCTGACCTGCATCCCGGTTTACTTCAGCGCGCAGTACTCGCTGGGCAATCGTGCAGCAAGAATCGCGGCCTGGGTGTGGGCGCTCTATCCTTTCGCGATCTATTTTTCGGCGGGCCGCGTGTGGGAGTACGCACTCACGGGATTGCTTTTCACGACATGCTTCTGCATCGCGCAGCGCATCGGTCAGTCCGCGAAGCCGCTGGCCCAGTCTTGCCTGAGTTGGATCGGCTTCGGAGCACTCTACGGCATCGCGGCGTATTCGAATGCGTCGATTCTCTCTACGCTGCCTTTCCTGCTTGGCTTCGCGCTGTATCAGGCGCACAAGGCTGGCCGCCGCTGGATGCTGAATGGCGCGCTTACCGTGCTCACCTTTGCCGCGGTACTCGCTCCGTGGACGATTCGGAACTACAAGACCTTTGGCATCCTTGTGCCGATGCGCGATAATCTCTGGCTGGAGCTCTACGCCGACGACTTCGGCAACGCGCCGAACGACCACACCTCGCCGCCCACCTGCGTCAACCGGCCTTACCCGGCGAGCAACGCGACCGAGTTGAAGAAGTACCTGGCGATGGGCGAGATCGCGTATCTCAAGGAGAAGCACGACCTGTCGATCGCCGATCTGCGCAACCATCCGCACGTGGCGTTTCTCGTGACCAAGACGCTGCGCCGCGTGGTGTATTACTGGACGGGATTCTGGAGCTTCTCCGCGCAGGAGCTGCGCGACCAGCCGTTCACGCCGGAGAATGTGTTTTATGTTTCGAGCGTGACGCTTTTCATGATCCTGGGCATCGTCAGCCTGTGGCGCACGAACCGCACCGCGGTCATTCCCTATCTGCTGCTGCTCGGGGTCTTTCCCATCACCTACTATCTGACCCACCCGATGATGGACTACCGAGAGCCGATCGAGCCCGCGGTCATTGTGCTGGGAACAGCCGGAGCGCTGTCCTTGCGGTCGAATCGCGCAAGAGCCGAAGCGGGTCGCGCGAGAGCTGCCGCCGGCCGCGCAAGAGCTGCCGAGCTCGCGAGCGATCTGAAACTAGCCGATGCGAAGTCGGTTTCAAATTTAGGCAAGTCGACCCGGCGCAAATTCACCAACCATGTGACAAGTTGAAGCAATCCATCGGCTATCCTGTCTAGGTACGCCGGAGGTCCAGCCATGTTCCCCTCAGCGGTGACCACCCCTGCGCCGTCGACTCCCGTAGAAGAGATTGCGGCCGCACTCCAGCACATCGCACAGCTGCACGGCCTGCCGCTCGAAGACCGTATGTGGATCGCGAGCCGCGGGCACGAGCTAACTGCCAATCCCGGCGATACGCTGTTTGAAGAAGGCTCGCCCGCCGATCACATGGTGATCATCCTCAAGGGCGAGATCCACGTGCGGAGGCGCGATGGCGGCCCCATGGCGCTGTTCATCGGCCGCACCGGGCAGATCACCGGCACCCTTCCCTTTTCGCGCATGAAGAGATACGGCGGCCAGGGCTTCGCCGTGTCGCCGCTCTGGGCACTGCTGATTCCCAAATCGCTTTTTCCCGAGATGCTCAAGGCCATCCCGTCGATGGCGCAGCGCGTGGTGAACACGCTGCTGGACCGCGTGCGCGAAGTGACGCGCATCGAGCAGCAGGCGGAAAAACTGGCGGCACTCGGCCAGCTTGCCGGCAATCTCGCCCACGAGCTGAACAATCCCGCCTCGGCTGCGCAGCGCGCTGCTGCCGGTGTGCTGGACGCACTGCGGGCGAACCGCGCGTCGCGCTACAAGCTGGTGAAGCTACGGCTCACCGAAGAGCAGATCCACGGGATCGAGGCCTGGGAGCAAGAGATTCTCTTCCGCTTGCCGGAGACGTTCGACACGGTGCAGAAGTCGAACGCACTGGACTTTATCGCGCGCGAAGAGGCAATGCGCGCGTGGCTCACCGAGAAGCAGTGCGAAGATGCACTGGAGATGGCCGCGCAGCTCGCCGAACAGGGCGTGAACGTTGGCGATCTTGACGAATTACGCGACGTGGTGGGCGTGGAAGAAAGCTGCATCTCGCTGCAGTTCTTCACGCGCTACCTGCGATCGATGCGCGCCGGCGAGACGATTGTGAACTCCACCGCGCGCATCTTCGACCTGATCGATGCGGTCAAGGACTACTCCAACATGGACCGCTCGCCGATTCTCGAGGTCGACGTGCCCGCCGGACTCGACGCGACGCTGCAGATGCTGAGCTCGCGCATGGACCAGATCGAGGTGGAGCGCGAATACGAGCCGGACCTGCCGCGCATCAGCGCTTACGGCGGCGAGCTGAACCAGGTGTGGACCGCCCTGATTGAAAACTCGCTGGACGCGCTCGGGGGCCGGGGCCACCTGCGCATCGCCTGCCGGCTCGAGGGAGAAATGCTGCTGGTTGAGGTATGGGACTCGGGGCCGGGAATTCCGCCGGAGCTGCAGGAACGGATCTTCGAGCCGTTCTTCTCGACCAAGGCGCCGGGCAGCGGCCTGGGGCTGGGCCTGGACAACGCCATGCGCATCGTGCGCAAGCATCGCGGCCACCTGAGCGTGCGCTCCGAGCCGGGATCAACGTGCTTCCGTGTGCGGCTGCCGGTCGATCAGCTGCAGGCATATTGACGGCAAGGAGATTCGATGGGCTCGCAAGCATCGAAAACGACGATTGCTCCCTTGCTGTCCGTGCGTAACGGCGCGAAGGCTCTCGACTTTTACAAGGCGGCCTTCGGCGCCGCCGAGCTCTTTCGGACCGAAGCGCCAGACGGTTCCGTGGTAGCGCAGTTGGTGGTGGAATCCTCGGAGTTCTGGCTCGCGGACGAATCGCCCGCGCATCAAAACTTCAGCCCGGACACGCTGGGCGGCAGCACGGTGCGGATGATCGTAGTTGCCGCCGATCCCGATGAGGCCTTTGCTCGCGCGATCACCGCCGGAGGAAAAGTCATCATGCCCGTCGCGGATCAACGTTACGGCTGGCGTGTTGGCCGCCTCGTCGATCCCTTCGGCCATCACTGGGAAATTGGCAAACCGTTGAAGTAAGTCTTCAAGAATCGTGCACGCGATTCAGAAAGACACATCAGCCGGGGTGGTTACGCGCAACACCGACTGGTCTCCGGTTCGCTGCTTCCATGCCGCGCGAATCGCGTCGATTTTGGCGCGGTTCTCCGGATTGTCTTCGTAGTCGATCACGAGGAGCTTGGAGCGCAGCCGCTCCGGCGCCGAGCTGCCTTTGGACAGCCACTGCCCGTAGACGTCGAGAACACTCAATCCGTCGGGGAATCGCGGAGTGACTTCCTTGTCGAGAAAGGCGCGCCATTGCGCGTCGCTCACGCCCTGCTCGGGGTGACCGGCGGCCCCAAGCCCGAAGTAGAGCTGCGTATCGACCCATCCGCTGGCGTGGCCAGGATGGGCGAGATCGCCTTGAAGGATTGGCGCAATGGCTGGGGCAGCGGCGCCGGGACCCGGATGCGCGCAACCGGCCAGCGCGAGGACCTGACACAAAAGAGCGAGGCACAGAAGAAAAGGCAGGCTGTTGCGCAGACGCATAGGCTCCGGGGGTAGACGAACCTACTTTTCTACTTCAACTCCGCGCCAGAAAGCCACATATCCTTTGAGTTTACGTGCCGCCGGCTTCGGATCGGGATAGTACCAGGCCGCGTCCTGGTTGTCCTGCCCGTCCATGACCACAGTCAGATAACGGGCCTGCCCTTTCCATGGGCAGGTGGAGGTGGTGGAGCTGGATCGAAAAAACTCGCGATGGAGGCTGGATTCAGGGAAATAGACATTCCCTTCCACTTCCTCGGTCTGATTGCTTTCGGCAATGACTCTGCCGTTCCAGGTTGCACGGGCCATGTTTTCTTCCGGTCGATCTCCCCCATCTTTGCCGCGAAGCGCCGCAGCAGCATCGAGCGAGCCGACGGATAAGACACTAGCAGAGACGGCGGCGCGAGGTCCAACGCCGCTTGCCCAGGCCCGCTGCGGGCTACTTTGAACGTGGCCGCGGACTACATTGAACGTCGTTGCGGCTTACGCTGGGCTGCGGCTTACTTTGCCGCAATGGAATCGATATGAACGCTCTTGGCGGAGGCGTCCGTGCTCGCGGTCACCGTGACGTGATCGCCATAGAAGGTCTTCACCGCGCCCGGATTGTCGATCGCCCAGACCTGCTTCTTGGCATCATCGACGAAGACCGGCTTCATGCCGCCTTCAATGCACTTTTTCACGCAGGCTGCGCCAGTGCCGGTGTGCTTGGCGCCGCACATCGAGTCGGAGATGTAGCCGCTGATTTGAGAGGAGTCTGCCGCGAGAACTGCCAACGGGCTGAATGCAAGTGCAGCAATGGCGAACATCGTAACACGCTTCATAGGGACCCTCCGGGGACTTACAGATTCGCTCCTATCATCCTCCCTCGCCCCGCGTTCCGACAAGCGGATTCGCGGCCCGGGACGAGCGCTAGCCCGATTTGCGAGCGCTGCGCCCGGCCTCGACCCGCTTAAGGGTTACCTCAAAGCGCTGCGAGGCTGCGGAGAAGCGGTTCACCAGCTCGCTGGTCTTGCCCATAAAGGTGGGGTTCTTTTCGCGGATGGCCTCGAGAATGTGGGAAAACTTAGCAAGCAGGAAGAAGCCCTCGCCATTGCAATCGACAAACAGCTCGGCCGAAACCGCGCCATGCAATACGAGCGCGGCTGCCATCTCCCAATAAGTGATCACCTGACGCAGCCAGGGATTATGGGGATCGGCGGGATTTTCATAGACGGTGTAGAAATCTTCGACGGTCCGGGGCCAGAACTGGCCGCCGATCCAGGCGCGCGCTTCGCGCATGACCGTCTCGGTGCGCAGCTGATAGAGCTTGAGAATAATCTCAGCATCGGCCGGGGTGGCCAGCATTCGTTCCATTGGGATCTCCGCTGACCATACTACCAGTTGTCAAAGCGCGGCCCGCACGGGATGCGCGGCATCGGGCTGCGCGGGGCCACCAGACCAGCGTTCGATCACCAGGCAAGGCAGTGTCGCAACGGGAGGAGGAACAACGTTGCCGGCGCCCGGCAACGGGACGAATACACCGGGGTCGCGCGGGAGCGCGTTCTCTTGTTTCTCTGACGCGCCGCTCCGCGCCGTCTTGCACGGACCCTGTTCCCGAAAGCCGCGCGGCGCATGAACCGTGAACGTCCACAGCAGAGACGAGTCGCTGGTCATGCTGCGCGGAAGAAGCTGCGAGGCGTCCGCGGAGGGCGACTCGAATCCGAAGTCGTAAGGAGAGTAGATGAGATGGAAGAATTCGCCACTGCCATCGGCGCGGACGATCAGGTCGCCTTCGTAGGTGCCGGACATGACAGACCGGTTGTACTCGACGACCTTAGCGGTGATGATTTGCTTATCGGGCGGGATGGGCGTGGGAATCTGAGAAGCGTGCTGCGCGGCGGCGAACGCCGCTGTCAAAATCGAGCAGAGGAGAATCTCGATTCGGATCTGTCGGATTCGCCTTTCCCGGATTCGCATCTCTCGCTTAGGTTACTGCCCAAGATCGCGAAGGCCCATACAACGCCGGTGTGATTCGTTTCCGGGGGCCTTACACCGGCAGCAGTTCCTTATTTTCTTCCGGCTTTTCGGTGACCGGCCCATGCGTGTCGGCGGTCGGCGGAGGCGGAGCGTCGCCGATGCGCTTGGAGTAAGTGCAGATCACCTTGTTCTCGTCGGGCTCGGCGGCTGGGGCTTTCTTGCGGCGCTTCGCTGACTTGGCCTCTTCTTCGGCGCTCTTTTTCTTGTTCGGGCACTCGAGAAATACACCGGACTTGAGCGTCTTCTCGAGCAGATACGGGCTGCCGCACTTGGGGCATTTCTTGGCGACAGGCTTCAAGTTTGAAGTGAAGTCGCACTTGGGATAGTTGGTGCAACCCCAGAAGACGTTGCCGCGCCGCGCGCGCCGCTCGGCCAAATCGCCGTCGCCGCACTTGGGGCACTTCATGCCTTCGATCAGGTTCTGCTTCACATATTTGCACTTCGGATAGCCGGAGCAGGAGACGAACTCGCCGTAAGCGCCCTGGCGCAGCACCAATGGCTTGCCGCACTCGGGGCAGGCCTCGCCGGTGGGCTCAGGCGGTTTCTGCTGCTGCTTCGAGCTCAGCTTGCGGAAGGTCTTGCAGGGCGGGTCGGCGTTGTAGTCGGGGCAAGCCATGAACGGCCCGAAGATCCCACGCCGCATCACCATCACCTTGCCGCAGTTCTCGCAATACTCCTCGGTGTCGCCTGCTTCCTGCGCCTCGGGCGTATTGAGGTCGGGCTTGGAGGCGATGTTCTCCTTGGTGAAGGTGCAGCTGGCGGGATCTTTCTTGTTGTAGGTGGAGCAGGCAAAGAACGTGCCGAATTTGCCCCACTTGAGCACGAGAGGCGAGCCGCACAGCTCGCACTTCTCGTTAGTGACCTCTTCCATGCGCTTGATGTTGCGCATTTTCTTACCGGCGACCTTGAGCTCTTTCTCAAAGTGGTCGTAGAAGCCGCTCAGCAGGGCGGTCCACTTTTCAGAGCCTTCTTCAATATCGTCGAGCTCGGTCTCGAGCTTGGCGGTATAGGTGGTATCGAAGATGTAGGGGAAGTTTTCGACGAGCAGATCGCAGACCACCACGCCGATCTCGGTGGGATAAAAGCGGCCGCGCGATCCGCCGTGCTTCACGACATATTCGCGATCCTGAATGGTGTTGATGATTGACGCGTAGGTAGACGGCCGGCCGATGCCGCGCTCCTCCAGTTCTTTTACCAGCGAGGCCTCGTTGTAACGAGGCGGAGGCTGTGTTGCGTGCTGCTCCGGAAGCAGCTCCTCTTTTTCGAGCCTTTTTACGCCGTCCAGGCTGGGCAGGCGGTTCGCCGATTCGTCATCGTCGTCCTTCTTTTCTTCGGAGACTTCGTAGACCTTCAGGAATCCGTCAAAGCGCATCACCGAGCCGCTGACGCGGAAGTCATAAGTTTTGCCGGTCTTGGCCGAAACCGCGGCGATATTTGCCGTGGTTACGTCATACACCGCGGGAACCATCTGCGAAGCCACAAAGCGTTTCCAGATGAGCGTGTAGAGCTTGAGCTGCTCGTCGGAGAGGAAGCGCGCGATTGATTCCGGTGTCCGCGCTGCGTCAGAGGGTCGAATGGCTTCGTGCGCGTCCTGCGCGTCTTTCTTGCCCTTGTAAGCATTCGGCGTCTCGGGCAGATACTGCGCGCCGAGTTCCTTCGTGACCCACTCACGCGCTCCGGCGACTGCTTCAGGAGCGACGCGCGGCGAATCAGTTCGCATATAAGTGATAAGGCCGGTGGTGCCCTCAGAGCCCAGGTCCACGCCTTCATAGAGGCGCTGCGCCACGCCCATGGTGCGGCGCACATTGAAGCCAAGCTTGTTGGCGGCATCGCGCTGCAGCTGGCTGGTGATAAACGGCGGCAGAGGGCGGCGCTGCTGCTCGCGCGCCTGCACGCTGATGACGGTCCAGGTGGCCTTTTCAAGCGCGGCCAGCACCGCGTCCATTGACTTTTTGTCAGGCAGCGCGCTCGAGAGGAAAAGCTCTTTGCTGTCCTTGTCTTTGCCGTTGGGCACACGCGCGGGCTCACCCGCGACGCCGATGAATCGGGCCTTGAATTTCTGATCTTCCTGTTTTTCCGGATGAAGCAAAGCTTCCAACGTCCAGTATTCGACAGGCAGGAAGGCCTTGATCTCCCGCTCCCGCTCAACGATCAGCCGCAGCGCGACGGTCTGCACGCGGCCTGCGGAGAGCCCGCGCCGTACTTTATCCCACAAGAGCGGCGAAATCTGGTAACCCACCAGGCGATCCAGCACGCGGCGCGTCTGCTGCGCGTCAACGAGATTCTGATCGATATCCCGCGCGTGGCCGAAGGCATCCTGCACGGCCTTCTTGGTGATCTCGTTGAAGGTGACGCGGTGAATCTTCTTGCGCTCTTTGGCGTTGGTGCCGAGCTGCAGCGCGAGGTGATACGCGATGGCCTCCCCTTCGCGGTCCGGGTCAGGCGCGAGATACACTTCATCGGCCTTCGCCGCCAGCTTCTTGAGCTGGTCAACCACCTTCTCCTTGCCCGGGGAGACCACCAGCTCGGGCTCGAAGGTGCGGTTCTTCAGCTCCACGCCGAGCTCGTTTTTGGGCAGATCCATAATGTGGCCCACCGAGGCGCGCACTTCGAATCCCTTGCCCAGATACTTCTCGATCGTCTTCGCCTTGGCAGGCGACTCGACGATCACCAATGATTTGCTCGTTACCATAATCCCTGAATTACTTCCCTTTCGATCTTGCCCAGTTCGATCTTGCCCAGTTCGATCTTGCCCAGTTCGATCTTGCCCGGTTCGATCTTGCCCGGTTCGATCTTGCCCGGTTCGATCTTGCCCGGTTCGATCTTGCCCAGCCTGTTTGACTTACAAACCGGCTTTCGGTTCCAACTCCGCAAAAACCTGCAACACTCTGATGCCGCGGCCGGCCGCGGGGCGCTGCTCCCCAAAAAATCAACCGCACAAGTGATGCACCCTAACACGGATTGCCTTCGGATATCTAGCGGTCAGCGGATTTTTCTTCATCGATTCTCCCGATTCCGGGGACAGCAAGCCGCAATTACGGCCGGCAGAACCGGCCGCAAATCCTTGCCATCATTCCCGCTAATGGCCCACTAATGGCCTCGGAAGCTGAACTGTTGCTCAGATGGATGCGCGATGCAATCCGGCGGCTCGCGGCTGATCGATGGCCATTCCTGTGTCGACGGCCATCCCTGAATAAGGTATCAGCCGGGGAGGGTCAGCAAGCCACGCCCATCCGGCAGTCGGCTAGAGAGTCCGGACGTAGTTCTTGCCCGGCAGCTGCCGGATGCGACCTGCCATCTCCAGTTCAAAAAGAGCCGTAAACACTTCAGAAGAAGTGAGTTGCGTCTCAAGATGATCCAGAATCTCATCCATCTGGAGGCTGGAATCCGAGTGGAGGACCTCCAGGACCATCGCCTCCTGTGGTCTTAACACGGGATCCGGGACTAGAGATGCGCCGGGGATGGGTCCGGATGCAGACGGAGCCTCAGTTTCCAGCTCGCGCCGCACCTGCGATGGCAGGTCCTCCCAGACATCCTCCCAGGTAGCGACGAGCTTAGCGCCCTGCTTTATCAGCGTGTTAGGGGTCCAGGACCCTTTGTTGGTCACGTTCCCAGGGACGGCGAACAAGTCGCGATTCTGCTCGGCGGCGCAGCGAGCCGTGACCCGGGTCCCCGAGTTTTCGCCTGCCTCGACGACCAGAACGGCCACGCAAAGGCCGCTCAGAATGCGGTTCCGGCGCGGAAAGTTCTGCGGCGCGGGAAAAGTGCCCATCGGCACCTCGCTCACAATGGCGCCCCCTGCGGCCAGGATCTCCTCGGCAAGCTTCCGGTTCTCCTTGGGATATACGACATCGATCCCGGTGCCCCAGACGGCTAGTGTAGGCATTCGTGCCGCCAGAGCACCCTTGTGGGCACAGGAATCGATGCCGCGGGCCATGCCGCTGACCACGAGCAACCGCCGCGCAGCCAGGTCGCGGGCCAGCATCTCGGCTACGCCTGTGCCGTAGGGGGTAGGATGCCGTGTACCTACAATCGCGATTGCCGGGCGGGAAAGCAGTTCCACGTCTCCGCGCACCCAGAGTACGGGCGGGGGATCGTAGATCTCGCGGAGACGCTCGGGATAGTCCGGGCAGGAATGACAGACCAGCGTGGCGCCCTGGGCAGCCACGCAGGCCCACTCCTGCTCGGCGGCGCTGCGCGCCTTGCCGTCAAAGATGAACTGCGCGGCCTCAGCGGGAAAGCGCAGTCCCTCGAGCGCTGTGAGAGGCAGGGTGAAGATTTGCGCGGGCGATTTCAATCCGCGGACTGCATCGAGGATGCGCTTGGGACCGAGACCCGGCGAAAGCGCGAGCGCGAGCCATGCCAGGCGATCTTCATCGAGCGCCGGCAAGCTGATGGATTCCGATTTTGGCGATTCCGCCGTCATGGAAGCGATCCCGACGAGCCAAAGTAGAAAGCGGCGCGCATTCTGCGCACACGTCCGCATTTCTTTCAGGAATCACAACGCAGGGGTTGGAGAATTGCCCAACGGTACCGCCGAGCGGGCGGGAAGTCAAGACAACGCTAGAGCGTCGGAACCTTTTCGCGCACCCAGGCGAGCATTGTCGGTGAGATGCGCTCGAGGGATCGTAGATGGAAATGAATTCGCGCGCCGGGGATTACGTGATTGTGCCCGCCGAGTGCGACGCTTGCGTCCATTCGCTCTTCGAGAAGACCGTACGAGGGTTTCCGCGCGCCGCGAAGATCGGAAGCAACGGCGAGGCAGAGATCGGGCCGCAGATGATGGAGGACACTATTCGACTCGAAGACGAGGTGCGCCGGGGATGAGTGCTCGACGATGATCTGGTGCACGATGGAGGCCAGCGAGTGGTCCTCTGCGGTGACCAGCAGCGCGCGTCGCGCACCGGCTGCCAGATAGCGCGCGGTGTCAGTATCGGATTCAGTTTCAGGGCCTCGAACTTCTTCAGGGCCCGGAGCTTTCTCTTCGTAAATCGGTTCCGCGTGTCCGTGGGCATGCGTCGTAATCTTCACCGCCGTCCACGCAAAATCGGGAAGAGCGCGGATCAGGCCACAGATCAGTGCCGTCTTTCCCGCTCCGCGCCCGCTGCCGCCTACGACGATGATGGCCATTGCGCGCCCTATTCCCTATTCCCTATTCCCTGTTCCCTGTTCCCTTTTCCCTGTTTTTTCTCGCCAGCCGCGCCAGCGTAGCCTGCTCGCGCATTACCTGCTGCAGCGGCCGCGCCGGAGTGCCAAAGTGCACGGCGCCGGGCTTGAGTCCTTCGTTGGTCACCGTCTTGCCGCTGAAGACACCCGACTGGCCGCCAAGAATCACGCCCGGCCCGACGTGCGCGTGATCGCCGATGCCGACCTGCCCGGCAAGCACCGCACCTTTGCCGACGGTGCTTGAACCGGAGATGCCCGTGAGCGCGACGAGGATTGCGTCTTCACCGATGTCGCAGTTATGGCCGACGTGCACGAGATTATCGATCTTCGCGCCGCGGCGCACGCGCGTCTCGGCCAGCGCGCCGCGGTCGATAGTGGAATTGGCTCCGATCTCGACGTCGTCTTCGATGACGAGCGTTCCCTCTTGCGGAAACTGCGTGTACGCGCCGGTCGCGGAATCGCGCACATAGCCAAAACCATCGCCGCCGAGCACGACACCGGCATGTAGCGTCACTCGATTGCCGATTACTGTGCCGGGATAGACTACGACGCGCGGGTAGATGCGGCAGTTCGCGCCGATCTTGACGCTCTCGCCGATCACTGCGCCGGCCTCAATGCGGGTTCGGGCGCCGATCACTGCGCGATCGCCAATGACGGCGCACGCGGCGATCGTGACATCCTTGCCGAGCCGGATTTCCTTTCCGATGATTGCGGCTGGGTGAATGCCTGTGGCAGGCAAAGGCTTCGCCAGCAGCGCGGCTGCGCGCGCAAACCACAGCCGCGGCTGATCGGCTTCGATCACAGCGATGCTGCCGTCGACGGTGGAACTTAAAGTCCCAGGTTTCACTACGACCGCGCCTGACGAACTCTTTAGCGCATCAGTCGCGGAGGCGTTGTCTTCGGCGAAGATCAGCTCGGAGGCGGTTGCACCTTCAAGCGAGTTCACGCCGGTCAGCGTCTTGGCCGCGTCGCCGCGCGCAAGCCTGCCACCCAAGGCACCGATCAGTTCGCCAATCGTCATCATTAATACAATCCTGGCTCACCGGGCGGCCGCGTCTTCCAGCGCCGGTGAATCCACAGCCACTGGTCAGGATAGCGCCTGATCCACTCCTCGATCACATTTGTGCAGCGCTGGGTGCCCTTCAGAATGTCGTCTGCCACATCGTCCGTGTGGGGAATCTCGATCCCGGCGCCGAAGCGCAGCACGTATCTCTTCTCAGACGACTCCCAGAACATGAAGCCCGGCAGCACGGCTGCGCCGGTCTTGCGCGCGATGTGGGCCAAGCCAGTGGCGGTGCACGCCGAGACGCCGAAAAAACGCACGAATTCACCCTGCGGCGGCGTCATATTCGTGTCCATCAGAATGCCGACGGATTTGCCTTCGTGCATCGCCGTCAGCAGGCCTCGGCCAAAGTCGTCCTTGGATAAGATGAAATTGCCATGCAGACAGCGGATGCCGTTGACGAAGGCGTCGAGCTTGCGGTTGTCGAGGCGGCGAATCACCATTCCCATCGGATGGCCCATGAGCGAGTGATAGAAACTGGAGAGCTCCCACGCACCAAGATGCCCGGTGACAATGAGCACGCCCTTGCCGCGCGCCTGCGCCTCGAGGTAGTTTTCCAGTCCCTCGGTGCGCAGCCAGTTGCGCGTGTTTTCGGGTGTGTACCGCGTCATGCGGCAGAACTCAACCAGTTGCCAGGCCAGGTAGATGTATACGCAATGCAGAATTCTTTTCCTGGTTTTGGAGGAGAGCTGCGGGAGAGCCATCTCAAGGTTGCGCACGCCTACGCGCCGCAGCCGGCCGAAGCATAAGTAGACCGCGAACGCGAGGAGCCGCGCCAGCAGCCGTGCGAATCCGCGCGGGAGCAGGCCCAGACACCGCGCAACGGCCACTACGAGCCTGTACTCGATGGATTCGCGCATCGCCGAATAGAAGTTCAGTTTAGATGCTGGAGGGGAAGCGATTTCGCACCCGTAAAAGACGGAACGGCATTTGAAGGAAGCAGCAGCCGATCATGAGCGAGTTCGAAACCGCCGGCCGCCGGCTCTCCGAGCAAGCGCAGCGAGAGAAGATCAGGCGGCGGCCTCCGGCCTAGTAGTCGCCGGCCTTGGCCCTCACGAAATACTGCGCGACATCGCGCACAAACGACACTGCGCCGGGAGGCACCGGCACGTCGCCGTGCAGGATCGCCTCGAAGCGGTGCGGCTCTCCGTAGTAGAGCTCGGTATCCTCGCGGTTCTGGCTCACGCTGGTGCCGTCGAGATCGATACCCGCGAACAACCCCTTGGCGCGCGAGTAGCTGAGAAGCTCGGCGTTCATCTTCCAGTCGGTCGATGCCTGTCCGGCGCGCCCAACGGGGCCGGCAGCAGCCGAGGCGTCGCCGCCGATCTTGAACTTGTCTTGCAGCAGATCCTGGAATCCACGCTCGTTGACCGCGATCAGAACCAAATCCGTTGCCTGGCCGCCGATCTGGAAACCGAACGAGCCGCCTGCCATGCGGATGAATACCGGGGCGCTCCAGCCATGGCCGGTACGGCAGGTGACAACCCCCTGGCCGTATTGCGCGCCGACCAGAAACGCGCCCTTCACCAGGCTGGGTACCACCGCGACGCAGGTCGCGGAGCGCAGAATATTGGCGGGAACCGTGCGGTCGCGTGCGGCCATGATCTGGTCCAGAACATTCCGCGCCGAATCGATGCGGTCCTGCAGATCCTCGCGCGTAGACGCCGCGAACACCGTCGACGTTAGAAACAAGCAGAGGCAAAGCAAAGCGAACAGTTTCTTCATTTCAACATCCTCTCTCTTTCCTACGGCTTGGCGCCCGGAAAAAGGCATCTCTGGGTTAAAGCGCGTGGATCTGCTCATTGGCGCGATTCGGGCCGTGCTGCGATTCGGGCCGCGCATTGAGCGAAAGCGCGCGAGACTCGTAACCTTCTGGAACAGCCTACAGCATCCGAAAGGACGCAGGCATGAACGGTGTGGGAAACCTGATTGCGCTTCGCGATGCCGAGCAGGCCAACGACGAACCGGCCATTGCCGGTTTAGACGGCGGATGGGTTCGATGGACGCAAAGCACGAACCGAGCGACCGGCGCAGGAAAGGGATCTTGGGTTTCTATGTGGCGGGATAGATTCCAGGCGCGGATCGCTTGGGCTCTGGAGACGAAACAGGGGAACGCGAAACACGGCATGCAGATACAGTGTTCCCGTGAGGAAACAAAAAAGAGGAGTTCCCAGGCTTCATGAAAACATGCGGCCTGGGAACTCCTTTCCCCAGATCTGCGTTGTTTCTGAAGCCATGATTGGGGATTCCTCAGGATGGCACAAGAGTACTTATGGGCTATGGCTCAAAGTAACCTAACTATTACTATTCAGTAAACCCCTCCCTACGTTTTCGTTCTATGCCAAGATGAGGCGGCTCCGGCTGCACGAGGGACCGGTTAATTGCTGATAAGGAAAGCTTTATGCGATTGTCGGCGCCGGTCTTGCGCATCAGACGCCCAATGTAAGCCTTTACCGTCCGTTGCTCGATGCCGAGCTGCGTGGCGATCTCACGCGTCGACTGCGCCAGGAGGAGCAATTCCAACACTTGCTGTTCCCGATGTGTCAGATCCGGCCCAGTTACTTTCTTGAGTACTTTTGGCACTTCGAGCAATCGATCAATCAGCCGGGAAAGCAGGCGGCGTGGCGCCCAGATCGATCCGGCGGTGACCACGTCAATCGCCATCCGCACCACTTCCGGGCCGGCAGTCAAGTCGAGATAGGCGCGTGCGCCGGCAGTGATCGCCGTCATTACCAGTTCGTCGTTACCCTGCGGGCCGATGACGATCGAACGCATGTCCGGCCGCGATTGCCGGATCGCTTCGAGAGCAGCGAACCCGCCGGGGGCGGTTTGCAGGTCGACGACCACGTATTTAAGGCTGGCGAGCGAGAGCAGCTCGGGCAGTGGGCCGACGACGGGAACAAGTTGCGCCTGACCCTGTTCGGCAGGAAGGTCAAAGATGCTGGCGAGGCCCGCGACTCGAATGGGCTCGACAGCCAGCAGGCCGATCCGGATTAGCTCAGGAGTTGGGTTTCCTTGGGACATGACTCTCCCATCGATCTGCGCGAAGGTCACACCAAGGGGCCCGGTGTTACGGTTTTCGGCTGTGGAGCTCAAGCGGGAGATCTGACAGCACCCCACTGTCAGAGCTTGGGCAGAACAATTCCCTGCTGCTTTTGATATTTCCCTTTGCGGTCGGCGTAACTTGTCTCGCAGGGTTGATCCCCGTGGAAGAACAGGATCTGACAAAGTCCTTCGTTTGCGTAGACCTTTGCCGGCAGCGGCGTGGTGTTGGATATTTCCAACGTCACGTACCCCTCCCACTCCGGCTCAAACGGCGTCACGTTTACGATAATGCCGCAACGCGCGTACGTCGACTTACCAACGCAGATCGTCAGAATTTCTCTGGGAATTCGAAAATACTCCACCGAGCGAGCCAGCGCAAATGAATTCGGCGGAATGATCACGGAGTCCGCCTGCACGGTGACGAATGAGCGCTCATCGAAGGCCTTGGGATCGATGATGGCGCTGTTCACGTTGGTGAAGATCTTGAATTCGTCCGAAACGCGGAGGTCGTAGCCGTAAGAGGAGAGACCGTAAGAGATGACACCGCTGGCAACCTGCTTCTCACTGAATGGCTCGATCATCCCGTGGTTGAGGGCCTGTTCCCTGATCCAACGGTCGCTCTGAATCGACATGCGTCTCCTGTTCCGGAGCTCCACCTGTCCGTGGCCAACTGCTCCGGCTCAAATCGAAGTTTCATCTTATCGCACCGCTCGCGCAGGTCGAAAAGCGCGGGGAACGGGCGTGGCTGTGAAAAGATGGGACAGGTACCGCAGGTCTACGAGTCGCAATTTCCACTGTTCCCTAATTGCCGCACTATCTGTACTATGTGCGAAGAAGGGTCGTTCGGAACCAAACATCAGTCGCGGCTGTCAGGAGGCTCCTTTGATCAAGCAGGACATTGTTCATCACGTGGTCGAACGCACGGGCCTGCCGCGCACCAAGGCAGAGGCGGCAGTGGATACCGTTTTCGAGGGCCTGAAACAGGCTTTGGCCGCCGGTGAGCGCATCGAGTTGCGCGGTTTTGGCGTGTTCAGCGTCCGGGCGCGCAAAACCGGGATTGGCCGCAACCCGCGAACGGGAACCGAAGTCAACATCGCGCCTGGCAAGGCGGTGCGCTTTAAGCCGGGCAAGGAACTGCACTCGCTGGAGCCGGGATCGACCGCCAGCTAGCGCTGCTGCGTGCAACGAGTTTCCCGCCCTACGACAACCTCGCGAGGCACCCGGTTGCGCTCCATTTTCGTTGACTATTGCCTACCGGCCGTCCTTCTCTGCGCGAGCTTCATCACCATCACCGCCAACGGCGCTCGCTTCATGCGCAACTTTCTGCGCGGGCTGCCGCCGGTGGCGCGCGAGGGCGATCTTTGGCCCTGGCCGTGGCTGGCGCACCATCCTCAGCTCTTTCAAACCGGCTTCGCATTTTCAGTCACGCTGCTGGCGATCCTGCTAACTCACGAGTTCGGCCATTACATCGCCTGCCGTGCGCACCACATCGATGCCACGCTGCCTTTTGTGTTGCCTGCTCCCACGCTGAGCGGAACCGCGGGCGCGGTCATCCGTATACGGTCCTTCATTCCGCATCGCGACGCGCTGATGGACGTGGGCATCTACGGCCCGCTCGCTGGATTTATCGCGTCGACCGCCGCCGTGGCCACGGGATTCGTGCTCAGTGTGCCGCTACGCACGGGCAGGAGCCAAGCCCTCGTTCAATTCGGCGGTGAGCCGCTGACGCTGCGGCTCGTGCATCATGTGCTGCTGCGCTGGAACCCGCGGCTGCCGGCCTTCGATCAGCTCGTGCCGCATCCTGTGCTGCTCGCTGGATGGATCGGGCTTTTTATCACCGCGCTGAACCTGCTCCCTGGCGGCCAGCTCGATGGCGGCCACATTCTCTACGCACTTTCGCCGCGCTTGCACAGGATCGTTACCCGAGCGCTGCCCATTTTGCTGTTTTTTGCCGGTGTGTACTACTGGGCCGGCTGGATGCTCTGGGGAGCGATCCTGCTGATTCCCGCCATGCGCCACCCCAGGGTTCCGCTGCACACGCGGCTCTCGCCGGGGCAGGCATTGCTCGGCGTTGTTGGCATTGCCCTGTTCGCGTTGACGTTTACGCCTACGCCATTCCACGACAATTCGCTGATGGATCTCCTGAGATAGAAAACAGCGGGGCCAAAATACTCTTCAACACCTGCTCGGCTGCGGGCATCGGACGCAGCTGCAATTCACAATCCTTTCGCTCTCACGCAGCCCGATGGAATGGCCCAATCCTTGGCTGTTTCTTTCGGGACGCTTGCCACATATCGTAATCGGTCTGCAACTCATACCAGATCGCAGCGTGAGTGCCAAACGCGGCCGATAGGCGCAGTGACATATCGGCGGAGATACCGGCCTTGCCGTTGAGTATGCGGGATAGAGTTGCGCGGGAGACCTTCAGATGCTTAGCAGCGGCCGTCACGTCCACGTCGCCCAGAAATTCACGTAGCACTTTGCCGGGGTGCGGCGGATTGTACATGCGCATATCGTTTCTCCTAGTGGTAATCCAGATAGTCAACGAGAATCGCATCCTCGCCTTCAAACGCGAAGGTCAAACGCCAATTGCCATTGACCTTGACTGCCCAATGCCCTTTGAGACCGCCGCGCAAGGCGTGCAATCCCCATCCCGCAGCATTCATGTCGTTCGCGCCTCTGGCACGGTTCAGCTGAAAGAGTTGAACCGAAAGTTTGGCCGCATGGGACGGCTGAATTCCAGCTTTGCTTCCGGTAGTGAAGAATTTCTCGATTCCACTATCCGAAAGCTTTTGATCATGTGTATAGTGTAGCGCGTCACTACTCATAATACAAGAACGGCTTGCTTCTCCGGCAGCGCCGAGCCAAAGGCGTCTGCCACACCGCAGCTGGTTACATGAGGCGGAGCGCGTCGACATCCACGATGAGATTGCGCCGCGGCACGCCGGCTTCTTCGGCGTGGGCCAGCATGCCGCGCAGCGCGGTGCTGAGAGCGTGGCGCGTCGCGCTTTTCAGGATCAGGTGAAAACGGTAGACATTCTTGATGCGCGCGATGGGCGCGGTGCACGGCCCGAGCACACGTATTGCGCTGTTCGGGTTCTCGGCAAAGTATTTGCCGAGAGTCGCCGACCAGCCCGCGGCTTCTTCAAGTTTGGCAGACTGAACAAGCACGTTCGCCAATACGCCGAAGGGCGGATAGTGCATCCAGCGGCGGTATTTTTCTTCTTTTTGGACGAATGCTCTGTAGTCATGAGCAGCGGCGGCGGCAATCGCGTAGTGATCGGGATAGTAAGTCTGCACAACCACGCGTCCCGGCAGCTCGCCGCGGCCTGCGCGGCCACTGACCTGCGTCATGAGTTGGAAGACGCGCTCCGCGGCGCGAAAGTCCGGCAGGGAGAGCGTGTGATCGCAGCCCACGACGCCGACCAGCGTGACGTTGTGAATGTCGTGGCCCTTGGCGATCATCTGCGTGCCGACCAGCAGGTTGATCTCACCGGAGTGCAATCGCGCCAGCAGGTGCTCGAGATCGTAGCGGCCGCGCACGGTGTCGCGATCCATGCGGCCGATCCGCGCGCCAGGAAAAATCTCGGCCAGCCGCTCTTCGCCCTGCTGCGATCCTGCGCCGAGGTAATACAAATGCTCGCTATCGCACTTGGGGCATTTGGACGGCACGGTACGCTTGTAGCCGCAGTAGTGGCATTCCAGGCGCTGCCCCGTCCGCACTTCCTGCGCTTCATCTGCCAGCGACTTGTGATGCGTAAGCGCGATCGCGCAGTTCACGCAATCGAGCTTTTCGCCGCATGCCCGGCACATCACGACAAACGAGTAACCGCGGCGGTTGAGCAGGATCAGCGCCTGCTCGCCGCGCTCAAGTGCGGCTTTCGTCTGCTCGACGAGCGAACGTGAAAACAGCGCATCCTGCCCGGTCTGCTGAAACTCGCGGCGCATGTCGATGAGTTCCACCTCGGGCAGCGGGCGGCTCATCACGCGCTCGCGCAACTCGATCTTCGTGTACTTGCCGCGCTCGGTGTTCTGCCAACTCTCGAGCGATGGCGTAGCCGAGCCCAGCACAGCGACCGCGCCGCACAGCTTGGCGCGCATGACCGCCACGTCGCGTGCGTTGTAACGTGGCGTCTCCTCCTGCTTGTAGCTCTGGTCGTGCTCCTCGTCGACGAGAATCATTCCCAGATTGGGCGCGGGCGCGAAGATTGCCGATCTTGTGCCAACAACAATCGGCGCGTCGCCGCGGCGGATGCGGCGCCACTGCTCACTGCGCTCGTCGGGCGTGAGCGCGGAATGCAGCAGCGCTACCTTCTGCCCGAATGCCTGGTCGAGCAGCCCCACCGTTTGCGGGGTGAGCCCGATCTCCGGCACCAACAGGATCGATGCCAGGCCGCGGTCGAGTGCGCGCTGCATCGCGGCGAGGTACACCGCCGTCTTTCCTGATCCCGTGACGCCATAGAGCAGAAACGGTTGAAACGAGCCGAGGGCCGCGGCGATTTTCGCGAGCGCGTCTTTTTGCGGCAGATTCAGCTGAATTGCATCGGCAGCGGGCGCCAAACCGCCCAGCCGAAAGGCCTCGGGCCGCTCCTCGATGCGCACCAGCCCGCGGCGGACGAGAGTTTGCAGTGTCGACGAAGGCAGCTCACGCCGGCGCAGCTCCGCGAGCGGCAATTCGCCGGCCGCCGCAGCCAGCTCCGCAAGAATCGCCTGCTGTTTCTGCGTCAGTGCAGGCAGCCGCGCTTCGGGAACCAGCACGGCGAACCGCTCCATGCGGCGCGCATCGCGCTCGGCCGCGGCCGTTTCGCGCGCGATCCACTTCCGGCGCACCATCGAAGCCAGAACGGGGAGGCTGGCGGCGGTCGCCGTGCGCAGCGTGGAGACTTTTGCGGCTTCGCCCGAGATGAGCCGCTCGAGTACGCGGAGCTCCATGTCCAGATTCTCTCCGCTCTTATGCTGCCGGGCGGCGTGCGCGCGATCGCCATCATGACTTTGTGCCAGAATGTCGCGACCGAGATCGGTCAGCCGGTAATACACCGTGCGCCGCACCTCTGCCGTGAGGGGCAACATAGCGCGCAGCACTTCGCCCAAAGGCGCAAGGTAATATTGCGCGGTCCACTCGGCGAGCTCGAGCAAGTGCTCGCTGAGCAGCGGCTCTTCGTCGAGTACCGCTTCGAGAGATCGCATTTCCATCTCCGCCGGCGCCTTGGCATCGAGTGCGGTTACGACGCCGATGAGTTTTTCATTGCGGAAAGGCACGATGACGCGCGCGCCGCGCTGCGGCTGCTGGCCGGGGCGGATCGCGTAAGTAAACGTCTGATCCAGCGGTATCGGCAGCGCGACTTCGCAATACGCAGGCATGAGAGACAAGATTCAGTGTAGGCGATCGAGCACGGCCGCTCACTCGTCCGATTCCTGATCTACAATTCACTTCTGATGATTACCAAACGGACTGCTTCCGCACAAAAATCTTCCACCACCAGTGCACATCCAATTACGCTCTCCATCGATATCGGCGGATCGGGCATCAAGGCTATGCGCCTATCACCGGCCGGGAAGCCGCTCGGCGATCGAGAGCGCGTCGAGACCCCGGCGATTCCCACACCGCAGGCGGTGCTGCGCGTGCTTGACCAGCTTCGTGCGAAGCTGCCCGACTTCGATCGCGTCTCTGTCGGCTTTCCCGGAGTGATCAAGAAGGGGGTGACCTACACCGCGGCCAATCTGCATCCGCGCTGGGCCAACTTTCCGCTGCAGCGTGAACTGGAACGAAAGTGGCGCAAGCCGGTCAGGGTTGCGAACGACGCCGCTGTGCAGGGCTACGGCGCGGTGAATGGCCGCGGCGTGGAACTGGTGCTCACCTTCGGCACCGGCATGGGCTCATCGCTGTTTACTGACGGCAGACTTTGCCCCGGGCTCGAGCTTGGCCATCATCCGTGGCGCAAAGACAAAACGTACGAGGATTTTCTGGGGCGGCGCGGGCTCGACAGGTTCGGGAAAAAGCGCTGGAACAAGTTTGTGCAGGATGCGATCGACCAGACGCAGAGGCTTTTTAACTGGGACCATCTCTACCTGGGCGGCGGCAACACAAAGAAGATCGATTTCGAGCTGCCCCAAGACGTGTCAATCGTTTCGAACGAAGATGGGATCCTGGGCGGAGTCGCATTGTGGCGTGAAGATCCGATCCCAAAATGAAGGGAAGACTGAAGGCCGCCCTCAAGCCTTACGGTCGAGCCTCTTCATCGCAACGAGTCCGCCAATCGCGCCAAGAGCAGCGCCGAGCAAAGCGATCTCGGGCACACCAGGAACGAGAACTGCAGCGGCTGCGCCAACCCCAGCCGTCCATCCGGCGACGCTTGCGACGTCCGGCAGACTCTGCGTCCAGGTTTTCCGCGGGGTCACGCTCTGAGTTGCGGGGGCCAAGATCGTGCCTCTCTCCATTACCTATTATAGACGACTGCGCCTTCAAAAAGAATCAGCACGACGAGCAGCCCGGCGGCCACTTGCAAGCGCCGCGGTGGACGCCAAGTGTCACTCTCTGCTCTGTTTGTCATCGCGGCAAGCAGCAGCAGAAGACACGCGAGTCCTTCGTCGAAAATCGCACCGATCAGCGTTTTCTGGCTCCCGTTGGCAAGGCTCTTCATGCCCAATTGGACCGACAAGATGCCTGCGCCGTAGAGCCATCCCATTGGATCAAGTGCCTCGCGCAGGGAAAATTTGAAGTCTTTCTTTTTGTCCGCCGGTACGCTCAGAAACATCGCAGTGCGCCAAAAAATGTAGAGGACTCCGGCACCGAAGAGAGGCAGCGCTCCTTCAGTAAGCAGCCATTGAAAAGGATTTGGACTCTCAGCCGCAGCCACGCCTTCGCCCCCAAAGCTTTCTCAACCTTCTGAGTTCATGATCGGAATCGATGAGCGCGATTGTCTCACAGTTGGTGGCGAAAGGCTGAGTAACCAATTAACTTCGCGCCGGTGCTTTCAGCCCAAGCTCCTTCATCGCGATCTGCAGATCGGCCCAGGCTTCTTTCTTCTGGCGCGGATCGCGCAGCAGAAACGCGGGGTGATACGTAACGATCAGGCTCGTTCCGCGATAGGCGTGCACGCGGCCGCGCAGCCCGGCCAGCGGCTGACGCGCGCCGAGCAGGTACGTCGCTGCCGTTGCGCCGAGTGCCACCAGAACTTGCGGCCGCACGACGTCGATCTGGCGGAAGAGGAATTGCGAACAGGTGTTGGCTTCATCCGGCTCGGGCGTGCGATTGCCTGGCGGCCGGCACTTGACGATGTTGGCGATGTAGCACTCTTCGCGCTTGATTCCCATCGCAGTAATCATGTTGTTGAGCAGCTGGCCGGCGCGGCCCACAAAGGGCAGCCCCTGCGCGTCCTCGTCGGCGCCTGGTCCTTCACCAACGAACATGAGCCGCGCAGCCGGCGAGCCGTCGGCAAAGACAATTTTGTTACGGCCTTTGTGCAACGCACAGCGTGTGCAGTCGCCGATGTCTTCTCGAATCAATTGCAATGCGGCTGCCCGCTCTGCGACGGGGATCACGCTCGGGACAGGCGGCGGAGCTGCAAGGACTTTCTTAGGATTGATGGCGAGTTCCTCCCCGAAAAATCTGGGCGGTGCTGCGGGAAGTTGCGCGGGAGGCAGCTCAGCAGCGGACTGCGCAACCGTGACGGTCTCATCTTCAACGATGCCGGCTTCCACGATTTGCGGCGGGCGGCGATAGAAATCCGTGAGGCCCAGGTCGCGGTAGAAGCGCATCCGCTCGGCGAGAGCGGCCTGCGTGGCAGCATTGAGCGCGCGCGGCAATTCCCTACTCCACCACCATGCGGCGGCGCGATGCGGCGACTGCGACGTGCTCTTCCATGATTCGGTGGTCGACAGGCTCGTCGATATGCTCTTGGCGGACTTTTTCCGGTTGCGACGCTGCTTCTGCCGTTTCGTCGAGCTCCACAACGACCGGCCTGGGGCGGCGCAGAGCGAGAATCTCGTCGAGTATGCGATCCGCAAGCTGGCGCTTGGGCATCGCAGGCAACTCAACGGCGGTTGCGCGAGTGAGAAACGTGGCCGCATTGATGTCGGCGTCGATTCCCATGCCTTCGCCAGCCACATCGTTCGCTACGATCGCGTCCGCCCCCTTGCGCAGCAGCTTGGCGCGGCCATTTTCCATCAGGCGCTCGGTCTCAGCGGCGAAGCCGACGATCAACTGCCCGGGCCGGCGGCGCTCAGCGACTTCGGCGAGAATGTCCTCAGTGGGCGCGAGCTCAAGTGTGAGCGGACCGGAACGCTTGAGCTTCTGTTCGGAGACACTCAGCGGGCGATAATCGGCGACCGCGGCGGCCTTGATCACGAGCGTGGCCTCCTTCATGCGATCGAGCACCTGGCTGCGCATGTCGCCGGCGGTGATGACCTTCACCAACTCGCAGCGCAGCGGCGTGTGCAGGCTGGTGGGGCCGCTTATCAGAATTACTTTGGCGCCGCGGCCGCTCGCAGCCTCAGCGAGTGCATAACCCATCTTGCCGCTGGAGCGGTTGCCGATGAAGCGCACTGGGTCGATCGCCTCGCGCGTTCCACCCGCGGTGACGAGCACCACCTCGCCTGCCAGATCGTTGCGCCGGCCCAGCATGCCCAGCACCGCCGTTGCGATCTCCGCGGGTTCAGCCATGCGCCCGGCGCCCACCATGCCGCAGGCAAGATCTCCGGTGCCCGGCTCGACGACGCGAACGCCGCGCTGGCGCAGCGTATCAAGATTCGCCTGCGTTGCCGCGTGGTTCCACATGTTCACGTTCATTGCGGGGGCCACGATGACAGGCGCCGTCGTAGCGAGATAGAGCGCGGAAAGAAAATCGTCGGCGATGCCGTGCGCAAACTTCGCCAGGATATTTGCCGTAGCGGGCGCAACCACCAAGGCGTCGCCCCACTGCGCCTCGGCAATGTGGTCAATGCCGTTCTGCTCGGCCGAAGCGCCGGTTGCATCCGACTCCTGCCAGAGATTTGTCGCTACTCTGTATCCGGTTAGCGCGGCAAAGGTGAGAGGCTGCACAAACTTCTGCGCCGCTTCGGTCATCGCTACGCGCACTTCAACGGCCTGACGCTGCAGCTCGCGCACTAGCTCCGCGGCTTTGTAGGCTGCGATTCCGCCGGAGACGCCTACAGTGACTCTCATGATCAGATTGTAGTTCAGGTCGTATTCGCGGGCTGCAGCCTGCTTGCTGGACCCGGGGCCGCAAGACACTTGCATAGCCGGCAAGCGGCCACCGTGGGGAAGAGTGAGAGACAGCTCAGCTAACTGAGCAGAATGGGAATCGCCGGGCCTTCGACGAGAGGTTTCGTGACCTCGACGTCTTTTTTGACGTAGGCGATTTTGCCGGCGTTGATCTCATCCTGCGCAATGCGGCAGGCCTTGTTGGAGTGAGTCGGCACCAGGGCCTGTGAACCGCTCTGCAGCTGACGGGCGCGGCGTGCCGCGACCAACACTTTGCGGTAATTCGAATCGAAGCTGGTCTCAATCGTCATCGAAGTTATCTCCAAAGGGGAGTTGCTGCTGGCCCGAAGCACCGTTGATACCAAATGCCTCCAGCACAGGTTTGAGCCGGTCCTGCGAGTTCTTTTGCAGGCAGGCGGCGGCCACTTCCAACGTCCGGCGGGAGCGGAACGTGATCGGCTCGCCATTGCGATAGTAGCGCTCGGCCAGCACAATCGCTTCTAACTGCGCTACCGCTCGCGGAAGACTGTCGTTGACCAAAATATATCCGTAGTCGCGATATTTCTCAATCTCCCGGCTGGCTTCGCTCAGCCGGCCATAGAGCTCGGCCTCGTTCACACCGCCCTCGGCGCGGCTCCGGTTGCGCAGCCGTGTGCGCAATTCCTTGGGGTTGGGCGGCAGCACAAAGATCCCGACGGACTCCGGAGTTTTGGCGCGCACCTGCGCCGCTCCCTGCACATCGATGTCGAGCAGAAGATCGTGGCCGGCGGCAACCGCCTCGTCGAGCGAAGAGCGCGAAGTGCCATAGAGATTGCCGAAGACCTCTGCGTGCTCCAGAAACTTGCCCTCGCCAACCATTCGCTCAAATTCTTCACGCGAAGCGAAATGGTATTCGCGCCCGTTCTCTTCCGAGCCGCGCGGTGCGCGCGTAGTCCATGAGATGGCAAAATCGACGCCGCTCACCTGTTTGCGCAACTCGGAGACCAGCGTGCTTTTCCCCGATCCCGAGGGCGCCGAAATGATAAAAAGAATTCCCGCCACTTATCGTTCTTTCCTTTCCGTATGCTCGTCTTTGGTTCCCGGCCCGATTACTCGATGTTCTGGATCTGCTCGCGCGCCTTCTCGATCTCGGCCTTCATGGCCAGACCCAGCTCGGTGATGCGCGTGCCTTTGCCGCCGATGCCGCCGGTCTTCGAGAGCAGCGTGTTGGCCTCGCGATTCATCTCCTGGAGAAGAAAATCCAGCTTCTTGCCGGCCTCGCCGCCGGCCTGAAGCAGTTCGCGAAAATGTCCGATGTGGGTGGTCATCCGCTCCAGCTCTTCGCTGATGTCGCTGCGCTCCACCAGCACTGCCACTTCTTCCAGCACGCGCTGCTGGTTGAAGTCAGGGCCCGTGGCGGCGGTGAGCCGCTGCGCCAGCCGCTCCTGGTAGCGCTGCTCGATCTCCGGCCGTAGCGCGGCGACGCTCGCCGTGGCTTCCGCAAGGCGGTCGAGGGTGGCGTGCAGAATGGCCGCCAGAGCATCGCCCTCGCGTGTGCGCATGGTTTTGAGCTGGTCGAGCAGAACCGGCATCTGCTCGAGGACGCTTGCCGTGAGCGCCGTGAGGTCGGCGCTGGCACGATCTTCGCCCTGCAGAGCGCCGGGCAGCCGCAGGGCCGCATTCAGGTCGGGCTCGCCGATTAGGCGATGATCACTGCGCGCCGCTTCAAATGCAGAGAGATAGAGCGCAATCAGCTCGCGGTTATAGCCGGTGCGGGTCTGCGACGGGCGCTCGATCGAGAGCGTGAGATCCACATGGCCGCGAATCAGGTGATCCTTGAGTACCTTGCGCAACTCCATCTCCAGCGCGTCCATGCCAGCGGGCAGGCGAAATTGAAGATCGAGAAAGCGATGATTCACGCTCTTCATGGCGAGCGTGTAGCCGAGTTGCTCCTGTTCGCCCGCAATCATGCGCACCTGCACACGGGCATATCCGGTCATTGAGGAGATGCCCATTGTTACTCCCGCACCTTGGCCGCAAGCACTGTTGCCTCGTCAAACGGCAGATAGAGCGCCGAGTGATCGGGACCCGGAGCATCGGCGGATTCCGGCAGATCCCTGAATTGCAGCTGATAAAGCTTCTGGTAGGTCGGCGATGTGATGAGCAAATCCTCGTGTGTGCCAATCGCGGTGATGCGGCCGCACTCAAGCACGGCGATGCGATTGGCGCGGCGAATGGTGGACAGCCGGTGCGCAATCACGACCACCGTGCGGTCCTTCATCAGGTTGGCCAGTGCTTCCTGCACCAGCGATTCGCTTTCGGAGTCAAGCGCGGAGGTTGCTTCGTCGAGAATCAGGATGGGAGCTTTCTTGAGAATCGCGCGGGCGATGGCGATGCGCTGCCGTTCGCCGCCGGAGAGCCGGAACCCCTTTTCGCCGATGACGGTCTCATAACCATCGGGCATGTTCATGATGAAATCATGCGCCAGCGCGTTGCGCGCCGCATGCTCCACCACCGATCGCTTCACGTCTGGCCGGCCGTAGGCGATGTTGTTGTTCACGGTGTCATTGAACAGGATGGTTTCCTGCGTCACCTGCGCCACCTGGCGGCGCAGCGAGGCGAGCGTCAGGTCGCGCAGATCGTGGCCATCGATAACGATGCGGCCGGAGGTCACGTCGAAGAAGCGCGGAATCAGATTCACCAGAGTAGACTTGCCCGCACCGCTGGGGCCCACGACGGCCAGTACCTCGCAAGCGTTCACTTCAAGATCTACATTGTGCAGAATCTGGTGCTCGCCCTCTTCTGTCGAATAGGAAAATCCCACATTCTCAAACCTGAGCGACTGCCGGAAGCGCGATAACGAAGTCGCGCGCGGCCGCTCCTTCACGTCGTCTTCGGTATCGAAGAACACGAAGATCGAGGACGAGGCTCCCATTGCCTGCTGGAAGCTGTTGTAGAAGTATGCAAAACGGCGGAGCGGATCGTAGAGCTTGAAGAGCAGAAAGAGGAACGCGGCGAAGACGCCCATTGTCATGTGGCCACTTTTGATTTCGTTGCGCCCCACCAACAGCAGCAGGGCCATGGAGGAGGCTCCCACCGTGTCCATCAGCGGCGAGCTGATCGACTGAATTCTTACGCTGCGCAGATTAGCGCGGAACAGGCGCTTGGCAGCGTTTTTGAAGCGCAGAACCTCCCACAATTCCGTATTGAAGGCCTTCACGATGCGGTTACCGGTCACCGTTTCGTGGAGAATATTCTGCACCTCGGCTAGGTTGTCCTGGCCGGTGCGCGTCCGAGTACGCACCTCCCGGCCAATGCGGCGCACGCTGGCGATCACCACGGGGACGAACAGCACAAGCACCCAACTGAGGCGACCGCCGAGGTGAATTACGAGCGTGATCGCCACCAGAAACGTAAAAAACTGTTGCAGGAATTCGCCGAGCACGGAGCTGAGCGCATTCTGCACGCGATCGACATCGTTGATGAGCGTAGAAAGAATGGTGCCGGTGGGATGGCGATGAAAGAAGCTCGACGAGCGCCGCAGCGTAGCTTCATACAGATGGTTGCGCAGATCGGTGATGGTACCAAAACTGGCGTAGTTGACGAGATAGTTGCCGAGATAGTCGCAGAGGCCTTTGAGAACAGTGGACACGATCAGGGCAAATGCCACCACGTGCCACGCATTGTGCAGATGGAAAAATTTCGGCACTAACTGGCGCAGATCCAGATGCCACTTTGAATTGGACAGGCCCAGCATGATTGGGCCTTCCGGCGCGTCGGGCGTCAGTACGCGGTCGAAGATGGGCTGCAGGAGCAGAATGCGGAAGGCGTCGAGTACGCCGACCGCCGCGGAAAGCATGACCCCCGGCAGCCATTGCAACGTAAACGGCAGCCCATACCGCAACAGGCGCAGAACATTCTTCATGCAGCGGGTTCCGCCTGGCGCAGCCTGAGCTTAGCCCATCGCTGCATGTGGGGGTGAAGGTCCATCCAAGTATTGTAGCTGGGGGCATTGTAGCGGGAGCAAACTGTTTCGCCGTCCTGCGAAGGCAGCTGCAGAGCGGCCGGGTTACCTTTCCGTCACGGGCCTGCGCAGACCGGCCGTTGGAAGCTGATTGCTATCATGACGAACGGATGGGGCAAAGTGATGGAATCGCCTAGCGCAGGAATTCCCGGCATCCGCAGCGTCTTCCTTGACCGCGACGGAGTCTTAAACGAAAAGATGCCGGAAGGCCGCTATGTCACACGGCCAGAGGAGTTCCGGGTCTTGCCCGGCGTGGCTCAGGCGATTCGCCGGTTGAACGAGGCCGGACTGGGCGCCGTGGTGGTCACCAACCAGCGCGGCATCGCGCGGGGGCTGTATACGCTCGAGGATCTCGAGGCAATCCATGCCGAACTGCAGCGAATTCTCACGCGCGAAGGTGCGCACATCGATGGTTTCTTTGTCTGCCCGCACGACGAGCACTCGTGCAACTGCCGCAAGCCGCTGCCCGGCCTGTTCGAGCAGGCGGCCTCAAAGTTCCCGGAGATCACGGCGGCGACGAGCGCGATGATTGGCGATTCTCTCGTCGACATTGAGTTCGGAAGACGTTTGGGAATGAAGACGATCTATATCGAGGGCGACACAATCGAAAGCAGCGCGCAACTGCGGCGACCTATAGATGCCGAAGCCGCAAAGCTTGCCGACTGGCGTTTCGCTTCGCTGCCGCTGGCCGTCGATGCAATTCTGGCCGCGGGAAAATAAATCTCGCGAAGAAGCAGCGCGCAAAGGTGAGAACTCAGTACTTCTTCAGTACTTCTTTAGATCGAGGATCGCGTTCAGGATGTTTTCCGGCTGCGGCAGGATGGCGTCTTCCAGCGCCGGTTGGTAAGCGACATAGGTGTCCATCGATCCGATGCGGCGCACCGGCGCGTCGAGCTCGTCGAAGAGCTCATCGGCGATGCGGGCGGCGATCTCCGCGCCATAACCCCAGCTCAGCATGTCCTCGTGGGCAACGATCACGCGATTCGTCTTGCGCACCGACGTAGCGATCGCCTCCCAGTCATAGGGATTCAGCGTGCGAAGGTCGAGGAGCTCCACGTCGATGCCGTGCTGGCGCTCGGCCAACTGCGCCGCCTGCAAGCCACGCGGCACCAGGGCGCCGTAGGTCACAAGCGTGATGTGCGTCCCCGGCCGCACGATCTTTGCCTTGCCGAACGGGATGGCGAAATCAGCGCCGGGATAAGCCGCTCGGCCGTAGGACTCACGATAGAGCCGCTTATGCTCGAGGAACAGAACCGGATCGTCGCAGCGGATGGCGGTGCGCAGCAGCCCGTTTGCATCCAATGCGTTCGATGGGAAGATCACGCGCAGACCGGGGATGTGGGTGAAGATGCTCTCGCCTGATTGCGAATGGTAGATGGAGCCGCCGGTAAGATAGCCACCGATGGGCACACGGATGACGACCGGCGCGCCCCAAGTGCCATTCGAGCGCCAGCGCATGACAGATAACTCATTGCGAATCTGGTGCATGGCCGGCCAAATGTAATCAAAAAATTGAATTTCGACGACCGGCTTCATGCCGCGCACTGCGTACCCCACACCGCGCCCCACAATGTTGGCCTCGGCAAGCGGCGAGTTGAAAACGCGCTCCGATCCGAACTCGATTTGCAGACCGGCGGTGAGTTTGAAGACGCCGCCCTTGCCCTTCACCTCCGGCAGCGCAGCATCGCGGCTGGCGTCGGCCACATCTTCGCCGTAGAGCACGATGCGCGGGTCGCGGCGCATCTCGTCGCGCAGGCAGACATTAATCAGATCGGCCATCGTGCGCGGCCCGCCAATCGACACCGCCGTTTCCGTCGCGAAGGCCGCGCGCGTGGGATCGAGATCCTCGGAGTAGACGTGCTTCGTGATGCTGCTCACCGCTGGTAGCGGCGCAGCCAAGGCGCGCTCAGCTGCCTCCGCGGCCTCGCTCTGCGCCGCCCGTTCGAGCGCGTCGAGCTCGGAGACGGTTGCAATCCCGTCGCCGATGAGACGCGATCGCATTCTCGCGATGGGGTCGCACAACGCGTCGGCCTCGCGCTCCGCGGCACAGCGGTAGAGTTTGTCGTCGTCGCTGAGTGAGTGCGAATAAAGCCGCACGCAATGGCCATGCACGAGGGCAGGACCGAGGCCGGCGCGGCAATGCTGCGCGGCGTCTTGAAAGGCGCGCAGGCTGGTGACGGGATCGTTGCCATCAATCTCGGCGAAATGGAAGTTGGGAAAGTTGGCGACCAGCCGCGAGATGTTCCCGCCCGGCGTGTTCACTTCAACCGGAACGCTGATCGCGTAGCCGTTGTCTTCCACGCAGAAGATCACAGGCAGTTTCTGATTTGAGGCCGTGTTCAGCGACTCCCAGAATTCGCCCTGCGATGTAGAACCCTCACCTACGCAGGCAAGCACAACTTCGTCGCCGTGGAACTCGACCTCGTGGAAGGCGCGGTAGTCGCCGTCGGCCTTTTTCGCCGCCTCGGGATGGCGGCTGAAGTAGCGCCCTGCCTCGGCGCTTCCCACGGCGTGCAGCAATTGCGTCGCGGTGGACGACGAGGTACTGACGATATGCAGCAGCCGGCTGCTCCAGTGTGTCGGCATCTGGCGGCCACCGCTAGCCGGGTCAGCTTCCGCACCAACGGCCTGCAGCATCATGTCATAGGGAGTGACGCCGAGGCTCAGACAGAGCGCGCGATCGCGATAGTAGGGGAAAATCCAGTCATAGCCGGAACGCAAGGCCAGGGCAGCGCCGACCTGCAGGGCCTCATGCCCCGCGCCGGAGATCTGGAAGAAGATTTTCTGCTGGCGCTTGAGTAGGATTTCGCGATCGTCTACGGCGCGGGAGAGAACCATGAGCCGGTAGATTTCGATCAACTGCTGAGAGGTAAGTTCACCCGCTGTTGAAAACGTACCGTCCGCACGCGTGCTGGAAACTGCCAAACCCATTCCGGTCGACTCCGAAAATCGAACTCGGGCCACTCCGGATGATTGTATCAATCCTGAAGAACTTTGGGCCTGCAGAAGATTTCGGCCGCGGCCGATGGGGATTTTCCGGGCGCACCCGGCTGGTAAGAGCGGGCACCGCGATGGCCCTGCGGCTTTCCCTAGTGGACTGGATAGCCGAGGGTGGTGGGAGTTGCGAGCGAAGGCGTCTGTCCGACGGCGGTGGTCATGCGTTCCCGCACGTTGCGGGCAAGTTTCTCGATCTCAGCAATCTTGCGCAGCTGCTCCGGCGTAAAGGATTCCTCATTGGCTGAAGCGACCTCTTCATTGAGTTCCTTGGCCAGTTTGAGGAGCTTGTTTGTGTCGGCGACCATCTGCTTCTGCCGCTCGCTATTCAGCGCACGCAGCCGGCGCTCGGTCATCGCGGAGTCGAATGGATCGTCATTATCCGCAGGGCCCATACTCGGCCGGCCGAAACCGCCGCGGCCCATGCTGGAGCCCGTGCCCGTACCGCCTGTTCCGCCGTTGCCATTACCGGTAGATTGCGAGCGGCCAGCCGGAATGCAGACCAGAATCGACGAGATCAGGATCGACAAAAGAAGAGGAAACCCGCATTTGAACAGGAACCGGAGCCCGCACAGGGAATGCCCGCGTACCGGAGCGCACGCGCGTTGGAGCGCCTCCGATTTTCTCGGAGCCTGTCTCGGATCTTTTCTCGCATTTTGCGGAGCTGTTTGCATCAGCCCTTCCCTGAACCCGTCCTCGCTTTGTGTGCGAGCTGTTCGATCTGGTTCGCCTTGCGCACTACACCCATCGAGAGCGTGTCCTTGGTACTCTTGTCGACTTCCGTTTTGAGAGAGGTCGCCAACTTGAGCAGATCGGCGGCTTCACTGGCGAGCTGTTGCTTTGGCGAGCCGGCCGCGGGCGCCGGCTCGTTGGCTGCAGAACCCCTTGCCGCGATTGGCGCTGCGGCGGCTTGCACATTTTGTTGGTTGCTCGCAGGGTTCGCGGCCGATTGAGGAGCGGCGGTCTGCGCTGGCGAAGACTGCGCACGCAGAAACACAAAGCCTGCACTCGTGGCGGCTGACAGCGCCGCCACAGCGGCGAAAACCCAAAGGCGTGCGGCACGACTGATCTCCCGGCTTTTGCGGCTGAGAGTACTCGTGCGCCGTTCGCTGTTCCCTGGCGTCAGCATCGGACCAACATGCATCTCACACAATGTAAGCGTAAGAAGGGCTGAAGAGCGAGAGCCGATCCTGCGCACAGTCTAGACCACCAGGATGAGTTTTGGCATGTTTCCTTTGGCAAGCGCCGCAGAAATTTTTCTCATGATGCGCTGGGACGCTTTTGGGCACGACCGCTTCCTGGGCAAGATTCTGGACGAATGGATTCTCGATGGCCAGGAGTTTGTCCACACCAAGCTGCCCAAGCTGATCGTCATTGCATGCATTGCCTTTTTCCTCAATAAGATACTCACTATCATCACGTCGCGCATGGTGCGGGTGGCCGAGCAGCACTCCGCCGGTCCGGGACGGCTGGCTGAAGTGAGAACGTTAGCCAGTGTGCTCCGCGCGACCGGTCTTGCCATCATCGGGCTGATCGCCGGATTACAGTTCCTTGACGCGCTCGGATTCAACCTTTCGCCGCTGCTGGCGTCAGCTGGCGTGGCCGGAGTGGCCATCGGCCTTGCCGCACAGAACATCGTCAAAGACATGTTTAACGGCATCCTGATCCTGCTGGAGGGCCAGTTCAATGTGGGCGACACCGTGCGGCTCGCGGGGCTGGCCGGCACGGTGGAGGCGATGACTCTGCGTAAGACCACCGTCCGCGACGGGGATGGCACGCTCTACATCATTCCCAACTCGCAGATTACGACGGTCGCAAATCAGAGCGTCGGATTCTCGGTGGCCACGATCAATGTGAGCGTGGACTTCTCCGCGAATCCCGACGAAGTGTCGAAGCTGCTGCTCGCAATCGCGATGGACGTGCGCAACGACAAGAATTACAAGGCCGCGTTTCTGCAGGATCCGCAGGTGCTTGGCGTGGATTCGGTGAAGGGCTCACAGATGATTTTTCCCGTGATCTTCAAGACGCGCGCAACCGAGCAGTACGGTCCTATGCGCGAGTTCCAGCGGCGCGTGCGGTTTGCGCTTGAGCAGCATCACATGCTGCCAGGCGACCCCAACCGCATCTTCAATACGTTCACCGCCGAGGATCGCGATGGAGCACCGGGCGGCGCGCCGGTGCGCAGCAAGCCGGAGCCCGAACCGCCGCCCGCGCGCGATCCGACCACGCTCAAGCCGCAGGAGACGAATCCCTTCACCGGCGAGTCGGGCTGAGTCAGCATTCGATTGAAAACTACGCGCGAAAACTAAGCGGAGGTTCCGAGCGACTGAAGCAGTCCCTCTGCGTCTGCAACCGGCGGCAGACAGGTTCGCCCGCGACATACCAGCGCCCAGGCTTCGGCTCCTGGTGGATGCGGTGCCTGGAGCACTGTTGCCTCAAGCTCCGGAGGAATGCCTCCTGGCACAAGCTCTTCGGATGCGATGTGAATGACGGTTTTGTTGACAGCGAATCCCGCGACCGCCGTCGCCTCAAGCTCCGCAGCCTTTGGGTCAGAGCCAACGACGACGATCTGCACCGGATCGAGGAGCAGCCGCTCCGCGGCCAGTCCGTAGCTGCCGGCATAGAGCCCAAAGTGCTCGACGACGCCGGCGAAGTTCGCCAGCGTATCTGCGGCAACGTCACGATAATCCTTGCGTCCGCTCAGCGCTTCAAGCCGCAGCAGCGCGGCGGCCGCAGTGGGATTACCCGCGGGGGTGGGTGAATCCTGCAACGGTTTGCGCCGGGCGGAGAGCGCACCGAGCGGCGCGCCGGCAGGCACGTTCGCCGCAGTATCGAAGAATCCACCGCCGGCTTTATCGGAAAAGCGTTCAATCATGGCATCGGCCAGTTTGACCGCCGCGTGATAATACTTCATTTCGCCGCCCGCAATCCACGCGTCGATGCAGGCGTGCACTGTGAACGCATAATCGTCGAGTGTGCCCGGCGCACCTTCCTGCGGCATCACGCCGTCGGGATAAGCGATCACGTGGCGCAACGTGGATTGGTCATCCCAGGCTTCGCTGAGCAAACGATCGAGCGTGCGCAGCGCAAAATCGCGGGTCGCGGCCGTCCGCATGACCTGCGCCGCTTCAAAGTACGCCGTGACCGCCATAGCGTTCCAGCCGGTGTAGAGTGTGCGATCGATGAACGGCGTGGGACGTTCGGCTCGCGCGGCCAGCAGCTTCGCGCGGACGGCATCGCGTGTGGCGCGCAGGGTTTCGATCGTCGCGCCAGATTGAGCCGCCAACTCGCTGAGTGTGTGCGGGATGTGCAGAACATTCTTCGCGGGGTTGTGATGCATATCGCCGACGTCGCGAATGTCCCAATATCCGCGCGCGAACTCGAATTCTTCAGGCGCAAGCGCGGCGCGCGCCTCATCGACGGTCCACGTAAAGTAATCGCCGTCGTCATCGAGACCTATATCAGCATCCTGCGAGGCGTAAAAACCACCGTGCTCCCGGTCGGTCATGGTGCCATCGAGCCAGGCGACGATCTCACGCGCCGTCTCAAGAAAATCTTCGCGGACAACGGTCTGGAATCCGTGAACGTAGTTGCGCAGCAGCTCGGTGTTGTCGTAAAGCATCTTCTCGAAGTGGGGCACACCCCAGCGCTCGTCCACGCTGTAGCGGTGGAATCCGCCGGCGAGCTGGTCGTACACGCCGCCGCGCGCCATCTTTTCGAGCGTCACGGTGAAGGCCTCGCGTGCGCGCTCGTTGCCGTGCACCGTGGCCGACTGCAGCAGCAGATCGAGCGCCGTAGGATGCGGAAACTTGGGCTGCGAGCCAAACCCGCCGTGCTGCGGATCGAATTGCGAAAGAATTGACGCGACGATCTTCTCGATGAGCGCAGGATTCAACGCCGCGCCGCGCCCGGAGAAGCTCTCGTTGTGCTCGATGGCGGCCATCACACTGCCCGCGGTTTCGAGCGCGTCGTCACGCCGCTGCCGCCACACGTTGGCCATCGCGACCAGCACGCGTCCGATTCCTGGCCGTCCGTAACGATCATCGCGCGGAATATAGGTGCCACCGAAGTAGGGCCGCCCGTCGGGCGTGAGAAACGCGGTGAGCGGCCATCCGCCCTGCCCGCTGATCGCCGAGACCGCGGCTTGATAGCGCGCGTCCACATCGGGCCGCTCGTCGCGATCGACCTTGACCGCGACAAAATGCTCGTTGATGAGCTTGGCGACCTCGGGATCCTCGTACGACTCGCGATCCATCACGTGGCACCAGTGGCACCACACGGCGCCGATGTCGAGGAGGATGGGCTTATCTTCCGCCCTGGCGCGCGCAAACGCCGCCTCACCCCACGGCTGCCAATGCACGGGCTGATGCCGCGCCGAGCGCAGGTAAGAAGAAGCCGTGTGTTCCAGTTGATTGCCGGCACCCGTGAGGGAAGAGGTTTCATGCATGGGTTGAGGATAAATGCGCAGCGGCCTGGAACACGAATCGCCACTACGAGACGATTCGTTTGCAGTTTGCATCGCCTACTTTTGCCGCTGCTGGCCCGAGGAGGGTGTTCTGCCGAGAAACTCCGCGTACCGTTCGACTGCTTTTGTTAAGCCAATCCGTTCTTTGCTACTCAGGCTACGCAGAAGATCGGAAGTGACAACGACTCCGCCGCTGCCTGAAAGCGTGCGCTTCCATGTGCCGGCGATCCGGCCATCGATGACAATGTTGGCTGAAAGGCCGTGGTTGACGGATGCCAGCACCGCCTTATCCGCTGCAACACTGCGGTCCGCATAGGCAACGGTGTACTCATCGAATGCGGGCAGCAAGAGAACCGGCGTCGCGCGGGCGCCTGCACCGGGCGCGTCACGCATCAGCCAGTATTCGTTCTGCCCGAGTCTCACGGAGTGGAGCAGGCCGGCAATACTCTGGAGGGCTCGTTTTGCTTCGATCATCTTGAGCCCTGCCCACCAGGCGAAATCCTTGACCGTTGCCGGACCGTGACTCTGAAAGTAGCGCTTCGCCAGTTCAGCGAGTGCTTCATCCCCGGAAAGATTTCTGCCTGCAGGCGTCCATTCCTCGAGAAGCCCGAACATCTGTTGTTTGGCCCTGCGGGGAGCGATACAGATGAGTCCAGCCTGCGCCCAGTGGACCAGAATATGCATTCCACGCATCTGGTTGGCTGGCCCATCTGTAGCGATGCCGGCGGTATTCAACTTCCGGTACAGTTCAGAGCGCGCCAGCTGCCGTTCGCGCGTGAGCGCCGAGTGTATGACCTTGCCCGCCCGTTTCAAATCTTTGTCATCGATCCCCATCCTGCGGTGATAGGGGGCCATGCGGGCGATCTGCCTGGGCGCCAGCATACGGATCATCCATCGCGCGTCTTCCGCCGGCATGCAGTGAATGGTGCGCCGCATAGGCCAGCTGCGCACGATGGATCGGTCGGCAATCGACCGCTCTACCAGAGCTTCAGAAGCGTCCCGCATGCGCAGCCCGATCGCGAACACGGAGCTGGCCAGATCCTGGGACTGCACTGCGCCAAACCAGCGCACGACTTCTGCCGGGGTTGTAAGAGACGGGCGAAGAAGCTGCTGGTTGCAGAGCCGGAGTCGAGCAATGTCGGAAAGTATCATGGCATTCCCGGAACGTGGGCTCGCGGCCACTGTTTCCGTGTAACCGATCGGCGCTCCTGGGTACTCGATGCAAACAATACCGCAATAGAGTTCAGAGGTCGGAAGGAATTCTCTAAAACCCGCGGTCGCTCAATTCTTCATGAGCTCGCTCTCGATGGCGGTGACCAGCTCCGGCGTATCGGCCGTGATGTCCGGCGCAAAACGTTCGACAACTTTGCCGGAACGGCTGACGAGGAACTTCTCGAAATTCCAGGCGAGTTCGGGCTCGGGTAGCGTCTCGATGCCGTAGCCTTTCAACTTTTCGCGCCACGCCGGCTGACTCACGGAGACGGCTGCGGGCTGCGCCGCGATCAACGCTGCATAGAGTGGATGCTTTTCCGGACCGGTTACCGCGATCTTGCCGAACATAGGAAACTTGACGCCGTAGTTGAGCGTGCAGAAGCTCTGGATCTCGGCATTCGTACCTGGCTCCTGCTCCTTGAAATCGTTTGCGGGAAAGCCGGCGACGACGAGGCCCTGCGTCCCCAGCCGCTCGTAGAGTTTTTCCAGGCTCTCGTACTGCGGCGTCAATCCGCATTGCGAGGCGACGTTAACGACCAGCAGCACCTTGCCTTTGAACTCGCCCAGCGATGCCGGCTCGCCGGTAATTTTCTCAACGGGAATTTCGTAGATGGAATCGGACATGGGAACAGTCTTCCTCTCGTCCTTCATCCTACTTAAACGGCACAGCTCGTCGTCCCGCATCAGGGACCGGCGGTAGTGGCGAGCTTGCACGGATCAACGGAAAGCGCGGCGGCGTATTGGACGAACTTACTGGACAAATTTACTGAACGAGCTTGATGGGCGCGTGCCAGAACGCGGCTTTCTGTGTTGATGGATCGAGGATCGTCACCTGGCAGTCGTACTCGCCGCGCGGCAAGCTGTCCACGCCGAGGTCGAAGGTGAGCGGCATGGTGCCGAGACGGCTCGCTGCGCTGGGAACGATCGATTGGGGCGGGGTTTCATAGAGTTTTTTCGCACCCTGATACAAGCTGACAAATGCGAACAAGGGCTGCGCAGGAGCAGGGGCGGGAGTTTGTGCGCCGGACGATGTTTGATTCGCAGCGCCCTGCACTGCCGGCTGCTTGTACGCCTGGAAGTAGACATAAATCTGGCGGCCCGTGCCAAAGACGCGCGTCACGCTGGGAATCAACTTTTTGCCATCCTGCACCAGCGGATCGACCGCGTTATCTTTTGCTCTGTCTTTTGACTTCACCGCGTCATAGATTGCATCCTTCAGGTCCACGCGCTGGCTGCTCAGCACGACAGCGCTCAACGGGATGCGCTTGTCTTCTTTATTGAGATTCGGAATCACAAATGTGGTCTGATAGGTCCCAATCCTTCCAGTTTCATCATCGCGCGCCAGAACCTTGATCATGTACTTTCCCGGCAGCAGCGTATATCCCGTGTCATATTCGATGGGACGCTTCGCCAGCTCTTGTGCCGTCGCATCCGAAAGTTTGATATTCACGTCATCGCGCAGACTCTGCACCGTCGTTCCGCCCACCAAATCCTTGATCTCACCGATAAAGTCGATCCGCGTATGCTCGGCGCCGCCGCGCTTGGCCAGCGCCAGTTCCCTGCCCGGTATTTTCACGATAATTGGGACGAAATATTCCGCGCGATTCAGTTGGAAGTAATCAACCTCCATGGCGACGGTGAGATCGGTGACGGGATCGTCGAGCATCAGCGCATCTTCAAGCTGGCGCTCGCGGTCGACGTCATTGAATTTACTGAAGACCTTTTCCGCGTAGTAACCCTGGCGATAGTCGAGCTTGGCCTCCTGATTGTTATTGAGTGAAATGCGGATGCGGCGGAACTTGCCATTCGGTTCGGTGTTGGTCGTGTAGTAACCAATGATGTAGTAGTCAGAGATTGCATCCTGCGCCTGCACAATGCCGCGAGAAAGATCGTTGTTATCGAGGAAGGCTTTGCCGCCGGTGTCGCCCGCCAGTGCGTAGAGCGTGTCCTGCGATTGCTGGAAGTTCGTGGTCCGCGCCGAAGATGAAGCACCGGTATACATGGCCTGGCCGCCCGGCGAGGCCTGCGTGGCATCGCCCATCGGCGCCTGCGCAACGAGCCCGCGCGCGTCAACGGGCCAGATGGAAACACCGGCCTTGATGGCCTCATCGGCTGTGGCATGCATCTGCGCCTGGTTGTCGATGCCGTTCAGCCGCAAACCGCTCGCGAAGTAGAGCAGCTCCTTTTTCTCGCTCACATGGCCGAGCATCTGCGTCGCCGTTTCCAGTGCCGCGAGCTGCCGATCCGTATTGAACACATTGAACTCGCTGTCATCCTGCCCAAAGGCGGCGCCGGTGTCGCCGGTGCTCGCATCGTCTGCCGAATCCGCGGAGCCCTGCCCCTCGCCGACAACCATCGTCTCCAAAATGCTGAGCAGCCGATCGCGATCGGCAGTGAAGTCCTGCAGGATCTGCACCGCGCCCCCGTTGTAGCGCATGATCGATACGAGATCGACAGTCGTCATCTGCGTGCGCACGAACTGCTCCGCGGCGGAAAGTGAGCGCATTTCATCGGCGGGCGGCAGCGACGTCATATCGAAGTAGAGCGCGAGAAGCCGATGATCCTTATAGCGCTGCTGGTCCATCGTCTCGGATGAAATCTGCGTGGAGGCGAGCCGGTTGAAGATTTTTATGTCTTCGGCGGAGGGCGTCTGCACGGGCAGCGGCTTGGCAATCGCCGAGAGATTCTGCGGCTCGCAATAGCGGATGGTCTGCGGCGCGCCGTCTTCAGTGAGTGTGAAGTCTTTGGCAGTAAGCCCGTGGACGGGTTTGCCCTGCTTGTCTTTCACCTCTACGGGTTCTACGACCAGCTGCGTCTTCACCGTGAGCGTAAAGCTTTGCGTACCGCCGGGCCCCTGGTTCTGGCCCACTTGCTGCGCACCGGGGCCCGCAGCGGCGGCAAGCAATAGCAACAGAGCGCAAAGTTTTCGCCCCAGGATTTGCATGGTCAGAACCTCAAATGCATGTTGAGTTGAACATCGCGCATTCCGGCGGGGGAGACCGGCAGCCCGAACTGCGTGCTGGTGATGTTGTTGTACCAACTGGAAAATGCCACGTGATTGAGCGTATTGGTCGCATTCAGCGAAACATCCAGATAAAGCTTGCCATGCGGCCGAAATGTCCGCGCTAACTGGCTATTCAAGGTCAATTGGTCAGGCCCGATAATCGAATCTCTTCCCACTGTTCCCCACTGTCCGGTGGCGGGCGCCGTGAATGCCGCGGCATTCAGGTGCGCATTTCCACTCGCGCCATAAATCGGCGCGCCGGTCAGGTCGGGGCGGATGATTCCTGTGAGTCCCGTGCCGGGCACCGCCGCCGGATAGAGCGGAGTCTCCGGCATTCCTGTTCCAAAGGAAAACGTGCTCTGCACGGTCCACTCTTTCAGCGCGCGGCCGCGCCAGCCGCCCAGCAGCGTTCCGCCTTCCAGCCCTTGTCCGCTGGTGTACTGCGCCTGCACGTTCAGTAGTTGGCGCTGGTCAAAGCTCGAGAGCGAGCGCTCGGCCCGCGGATTGAGCCAGTTCTGCGCGACCGCGGCCGACGGCGACGACAGGCTCGCCGATTGCGTCGCGCCTCCGCTTGCGATCGTGTGCCCTTGACCACCCTGATATGCATCGTCGTCGATCGACTTGGAATACGTATAGGCCATCGACGCCTGAAATCCGCTGCGCAGCCTGCGTCTCAACTGGATTTGCCCTGCGTTACGAATGAGATTGCCGCCCGAGGTTTCGTAGGTGAATCCTGACGGACAACTGGGACAAGGATTGCTCTCGCCCAGTGGATAGCTGTTCGGCAGGATCTCCTGCGGGCCGTGCGTGCCTTTGTTCCCTGTGTAGGTGGCCGTGCCCTGCATGGCAAAGGGCAGATCGCGTTGCACCTGCAGGTTCCAGCTTTGCGCATACCCGATGCGAAAATTCGGGTCGATGCCAAACAGGTCGCTGGTGATGGTGGAGCACGGATTGAATCCGCTGGCCAGAGTAAGCGGGCACGCGGCGCTGTTTTCGACACTCAGGCTCTTCGAAAGCGGCTCCTGCTGCGAAAGCTGCAACACGATGTTCTGATACACCGAAGTGTCGGTATAGATGCCATAGCCACCACGAATCACGACCGTCGAAGCGGGAATGGGCCGCCAGGTTATGCCAATGCGTGGTTCGACCATGCGGCGATCGGGACGAATCAACGACGACGGATAATGCTGGCCCGAGACGGCTCCCACCGGGTCGCTGCCCAGCACCGGTGCGACGGCCGAGAATCCGCTGGCGGCATCGATATTCACCAGCCGCCCTTTGAGTTCGGTCATCGGCGCGCTGTAGTCCCAACGCACGCCGGCATTGATGGTGAGGATGGGCAGCACACGCCAATCGTCGTTCGCGTAGAGTGAGTAAACATTCTCGCGAAAATATTTGTCGGCGTTGCCGAAGGCGAGGCTGCTGGTGTCAGGGATGCCGATGAGAAAGTCCGCGAGGTCGGAGCCGCTTGCGGTGAGGCCGGCTGCACCCGCAGTTGCTGCGCCGGTAAACGTGAACGCACCACGGGGAAGCTGCTGCGCGAAGTCGTTGTACTCCTGCTTGCGGAACTCGCCGCCAATGGTGATGTTGTGCTTGGCGTGGTAGATCAGCGTGGATGCAGTCAACGAGTCCGTGCGGTTGCGGTTGAACGCGCTGTTGCCGTCGCTTAATGCCGCAAAGCCAGAGGAAAAATTCAGCGCGGGCGGACCCCAATTGGTCGCGTCCTGATCGTTGCCCGCAATGCCCGCGTTGCCCGACACGTTGATGCGGTTCTCGAAGTTCGGCGTGATCTCAGTACGCAGCCGGCTGAACGTGTAGTTTGCATACAGAAACACGCGCGGCTTGAGCCGGTGCGACCAGTGGATGCCGGAGTTGATGCCCAGGGATCCTGTGTGGTCGACAAAGCCGAAGAGATTTACGCTGTCGGACCGGGTGCTCTGTAAACCAAAACTCCCCCAAACATTGTCCTTGCGCCCGATATTCTTTTCCAGCCGGAATTGCGGATAGTCCAGGTGTGTGTCACTAAGCACAGGCGCCTGATAGTTGTAATTTGAAACATCGGGGATGTTCGGCAGTGGATAAAGCTGCAAGAGCGCAGCCGCCTGGGGACTCACAGGGACTTGATTGTTCGCATAAGGCGCGCCTGTGGCCGGGTTGTAGATGGTCACCGGCTGCCCAAGGGCATTCAGCAAACCGGCGAGGTTGCCACTTCTTTCCGCGCTGGTCGGCACAAGGCCAGTCTGAATCGTTTCCTTGCTGTTGCGCGACCACTGATACGTAACAAAAAAGGTTGGTCCGCGCGGCATGACGTGCGGAATGTTGAGTGGACCCTGAAGCACCACGATGCCAGTGAAATTGTTATACGTCGGCTTTGCCGGCTGGATGCCGCTGATCGAATACGCACGCGCATCGAGCGCAGAATTATCCTCACCAACCAGCACTCCGCCGGTGTACAAACCCCTGGTCCCCGAGCGCGCATTGCCGAAAGCCGCATTGGTTGCGTACTGCGACGTCGCAGCGTTGTTCACGCTGCCTTGCACCAGGAAACCGTCGGCGCTCTGCGGATTCTCCTCGGGCGCTTTGGGAATCTCCGCCGGCGCACTGCCCTGCGCTGCCTGCTGCGCCGCGGGCTGCTTGAGAGCCGGAGCCGGGGCGGGCGGCAACTCCTGGAACGGCTTGGCAGTCTGCGACTGCGCGACCAGTTTGTCGACTGGGAGTAACTTCAACTCGAACGCGCCCGCAGACATGCTGGGCGCAATAGTGACCTGGGCGTGCATGGTTTCGAAGCACTGCATCGCGATGTCGATGGTCCACACACCGTCGGCCAGATCGTCAAATTTGTAGGCGCCATCCTGATCGCTCACGGCGGTCAGCGTCTTGCCGCCCTGCGTGGCCGTGATGGTGGCTCCGGGCAGCGGCAGCCCGCCGAAGGTGACAACGCCGTGATACCCCGACCCCGCAGCAGCCTGGCCCGCTGAGGTAGACGTTGGAGGAGAGGTAGGCACCGGAGGCGCGGCCGCTTGCGCGGCCAGATGGAGCGGAACCGCGAGCACGCACACAACTGCGATAAGGCCCGCGGCGGCGAACGGCCACATCGACAGTCCACTGCGCGCGCTGCGTTTTCTCACTGTGACGAAGCCCCAATTCGAACAATGAATTCTTAGCTGAGACCAATACGCGAAAACGGTATCTTGCCCTGGATGTCGAAAGACGTTGCCTATCAGACGTCCTGATCCCCGCTTTCGTTCGCAAATCTGTGCCGTTTTTTTTGAACTAATTCGCCGATGGCTTCTCCACGTGGTCGATCACGATCACGTCGTCCATCGCCTTGCCCGCCTCGATCTTCAAACCGATCTGTTCCGGCATCGCCGTATACAGGCCGGGCGGCGCGTCGGGATTATCTCCCGCGGGTGGCGGCGTGGGACCAGTCACCCCGCGAAACTGCGCAAACTGCGAATCATCTGGCGTCCATTTCAGCGTGAAGTCATATTTGCCTGTGAGTTCCGTGTGGTCCACCACCGGCTTGTCCATCACACCTGACTGCATCCACGTAGCAAACTCGGCCATATTCAGGTTGCGGACGATCAGATCGCCCAGCCCTCTGAAGCCGAAGCCCTGCTGATCGTTCGGCCCCGCCGTCGTCTCTTTCATCTTGGGGCCGCCCGGCGCCACTGTGACGATGTAGACCGAAAGCTCCCGCTGTTCGTGATGAAACTTCAATGCAAACCTGTCGGGCAGCAACTTCTGCATCATCAGCTCCATCTGATGCAGGCTCGGCTGGCCCTCCACATCCGGCGTTCCGGCGATATCGAACAACTCGGTCGCAAACCAGTCAGGCGCGCCGACGATTTGCTTCGAGTGCAGCCCATACGCGAACGCGATAAGGTCGTTCATATCCATGTTGCGGGCGATAAATTGGTTACCGCGAAAACCGAAGTTCTTCCCTCGTGCGCCGGGTTGCGCTGGTTTCACCGTCGCAACGTCGAATCCCGGATTCGCATCTGCCGCCATCGGCTTCGGCGGCTCGGGAATCGGCCAAGCCGCATCCGGCTCGGTGCGAGCGAGGGAAATCGGCAGCGGATTCGGGCCTCCGCCGCCAAAGCTTCCGTCAATCGTCTTTCCATCCGCACTTATCTTGCCCGTGATGGTCAGCACCGAGCTCGCCAACTTTACATCCGTCCCCGTAAGTGTCACCGTCGAGAAGGCGAGTGGCGGTTGGCCTTGATCCGCGTTAAACAACGACGCCTTGTATGCGCCTCCGTCTGTCGCGCTGATCTTGACGACGAACCTCGTGCCCTTCGGCTGGTTCGGCGGAATGAGCGTTCCCTGCCAGATGCCGGCTAGATCCGTCGGCGAAACCGCCGTTAGCGGTGTCGACGGGTTCTGCCCTGCCGGTGCAGCTTGCATATTCTGCGGCGGTGCTGACTGCTGCGCCGCTGCCGCTTGTGCATTGCACTTCATCGGCAGCGCAGCCAATACCGCCGCCGCGAACAACGCAGGCAAAATTCTCCTGCGCAATAGCACTTCACACTCACCACGCTTCCTATTCATTCCGAGAGGCCCCTTCTTCGCAGATCACTGGAAATTGCAGCCCCGAACCAACTGCGCTTTTCTTGAATTGATCGAGAATTGGATTGGTTAAGGATACTCCTGTCAGACGAATCTACGTTCGCGCCGTCACGCTGGTTCCGGCAATTTGGGGGACCGGTTTCCTGAATGGTTACCTCTGGAATGTTTCAGTTGGGGGAGGGCTGTTCAACGTGGTCGATCACCAGCACCTCAACCGGGCCATTCTGCGGCTGCAGCTTCAGACCGAGCTGGTTCTTCAGCGCCTCGCGAAATGTACCGCCGGTTTCGCCGTTGTTCACTTCGCTGGTGTCTTCCGGGGTCCATTCCATCCAGAAGTTATATTCGCCGCTTCGTCCGGTTCGATCGATTACAGGCCGGGGCACTGTCGCCATCCCCGTCTGCGTTGGCATGGACTCCGCCAGCATCGCGAGTGGAACATCACGCCCACCAAATCGATGCGCCGACGTCGCGCTGGGAGGCAGATGCGCAATCATGCCGCAAGGAATGGGCAGCGCGCCGAGCTGCTGTCCCGAACCTGCCGTCTGGCTCGCTTGATCAGGCACCGTCGCGTTCGCACAGTCGTCGCTCGCGGGGTGGGGCTCAAGCTGCGGGCCAAGTTGACCGGGCTTGTCCTCGACCAGCGCAAAGACCGGGGCCTGACGCGTCTCCCAGTGCACGACCAGCTTGAAGCGGTCGGCCAACAGGCTTTGCATCATCAGCCGCATCTGGTTCTTTGTGGCATTCGCGGGCGCACGAGCCTCGATGTCAAATTGGTCGTGTCTCACCCAGTCCGGCACGTGCAGCTCGACTCCCCTGAAGTAATCGAAGCGCAGCGCAAGCTCTTGAACTCCATTGAGCCGGTAGGCGAAGACAATGTAGCGTACAAGAGTTTGATTCTTCGCGGAAAGAAGACTGCCGTCCGGTCCCGGCAGCTCGTTCTTGCTGATTACCCAATATGCATTGCCGCCGCCTGACAAATCCACATTGCTTCGCGACGGACCGCTCGCTTTATCCTCGCGCACGCTGGCCGCATCAAACTGTTGCTTGCCTCCGGCGGCTTTTTCCCAATCGCGCACGGAATCGCTGACCGGCTCTTGTGCGTGCAGCGTGTGCTTTGCGGGCAATGGGATCAGCGTTGCCGCCGAAATCACTGCCAAAATGAAGCGCTGCGCACAGCGGCTGCCGAGATTCTTGCGCATGAGGACTTCCAGCTCCGGCAAGCGGCGTTGCCACGCCTGCACCACGATGGGGACTTGTTGCTTAGACACCTCGGCGCACACTTTTGTTCCCGCTAAAGGACCGACTGGGGCAGTGACTCTGCACAATCAGGGAAGCTTTTTATCAATTTCGAAGACGCCATTACGTGAATTGGCGCGAGGCGGCCTGTGGGGCGTGGCTTGGCTCGGTTGGCGCCTTGAGTTCTGCGCGCAATTGAATGCGCACTGCTTTCTCCGCGGGGAGCACCACAGAGATCGGGAAGGCCTCGAATCCCGGCACAAGATTGAAGGTTTTTTCTTTCGACGATAGCTCAAAGCCCGCGGCGGAATCGGTGCGGATGGTTATCGTCCCTTCTGCGCGAACGATCCGCACCGACTGAGGGCTGATTGAGTCGAGGCGATCCACGCTGCGCGCAATGACTGGCACGACGAGGCGCATGGATGCCCCCGCCGGCGCTGCACCGCTCGCGCTGGCCACGATCTCAACCTCGGTATCGCTCAATCGGTACACCGTGTGGTAGCGAAGATCGCCGCTGGGAGGCGGTTGACGCGAAGCGGTCATCAATTGCCCGCGCGCTTCGAAGACAATCTCGCCGCCGGTCTCGCTTGCAGTGAGGACCGATTTGAGGTCGTTGAGATTGGTGTACGTTTCCCCGCCGACGCACTCGATGCGCGGCGTGAGCGCCATGTGCGGCCCGTCGCGGAACTGCTGCATGTTTGAGATCTCGATCATCTGGTACGCGGTCATGCTCGCCGTCAAGATCGGCCCGAGACTCTGGTGGTAGAGCAGCGAGAGCGCGCCGCCCGAGACGTGCCCTCCTCCCGCGCCGCCGCCGGCCTGCACGTGCTCAGCGTACTCAAAATCGTATTCGGTCACCGTTGCACGCCACGGCCCGATCGCGGCGAGCTTCGTACCGATCGTGGGGAAGCTCTTCAACCCGTACGCCTCATCGCGCGGCAGCACGGGGCGCTTTGCGGGCTCGGGAACAAACGTGCAGCGATCGAGCGCGGTCGCGAGAGCCTTGGCGTGCGTAAAGGTGTGATGGATGCAAGGCAGATCGCCGTGGGCAAGATAACCCGGGCCGCCGTAGAGCAGCCCGTCGTGCGTGCAAGCCGCCATCAGCTCCAGGTTGCGCCGTGCCACTTCGCGGAAGCGCGGATCGAAAGCGGCCAGCAGAACGAATCCGGGCTGGCATCCGTCACTGGTGCGGCTGCCCCACCAGCTCCACTTGTAGTTGCGCGTGCCCCAACTGTTATCCCAGGCGCCATCGGGCAGCATGAACTCCATGTGGGTCTCCATCGCTGCCACCACCTGCTGCCGCAGGGAAAAATCACCGGCCAGATGGCTATAGAGCGCGAGAGCCGGCAGCGATTCCTCCACGTTGTAGCCGAGATCCACGGGCCGGCAACCCTTGGCCGTGAGACTCTTCAGCGGATGGCCCTCGCCAGCGAGGAAACCGTCCGGCGTGAACTGCGCCATCACCTCGTGGGCGAGCGCTCGAGCGCGATCCATATAGTGCGTCGCGCCGAGCACGCGGCCGCACAGTTGAAAGGCGAGCGGCGACGTCGCCGGATAGTTCACGTTGCCGGTTTCGATGGTGATGAATCCATCGAGAAACTTGGCCGCAGCCGCAAGCCGATCCCGCCATGCTCGACGCGTCGGCTCGTCGAGAACGTCACCGTGATGTTCCAGCGCCTCAGCCAGCGCAGTCGCGTGGAAAACGGTGATTCCCTGCCAGGTGCTCAGCGTGACATCGTTCACCCAGCTGCCGTCGGCGCGGCTCACCTGCGCCTGCGACCACTCGTGCACCAGCATGGCCGCGCGCAGGTACTTTGCATCGCCGGTGGTGTGCGCCATGCGCAGCAGCGGGTACACCGCATCGCCGCATCGGCCGTGAATCATTGCGCAGGCGGGGCACATCAGGCCGCCGTAGAACGCCGGGTCGCGCGTTTCGGTGATCTGGTGCGCCAGCAGGGCGTCGCACCAGGTTTTCAGTGTGTCGGAGTAGAGCCGTTCTTCGGGAGATGGGGAAGACAGCGCATCAGCGTAGCTAGCGGCGCGAGTGATGCGGGGCAATGCAGAGTCGGCCGCGAGTGTTGCAGCCCCGGCCGCTGAAAGCCGCAGCAGCCGCCTGCGCGTGAATCCGGCGCGTGCCTTTTGAGGATGCATAGCAGGATCGTACCAATCAGAATCGAACTACCAGGTATGAACGGCGACGATCGAGGGCGCGCCGGTCTTTCCGTCAATCACGCCAACCTTGAGCACAGCCTCGATGTTGCGATTGGCAAACCCGCTGCCGATGCGATCGCTGAGCTCTTGCAGGTAATGGGAGCTGGTGGCGAACTGCGCCGCGGCCTCGCTGCCATTGCGGCCAAGACCGGCCAGCACCAATACCCAGCCGTCGAGCGTGGGATCGCGGAAGCGCGCGACCAGAGCGTAATCATCCGCGCTCGAGTACGGCTGCGAACTGTCGCGCTGCCAGCGCAACTGCGGCTGCTGCGCATCGGCGAGGATTTCGTCCGTTCCCTGGCCTTCAATGAAATGAAAACGCAGGGGACGCGTGAGCCGCAGCGACCACGGGTTGTTGTAGCCGCCGAGCAGTGCCACTGAGTGCTCGCGCAGATCGGGCAGCGCCGTGGTTGCCGCCGGAGCGAGCTGGGTCTGCGCGCCCGCGCGCTCCACTTCGGCGGTCACCTGCGCGATGGCTGAAGCAATCTGCATCGAGACGAAGGTGTAGTCGATATCTTTGCTGGCCGTCTCCACGCCGGAATAATTTTGCGGAGCAAACACGGAGCTGCCAGGGCAGACGATCACGGTGTGCTGGTCGCGCAACACCGGCGCCCAGAAGCTATCGACCACGCTCTGCGCGTTTATCGGGCGGGCTCTCCACCACGCTCCGGCAGAAAACGCACCCACAAGCAGAATAATCATCGCAGCCCACGCAAGCCGCGCAATGTTGGCCCGCGCCGGGGCCGGTGTGAATCCCCCGGCAGACTTATGCAACGGAGTTGCCGCAGGATCGACGGCGATCAGCGAGGCCGAGGGTTGGTGGTACGGAGCCGGGTGCGTGGCCGGTACGCTGTCGGGGAGATAGGCGGCATTGTCGACCGCAACCTGGTGGCCGTCATGATTGCCCTCTTGACCGCCATCGGGATTGTTGACAAACTCCGCGACATAAGACCCGGCAGGCAGCGAGATGCGGACGCCATTTTGGCTGCGCTCCGAGTAGTAGAGGAGCAGCCGCTTGCGCACCTCCCCGGCCGTGTAGCGAACGACGGTATCGGTATTGGTGTCGTAAGTGGGCGGGCGCTCAAAGACCTCAATGCCCAGCGTACGTTCTTTTAAACCTTCAAGTTTCCCATCCAACGTGTTCTCAACAATGTATTTAAGGAGAGTCGGATAGCGCTTACTGTTACAGAAGTGAGGACTGGCCAAGACCTCGTCTAACTCGCGCAGAATCAATTCACGTTCTTGTCTCGTCTGCGGAAGCCATGCTTCACGCGTTGCATGGGCTCGATTCATGAATTCACCGCATCATACTCGGGTTTCGTGGCGCCGCGCAAGAACGTTTGGCACAGTAAGAGGTATCGGATAAGGCTCCGGCTTTTCTTGGACTTGAGCCGGCAAGTCTGGGACAAACGCCATCCGTTTTCGAGGCGTTTTTCGCAGGAATGACAGGGCAGATCGGATCACAGCCGGACAAAGCGATACCGATGCGAAACGGATGTTACGCGGAACGATACGCGGAGCGGGGCCCGGAACGAGCCTCGGAGCGGGCCACGCCGACGACGAAAGCCGAATGAGATTCTCTTCGCGCAGCGTGAAACGGAGTGTGCCGAATCGCCGCGATCCTCGCTATCATAGGAACAGGCCTTTAAGCCCACCTGAGATCATGACACCCGCTGCCGAACCTTCCGGGACAACGGACCGGAACAGGGACAGGAATCCTGTCACCATTGGCGTGCTCGCCCTGCAGGGCGACTACGAGGCGCACGAGCGCGCTTTCGCGAGCCTGGGTGCCCGCACGGTGCTGGTTCGCAAGGCCTCCGAACTTGCCGGCATTGATGGGCTGGTGATTCCCGGCGGCGAGTCGACGACAATGCTCAAGTTTCTCGAGCAGGATGGCTTCTTCGCCGAACTGGAGAAGTTCGTGGAGCGAACTCCGACGTTTGCGACCTGCGCCGGCTGCATCCTGCTGGCGCGCGAGGTGCTGCACCCCGCGCAGCGCAGCCTGGGCGCGCTGGATGCCACAGTAGAGCGCAACGCCTACGGCCGGCAGATCGATTCGACGATTCTCAACGCCGAAACCACCATTCCCGGCGGGCCGCTGGAGATGGTTTTCATCCGTTCCCCGCGCATCACCCGCGTGGGCGAGGGCGTGGAAATGCTTGCCGAGCGGGACGGAGCGCCGACGCTCGTCCGCCAGGGGCATCTGCTCGTCGCCACGTTTCACCCCGAGATGACCGACGATACCCGCGTGCAGCAGCTCTTCCTCGACATGGTGGCTGAGCAAAAGGCGCGGTAACCGAAGGCGCAGCAATAAGGATCACGCGTAGCGAAACGAATTACGCATAGCGGAAGAGGGCCTTGAACCCGTAGTCCATGTGCTGCTGGATGTGGCAATGGAAGAGTGCGAGCCCGGGCTGGTCGGCGGTGAAGTCGACGACCGCGCGCCCGAAATACGGAACAACGACTGTATCTTTCAAGATGCCTGCAGTTTTCTTGCCGTTGATCTCCGCCAGCTCCCACAAGTGCCGGTGCAGGTGCATGGGGTGCGCATCGTCGCTGCGGTTGCGCATCACCAGCCGGTAGCGCACGCCCTGCTGGAGCACAAACTCGCGCTCATGCGGGTAGGGCTTGCCATTGACGAGCCAGAGATTGAACTTCCCCGCCCCGCCGGGTATCTTTTCGAAGATCATCTCGATGGTCTGCTGCGGCGGCGGTGATTTCGATTCCGCACTGCCGAAGATCGTGTAATCCCAGCGCGTCTTCGGCGGGTCGATCCATTGCGGCCGCATGTGCTGGCCTGCGTACTCCACCATCACGCCCAGCCCGGCCTCGCGAACCGGTTTTTCGGTCGACCCCAAGATCCAGATGCCGGGATTTTTCATTTCGACTTCAACATCGATGCGCTCGCCGGCGCCGAGAAAGATCGAATCCACCAGTTGTGGCGTAGGGACAGGGTTTCCGTCCATCGCGATGACCCTAAGCTTGTGACCGGCCAGCGCGATGCGGCGGTTTTCGATGGCGCTCGCGTTCAGAAAGTGAATCAGCAGCCGCTGCCCTTCGCGCACGCGGATGGGATCGCCCGAGCCCAGCGCCTTGTCGTTGATCGAGTAGGTCATCGATCCCACTTCCAGACCGTCGGGCGCAGTGTTCATCACCGCCGGTTTCTCCAGCAGCGGCTCGTCGTGGGTGTTGTCGTCATCGTCGTCCATGTTGGCGGTAAAGAATGGCTCCCAGTCGCGCAGCGCGAGGAAGAGCTCCTGATCGTACTGGCCGAGATCGTTGCCGCCGTCGACATAGACAAACCCGAACTGACCCGAATAAGCGCCCTTGCGCAGATCCGCCATGGCCATGGCGTGGGAGTGGTACCAGCGGCTGCCGGCCGGCCCAGGCGTGAGCGTGATACGGCGCCTGCCATGCGGCTCGACGAAAGGAGATCCCTCTTCTTCGGTCCCGTCGACCTCGGGTGGAATCAGCATGCCATGCCAGTGCACGAGCTCCGGCGTGTCGGTTTCGTTGATCACGTCCACCGTGACCGGCTTGCCGGCGCGCATACGCAGCACCGGCCCCGGAGCGGTGCCGTTGTAGCCAATGGTTGAAAGAATGTGCGAGGGATCGAGCTCCACCGTGGCCGGCGCAATGCGCAAAGTGTAATCGGCCTTGGAGTCCGGAGTGGCTTGTGGGGGCGCGGCCTGCGCCATTCCTGACATTGTGCCGCTCTGGGCTGGCACGCGCGCAGCGGCGGCCAGTGGCACGCGCGCGGCGGCCGCCTGCACCAGCGCCATGCCGCCCAGCTTCATCCATTCGCGCCGATTCAAGATTGCGCCCTCACGCCGACCGCCCTCACGCCGACCGCCCTCACGCCGACCGCCCTCACGCGCGCAGCCCTGCGCTGGCTAGACTCGCCCGAATGGCCTCACGCTGCCAGCCCCACGCTGCCAGCATCGTCTCACGCGTTAGACGGCGCGGACAAGCGGCCGGGCCTGTCGCCCACGCGTCTGCAACCAACACTCGGCCGCTTTCGTCTATAACTGCAATAAGGCGTCAGCCTGTCTCGTGCGGCTCCCTTTGCGGAGGGTCCCAATGAAGCTTTCTCAGATCGCGCTCGCCGCGCTTGCGGCTGCATCGTGCGGGACCATGCTGTGGTCGTTGCAGAGGACCGCCGATTTTGGCTTCGGCAATGACGACTCGCCGAGCAATGTGAAGTCCGAATTCTACTGGTCGCGGCTGGCCTACAACTCGAACATGCAGAATCTCGGCGGATTCGGGGGCTTTGGGCGCCGCGGCTGGGCATCCTGGTCGCGCGACTATCCCAAGGCCGACCGCCAATTCCTCATCGCCATGCACCGGCTCACGCGCATCGACGGGCGCCCCTACGAACAGGTGGTCACGCTCGACAACGACGACATCTTCAACTACCCGTGGGTCTATGCCGTGCAGGTGCAGAATTGGAGTTTCAGCGACGCCCAGGCCAAGCGGCTGCGCGAGTACCTGCTGAAGGGCGGCTTCCTGATGGTTGACGACTTTCATGGCACGGACGACTGGGAGCATTTTATGGAAGGCATGCGTCAGGTCCTGCCCGACCGCCCCGTGGAAGACCTGCAGAGTGGGGACGAGATCTTCCACACGCTCTATGACATCGACGACAAGATGCAGATTCCCGGCGAACAATATGTGTGGAGCGGCCGCACGTATGAGAGAGACGGTTACCAGCCCAAATGGCGCGCCATCCGCGACGAAAAGGGCCGCATTATCGTGGCCATCTGCCACAACATGCACCTGGGCGACGCGTGGGAGTGGGCCGACGATCCAAATTATCCCGAGACCTTTGCGTCCATGGCCTTTCGCGTGGGCCTCGATTACATCATTTATGGCATGACTCACTAGGCCCTTCTCCTTACTTTCCGGCACACGGCTGCGATGTCCCGCAGGACTGGACGCACAGATGTTTCAGTTCTTCTTCAAGTACCCCGGCACGGTCTTCAGCAGAGGCAAGTTCGTGCTGCTCAGCGCCTGGCCGGCGTGGCTGCTGCCGCTGCTCATCGTTGCGGCGGCTGTCGGGCTCGCCGTGCTGATCCGCTTGCGGATGCGCAACGCCGGGCCGGGATTGCACGGCTGGCGCGTCTGGACGATCTGGGGAATGCAGTCGGCGCTGGTCGCGCTGGTGTTGTTTCTGTTGTGGCAGCCGGCCCTCGTCATCGGCGAATTGAGTTCGCAGCAGAACATCATTGCTGTGGTGCTCGACGACTCGCGCAGTATGAGCATCGCCGACAGCGGCGGCCGCTCGCGCGAGGCCGCTGCCATCGCCGCGCTTGAAGGTGGGCTGCTCGCGGGATTGTCAAAGCGCTTCCAGACGCGTCTCTACCGGCTCGGCAACCAGACGGCGCAGGTCACGAACCTGAGCCAGGTTCAGCCCTCTGACGCGGCAACGCACATCGGCGATGGACTGAAGCAGCTAAGCACTGAAACCGCCGACCTGCCCGTGGGCGCGATCCTGCTGCTGAGCGACGGCAGCGAGAATACGACGGGCATGGGTGGATCGGGCATCGGCAATGACGCGCTGCAGGCCTTGCGCAATCGCCGGCTGCCGGTGCATACCATCGGATTTGGCAGCGAGTCGCCCGGCCGCGATGTGGAGATGGAAGACGTGAGCGTGGCATCGAGTGTTGCGGTGAATGCGCGGGTCGCCACTACCGTCAGCGTTACGCAACATGGCTATACCAATCAGAAGGCGACCCTCGCTGTACGCGATGGCGACAAGACCATCGCCGAACGCGAAATTCAATTCGGACCCGAGGGCCGCATCCAGATCGAGGTTCTCTATTTTCCCGCGGGTACCGCTGGCGCGAAGAGCCTGACGTTTTCGATTGTTCCGCTCGCCGGCGAAGAAAATCTGCAGAACAATTCCCTTACCCGGCCCATTCTGGTGAGTGATGCCAAGCGCCGCATCCTCTATATAGAGGGTGAGCCGCGCTGGGAGTACAAGTTTATCCGGCGCGCTGAGGACGACGACCCCACGATGCAGGTCGTCTCCATGCTGCGCACCAGCGAAAACAAGATCTACCGTCAGGGCATCGGCGATCCCAATGAGCTGGCCGATGGATTCCCGGTGCGGCCTGAAGATCTCTTCGGCTACTCGGGCATCATCATTGGCTCAGTCGCCGCCGACTACTTTACTCCGCTGCAGCAGGAGCTGCTGCGCGAGTATGTCGATCGGCGCGGCGGCGGCATTCTGTTTCTCGGCGGGCGTGAATCGCTGAGCGACGGTGGATGGGCTGCGTCGAGCCTGAACGATCTGCTCCCAACTTTTCTACCGCCCGGCAATCACAATTTTCATCGCAACGCGGCAACCGTCGAGCTCACCTCAGAAGGCATTGACTCACCGGTCACGCGCCTGCTGGAAGATCCTGTGAAGAACGCCGAGCGTTGGAAGAAGCTCACCTATCTGGCCGACTATGAGGATCCCGGCGCGCCCAAGCCCGGCGCAACCGTGCTGGCCGCGATGAATGCGGGCCATCGCAAGCTGCCGCTGCTGATCACGCAGAACTACGGCCACGGCCGCACGGCGATCATGGCGACCGGCGGTACATGGCGCTGGCAAATGAGCGAAGCGCTCGGGGATCCCTCGCACGATCTCTTCTGGCAGCAGCTTTTGCGTTGGCTCGTAGCTGAGTCGCCCGGACCCGTCACTGCGTCGATCTCCGCGCGAGAGCTGATGGACCAGGGAAGCGTGCAGCTTTCTGCGCAGGTGCGCGACAAGCAGTTTCAGCCGGCTGCCGATGCGCACGTGACGGCGCACATCCTGGGACCGTCGAATTCGAGCGCCCTCGTCGATCTCACACCTTCGCAAGACACGCCCGGCCAGTATCAGACTGAGTGGACGGCCGAGAAACCCGGAACCTATCTCGCTGAAATCTCGGCCGAATCCGCCGGCAGCCAACCGCAATCGCTCGGCAGCGATGTGATGACCTTCGAGCGCGACGACGGCGTCGCAGAGAACTTCCATACCGCGCAGAATCGCCGGCTGCTCGAGCAGCTTTCGTCCGAAACGGGAGGAAGTTACTGGAAGCCTTCGGATTTGAAGAACCTTCCCCGCGATATTTCCTACTCCGAAGCCGGTATCAGCGTGCGCTCGCCTAAAGAGCTGTGGGACATGCCCATCGTTTTCCTGCTGCTGTTGGGGCTACCGCTCACCGAGTGGCTGCTGCGCCGCAAGTGGGGTGTGGTATGAGCCGCGCCCTGCTCTGGCTGACCTTGGGTGCGTGCGCGTTGCCGCTGCACGCGGCGACCTATTACGTGATTGTGGCCGGCCTTGGCGGTGAACCCGATTACGAACAGCGCTTCACCAGCGCCGCGAGGGACCTCGATCGCGTTTTTCAATCGGAAGGCCCGGTGGCACATGTCGTCGCGCTCACCGGCGCGCAATCGACCGCCGCACAATTAAGATCGGCGCTCGCAACTGTGGCGCACGCAGCAAGAGCCGACGACGACTTCGTGCTGATCCTCATCGGCCACGGCTCTTACGACGGAGTGGAGTACAAATTCAATCTCGTGGGGCCGGACCTTACAGCAGCCGAGCTGGCTACGCTCTGCGACCGCATTCCCGCACGCCGCCAGCTTATCGTCGACACCACGAGCTCTAGCGGCGGAGCCATCGCAGCGCTTGAACGCCCGGGACGAGCCGTGATTACCGCCACAAAATCAGGCACAGAGAAAAATGCTACCGTCTTCGCGCGCTATTGGGTCGAGGCGTTGCAGGACCCCGCCGCGGACACCGACAAGAGCGATTCGGTCTCGGCGATGGAGGCCTTTGCCTACGCGACAAAGAAGACAGCAGCGTTCTACGACTCGCAAAAACGCCTCGCGACGGAACATGCCGTGTTTAATGACACTGGCTCCGGCGAGCCGGTGCGCGATGCCGGTAACGGCCAGGGCCAGCTTTTGTCCACCTTCACGCTGCTGCGCCTGGGCACAAGCGAGCAGGCGGCAAACGATCCGGCAAAGCGCGCGCTGCTGGAGCAGAAGGATTCACTTGAGCAAAAAATCGACACGCTGAAATATCAAAAGGCAGCGATGGATCCGGCGGATTATAAGAAGCAACTCACCGAGGCGCTCGTCGATCTCGCCAAGGTGCAGGAGCAGCTCGATGCGGGAGCGGCAAAATGAGGCGGCTCATTCGCATCTTCGCCTTGGTGCTCGCGTCTGCAGGATTGGCACGCGCAGCGACGCCCGCCGATTGCTGGCAACTGCGCAAGCATGGCGCAGATGCTCACGCCTGTTTCGACGCGCTCACGCGCAGCGCCAGTGCTTACGATCGCGCGGAAGGCTTCTGGGGACTAGCGGACTGGGAGCAGGCAAACGCGCAGTTCCGCCTTGCCACGCAGTCCGCTAACAGCAATGCGCTCTACAAGGTCCGCTGGGGCATGCTGCTGCACGAGCGCTTCAACGACAAAGATGCCAGCGACTTATTCCGCGAGGCGCTCGCGAAGGACCCGCAGAATGCGCAGGCCTATATCGGACTGGCGCTGATCTCCGCGGAGAATTTCGACGGCCAGGCTGCCGATTACGCCGCCAAAGCGATTTCGCTCGATCCCAAATCGGCCGAAGCGCATGAGGTGATGGCCGATTTGGCGCTCACCAATGACGATCGCGATGCCGCTCTCGCCGAAGCCGACAAGGCCATTGCGCTTTCAAGTGATGCGCTGGACGCGATGGCGATTCACGTTGCCGTCGATCTGCTCGCCGACCGCGCGCCGGATGCGTGGCTCGCGAAGATCGCAGCCGTCAACCCGAAATATGGTGAAGGCGACGGGCGCATCGGGCATCAGCTCGAGCTGCACTATCGCTATGAGGATGCGGTCGCGTGGTATCGCAAGGCGATCGATGCCGAGCCCGAGCGCTGGTCCGCGCACTCCGCTCTCGGCATCGATCTCATGCGCCTTGGCAAGGATGACGAGCCGTACAAGGAGCTGGAGCTCGCCTATAACAACGGCTACCGCGACGCCGCCACCGTGAACAGCCTGCGACTCATCGACAGCTACAAAAACTTCGACACCATCCGCGATGAGACGACAATTCTTAAGCTCAACAAGTCGGAAGTGACGCTGTTGCAACCTTACATTCAGGCCGAGCTGCACACGATTTTGGCAACCTACGAAAAGAAATACCGCATGACGCTGCCCGGGCCCGTACAGGTCGAGGTCTACCCCAACCACGAAGATTTCGCCGTGCGCACCACGGGCATGCCCGGCCTGGGCGCGCTCGGTGTAACGTTCGGCCGAGTCGTCGCCATGGACAGTCCTTCGGCGCGCAAGCCCGGCGACTTCAACTGGGGTTCGACACTGTGGCACGAGATGAGCCATGTCTTCATCCTGACAGCAACCAACTATCGCGTTCCGCGTTGGTTTACTGAAGGTCTCGCCGTACACGAAGAAGGCATGCACTCTGCAGAGTGGCGTAATCGCGTCACGCCTGATGTCCTCATCGCCATTCGCGATAAAAAGCTCCTTCCCGTTGAAAAACTCGATCGCGGGTTCGTTTTCCAGGATTACCCGGGCCAGGTCGAAGTTTCCTACTTCCAGGCGGGAACGATCTGCGACTACATCGGCGAAAAGTGGGGCGAAGACAAACTGCTCGACATGGTCCACTCCTACGCGAAGCTCGAAACCACTCCGCAGGCAATCCAGCAGAACCTCGCGCTGTCAAACGCGGACTTCGACAAGCAATACCTCGCCTGGATCGATCGCAAATACGGTGCAGAAGCTTCCCACTTCGATGAATGGCGCAAAACATTCATGGCACTCGTCGCCGCGGCGGAGCAAAAACAATTCGATATCGTGCTACAACAGGGGCCTGCCGTTCTGGCACTCTATCCCGAGTACGTGGACGACGCCAACGTATATGAGTTACTTGCTGACGCATATCAAGATCGCAATGACGCAGAAGCCGAGACCACGATTCTTATCGCATACGAGCACCACGGCGGCCAATCGCCCGATCGGCTCAAGCGCCTGGCGCAGCTTGAGGCCGATGCCGGACACGCTGACGAAGCGATCGCAACCCTGGAGCGCATCAACTACATCTATCCCGTCAAGGACGAGGACCTCCATCGCCGGCTGGGCGGCCTGCTCTACGCGCAAAAGCAATATGACGGCGCGATTCGCGAGTACAACGCCGTTCTTGCATCGGCGCCGGCCGACAAAGCGGGCGCCGAATTTAACCTGGCGCAGGCCTACTTCGCCGCGGGACAAAAAGACAAGGCACAAGATAGCGTGCTGGCAGCGCTCGAAGCCGCGCCTGGCTACCGGCCAGCACAAAAATTGTTGTTGGAGTTGCAGCAAACGCCCGCAAAATCAAATTGAAGAGGAACCCGACGATGGCAAGCTTTGCCGGATTGAATCAGGACGCAGCGCAACTTCAGGAACGCATCGAGCATTTCCATGCCGTGCGCGAATCCATTCTCAAGCAGGTTCGCGAAGTGATCGTCGGGCAGGAGGAGGTGCTCGATCAGATCCTCATCGCCATTTTCGTCGGCGGCCATTGCCTGTTGACCGGCATGCCCGGCACCGCGAAGACGCTCATGGTGCGGACGATTGCCGATGCACTGGGACTCCAGTTTCGCCGCATTCAGTTCACGCCGGATCTGATGCCCTCGGACATCACCGGCACCGACATTATTGAAGAAGACCTCACCACCGGCCATCGCAAGTGGACTTTTGTCGAAGGGCCGATCTTCGGCAACATTTTGCTTGCCGACGAGATCAACCGCACGCCGCCGAAAACGCAATCCGCGCTGCTTGAGGCGATGCAGGAGCGGTCATGCACGGTTCGCGGTCACATTTACCAGCTGCCTGCGCCGTTTTTCGTTTTGGCAACGCAGAATCCCATTGAGCTCGAAGGCACGTACCCTTTGCCAGAAGCGCAGCTCGACCGCTTCCTGTTCAATGCGATTCTCGGCGACCTGAGCGCGGACGACGAATTCAAGGTAATCGATCGCACCACCGCCACGCGCGTGACGAACGTACAGGCGGTCACCACTGCTGCCGATCTGCTCGAGTTCCAACAGCTGGTGCGCATGGTGCCGATTGCCGATACGCTGGCGCGTCACGTGATCCATCTTGTCCGCGCGACACGACCCAAGAGCGAAGCCGCGCCTGACTTCGTGAAGAAATACGTGAACTACGGCGCCAGCGTGCGTGCGGCGCAGTTCATTGTGCTCGCCGCCAAGGCGCGGGCACTCTCGCACAAGCGCTACCACGTCGCCTACGACGACATCGCTTCCGTCATCACACCTGTGCTGCGCCACCGTGTCCTGCTCAACTTTCACGCTGAATCCGACCGCATCGACACCGACGAAATCCTCACCCGCCTGCTTGCGCAGGTGCAGCGGCCGCGGGAGAACTGATGCAGCGCTTCCTCGATCCCGGAGTGCTCGCCAGCATTTCATCGCTCGATCTGCTGGCCAAGACTGTCGTCGACGGCTTCGTCGCCGGTCTGCACCGCTCGCCCGACTTCGGCTTCAGCCAGGAGTTCGCCGAGTACCGCGCCTATACTCCGGGCGACGACCTGCGTCACGTGGACTGGAACCTGTTCGCGCGCACCGAGCGCACTTATTTGAAGCGCTACCGCGGCGAAACCAACAGCCAGCTCACCATCCTGCTGGACGCGAGCAACTCCATGCAGTACACCTCAGGCTCGCCCTCAAGTGGGCCGCCCGCGAAGATGGATTATGCGCGCTACATTGCCGCGTCGCTTTTTTATCTTGCAATCCGCGGCCAGCGCGACGCCGCCGGACTGATCGTATTCGACGACGAAGTCCGCGAATACATTCGCCCCTCCACACGCCCCGGCCAGCTGGCGCGGCTCTTCGCAGGACTGGAGCACGCGGAGGCCCGGGCACGCACCGATTTCGCGAAGCCGGTTCTGCACTTTCAGAATTTCCTACATCGCCGCGGCATCGCGATTCTCATCTCTGATTTCTACGAGTCGCCGGAAACCATCGTGAACGCCGTAGCGCCGCTCCGGTTTCACGGCCATGAGGTGGTCCTCTTTCACGTTCTCGATCCCGAAGAGATTCGCCCCACGATGAAAGGCTCGGCCGTGCTGGTCGATCTCGAAACTGACCAGCGCATCGAAGTGGTTCCCGAGTACACCAAGACGACCTACCGCGCCAAAATCGACGCGCACATCGACGATCTTCGCGACCGCGCGCATGCCGCCGGCATCGACTACCAGCTTCTTGTCACCAACCAACCGCTCGACAGTGTGCTGCGTGAATATCTCACGCTGCGCCAGGCAGGCAACTGATGGGATTCCTGGCGCCATGGTTCCTCGGCGGATTAGCTGCTCTGGGAGTCCCGGTCTTCGTGCATCTGCTGCGCCGGCACGTTACCACGCCGCAGCCGGTGAGCTCGCTCATGTTTTTCGAGCGCGGCACGCAGAGCTCCACGCGCCATCGCCGGCTGCGGTATCTGCTTCTCTTCGCGCTGCGCTTTGCGCTGGTTCTTTTCATTGTGCTCGCCTTTGCCAATCCGTTCCTGCGCCGCGCCGCCGCGGGAGCGAACGACCGGCTGCTGCTCATTGTTCTCGACAATTCATTCAGCATGCGCCAGGGCACGCGCTTTGCCGACGCCAAACAGCAGGCTCTCAGCACGCTCGCTGCAAAATCCCACTCTCAGAAAGCGCAGATCGTGGCGCTGGGCGGCCAGCTCGAGGTGCTCACGCAGCCCATCACTGACGAGACGCAACTGCACGCGGCGCTCGAGAGCATCCAGCCCGGCGATGGCCACGCCAGCTTTGGCGAACTGGGCCGCGATCTGCGCGCCCTGAGCGAAACCGCACGCTCCCCCGCCGATCTTCACCTCTTCAGCGACATGCAGCGCTCCGCGATGCCCGCGAACTTTGCCGACATGGTAATGCCGCCCAATGTGAAGCTGATTCTCCACTCTGCCGCTCAGGGCACCACGACCCCGCCGAACTGGACAGTGGAGAGCGTGAATGCTCCCGCCGAGCTTGCCGACCCTAAGGATCCCAAGCGTTCCCGCGTTCAGGCTGTGATTGCCGGCTACAACACACCGGCTGCGACGAAAAGCATTTCACTCGTGGTGAACGGCAAGACGCTCGCCACGCGGAAAGTCGACGTTCCCGCCAACGGCCGCGCGACCGTGGAGTTTGCGCCGCTCGATGTAGGCTACGGCTTCAGCCGCTGCCAAGTCCGCATCGAAAGCGGCAATGGAGGTGCTGACGCCTTTCCCGCCGATGACGCGAGCGTCTTTGCGGTGCGCCGCTCCGATCCCGAGCGCGTTCTGTTTGTGCATGCCGCGGGCGACAACCGCTCCGCACTTTACTTCGGTGCTGCGCTTGACTCGGCCGCGCACGCGTCCTTCGTTCTGCAATCCGTCGCCGCCGAGCAGGCCACCGATCTCGATCCCTCGAAGTTTGCCTTCGTCGTGATCTCCGACGCGATGTCGCTGCCCTCGATCTTTGAGCACGCGCTTGCTGCCTATGTCGCCAAAGGCGGCAATGTGCTCATCACTCTCGGCACCGCGGCAGCGCATCACCAGCGCATACCATTGTGGGGCGGCGATGCCGGCGAGCCGCGCGACTACGCGCGCAACGGTGCTGCTTCCTCGGTTGGAGTGCTCGATTTCAGTTATCCCGCACTGGCTCAATCGCAGCCTGGCACCGACAACGGCGGCTGGGCGGATGTGAAAGTGTTCTACGCGGTTTCGGTCGATCCTGCACACGCGCGAACCGCTGCGCGGCTGGCCGACGGCACACCGCTTCTGCTGGAAAAACAAGTTGGCGAAGGCCGCATCCTGCTGCTGACTTCGGGTTTTGACAATCTGACCAACGATCTGCCGCTGCATCCTGTCTTCGTCGCATTCGTCGATCGCACGGCGCGCTATCTTTCCGGCACGGAAGCGCTCAGTGGCGAACGGCTCGTTGACTCGTTCGTGCAACTGCGCGCGTCAACACACGCGTCGACGCAATCGGCGGGCAGCGTGGAAGTCATCGATCCCGACGGTCATCGTCCGCTCTCGCTCAGCGAGGCACGAACCGCGCAATCGCTACGTCTCGAACGGGCAGGCTTCTACCAGATCCACTTTGTCAACGGCCGCGACGCCGTGATTGGTGTCAATCCTGATCGGCGCGAGTCCAATCTGGAAGCGATGACGCCAGACCTGCTCGCCCTGTGGAGCGGCAGTTCCCCGGGCGGCGGCGTTCCGCAATCGGCAAGCGCGGCAGATGGCGAAACCGGGTACCGGCTGCAATCTTTCTGGTGGTGGGTTATGCTCTTGGTATTGCTGGCCGCTGCCGGTGAGTCTGCGCTGGCCAGCGGGTACTTGGGCACGCTGAGGGAAGATCCATGACCAACTCCAGCCAGCTCAGTTCCTACATCGTCCGGCTGCAGCAGCGGCTGAGGCTGGGCACTTGGCTGCGCGGCGCGGCCATCTTCCTGGGCTCCGCGCTCGCTGTCACCGTTGTGCTGGTGCTCGTGCTCAATCGCTTCGCGTTCCCTGAGCATGGCGTTTCGCTGGCGCGCGGTGCGCTCATCCTCACGCTGGCCACGGCGGCGGTTCTTGGCATCGTCTTGCCGCTGATGCAAATGACTCGGGCGCGCGCGGTGCGCCAGGCAGAGTCGGCAAGTCCCGAGCTTGAGGACCGGCTGACTACATTTGAAGAACGCGCCGGCACGAACGATCCATTTCTGGAACTGCTTGCCGCCGACACTTTGGCGCGTACCGGCGATCTTCCGCCCTCGGCGCTTGTTCCAGACAATCGGCTGATCGCGCTGGCTGGCGCGGGGCTTGGCTGTCTTGCGGTTTTGGTGTGGATCGTCGCAGCCGGCCCGGGCTATCTGGGCTATGGCGCATCGCTGCTCTGGGCCGGCCCAAAGAAAAACGCATCTCCCTACTATTCGATCTCGGTCGTGCCCGGAAACGTCACCGTCCGCCGCAACAGCGATCAGCTCATCCTCGCCCACATCTCCGGCATGAAGCCTGACAAGGCGCAGCTCTTCGCGCACTTCCAGAGCGCGGCAGGATGGGAGCCGGTCGCCATGCAGCCCGCTCCCGATGCCGGTGGCAGCGCCGCGTACCAGTTCGTGCTCGCAGGCCTGCCGGAAAATGTGGAGTATTACGTCGCCGCGGGACCGCTCGTCTCGCCGCATTACAAGGTTCGCGTTGTTGACCTGCCGTCGGTCAAGAACATTCGCGTCACCTATCACTATCCACAGTGGACCGGAATGAAGTCCGTGACTGAAGACCACTCGGGCGATCTGCGCGCGATCGAAGGTACTGACGCGCAGATTCAGGTGGAAATGGATCGGGCGCTCACGAACGGACAGCTGGCCCTCGATGGCGGACCGACGCTGCATCTCGGCAGCGGCACGGGCAATCAATATTCGGCGACCATCCACATGGAGAAGGACGGCGCTTACCACCTGGCCGCAACCGATGATGGCCAGATGGTGCGCCTCTCCGAGGATTACTTCATCGCCACCGACAAAGCCATGCCGCCGCAGATCGCAGTCTCGCGGCCGACGGGAGATTACCGCGCCAGCCCAATCGAAGAGGTCACCATAGGCGCAAAAGCCGCCGATGAATTTGGACTGACCGATATGCACCTGCACTACTCCGTGAACGGCGGGCCCGACCACGATCTGAGCCTGCTGAAGTCGCGCGGCGCGAAGGATGCGGACGGATCGACGACGCTGCCGCTCGAAGATCTGAAGCTTGTGCCCGGTGATGTCATCAGCGTCTACGCTACGTCGCGCGACGGCCACAGCGAAGCTCGCACCGACATCTCGTTTATCCAGGTCGATCCTTTTGAGCGCGAGTTTTCGCAGTCGCAGCAGAGCGGAGGCGGAGGAGGCGGTGGTGGTGGAGGCGGCAGCAACAATCAGACGGAGATCTCGCGACGCGAAAAGGAGCTGATCGCCGCAACGTGGAAGCAGCAGAATGATAAAACGGCGACGCCGAAAGACAACGCGGCGCAGGGGCAGTTTCTCTCGGATGCGCAGCAGAAACTTCGCGACCAGGTGAATGCGCTTTCCGTGCGCATGCAGAGCCGCGACATCTCCGCAGCCAACGAGGAGTTCACCGAATTCGACAAGGACATGCAGGCGGCCGCGGCCGCGATGGGCCCTTCATCCGACAAGCTGCATGGAATGCAATGGAAAGACGCGCTGCCCCTGGAACAGAAGGCGCTGCAGGCGCTGTTGCGGGCGGAGGCGACATTCCGCAAGATTGAAGTCGCGTTTGGCCAGCGCGGCGGCGGAGGCGGTGGTGGCGGTGGCAGCTCGGGACGCGACCTGGCGAGTCTCTTCGATCTCGAGCTCGACACGGAGAAAAATCAATACGAGACGGCGCAATCAGCATCGCCCGCCGAGCAGCATGAGAAGGAACTGGAGGATGCACTCGCCAAACTCGATGCGCTCGCCAAGCGCCAGGAAGAGCTTGCGAACCAGCAGCGCAATCCGCAGCAGAGCTTTGAGGAGCGCTGGCAACAGGAGATGCTGCGCCGCGAAGCCGAGCAACTGCAGCGCCAGATGGAACAGATGGCGCAGAACAATCAAAATGGCCAGCAGGGCCAGCAGTCTTCATCAAGCTCCAGCGGCTCGCAGTCTTCGCAGCAAAACTCCGGCCAGCAAAGCGGCTCTGGGCAGGGCGGATCGCAATCATCGCGCCAGCAATCGGGACGGCAGTCCGGCCAGTCTGGCGGCTCTTCCGGCCAGCAGTCTTCCGGCCAGCAATCGTCCGACCAGCGCATCGAACAAGCGCTGAGCCGGCTCAACCAGGCGACAGACGCAATGAAGCGCAATGGCATCGCGCAGCAATCGAGCAGCGATGCGGCGCGCGAGGCTGCGGAACGGCTGCGGGATGCGACGGGCATGCTTGCCGGCTCGCAGCAGCAGATGGCATCGGGCAAAGTGGATTCGATGGCGCACGAGGCCGGCCGCCTGTCGCAACAGGAGCGCGATCAGGCCGAGCGCATCAATCGGCTCGCGAATCAACAGGGCGACTCGGCATCGAGTGATGCGAACGACGCGAGCAAAGTGGATTTGCAAAGCATGATGGCGCGGATGCACGAGCGGGACCAGCTCGCCGAGGAGCGGCAGCAGCTTTCGAATGACCTGTCGAAGTTGCAGAAGAACATGCGCGACGCGGCGCGCGAGATGGCGCCGAACGAGCCCAGTGCGGCGCAAAAGCTGCGCGATGCGCTCACTGAGATGGATGACTCCGACCTCGACAATCACGTGCAGCGCACTGCAGATTGGCTGCGCTCGGGCGTCAATCCTAACTCGAATGGCACGGAAAGCGAGATCGCACAGGGATTGCAGAAACTCGGCCAGCAACTGCAACAGGCGCAGGGCGCGATGGGCCACGCGGGACCAGGTCAAGATGGACGGGATCAACGCGGGCCCGGCCAGAGACCGGGCGGCCAAACGCAGGCGCTCAATCAAGTGGATCGCCTGCGCAGCCAGATTGAGGCGCTCGGCCGGCAACAGAATGGCAACGGGCAGAGCAATCAGAACGAAAGCAATTCTTCCGGACGATCGGGGCAGCAGAATGGACAGCAGTCCGGTAACGGGAGGAGTCGCAACGGGCAGGCGTCGGGAAATGGCACGAATCGCAATGGCCAATCATCGAATCAGCCCGGAGGAGCGTCCAATCAGCCCGGTCAATCCCGCGACGGATCGCAGATGCAGCAAGGGCTCAGCCGCAACGGTCAGCCGGGCAACAACAATAGCGGCGGCCAGAATCCAGGCGATCGCAACGGCGCCGTGAGCGGCGACACGCGCAACGGCGGTGGCGGGCGCGATGGAACGGTGTGGGGCAACTTTGACACCGGCAACAATACGCCACATGCGCGCGGTCAGCAGCAGGCGGCGCCAACCGATGCTTCAGGCAATCCTGCCGACACCGAACGCACCTTCGACCAGGGATTACGCGAGCTCAATCAGCTTCGCCAGATGATTCACGACGATCCACAGGCTTCGAAAGACGTCGCGGACCTCACGCGCCAGATGCAGAATCTCGATCCCCGCCGTTTTCCCGGTAATCCTGCGATGGTCGAGCATATGCATCAGGAAATTCTCGGCTCGGTGGACAAGCTCGAGCTCGAATTGCAGCGAGAAGGAGCGGCATCGCAGGCTCGCACAGGCAAGCCTTCAGCCATTCCCGCCGGTTATCAGGATTCCGTGGCGGAATATTACCGCAAGCTCAGCAAGAATCCCTGAGACTTCCGCGACAGACGCCGCGCCCGGAGACGCGCCTGGAGACGCGCGGAGCATCCCCACTGGTTTCGATACCATCTATAGGCTATATAGCACCGCCGCAAATGCATCGCGCTGCGCGGTCAGCTGAAGGACTTGCAACACCTCCACCTGCGCGGCCCATATGCGTGCATCGGGAGCACCGCTGCCTGTTCCGCCGCCTGATCCGCAGAAGATTGTCTTGCGCGGAGCCCCTTTATGCCGCGTCCCATCACATCCTGCTATCGGTTGCAGCTTCACGCGGGATTCACGTTTCGCGATGCTGCCAATGTTGCCGGGTACCTGCGCGATCTGGGCATCTCGCATTTGTATTGCTCGCCCTACCTGCAGGCAGCCAAGGGCAGCATGCACGGCTACGACGTGGTCGATCACCAGCAGGTCAACGTTGAGCTCGGCGGCGAAGAGGGGCATGCGCATTTCTGCGAATCGCTGAAAGCACTCGGGCTGGGCCAGGTGCTCGACATTGTGCCGAATCACATGGCCACCGGCGCGGAGAACAAATACTGGTGGGACGTGCTCGAAAATGGCCCGTCGAGCCGCTTCGCCATGTGGTTCGACATCGACTGGAACTCCGCCGAGGTGAAGCTGCAGAACAAGGTGCTGATTCCGGTGCTGGGCGACCAATACGGCCAGGTGCTCAACGCGAATCAGATTGCAATTCACTCCAACGGCGAATCGTTCGAGATCCGCTATACCGACCATCGCTTCCCCCTGTCGCCGCAATCGCTGGCCATTCTGTTGTCGCGGGCCGCGAGTCAGGTGGACGCGCCCATGCTCGGCTTCATCGCCGACAGCCTCGCGCGGCTGCCCTCGCCCGAATCCACCGACAAGGACCAGGTGGCTGCACGCCATCGCGATAAAACGATCGCCTACGAACTGCTGCAGCGGCTGTGCCGTGAGGAACCCTCAGTTCCGCAGGCGATCGCGCACGCGATCGAAGAACTGAATCAGGATCATGACGCGCTGGACGCCATCCTGAGCCTGCAGAACTACCGGCTGGCGCACTGGCGCACCGCCGATCAGGAATTGGGCTACCGGCGTTTCTTCGACGTCAACACGCTGATCGGCTTGCGCGTAGAGCGTCCGCAGGTCTTCAAGGCTACGCATGCGCGCATTCTCGAGTGGCTGCGCGCGGGAATTCTCGATGGTCTGCGCGTTGACCATCCCGACGGACTGCGCGATCCCGAGCAATACTTCGATCGGCTGCGCTCGAACGCTCCCGATGCGTGGATCCTCGCCGAAAAAATTCTTGAACCGGCGGAAACGCTGCGCACGACATGGCCTATCGCCGGAACAACGGGGTACGACTTTCTCAACGTCTGCAATTCGCTGCTGGTCAGCGGTGACGGTCTCGCCGAGCTCAGTGAGGTCTATAAGAACTTTACCGGCGAGACGGACGAGTTTCCATCGCTCGCGCACGCAAAGAAACTCAACGTGCAGCGTGAGGCGTTGGGCAGCGACGTCAACCGGTTAGCTCAACAGTTCGTGGAGATCTGCGAGAACAGCCGCGACCGCCGCGACTACACGCGCGCCGAGATTCGCCGCGCAATCCGGGAAGTAGCCGCGTGCTTCTCCATCTACCGCACGTATGTGGTCCCGGAGCGCGACCAGGTTATCGAAGAGGATCTCGCAGAGATTAGCAAAGCCGTGACGTGCGCCAAAACGAAGCGGACCGATCTCGATCCCGGCCTTTTTGACTTTATCGGCGAAGTTCTCTCCTTGCGCGCTCGCGGCTCCGGAGAGCGCGAGTTCCTGTTGCGCTTCCAGGAGTTCACGTCACCGGTGATGGCAAAGGGCGTGGAAGATACCGCGTTCTACTGCTACAACCGAATGATCGGATTGAATGAAGTGGGCGGTGCGCCGGATCGCAGCGGGATGAGCGTCGATGAATTCCACACGTACTGCGCACAGATGCAGGCACAGCATCCGCGGACGATGACGACGCTGTCAACCCACGACACCAAGCGGGCAGACGACGTGCGCGCGCGGCTGGCGGTTCTCACTGAGATTCCTGCTCGCTGGCGGGTTGCACTGCATCGCTGGGCGCGCATGAATCGTCCCTTCAAGACGAATGACTTCCCCGATCGCAATTCGGAATATTTTCTCTACCAGACGCTGATCGGCGCGTGGCCCATCAACAAAGAGCGGCTCACCGCCTACATGGAAAAAGCCGCTCGTGAAGCCAAGCAGCAGACAAGCTGGACGCAGCAGAACAAAGAATTCGAAGACGCACTTAGGAACTTTATCGAGCGGATTCTCGGTTCGGAGCCATTTCTGGCCGAGCTTGAAACGTTTGTCTCGCAGATTCTGCTGCCCGGCCGCATCAACAGTCTGGCGCAAACACTTCTCAAGTTCGTTGCGCCGGGAGTTCCGGACACGTATCAGGGCAGCGAACTGTGGGATCTGCGGCTGGTCGATCCTGACAATCGCGCGCCAGTCGATTACGAAATCCGCCGCGCGATGCTTGCCGAGATCAAAACTGGGCTCGACGTTGCGGAGATCATGAATCGCATGGACGCAGGGATGCCGAAGATGTGCCTAGTTTACAAAGCGCTGGAGCTGCGGCGCGCGCACCCTGACTGGTTCGGCGATGGCGCGGCCTACACCCCGCTTTCTGTCGAAGGGCCCAAGAGTACGCATGTTGCCGGTTTTCTCCGCGGCGAAAGCGTGGCTGCGATTGTGCCGCGCTGGAACGTGCGCCTCGGCGGCAGCTTTGGTGCGACGACGATTGCGCTTCCTCAGGCGCGCTGGACGAATCTTCTCACCGGCGAAGAGACGGCTGGTGGAAACCAGCGCGTGCAGACTTTTTTGAGGCGCTTTCCCGTTGCGCTGCTGGTGAAGAAGGCGGAGTAAGCCATGCATCGATTTGAAGTTTGGGCGCCGTTCGCCAAAACGCTTGCCGTCAGCGTCAATGGCGTCAGGCACGCAATGAGCGGCCCGGACGAGAACGACTGGTGGTCGCTTGATCTTGGCGATGCGGGGCCGGGCACCGATTACGGCTTTCTGATCGATGACGAGGCGACGCCGTATCCCGATCCGCGCGCGCAATGGCAACCGAACGGCGTTCACAAACCGTCGCGCGTCTACGATCAGAGTGCTTTCCAGTGGAGCGATTCCGGATTTCAGCCGAGGCCGCTCGATAGCGCAGTCGTTTACGAACTGCACATCGGCACCTTCACCCCGCTGGGCACATTTGACTCTGCAATCGCGCGGCTCGATCATCTCGTGGCGCTCGGGATCACCCACGTCGAACTGATGCCCTTGGGCGCCTTCGACGGCGACAACGGCTGGGGCTACGACGGCGTTGCGCTCTTCGCCGTGCATGAGCCTTATGGCGGACCAGACGGGCTCAAACGATTTGTCGACGCAGCGCACGGGAAAGGTCTCGCAGTTCTGCTCGACGTGGTCTACAACCACTTCGGCCCCAGCGGCAACTACACCGGCAAATTCGGCCCATACGTCATCGATGCACACCACACGCCGTGGGGCGGAGCGGTGAATCTTGAAGACTCGGGATCGCGAGACGTGCGGCGCTTTTTCATCGACAACGCCATCATGTGGCTGCGCGACTTTCACATCGACGGATTGCGCCTTGACGCGGTGCATGCGTTCGTCGACCGCTCGGCAATTCATTTCATGGAGCAGCTCTCCGCGGAAATCGAATCGCTTGAGGCGAGCCTCGGCCGGCCGCTGGTGCTGATCGCCGAAAGCGATCTGAACGATCCGCGGTTTGTCACTCCGCGTGAAGCAGGCGGCTACGGCATGCACGCGCAGTGGAGCGATGATTTTCATCACGCCTTGTTTACCGTGCTGTGTCCCGGCGAACGGCAGGGTTATTACACGGATTTCGGCACGCTTGAGCAGCTCGCGAAATCGCTCGAGCACACTTTTATTTACGATGGCATTTATTCGCCCTACCGTAAACGCATTCACGGCCGCCCGGCGGGCGCGCTTTCGCAGCATCGCTTCCTTGGCTACATCCAGGACCACGACCAGGTGGGTAATCGCGCCATCGGCGAACGCATCAGTCACATCGCGGGAATAGAGCGCGCAAAGATCGCCGCGGCGCTGGTGCTGACGTCGCCGTTCGTACCGATGATCTTTCAGGGCGAGGAGTGGGGCGCCTCGACTCCGTTCCCGTTTTTCGCTGCGCATTCCGATCCGGAGCTGGCGCTAGCGGTTTCTGCCGGGCGCAAGCGCGAATTCGCAGCGTTCGGCTGGGATCCGGCGACTATTCCCGATCCGGAAAGTGCTGCAACCTTCGAGTCCGCAAAGCTCAAATGGAACGAGACCGCCACAGCTCTGCACGCAGAGCTGCTTGAGTGGCACCGCGAGCTGATCCGGCTGCGCCGGGCCACACCGAGCCTCAACGACGGCGACCCCGGCAATACGCGCGTAACCTTCGATGAGCAGGCAATGTGGCTGAACATGCAGCGCGGCGCCATCACCGTGATCTGCAACCTGGGGCCCGGCGATCAGGCTTTTGACACGCCGTGTGGCGCGAAAATTCTGCTCGCGTTGCGCGCCAAGGGCGAAATCGCGGATGGCAAAATCACGCTGTTACCGGATAGCGTGGTTGTGCTCTCGGCGGCGGTGTAACATCCCCTCAGAAGTGCCGGATCTGTTCGGAGGTAACTGGCGGAACGTTCGGGGGCGGAGGAATGCGGTCGCCGTTGCGTTCGACGTGACCTTCGAGGTGACTCTCGAGCGAGCGGCTCACCAGATCGCGCGAGCCCAGACCGACTGCGAGAGCCAGCGTGAGCACAATGCCGCCGAAGAGGATGCCGAAGGCCAGTTCCACGACGTTGCCGCCCACCTCCAGGTGATCGAGAACCATCGCTGCCGTGAGAACCAGCACCAGCCACTTTACGCCCAGCGACAGGACGCGCGCGTATTGCAGCTGCGCATTCACCGCGCTGATCAGCACGGAACGAGCCAGGAAACGCGCGATGACGATACCTGCAACCAGGATCAGCGCCGCACCCACCGCATGCGTCACGTAAGGCAGTAGCGTGATAGGCAGCGCGGTGCCAGTGGCGTAAGAAGTGTCAAAGGCCGACACGCCGATGATCAATCCCAGCAGCACGCAAACCCAGAACGAGCCGCGCGCCGCGATCTCAGTGGGCGAGCTGGCCGGCGACCAGTTGTCGCCGCCTTTGCGCGCAAGACGCATATCGAACTTGACCCACGTAAGGCAGCGGCGCAGCGCCCACGAGATGAGCATGCCGCAGAGTGTGAACAACGCCACCGCAACAAAAAACGCAAGAATACCCGGCAGCACCGCAATCAGCAGCGTGAGCACGCGGTAGATTGACTGGTGCAGCGCATCGGACATGTGGTGCAGGACGGATGCGTCGTCCGCGGTCACCGGCACGGCCTGCACAGCGCCATTTGCCGCGATGATGCTTGCAATCAGGTTCCCCATGGTGTTCGCTCCTCTCAGTATCCCGTATGCCGCCAGACCTTCACGAATTGAACCGGTCAGGCCAGCGCCAGCGCGCGACCAGGTAGGGCTTGTCGGCCTCGAACGCCGCGGCTACTGCTTCAATATGCCGTTCTGAAGCTGTGCCGGACGCCGTCACATTGAGGTGACCGGCGACCCAGGCCAGGTAAAGCGGAATGAGCGCGCCCAGCAGATGCCCGCGATTGATGGTGCGGAGCCTGTAGGCGATCACAAAATCGAAAACAATGCGCGCCCAGAGATTCTCGGGCATGCGAAAAACCGAGGCATCGAGCACGGAAAATCGCTTGAGCGAAACCAAGGTGTTTGGCGGCAGCACCAGCGACCACACTTCTTGCAGATTGGCATTCGCGAGCCGGAAGGCCTCAACCATGCGCGCCACATCGCCTGTGCCGTCGGTCGCATTTGCATCGCTGAGCGGCCTGCGCATCGGCGGAACGCGCCGCGGCCGTTGCCAGAACGTGGCTTTGGTTTCGATGTCTGCGAAAAGCGATCCGGTGACAAGCGCAAGAATCGCGTTGATGTCGGGATCCGATGGCTGCGGCACCTGGCGCGGCCCCACGTCGACCTCGTCGATTGCGAAGCCAGTCACCGTGGCTTCATTCACTGGCCAGAGCAGCGCGTCGTCCTGGTTAGGAGCGGTAAAGCGCTGCCCCGCAACGGCCAGCCGCTCCGCCATGCGCAGTGAGAGACCGAGATCGATCGCCAGCGGGAACCGCGTCCGCGTGCCGAAGAGCGCGCGCGTAAGCGGATAGAGAATTGCCGAGTTGATGAGTCCGGCATGCGGCGGTAGCGTGTAGTGCGGCACGACAAGATCGGCGGCGCCGGTCAAAACCGCGTCCGCCATGGAGCGCAGCGCGCCCGGATTGAGCGAATCGGCGCCCTGGCCAAGCATGAGGATGGCGCGCGCCTGGTGTTCGTGACCCGCCTGCCGCGCATTCACGAAATCGGCCGGTTTGAGCGTCCAGGCTGCGGTGGATTGCGCGGTGGAAACGATGCGCAGGTTTGTGGGGCCATTCGCCGTGAATTCATTAGGAGCGGCGACGACGACATTTTCCACGGAGAACGCGATCGCGACGTTGTTGAGCAGTGCATCGAACTGCTCGGGCGGCATCGACGCGGCAACAATGAGCAAATCGGCCGCTGCCTGGTTGCCAGTTGACGTCTCCGCGGGGATCGGATTTTCAGTCGTCATCGATGAATCTGTCATGCTCATCCGCTGCCTTGGGCCACGAGGGCACCATAGCAGCTTCCTGCCAGTTTCTCCTACAACTCTAGGATGCCGCTAATCGGGATGCGAAGCCAGGTGGGACGGTTATTCAACTCGTACAGTAATTCGTAGAGCGCTTTCTCGAGCAGATAGGCGTTGAGCAATTGCTGCGCCTGCTCGGGCGGCGGCAATAGAGCCGGATTGACCGCTATGCCCGTGCGATAAGCCCACAAAAACTCGCGCGACGCCGCGGCTTGCCACGCATGCGCCCAACCACCGAGAGCAGCCTGCTGCGCCTTTCGATCTCCGGCCTCGAAGAACTGATCCATCGCCGAGAAGGCCGCATAAGAAAATGACCGCATCATCCCGGCAACGTCCTTCAGCGGGGACTGTTTTCTTCGCCGTTCTTCGATTGGCCGCGCGGGCTCGCCCTCGAAATCGAGCAGCACGAAATCCCCGGGTTCTGATTCGGCGTTCTTCGCATTCGCCCTACCATCGATGCGCAACGTTTGCCCCAGGTGATAATCGCCGTGGATGCGAATGCGCTCGCCGGCTGCCTCAAGCCCGGCAATGGAACGGGCGCGCGCAAGGAGCGCGGTCCGGCGGGACAGCAGCAGTCCGGTCGCGTCGGTAGCCTGGTCGTCGAGCGTGGCGATCTTGGATTTCAGCGCTTCCAGCGCCGACTTCACCTGCGCCTCGATCCGTTCGGCATCGCGCGCGAGATCGCTGCGCGTGAACGGTTCGGGAGCGAAAGCCGGCAGACTGTTATTGCTCGCGAGCGCCAGGTGCAGCTCGGCGGTGCGCCGGCCCAGAAGCGCGGCAGCCTCGAGCGAAGAGCGCGCATCGCTCAGAGACTCCGGGATCGGTGCGTGTTGGTCAAAAAAGCTTGGCGGCTTTGCCTCCACCGGCGCCTCGCGCTCCGCCACGGCGGGCAGCCAAGCCGCGAGCTGATCGAGAAACCACTGCCATCCGTCGCCCTGATTCGCCACTAACCCTTGCAGCATGGCAACGGTCGTCTTCTCGGCGTTTCTTGAGCTCAGCGATATTTCGCCAAAGAAAGGTGGAATCTGCTTGAACTGCGCAACCTCGGTGAGAAAGCGCCCAATCTCTACGTCTGGGTTCTCTTCCGGCTGCAATCGGCGAAAGATTTTCAAGATGAGCTGTTTTCCATACAAGATCGACGTGTTCGATTGCTCTGCTGAGCCAACACGCGAAGGGAGACGCTGCGCGGCGACGTCGGCGGGAAACGCACTGGAAGCACGCGCATCCAACCGGTCGCCTTGCGGAGCCTCATAGCCCGCGGTCGGAGACTCGCGCGGCTGCAGGCGCTGGCCGCCTGACGATTGAACGTTCTGCGAGTCGCTGCGCGGCGGCGCGGCAGCCTCACCCGGCTGCGCGCTTAGCGGCGCCGGCGATACGGCCACTCCGGCAGCCACCGGCATGGGAACCTCCGTGGCCGCTTCGTCTTCAGTCGCGGCCATGGGCGCGCCGGAGCTGGCGGCCGGCACCATAATCATCGCGCTGCTCGCCACGGCCAGTGTCGCGTTGCACGCGATCAGCTTCAGCAGTTCGTGGTGAAAGTCCGCTCGCGCTGTTGCGTCGTGCAAAATCGCAGGTCCTGCCGCGGTTGTAAGCCGCGTGATGACGGACTGCGGATGGTCGCCCGTGATTTCATCCAGGTTTGCGCCCGTACTGATTGCAAGCGGAATCTGATAGGTGTCCGGTGGCCCGCTGAAATAAGCGACGTCGAAGAAAACCAGTGCCGAGGGAATGCCGTCGTCCGGCGACGCAGCGGCCTGAGTGAACCCCGGCGCATTGCAGCCGGCGGGTGTCAGCTCAACCCAGTTGCGCACGCGCACGCTCTCGATCTTGCGCGTCTTGGCGCCGAACCATCGTTGGCGCGGAATCCAATCGAGGAGCGCAGGCTCCAGCACCGCCGCGCTCGCGTCGGCGAGAAATCCCGCCCATCCATTGGCGAAAACCTGCTCGGCCGCCACGGCCTGCTGCGGCGGTGCATCCGCAGGCTCGCTGTGGAGTTCGGGTGCCATCTGATCGTCGAGACCCGTGGTCTGCAGCTCCAGCCACAAGAAGGAATACGGCGCGAGGGTGAGCGAGTATGGTTCTTTTGTAATCGTGGGAAAACGCACATAGCCAATCATTTCGACCGGCTCGAAGCCCGCGTAGCTGGCGAGATCGAGCGTCACCGGCTGTGCGAAGCGGCTGAGGTTAGCTACGCATAACACCGTTTCGTGAAATCCGTCGCCCTGGTCCAGGTCGCGAAGGTAAGCGAGGATTTTGCGATTGGTAGGATTCAAGAACGTGAGCGTTCCGCGCCCAAACACCTGGAAGAGCTTGCGCAGCGCGATCATATTGCGCGTCCAGTGCAGCAGGCTCGACTGATCGCTCTGCTGCGCCTCTACGTTGATCGCCTGGTAGCCGTAGATGGGATCCATGATCACCGGAAAATAGAGCCGCGCCGGATCGCACCTGGAAAATCCGGCGTTGCGGTCCGAGTTCCATTGCATGGGCGTGCGCACTCCATTGCGGTCGCCGAGATAAATATTGTCGCCCATGCCGATCTCGTCGCCGTAGTACATGATGGGCGTACCCGGAAAACTCAGCAGCAGCGAGTTGAGGAGCTCGATACGCCGGCGGTTGTTATCGACCAAAGGCGCCAACCGCCGGCGAATGCCCACGTTGATGCGCATGCGTGGATCGGCGGAGTACGCGAAGTACATGTAATCGCGCTCGTCATCGGTCACCATCTCGAGCGTGAGCTCGTCATGGTTGCGCAGGAACAATCCCCACTGGCAGTTGTCGGGAATTGGCGGCGTCTGGGCCATGATGTCGGTGATCGGCAGGCGATCTTCCTGCCGCAGCGCCATGTAAATGCGCGGCATCAGCGGGAAGTGGAACGCCATGTGGCACTCGTCGCCGTCGCCGAAGTAGGGACGCACATCGGCGGGCCATTGGTTGGCTTCCGCGAGAATCAAGCGGTTCCCATATTCCTCATCGATCGCTGCGCGCAATCGCTTGATGATCGCATGCGTCTCCGGGAGATTTTCGCAGGAGGTGCCATCGCGCTCACAGATGTAGGGGATCGCGTCAAGACGCAGCGCGTCCACCCCCATGTCAAGCCAGAAGCGCATTGCCTTCAGCACCTCTTCCATCACCAGAGGATTCTCGAAATTAAGATCGGGCTGGTGCGAAAAAAAGCGGTGCCAGTAGTACGCCTTGGCCGTCTCATCCCACGCCCAGTTGGATTTCTCAGTGTCGGTGAAGATGATGCGCGCGTCTTTATACCGCTGATCCGTATCGGACCACACGTACATGTCGCGCTGTGGCGATCCGGGGGGCGCGAGGCGCGCTGCCTTGAACAACGGATGCTGATCGCTGGTGTGATTCACGACCAGCTCGATCATCACCTGCATATTGCGCTGGTGCGCCGCGGCCAGGAATGCCTTGAAGTCGCTGAGCGTTCCGTAGGACGGGTTCACGTCAGTGTAGTTCGAGATGTCGTAGCCGTCATCGCGCAGTGGCGAAGGGAAGAATGGCAGGATCCACAGGCAGGTAACGCCAAGGTCCTGAAGATAATCCAACCGGCTGAGCAGGCCGAGAAAATCGCCGATGCCGTCGCCGTTTGAGTCGGCAAACGCGCGCACGTGCAACTCGTAGATGATCGCGTCCTTGTACCAGAGTGGATCGGTCGCGCTGGCGATCTTCTTCACGCTTGTGCTCCCCTGCTGTGCCGGTTCCGGGCCGCTACTGCATGCGCCTTACGCGAAAGATGTGCGCCGGCTGAACACCGGGCCGCAGCGCCACATAACTGCGGTCTCTCCAAGTGTATTGCGCCCCGCTCAACAGATCATCCACCAGGAAACTCTCGCTCGCGGTCATGCCCAATTCCTTCATATCGAGACTCGTCCAGCCGGTCTGCTCGTTGAAGGAGTCGAGATTCACGACTACGAGAATCGTATTCTCAAATCCGCGGGTTGTCTTGGAGTAGCAGATCAGATTCGGATTGTCGATCGAATGAAAATACAGCGAAGCATTCGACTGCAGCGCCGGATTGGCGCGGCGAATCTGGTTGAGTTGGGTGATTAGGGGCACCAGCGAGCCCGGCGCGTTGCGGTCGCGTTGCCGAATCTCATACTTCTCGCTGTCTATATATTCCTCTGACTCGGTCTTGCCCGCGGCTGGCGCGGCGGGCACGTTCTCCGCAAGTTCGTAGGCCGGTCCGTAGATTCCGTAGTTGGCAGCCAGCGTGGCCGCCAGAACCAGCCGCTGCATGAATGCGGGGCGGCCGCCCTCCTGCAGAGTTTTGTGCAAAATGTCCGGCGTGTTCGGCCAGAAATTCGGCCGGAAAAAATCGCTCACCGGTGGCTGCGTGATCTCTTCAAGATATATTTGCAGCTCCTGCTTGCTGGTGCGCCAGGTGAAGTAGGTGTAGGACTGAGAAAACCCGCGCTTGGCCAGGCCATACATCACGTGAGGCCGCGTAAACGCTTCGGCGAGAAAGATCACGTCAGGATCCTTCTCGCGCAGCGCATTGAGGCACCACTCCCAGAAGGGGAAGGCCTTGGTGTGCGGATTGTCGACGCGGAAGACATGCACGCCACGCTCGATCCAGAACTCGAAGACCGAGTAGAGTTCGTCCCACAACCCTCGCCAGTCGTCCGACTCGAAGTTGAGCGGATAGATGTCCTGGTATTTCTTGGGCGGATTTTCGGCATACTGGATCGATCCGTCGGGGCGTATGACAAACCAGCTCGGATGCTCGGTGACCCATGGATGATCGGGCGAGCATTGGAACGCGATGTCGAGCGCAATGTCAATTCCCTGCCCTTTGGCAGCGTTGACAAGGCGATCGAAATCCGCAAGTGTGCCGAGCTGCGGATGGATCGATTTGTGCCCGCCCTGATCGCCGCCGGCCTGCGCGCCCAGCGGAGCAGATGCCGGCGCAGTTGTGTCTCCGATCGCCCACGGGCTTCCTGGCGCGTCGGGGCCCGCGGTCGTCGAGTTGTTTGGCCCTTTGCGAAAGGCGCGGCCGATGGGATGAACCGGCGGCAGGTAGAGGATGTCGAATCCCATTGCGGCAATTTCGGACAGTTGCTTTTCAACATCTTTGAAGGTTCCGTGCCGGCCTGCAACTGGCGACGCCGAACGCGGAAACATCTCGTACCACGCCGAGAAGCCGGCGCGCTCGCGATCCACCCACACCGGCACTTCAGTGTCGGATCGCGTGGCGTGCTCCAAATCCGGATAGCGCTCCATCAATTTCAGCAGCTCGTCGCCGCAGGGATCGGCGTAATAGCTGCGCTTCTCGTCGGCTAGCTTTTCAAGGCCGCGCGCCAGCTCGTGCAGCCGCCTGGCGTCGTCGCCGCGCGCGCGAGTAGCGGCCTCATCAATCAGCACTGCGCCGGAACGCAGCGCCAGCGCAATGTCCCGAGCGCCGGCGTTCAAGCCGGCGTTGGCTGCAACCTCGGTTGCCGGCGGCGCGTCCGCCGTCACGGGATCCACCTGCGCCGCGAGCCGCTTCTTTAGGTCCGTTAACCAGCTGGCAAAGTGATCCACCCACCCCAAAACCGTAAATCGCCAAGAGCCGGCCTTGTTGACGACGAATCTGCCGGTCCACAAGTCATTGCCTTCCGGCTGCATCGGCACGAACTGCCAGCGCTTGTCGCTGGCGCAGCGAAAAAGCACGCGCGCGGCCAGCTCGTCTTTGCCGTCAGCAAAGATCACGGCGCTCACACGCACATCGTCGCCCGCGACGCGTAGCACCGGATGCGCACCCGCATCAATCTGTGGCTGAATGTCCTCGATTATCACGCGTCGGCGGCCATCGCTCGGCTTCATCGCACCTTCCCTGATTCTTCTTTCCCCTGGTTATTCTTCCGTTATTCTTTCTCGCCGCGCTGGCTCGTGCGCGGGCCGCCCTGTGAATCGGCGGTCCAGTCGGCCTGCGTTCCTTGCACTCGCCAGATTGGGCGGCATACGTAGAAGATGCGGGTGGGGGAAGGCGGGTTGGTGACTGAGGACTGAAGCTGCTGCCACAGGAAGCGAAAGGAACAGTGCAATGAATTCGTATAACCTTTTGAAAAGAAGATTGCTATGCTCGCCAATTCTCCTGCGACTGCGGAACAAATGCGGCATCCAGCTCGGATCCAGTAGAGCACTCAGGCCGGTACCCGATCCTCGTGGCTTGGCGGTTGACTGATCACCAGCATGCGTAGCGGTCGATCGCTCCGATTCATTGCCTGGTGTGCTTGACCCGGGTGGACTTCGATGCCCTCGCCGTGCCTTACGGGGAAGAGGTGATGTTCAACTTCGATCGTCAACTCCCCTTCGAGAACATAGAAGAACTGCCGCGCAGCCTTGTGATAATGCCGCGATTCGCTCGTGCCTGCAGGCATCAGCTCTTCGATGACACTGAGCGACTCGGCACCGACAAGGTACCATCCATCGCAGTCAGTGTTTTGAGCTCCTCCCCACTTGTAGTGTTCCGCGGTTGCGATGCTGATGACGGAAGTTGGCATAGGGTTCTCCTGTTGAAGATCCATTTGACTCACCTATTTCGCCAGTCAGCGGTTCGGCACGCCCTGCGCGCCGGACCCGACGTGAAGCAAGGGCGCGAGCGTCCTCGCATCGCCCAGATTCCGCGTAAAATTCAAGACGTGGCCCCGTAGCTCAGGTGGATAGAGCAACGGTTTCCTAAACCGCAGGTCGGAAGTTCGAATCTTCCCGGGGTCACCATTCCCAGCGTTCTACCCGCTGCCCGCGGCGCGCTTTCGGCAACCCGCTGACCGCGCTTTGACTCAGCCCGCTGTCAGCCACTATAAACATTCGTGTCATGGAAATCGCTTCCATGGCGTTCTGCCACAGCCTGCGCTGTGGCACAACACATCACTGCGATCGCCAGGATGTTCGGGAAGGCGGTGAAATTCCGCCACTGCCCCGCAACTGTGAGCGCACCCGCATTCGCTTCCGTCGACCTTTAAGGCGGAGCGGGCGGGATTTCAGCCACGGCCCTTCCGCCACGCGGAGCGGGCCGGCAAGCCACTGGTGCTGAACCGTAGTGTTCGGCGCCGGGAAGGCGGCTGAGAGATTGCGCGAGTCAGGAGACCGGTCCTATTGGCGCACCAACTGCCATCCCGTTCCGAGGGGAACGAAGGAGCTTCTATGCCGACGTCTATCCTGCTGCGCGCCAAAACCTTATCCCGCGCACTCGCCGCCATCCTCCTCACCCAGGCCGCCCTGCTCTGCCCTGCCGCGTCCATCCGCGGCACCGTCACCGATGCGACCGGCGCCAACGTCACCGGCGCGAGCGTCGCGCTGATGAGCGGAGGCAAAGTCATCGGTTCGGCCGTCTCCGCATCCGACGGCACGTTCCAGCTGACCACGGGAACCAGCGGCCGCTATTTCCTCGTCGTCTCCGCCGCGAGCTTCCGCCAACTGCAGACCCCCGATTTCTACGCCGGACAATTCGATTCAATCGAGCGCAACCTGGTGCTGGAGCCGGCGTGGGTGCGCGAGTCGATTGTTGTCACCGATACGGGCATGCCGACGCCGCAGCCGCAGACCAGCGCAGCCACGACGGTTCTCGGGCCGCTCGACCTCGCGCTGCGCGATGACCTGACCAGTGTGCTGCGCATGATGCCCGGCGTGACGGTGGTACAGGCCGGGCAGCTCGGCGCGCAAACTTCGCTTTTTGTCCGCGGCGGCGACTCGGACGACAACAAGATTCTCGTCGACGGCGTCGACGTGGGAGATCTCGGCAACCAGTTCGACCTCGGCCAGCTCTCCACCACGGCGATCGACAGCGCGGAAGTCTATCGCGGGCCGGACTCGAACCTCTTCGGCGCGGGCGCGGAGTCGAGCGTGGTGAGCCTGACCACGCCGCACGGGACAACAAGTTTCCCTTCGATTCTTCTTCAGGGCGAAGGCGGGCGCTTCGATACGTCGCGCGAGCAGCTTGAAGTGGCCGGAGCCCATAAGAAGATCGATTATCTCGGCGCGTACAGCTGGCTGCAATCGGCGAACGATTTGCCCAACGACGAGTACCACCTGGGAACGGCCGCGGCGAATATTGGCCTTGCGCTCAACGGCACAACGCAGATTCGCGGTACCGCGCATTACGGCGTTTCGGCCGTTGGCGTTCCCAACACGTGGGATTTCTACCACGTAGCCGACAACGCCACGCAGAAGGATCAGAACACCTACGCCAGCGCGGGTATCGACAACCAGACCACGGCGATGATCCATCAGAGCGCGACGTACGGCCTGGCGCGCAAACGCGAGCAGGAAAATCTCTGGAAGCTCTCAGGAAGTGAGGAGCCGTTTCTCGATTACTGCTTCGGCCCGGGCACGCTCGGCGATCCGGTGACCATCGTAGGCGCAAACGGCTACTCGGCCAGCGGTCAGGCGGTCCTCGATTGCTCGACCTCTGCGTCGCAGCAAGTGAACAACCGCGACCAGCTCGTCTATCGCGGCGACATCGCGATCACGCCGCATCTGCAGGCGCTTATCGGTTTCCAGTATGAAGATGAGCGCGGCGCAGAACCCAACAGTACCTTCTATCCCTCTGTCGAGCGCCGCAATTATGACTACCAGGCCGCCGTTCACGGCGACTTCAAGGATCGCTTCTTCTATTCGCTCGGCGGCAGCCTGGAGCACTACTCGCTCTTCGGCGTGCAAACACCGCCGCGCGCGGGCGTCTCCTATTACGCGCTGCGGCCGCACCACGGCGCATTCAGCGGCACGCGGTTCCTCTTCAATTACGGCGAAGCAGACCGTGAGCCGACGCTGCCCGAGCAGGACGAGTCGCTATACACGTTCCTCGCGACGAACGGCGCGCAGGCCACAATCAAAACACTGCACATCAGCCAGATCGCCGCGCCCGAGGATCGCACCTATGAGGGCGGATTCGAGCAGACATTTTTCAGCGATCACATTCTCTTCCGCGCCAGCTACTTTCACAATGAATTTGGCAAGCAGATCGAGTATGTCGGCCTTGACCTGATTCCCGAGCTGCTGCCGAACCTTTCGGCGGCGCAGCAGCAACAGCTTGAACAGGTGCTTCAGGCCAACTTCGCCTACGAGCTGACCATCAACTCCGAGGCCTTCCGCGCGCAGGGTGTCGAATCGACCGTGGAAAGCGGCATTGGCAAGAATCTCTTTCTGCGTGGTGGGTACACGTACCTCGACGCGGCGGTGCAGCGTTCGTTCACCAACGATGACGCTGCACTGCTCGGGCCCATTCCGACCTTCCACGGGATTACCGTCGGGCCGTATTCGCCGCTAAAAGGCGCGCGGCCGTTTCGCCGCGCTCCGCACACCGGCTTCTTCAGCGCGACCTACTCCGCCAAGCGCTTCACGGCGGTCTTCAATAGCGCCTTCGCCAGCCGCAGCGACGACTCCACCTTTCTTGAAGGCGAGGACGAGTTCGGCGGCAACAGCCTGCTGTTGCCCAACCGCAATCTCGACTACGGTTACGCGAAGCTCGACCTGGGCGGCAGCTTCCAGATCGTCTCCTGGTTGGACGTCTTTGCGCAGGCGGACAATCTCATCGACAGCCAGCATATTGCGCCCATCGGCTTTCCCAGCCTGCCTGTGAACTTCCATGGCGGCCTGCGCCTGCGCTGGGCGCCAGGCAGCAATCGCTGAACCATCCATTCCGCCCGATGATTCGGCACCGCGCCGGGAGTCGCAACTCCGCCTCCCGGCGCGAAAATCAGCACACCAAGGGATCAACCAGATACGGCAAATTGGCGCTTCTAGATGCGACAAATGCGCACTTCCTCGGACCCTTAGATTTCTCGCTTGGAAAAGACCTTGCACTCCACTAGACTGATAAGGACCGGGAGATTTGCAAGAGCTGGAGCTTCCACCCTGGTTCGAATCGGGTTACTTCGGCCCGCGAAACGTCCGCGCTTCCGGATTGCATGCTCCCGCTCTCGCGGTTTCACGTCGCAATTCACAGAAAGTTTAAGGAAGCTCTGTACATTCGGGTGTTGGGGAAACCACTGCGCGCTGGAGCTTGAAACGTCTTCCAGATTGAAGCCGTTTTGCGTACCAGCATTTCCTGTTGGAGGCCACGCCCGTTTCGAACCGACCATTTCGACGGCATGGGCTCGGCCGCAAGCGCTTTTCACCGCATCACTCACACTTGTTGCAAACGCAAAATGATCACTTTTGGAGGGCAGTTTATGAAATCCACTCAAATTCGCTTCTGGTGGCTCGCGCTGGCGTTTTTTGTCGTCGCCGCGTGCATCGGCTCGATCAGTTTGAGCGCGCAGACCAGTACCCAGGGCGCAGTCACGGGAACGGTAACCGATCCGTCCGGCGCAGTTGTAAACGGTGCGAACGTCGTCATCCAGAACAAAGGGACGAACTTTGCCGCGAAGGCAACCACCGATTCCAGCGGCTTCTTTAATCTTCCGCTGCTCGACCCCGGCACCTATAAGGCATCGATTACCGCGGCCGGGTTTGCCAGCTACACGGCCGACAACGTCGTGGTGGTCGTTGGCCAGGTCACTACCCTGCTTCCACACCTGGCGCTGGCTTCTTCGTCGGCTGAGGTTGTGGTTACCGAGCAGGACCCCGTGATCAACACCGAGTCGCCGGACTTCAGCTCCAGCATCGACCAGAAGGCCCTCGCCAACATTCCCATTAACAATCGCCGCTGGTCCGCCCTGGCAATGACTACTCCGGGTATCGTTGCCGATAGCAGCGGATTCGGCCTGATCAGCGTCCGCGGAATCAGCACTCTGCTGAACAACGTGGAGATCGACGGCGCCGACGACAACAACGCGATGTGGGGCGAAGAACGCGGCCGCACGCGCGAGGCCTACTCGACTTCTGGAATGGCCGTGCGTGAGTTCGCCGTCAACAGCGGCGTCTACGCGGCGGAGTATGGCCGCGCCGCCGGCGGCGTGATCACCTCAGTGACCAAGAGCGGCACCAATCAGATTCATGGAGTCGCCTACTTCTTCGATCGCGAAAGCAACTGGAACGCCTTTAACGACTTTACGACCCTCACCAAGGCCAACTACACAAGCGGAAACCCGATTCCCACAAGTTTCAGCACTTCACCATTCAAGCCGGAAGATATGCGCAAGATTTACGGCTTTACCGCAGGCGGTCCGCTCATCAAGGATCGGCTCTTCTGGATCTATACCTACGACCAGCACTCGCACATTAACCCGGGCGTTGGCGTCCCTTCCGTATCGAACACCACAACGGGCTTTTACGCTACGCCGAACGCAACCACCACCGGAACCTGCAACCTGGCAACTGGCTATCTGAGCGGCGACACCAATACCTTCGATGAATCCGCTTGCACGCTCGCTGCCCGCGAGGGCCTCGCCAGCTACGCGGCCGGCGCCGCGGCCTACACCTCAGGCATCGCCAGCCTGCTCCCCGATCTCGGCCTGGTGCCGCGTGTCGGCTACCAGGAGATCAACACACCGAAAATCGACTGGCAGGTGAACCAAAAGAATCGTGCCAGCTTCCTCTACCATCGCCTGCGCTGGGATGCGCCGGGCGACGTGCAGACCAACACGACTTCGGATTACGCGATCGACACCTGGGGCACGGATTTCGTCAAGCTGGACTACGGAGTGGCCAAGCTGGATAGCGTGATTACGAATTCGATCAGCAATGAGGTCCTCTACCAATACGGCCGCGAACTGGAGGATGAAGGCCTGCAGCCGCTGAGCGCCTACGATAAGTCGAATCTGGTAGGCACAGGCGGCAATGTGCCGGAGGTCGCACTCGATACCTCCATCGGCTTCAACCTCGGCATTCCGTATTATTCCTTCCGCACGGCCTATCCGCGCGAGACCAAATGGCAGGTCGGGGACGGCGTTTACTATGTTCACCACAACCATACCTTCAAGTTCGGCGTGGACATGGTGAACAACTACGATTTCACGAACGTGCTCAACAACGACCCCAACGGCTATTACACGTACACCTACCTCGGAAACTACTTCGCTGACATTTACAGTCACCTCAACGGCAAGGCGGCGGACTCGTGCAACAGCGCAGGCTCGCAGTTTGCTACCGCGACCCTCTCCGCAGTCGGAACCGATCCCTGCTATACCTCCTATGGTCAGAGCTACGGCCCGCCGGTCTTTGCCATCTCCACGATGGACTACGGCTACTATGCACAGGACAACTGGAAGCTTACGCCTCGCCTGACCGTGGAATTGGGCCTGCGCTACGACTATGAGTCGATTCCGGCTCCCCCGATCCCCAACTCTGCGATTCCTCAGACAGCCAACCGACCCAGCGACAAGAACAACTTTGGCCCGCGACTGGGTTTCGCGTACGACGTCTACGGCGATGGAAAGACTGTACTGCGCGGCGGATACGGCATGTACTATGGCCGCATCCCGAACAGCCTGGTTCTGCTGACCTACCAGAACTCCGGCAACCTTACTGGCGGCCAATACACAACGACCTTCAAGTCGACGGCTCAAAGCAATACGCCGCAGGGTCCCATGCTGCCCTATCTCTTTACCGGCACGACCTCCGCGCCCGTACCGGCCGTTCTCTACCTGGCCAGCAACCTGCAGAATCCCATGGTCCACGAGTATGACCTGGCCCTGCAGCAGGAGGTCGGCCGCGGCACCGTCTTCTCATTGAGCTACCTGGCCGCGCTGGGACGCGAGTTGCCGAACTACATCGACGTCAACCTCGACCCGACCACAGCACAGACTTCAACCATCTCCGTGATCGACACGACCGGCAAGGGGCCGCTGCCCAACGGCGCCCAGTACACGGCAAAGACCTACATCAAGTACGGCAACGCCGCGTTGTTCGGCGCAACCGGCGCCACCTATCAGGGCATCACCGAGGTTCTGAGCAACATCAACTCGAGTTACAACGCGATGGTCGCCGAGATTCAGAACCGGACCCTCCATCACTTGCAGTTCGATGCCAACTACACCTGGTCGCACGCCCTGGACTTCAACCAGAACGCATCGACAACCATCAGCGGCGGAAGCGAAAACTGGCTGGATCCCTATTCGAATGCCCGCACCAACTATGGCAATTCCACTTGGGATATCCCGAACCGGTTCGTCGCCTACGCGCTCTACACCTTCCCGGGCGTCAACTCATCGAACTGGCTCAAGTACATCGCCAACGATTGGAATCTCGATACCAGCTTCCAAATGCAAAATGGCTTACCCTACTCGGCCGCTATATCCGGCTATAACTCCAACAATGCGGAGCTCACGGGTTGGTACGGCGCCGGCAGCACCTCCTATATTCCCGTCATCGGACGCGACACGTACGCCTATCCGCGGCACATCGTGGATGATATGCGCGTTTCCAAGGCCATCACCATCAAAGAGGGGTACAACCTGGAGCTAATGTTGAACGTCTTCAACATTGCAAACCACCAAAACATCGATGGCATCACCACCACGGCGTACAAGCTCTCGGCGACCACCACCACGGCCAGTACGCTCACGTATCAGAGCACATTCGGCGCAATTACCAGCTCGAACAACAGCGGTTTCCTTTTCACGCCGCGTAACGCGGAGATTGCCGCCAAGTTCACCTTCTAACCAAGTGGAGTCTCACGAATCAGGAACGCGACGGCTTCGGCCGTCGCGTTTTTTATGCGACCATTGCTCCAGAACTGGTTCAGCGCTCGCGCATAAGTCTTCTGAAATCCGGTTTGTTCATTTCACGGATTTAGAATCCTATATTATGAAAGTCATATTACTTTTGTTTGCAACCCGATGCATACTTGTTGAAAATCGGGCGATAAACCCGTTAGATTGAATCACTCCCTCAAATTCCTTTTTGGGGTCCATTCAATGTTTGGTCTCCTGAGGTGCTCATGATCTGCCCGAAATGTCAATCTGCCGCTCTTTCTCTAATTCCGGCAGAAGTACGTCTTTTCCGCAACAGCCCGCGCACGCTGAGCCATCCGCCGATGACGCCCTCACCGGACATTCGCGTTTGCCTCGATTGCGGCTGGTCGGAGTTTGTCATTCCCCGTGCCTGGCTCTCAGCTGGATGGTTGCGTTCGCTTCGCCCTCAAACCGTCGCAACGGAAGGCGGACTCGCCTCCCAGGCTGCGGCCGCTCCTGCCGTCACGATGTAGTGCGGTAACAATCCAGCCGGTCGGCCCCGTGGCGGGGCCTTCAATTTGTCGCCTGGTTGCAGGTTGTGCAAAACACAGGTTTCCTGCGCGAAAAAGGCCCCCAGCCGAAGCTGGAGGCCTTTCATTTTTGCTCGCCCCCAACTTAAAGCGGAACCTTCTCCAGCGGCGCAATAAAGCCGATGCCGGGAATATTGAGCTTGTGCAGATTCCTGTCGTTGGTGATGAAAAGGTCAACTCCGAAATGCGCCGCGCAAGCCAGCTGGATCGCGTCCGCGCTGCGGAGTGTATGCGTCGCGCGGAGCGACGCATACCGCCAGGCCACGGAGGGGTCGAAGCTGACCAACCGTGTTGTTGTGCGGAGAGCCCGGTCATATTGCTCGATGAGTGAGACCTTGCCGAGCTTGGTTGGCTTGACGAGCACTTCGCCGAGTGTCATGGCCGAGGTGACCAGTTGATCTCCGCGATCGATCATCCGCTTCCGAATTTCGAGCGCTCTGCTTCTGAAAGGTTCCTCGCCCTCGAAGAAGTAAATGAAAAAGTTGGTATCGAGGAAGACCTTGCTCATCCGTCCTCCCTGCGTAGGTTTTCCACGTACTCGTCGGCGTGTTCGTCGGCCCATATCTCGCGGCCGGAGCCGATCAGCCGGATGAGGGGGTCATCGTCGTAATTTTTTTCAATTGGACCTTGGGATCCTTCACTCCAGTTCTCATACCAATCCAGGAGCGCGTGATACTGTGCCGGAATTGCACCGAGACTTGGAACATACTTCGGACTGCGATGAGATTGACGACCAGCATCGATATGATCACCCGGACGATAGAGTCGAAGATTGCCTGATGGAGCCTCAAAAAGCATCCGGTATTTCCTAGTGGTAGAGGGGGCAACGTTCACGACCATATGCTGCTTCAAATGCGGATTCACCGATGGACGCTCTTCGGGCGTCGTCAAGCCAAGCTCGTCGAGCTTGCCGCGAATTTCGTCCTTTGTAAAATCTTCCCGAGCTGGAAAGTTACGATGGAGCAGTGCGACAGCGATCCAGATGCGATCTGTCAATCGGAAGTCCGAAGTGGTGGCCGGCATGCTGGCTCTCCTTTCTCGGTTCCTACTTAGGAATCATACCTAACGTACCTAGGAATGCAAGAAGGGACAAAAAAGGCCCCCAGCCGAAGCTGGAGGCCTTGATTGCTTTGGGCGCCGCAGGCGCGGGCTGCCCCACCGCAGGTGTTCGGGGTCCCCAGCGACGGGTCCATGTCGCTGGGGTGATGCTTATTAGTACATGCCTTCCATGCCGCCGCCGCCGTGGCCGCCGCCCGCCGGGGCCCCCTTGGGCTCAGGCAGTTCGACAACCAGCGCTTCGGTGGTGAGCAGCAGTGCCGCGATCGAAGCCGCATTCAGCAGCGCCGTACGCGTCACCTTGGTCGGGTCGATGACGCCGGCCTTCACCAGGTCCTCGAACTTGCCGGTCTGCGCGTTGTAGCCGTAGTGCGGTTCCTTTGACTCGAGCACCTTGGCGATCACCACGGCACCCTCTTCGCCGGCATTGGCGACGATCTGGCGCAATGGCTCTTCGAGAGCACGTAGCACGATCTGTGCACCGGTCTTCTCGTCGCCTTCGAGCTCGCCCAAAAGCTTCTGCACCGTGGGTATTGCGCGAACCAGCGCGACGCCGCCGCCCGGAACGATTCCCTCTTCGACTGCCGCGCGAGTCGCATGCAGAGCATCCTCAACGCGAGCCTTCTTCTCCTTCAGCTCGGTCTCAGTTGCCGCGCCCACCTTGATGATGGCAACGCCGCCCACCAGCTTGGCCAGCCGCTCCTGCAGCTTCTCCTTGTCGTAGTCGGAGGTGGTCTTTTCAACTTGAGACCGGATCTCCTTCACGCGGCCTTCGATGTCGCTGGCTTTGCCGGCGCCGTCGACGATCGTGGTGTTGTCCTTGTCGATGGTGATGCGCTTTGCCTTGCCCAGGTCCTCAAGCTTCACGCCTTCCAGCTTGATACCCAGGTCCTCAGTGATGGCCTTGCCGCCGGTCAGGATGGCAATGTCGCCCAGGATCGACTTGCGGCGATCGCCGAAGCCCGGAGCCTTCACGGCCGCAACGTTCAGCGTGCCGCGCAGCTTGTTGACCACCAGTGTCGCGAGCGCCTCGCCCTCGACATCCTCAGCGATGATCAGCAGCGGCTTGCCGCCGCGCGCAACCTGCTCGAGCAATGGCAGCAGATCCTTCATCGCGCTGATCTTCTTCTCGTAGATCAGAACGTAGGGATCCTCGAGAACAACTTCCAGCCGCTCAGCGTCGGTAACGAAGTACGGGCTCAGGTAGCCGCGGTCGAACTGCATGCCGTCGACAGTCTCGAGACCGGTGTGCATCGTCTTCGACTCTTCGATCGTGATCACGCCGTCTTTGCCTACGACCTTCACGGCCTCGGCAATGATGTCACCAATCTCCTGGTCGCCGTTCGCCGAGATTGCGCCCACCTGCGCCACCGAGCCCTCGTTCACGGGCTTGGAAAGCTGGCCGAGTGCGCCATCTGTCGTCCACTTGCCGTCCTTGTCGCGCGAACCGATCACGGCCGTAACGGCCTTCTCGATGCCGCGCTTCAGCGCCGTCGGGTTCGCGCCCGCCGCCACCGTCTTCACGCCTTCGCGGAAGATGGCCTGCGCCAGAACAGTCGCTGTTGTGGTGCCGTCGCCGGCAACGTCAGAGGTCTTGGATGCAACCTCACGCACCAGCTGCGCACCCACATTCTCCATCGGGTCCTTCAGGTCGATTTCCTTCGCCACCGTCACGCCGTCTTTGGTAATGGTGGGCGATCCGAATTTCTTCTCGATCACAACGTTGCGCCCCTTGGGGCCCAGCGTCGCCTTCACTGCGTCTGCCAGCGTGTTCACGCCGCGCAAAATCGCCTGACGGGAATCTTCACCGTGCAAAATTTGCTTTGCCATTTCTCAAACTCTCCTCAATACGTGTTTTCAAAAATCCGATTCGCCTGGCACCTTCCGGTTCCGCGTTCATGCTTGCTCAGCAAACTTCAGCTGGCGCGCAAGCGCGGTACGCCCGTCCGGCCAAAACTACTTCTTCACAATGCCGAGCACTTCTTCTTCGCGCATGATCAGAAACTCTTCGCCGTCAAGCTTGATCTCGGTGCCGGAGTACTTGCCAAAAAGGATCTTGTCGCCCGCCTTCACATCCAGCGGGAATACCTTGCCCTCGTCGTTTGACTTGCCTTTGCCCACGGAGATGACCTCACCTTCCTGGGGTTTTTCCTTCGCGCTATCCGGGATGATGATTCCACCACGGACGGTTTCGCCTTCTTCCAAGCGCCGCACCAGAATTCGATCGTGCAGCGGGGTAAACGTCGTCGTTGCTGACTTCACTGCCATTGCTTTGCTTCTCCTTGAGTACAATCCGGCGATCCGGATTGTGAGTTGAAGTAATTCAAAACAAAACGTTTCGGAGGATGTGGAATGCTTGCCGCAACCTTCGCCGGCCGGGCTCTTGAGCGCTCAAATCGTAGCCTTGCTAGCACTCTTGCCTTCCAATTGCTAACGATAGGCGGGCCTGCGCGTGTTGTCAAGAGGATTTCTAGCAAAATGTGAGTGGATTCCGCTCATACAACATGACAGTATCATTAATTTGTCGACCATCGCCGGCTCACAACCTACGCCCCCAGTCTTCCCGGAGCCCGCGCAACTTGCGTCCGATTACAATTACACTGGACTCTATGTTTTATCGCCCCACGTTTCGTCTTCTCCTCGTCTCGCTCGCCGCCTTGGGCAGCCTCCTTGTCCAGGCACAGGATCAAAACACGCAGCACATGCGCAAATACAAGGCGCCTCCGCCTTCGGCGCGCATTGAGGTTACCGTGCTGCGCGATCTCAATGGAAAGCCGATCGAAGATGCGCACGTCATCTTCCATCCCATTGAGGGCGACAAGGATAAGGGCTACCTGGAGTTGAAGACCAACGAGGACGGCAAGGTGATTATCGATGTTCTGCCCATCGGCGACACCGTGCGCATGCAGGTAATCGCCAGCGGCTATCAGACATACGGCCAGGACTACAAAGTCGACAAGGATCAGATGTCGATGCAAATTCGCATGAAGCGGCCCGGCGCGCAGTACTCCGTTTACAAAGATTCCAGTGGAGCGCCGAAGCCGGACGGGACCAAGTCCACTCCGCCGCCGCAGAACGCGACGCCCCCTGCTAGCGGCAACAAGCCTTCCGGATCGTCGAATCCGCCGCAGTCGAATTAAATCGCATGTCGCACGCCCCGCTCGCCGGTAAAACCGCACTCGTCACAGGCGGTGCGCTGCGCATCGGCAGAGCCATCGCCCTTGCACTGGCTCAGGCCGGTGCGGATGTGGCGATCACATTTCTCCATTCGCAGGCTGAAGCCACTGAAACCTCTCAGGAAATCGCCGCGCTCGGACGCCGCGCCGTGGTCACGCCCTGCGATGTCCGCTCGGAAACTTCGGTCCGCGCGGCCGTCGCCGCCGTCACCGGGGAGTTCGGCGGCCTCGATCTGCTCGTCAACAACGCCGCTGTCTTCGCCTCCGCCGCGCTCGAAAGCCTCACGCTCGAGCAGTGGGACGCGGTCTTCGAGACGAATGCCCGAGGCCCGTTTCTCATGGCGCGCGAGGCGCTGGCCCATCTGCGCGCGGCCCATGGCCGCATCGTCAACATCGGATCGCTGGGCGCAACTCACCCCTGGGCCGGCCACGCGCACTACTGCGCCTCGAAAGCCGCGTTGCACATGCTCACGCAAGCCATGGCCAAGGCCTTCGCGCCCGAGGTGAGCGTGAACTGCGTGGCGCCGGGCTGGATTGAAATTCCGGAATCGTCCGGCGTGTCAGGATCCGATGTGTCACGATCGGCCGCGGCTCGCGGCCAGGCTGCCCGCTTCGCCGCGAAGACGCCGATGGGCCGCAACGGCGCGGCGGACGAAGTTGCGCAGGCTGTTCTCTTCTTCGCTACAGGCCCGCATTTCGTCACCGGCCAGACGCTCGCGGTCGATGGCGGGCTCGGCCTCTCCTAAAGTTGCTGGAAACGAAAACTCTCCGAGTCCCGCATATCGATTCTTTCAAGTTCTCTGTTGGCAATTGAGCCGAAGTCGCGATCAATAGCCCTGCTCAATAGCGCTGCACACTGTGCTTTACTTTTGTTAAAATGTAAAGAGAGGCATCGCTATGGAAGCCAAGCTCAGCAGCAAAGGACAAGCCACGATTCCCAAGGCAGTTCGCGATCGGTTGCAGATCAAGCCCGGTGATCGGTTCAAATTCTTCTTCCATCCAGACGGCGTGATGATTCTGCCCAGAATTCCAACCAGGCGCCTCCGGGGCAGCGTTCCAAAGCTGGCGCGATCGGTCTCTCTCAAGGAAATTGATAGAGCGATTGAGGCCGGGGCCACGGAGAGATTCCGGCGCAAGAAATGATGGAATTTGAGAAATGATCGGTCTCGACACCAATGTCCTTTTGCGCTATCTCGTACAGGACGATCCAACGCAATCGGCCAAAGCGGCGGAGATCGTGGAACGCCGCCTGACGAAGCGGAATCCTGGTTTTGTCAGCGTTGTATGCATCCTCGAAATCGTCTGGGTACTTGGAAGCCTGTATAAGCGCTCACCCTGGCAAATCGCCAGCCACATTGAAATGATCCTGGCTGCCGACACCCTTGAGGTTCAAAATGAGCAGGAACTCTATCAAGCCGTCATTGCACTCAGAAACACAACAGGAGCCTTTGAAGACGCGCTCATTGGCGCTTTAGGCATCTGGCGGGGCTGCTCAGCAACTCTGACGTTCGACCAATCCGCCGCCAAACGCCTGAATGGATTTCAATTGATCTAAAGCCACTGCGTAATCGCAGTGATTCGAGAGCGGAAGACGGACGGAAAAGGAAGACATTGCATGGCGGAGACCTATCAGGAATACAGAGCCAGAGTCCTCGGTTACCTGGGCGACCGCGACCCGATCCGGGTGCTGCACAGCACCCCGGGGAAAATCGAGCGGCTACTCAACGGAGTTCCTCGCCGGTTGCTCGCGCGCCGGCCGTTGCAGCGCAAGTGGTCGGTTGTGGAGATACTCGCACACCTTGCCGACGCTGAACTTGCCATCGGCTGGCGGTTTCGCAACATGATAGCCACTCCGGGCGTTCAGCTTCAGTGGTGGGATGAACACCTTTGGTCCCAAAAATGCCATTACTCCCAAATGGATCCCCGGCGTTCCCTCACGCTTTTTCAGGAACTCCGCAAGAGTAATCTTGCGCTCTTGCGGTCGGTACCACAAAGGGTTTGGCGGTCATCTTATGGAGTTCACGAAAAACGTGGACGACAGACTATTGCAGAGTTCGTGACGATGGAAGCGGCGCACGACTTAAATCATCTAATCCAGATCGAACGTCTCACGATACCTAAGTAGAGATTGCGACTTCAGCTCAATTGCCAATTGCGCTTTGGGCATCGGTCGGGCTGCTCAACAACTCTGACGTTCGACCAAAGCAGTTTCGGAATTGGTTCGCAACAGGCGTGATGCGGAGCGGATGGAATTGCCTTCAACCAGAGCGGCGATAATCCTTAGCGCGTTCGGACACACTCAAGCGATTCATGCATCACATTATGCATGATCCGCTCAAGCATGTCAAGACGAACTATTCTAATGAACGATAGGGAGGAGAATCGATGGAGAACCGGCCACGGTTGCGGACATTGGATGCTTGCTTCATAACTTCAAAAGCGTCCGCAATGTCCTTGTTCTCTTTGAGGTACTTCTCAAGAGCTCCCTTTATCTCTTCCTCTTCGGTTAAGTCTTCCGTACTGCGCATACTCAAAGATTCCTCCTTCCCTCGTTATTCAGATCGCCTGGCGCTGTAAAGAGACTCGGCGCGCGATTCAATGAGTTTAGACGCGCCCGATGCCAATGCGACATCGGCTCGGATGTAGTAGTGCCAAATGTCAGCCCAAATCGGATCGTCCTTCGCCAGCAGCTTTACGTTGAGCTTCAAATCGGTTTTCGCTTCATGTCCGGCGATCATTCTTCCATGAACCTTGAATGTCCCCACCGACGACAGCTTGGTGAGTACATTACGGACTGCCTTGTCCCTGTCCGCCTTCTTTTTCATACCGGCGAACATATAACTTTCCAAATACTTTGATGCCACAGTGCGGCTGAAATCCATTAATTTTTCGCAGTGATCGATAAACGGAGGATCGAGCACGGCAATCTGTTGGAGTATAGGCTTCGGGTCTTCCTTCTTCTTGACTGCATCAGCGTAATTCTTCAATAGCGAAGTTCTTGAGTCAATGAACGACTGCGCAGATATGTACCTGAGCAAACCACCTACAAGAATAGGGACCTGAGCATCTATCGGGCCCAACTCAGAGCAATAGCCCATCACAATCTCATCCGCTCCCAGCGCGATGATCGTGGCCGCACTCTTTGCTCGATTTGGAACGATGACCCGGAATTCCTTGCAATACGCCCTACAGATTTCGATGATCTTCTCAGCAACGATTCCGTCGCCGCCGGGCCCGCTGATAATCAAATTTAGCTGATGAACGTCGCCCACTGACAGCAGGATGTCCCCCATAGCGGGAATGTCGCTGCTACCTATTGAGGACGAATCAGCGCAGAAGAAGGAAATGTACGCAGTCTTCGTTCCCTTCGGGGAACGCTTTTCAAGACTCTCCAGCAGCTCTTTGCGCTTCACCCGCTGCGCAGAAAGCAGGTCGTGTTCGCCAAGAACCGTTGATAGAACCGTCTGCTTCTCGGGAACCTTGGAGAAGCCCTCAGGCGGTAGTCGCGTTTCTTTCATTGCAGGCGCACCAAACGAATCATTTCTTGGCGGCATTCCATCGAGCTTGCGCAGCCTTCTTTGCGATCTCTTTCCTTCGCTTGGACGATAATGCTTCTGCGCGGGCTTTGCCGCCCTTTATACCACCCTTTTTGCCGATTGTCGCCAAATATTGCGAAATCGCTAGATTACTGACTGGTGACACGACTGGCTCTTCTGCTGTGAGTTTCACCGTCAAGGCGGCTGCCTTGTTCGGATCGGATGGCATATTGCTTAAGCGCCTCATGCATACAGTATCGCGCTTGTTGCCTTAATTCTGCAAGCCTGACCGGCTCAAGCAAAATGCGTCACTACCTAAAGCCACTGAACGTCCAAGCAGGGCGTGTCGGCCGGGCATCGCACTTCCTGGTCACTTCACGTTCAAACCCGCCCTCGCCCCCCGCAAAGATTTCCTCCCCGCAAGATTGCCGAATTTATCCGCAGCCTGGCGCACAATACCAATGGAAGAGGAATCTAGAAAGGCCATCTTGGAGGCTTTCACTTGCGCGCTACGTCGATGCCTCGATCCCGCCGACGAGTTACGACTCGCACCGATGTAGAGGGGCAGTTATCCTTCTGGAAATCGCGCCCGCAACTCTTTATTTTTGACGACCTTGCGATCCATCCCCTTTTGTTTTCATCGGGCTGGAAGGAATGATCAAAGTCTAAACGGCTCAAAATAAGTCCGTTAAGCCAAAAATGGGGGGGATGGGGGTGCCCCGGTTTTGAAAACTAAACACCTCTTCAGCCGCTGACCTGGCATCTCGCTGACTTGCCAGCTTGCTGACCTGCTGTCCTTTCACCGCGCAAACAGACGGCTCCAGAAGCCCCTTTTGGGTTCCGTGCCGTCGCCGTCCACCGGCGGGCGCCCAGACCGCTTCACCCTCGCCTTCGTGGCGGCGCTCTTCTCTGCAAATCGCAGCGGCTCGTTCTCCCAGAGTCCCTTGGGCTCAGGCTGCTCCGGCCACTTCGCGCCCTCCACCGCCGCCTGCGGATTGCTGACGAATAACCGCTCCGCCGTCTCCTCGCCGCGCCGTTCGCGCACATATTCGTAGGCGTGCTTCAAATGCGGCGCGCGCCACACCGGGTGGTGCGCATCGGTGGCGATGAAGTGGATCCAGTCGCGTTCGAGCAGCTCGTTGGCGAAGGCCCCTTCCGCCTTGCCGAATCGTCCGTAGAGCGAGCCCGCTGTCACCTGCACCAGGCTGCCGTGCCGCATGAACTCGCCCAGCAACTCGGGTTGGCGCAGCATGGCCGGATAACGCTCGGGATGCGTGATGATCAGCGTATAGCCGGCCGACTGCAGACGGAACATTGCGTCATTCATTGAGGGTGGAATCACGTGCGACGGAAACTCGATCAGCAGGTAGCCCTTGCCGTCGATTGAATAGCGCAGCGGATGAGCTACGGCATCGACGATGTTGTCGGCTGTGAGGTGGAAGTCGCAGCCCAGGCTCAGCTCCACCACCCCCTGCAACTTTTCCCTCAGTTCCGCCAATCGCTCCTCGATCACGTCGAGGCGGTAGACGTATTCATCGTTCGAATGCGGCGTGCACACGATGCGCGTGACGCCCTCTTCCGCCGCGCCGCGGGCCATGGCGATCGAGCTTTCCAGGTCCGGAGAGCCGTCGTCCACTCCATAGATCAGGTGGTGATGAATGTCGATCATCGTTCCATTCCAAGCCGAGCCGCAGCAAAACCATCGCGGGCTCGCCGCACTACTTCGCGGCCAGCGCTTCCATCATCGAAGCAAAGATCTTCCATCCGTCTGCCGAGCCCAGCAGCTTTTCGCTCGAGCGATCGGGATGCGGCATCATGCCGAGCACGTTCCTGCCCTCGTTCAGGATTCCCGCGATATTGCCGAGCGATCCATTCGGATTGGCCTGCTGGGTAATCTCGCCTGCAGGCGTTGCATAGCGGAATGCAATCCGGTCCTCTGCTTCAAGCTGCCGCAGCGTCTCCGGGTCGCAGAAGTAGTTCCCTTCCATGTGTCCGATGGGAATCTGCAGCACTTCACCCTTTTCCAGCTGATTCGTGAACGGGCTCGCCGTTGTTTCCACGCGCAGGTGCACCTGCCTGCAGATGTATTTGAGTCCCGCGTTGCGCATGAGCGCGCCCGGGAGCAATCCGCTCTCTGTCAGGATCTGGAAGCCATTGCAGATGCCCAGTACCAGCCCGCCGCCTGCGGCAAACTTCTTTACCGATTGCATCACCGGCGAAAACTGCGCGATAGCGCCCGTGCGCAGGTAGTCTCCGTAGGCAAATCCGCCCGGCACAATCACCGCATCTACGCCCGCGAGGTCTTCTGAATCATGCCAGAGAGGGTTCACCGGCTGGTGAGCGATCTCCGCGATCACGTTGCAGGCGTCGTGATCGCAATTGGAGCCGGGAAAAACCAGCACACCGAATTTCATAGCTTCAGGGTAACAGCATCGCGGGGAACCGAGACCACCGCTTTTCCCCGTGGCCGCCGCTCAGGGAACCAACGAATTCACGGCTGGCCGCTTCCCCCCGAAAGCGTACACTGGAGTCGCCCCAGGGCCCACGTCGACCACCACGTCAACCCCCAGGGCTTCAATTCACACGCTGCACAAATCCATTCGAGAATCTCAGGAGATCACGATGAAGCGGAAATTGATGTTGTCTGTGCTGCTTTCCTTGTCGACAGCTTGTTGCGCAACCGGCGCGCGGGCGCAGATGGGCGGCGGCGGGCCGATGATTGCGCCCGGAACACAGGTGGCGCCGGCTGATGCGCTGAACGCGCTACTGGAAGGCCCTGAGAAGTCGATGATGAATCTGGTCAAGGCCATGCCGGCCGACAAATATTCTTTCGCGCCCAGCCAGGCGATCTTTGTGCCCTCGCAGAAAACTGAGTACACCGGCGTGCGCACATTCGCGGCCTTATGCATCCACGTGGCGCAGGCAAACTACGGACTGGGCGGCCGCATTGCAGGCCTCAAGCCCGATATCGATCCCATGTCCCTCACCAAGCTGACTGACAAGGATCAAATCGTCGCCGCGCTGCAGGCCTCTTTCGACTTCGTACACAAATCGATCGCCACTGTCACGACGGCCAACGCCTTCGAGAGCGTACGCGGCCCCATGACGCGCGCCACCACGGCAGCCTATGTCGCAGTCCACACCAGCGATGAATACGGCCAGATGGTCGAATACCTGCGCATGAACGGCCTGGTCCCGCCGGCAAGCCAGAAGTAAGAACCGGGAGACAAGACGGGTGCTAAACCTCCACACAAAATAGATCGGCCTTGTTTCCCGGCGAGGCCGGCTCGCTAGCTCGCTGTAGCTTGCTCGATCTCCCTTGCTCGGTCTCCTCTGACCGAGCCGCCCCGGCCATCTCGCGCACCGCCCATCCAGCCAGCAGCAGGCTCGGCGCGGCGGCAGGCTCGAGTTTGCCCAACTCGCGCAGCGTGGTGTGGGCCACGTGCTGATCGGGCTGCGCGGCGCGCGAAACCACCGCGCACGGAAAATCCGCTGGCAATCCCTCGGCCATCCACTCGGTAGCCAGCAGCGACAGGTCGCGGCCTGGCATGTAGACCACGCGGGTCGCGTCTTCGAGCGCAGGCAGCGCCGCGTGGTTATGCGACTGCGCATGATGGCCGGTAGAAAAAACTACGTTGGAGGCCCACTCGCGGTCGGTGAGCGAACGGCCCAGCGCTGCAGCCGCAGCAAACGCTGACGACACGCCGGAAACGATCTCGTATGAAACGCCGGCCGCGCCGAGCGCCGCCATCTCTTCGGCTGCGCGCCCAAACAGCAGCGGATCGCCGCTCTTGAGCCGGATAACGCTGCGCCCAGCCTGCGCGTGGTCCACCATCAGCGCGTTGATCTCTTCCTGCGTAATGGTCTTCGTGCCGCAGCGCTTGCCCACGTTCACGACCACCGCATGGAGCGGAGCCAAGTTGAGTATTGCCGAGGGAACAAGATCGTCGTGCAGGATCACGTCGGCGGATTCGATCAGCCGCAGAGCCTTGACCGTGAGCAGTTCCGGATCGCCCGGACCCGCGCCGACGAGATAGACATTGCCAGCTTCCGCGCGCGGCACCGGCTTGCCGGTGCGAGCGAGCTGCCTGGTTGAGCAGAGCGCTGAATCGCAGATCTCGCGGTGCGCGAGCTCATGCAGCATCAGCCTGCGTTCTTCGCTTTTGGGTTGGGTCGCAATCACCTCACGCCGCAGATCTCCCAGCTTGGCCAGCCAGGCGCCCAGATCCCGTGGCAACTGCTGGTCGATCTCTCGCCGCAGCCGCTGGGCAACCGCCGGGCTCTCGCCAGCCGTCGAAATCGCAATCTGCAGATCACCGCGACTTACCACCGAGCCAAAGAAGAAATCGCAATTGGGAATATCGTCCACGCTGTTGCAGGGAATGTTGCGCACAACCGCCTCGCGGTAGACCGTTGCATTCACTTCCGGCACGTCGGTTGCGGCAATCACGATAAAGTTTCCATCGAGATCGTCCCGCTCAAAGGCGCGCCGAACCCACTCAAGCTTTCCTTCGGCGGCCAATGCGCGAACCTCTTCGCGTGCCCGCGGCGCGACGACGCGAAGCGTGAGCCCCGTCTTGAGCAGGCTGCCGATCTTCTCGAGCGCAACAGTTCCGGCGCCCACCAACAGGCAGCGGCGGCCTTCGAGTTTCAAGAAAATCGGCAACAAACTCATCGCTTGTATTCCCTGCCCTCTTCTCGTTTTCTTTCTCACTCCGCTACCGCATGTGGCACGCGGCCCGTCGGCAAGTCGCGCTCCACGGGATCCAGTGTTTCGCCGGCCAGCTGCGCACGCAGTTCATCATTCGAGTGGCGCGCAAACCACGCGCGCAGGTTCTCATTTGGCTCGCGGCCATTCAGATACTCCCGCAGCAGCCGCTCGATCGCCTCGGGCACCAGCGGCGCAGGGCAGCGATAGCCCACCGGCCGCGCAATACCCGCGTGCTGGCCTACAGCTCCGCCGAGGCAGAAATAGAAAGCGTCGGTCATCTTGCCTTCATGCTTGATCTTCTTGCCTTCGAGGCCGATGTCGGCGATCCAGTGCTGGCCGCAACTGTTCGGGCATCCCGTTACGTGCAATTTCAACTGCTGATCGAACTGCGGCAGCCGCTCCTCGAGCTCATCGACAAGCCAGCGCGTAAATCCTTTCGTTTCGGCGATCGCCAGCTTGCAGAACTCGGTGCCCGTGCAGGCGATCGCGCCGCGCCAGAACTGCGATGCTTCGACATGGAGGCCAATCTGCCCGAGCTCACGCGCCAGCTCGCCGGCCTTGGCGCGGGGCACATTCACGATGACAAGATTTTGCGAGACTGTCGCGCGGAGCGAACCGCTGCCGAACCTCTCGGCCAGCTCCGCCGCTGCCTCAAGCTGCTCGCCGCTCAAGCGGCCGCGCAACACGGCAGCTCCCACGTAGGCCAGCTCCGGCTGCCGCTGTGGATGGATGCCGGAGTGGTCGCGGAGAATATCGTCCGGCACAATCTCGGGCTCCGCTGGGTCGAGCTTGAAACCAATCCGCCGATTCAGCTCGTCGAGAAAACTCTCCGCAGTCCACCCCTCGCGCATGAACAGATACTTCATTCGCGCGCGCTCGCGGCTCTCCCGCAGTCCCTGCTGGTCGCGGAAGATCTCGGTCACGCCGCGCACCGCAGCGACGGCCTGATCCGGCCGCACAAACGCGTTGAGACGCACCGCGAGGTGCGGCTCGTTGGAAAGGCCTCCGCCCACGCGCAGCGAGTAGCCAACTTCGCTTCCGCGCTTCACCGGAGTCAGCCCAATGTCGTTGATCTCGGGATACGTGCACCACGATGGACAGCCGGTCGCTGAGATTTTGAACTTGCGGGGAAGGTTGTAGAAGTCAGGATTGGCGGTGAGCATGTGCGCGATCTCGCGCGCAATTGGCGAGGCGTCAACCAACTCGTCGGCGGCCACGCCGGCCAGCGGACAGCCGGTCACGTTGCGCACTACGTCGCCGCAGGCGCCCTTCGGCGAAAGGCCAATCGCGTCCAGCGCCTCGACAACTTCGGGCAGTGACTCGATGGTGAGCCAGTGGAGCTGAATATTCTGGCGCACAGTAATGTCGGCCAGATTGCGGGCGTACTTGCGGGCAATGCCGCCAATGGTGCGAAGCTGGTGCGAGGTCATGATGCCATTGGGAATCCCGATGCGCATCATGAAGTAGTCGCTTGCCAGCCCCTCGCCACCCTTGCCGCCGGTGGCGCCAACGCCGTCACCCTGCGTGTAAATGCCCCACCACTTGAAGTAGGCCGAAGCCCACTCGGGAACAACGCTCGACCGTCCTTCGCGCGCAAAAGCTCGAACCTCGTCAAAAGCTTCCCAGGGGTTCTTCTCGCGCTTCAAGCGCTCCATCCGTTGGGCCTTGGTCTCTTTTTGCAGAACCTCGCTCATAGCCTTCCTTCGATAATGGGGATTGAAATTCGACTCCAGAAATGAAAAAACCCGCGGCAGCTTCTGCTGCGACGCGGGCTACAAGAACCTTTGGATTGTGCTACCGAAAGTTCAGACCAAAGAGGACCTGTGCGCGCGTAACGACATACAGCAGCGACAACAGATCATCCCTTCCATATTCGAAATACTAGACCGATTGGGCCGGGATTGCAACCGAGGCGCGATTCTGCAGCGTTGGCGACTTGGGAACGTCACTATGACGAGATACCGCCTTCGACCTTCGTCACCAAGAGGGTTTAGTTCGCTGCTACAGCTCCGCAGATTCATCAGCAATCCCTTTGTTTTGAACAAATCACGTGCTTCATTGCCTCTAGCGTGAAGTTTGGCATGCACCATGCATTATCCAGGGCGTGGCGCAAGAGGTACCGGACAATGCTGAAGATCACAGTTGAAGAAAACACTGACGCAGTGATCTTGAAGTTAGAAGGACGCCTTGCCGGACCATGGGTTGCCGAACTTGACCGCCTGTGGGAACAAACCCTGCCATCCCTCGCCGAAAGAAAACTGGCCCTGGATCTTCGTGAAATCACCTACGCAGACGCCAGCGGAATCCGTACCTTGAAATTGATCTACTCGCAAACAGCGGCCGCGGTTCTAGCTGAAACAGCCTGGTCGCAATACCTCGCCGAGAAAGTCACAGCTAGTTAACTCATTTGATACCGAACAATTTGGTGCCGAACCTGGGATCAAACCACCGGAGGATGTCATGCAAAACGATCGCGAAACAAAAAATGAGAGTGCAGTTCCTTCTTACCGGAAGGGCGAATTCTTCAAGGCGTTGTCAACGACGGCGCAAGCCGACCTGGACGCGCTGCTGATCCCCTCCAACTATCCTGCCGGTGTCTCCCTCTTCATCGAGAGCCAGCCGGCCACGGGAATCTACCTGGTGCTCGAAGGCGAGGTCAAGCTCTCTATGAACTCTGCCGACGGCCACCGGCTGGCCATTCACGTCGCCAAAGCAGGCGAAGTGCTCGGCCTTTCTTCGGCGCTCTCCGGCGGCACATACGAGATGACAGCGGACACGCTCTACCCAGCGAAAGTTGCACACATCTCCCGGCAAACGCTTCTGCAGTTCCTGGCGCAGCACACCGAAGTCTACCCGATTGTGAGCCGCGAGATCGCACGCAGCTTCAACCTCGCCTGTGATCAGCTCCGCCTGCTCGGCACATCGAACTCTGCGCCTCACCGGCTGGCGCGTCTGCTGCTGGTGTGGAGCGAAAACGCAGACCAGAAGTCAGAAAATGGTTCGCGCTGCCGCCTGTCGATGACGCACGAGGAGATCGGCCAGTTCATCGGTGCAACGCGCGAGACGGTGAGCCGCACCATGATGGTCTTCAAGAATCAACAGCTGGTGGCGCAGCACGGTTGCATGCTCACCATCCCCAGCCCCTCGGCACTCGAAAACTACGCACGCAAATAAGAACGGAATTACCCTGCGGCGCAAGGCTTTATACCTACTTGTTTATCCATCTCTTGCGTCGCAGATTTTAATCGGAAAAATACAAAGCAAATTATCCATAGATGAAAAATAGAAAGATAAATTAGATCCGCTGTTCGTCTTGATTCATACCCGCTGGGGTGAGTTGCTCGATGGAAAGACATCGCGCAACCGCTCCCAGCGGCTTTCCTGTGGTTGATCGCGGACTATATTTTGCCTCGGCTCACTGAGGAACTAACTGCGGGGCCTAGGCGGTGCGCTCCAGCGGAACGACGGCCCTTTTCGGTTCGACTGCCGGCCGGGTTGTTGCCCAAAGGCTGATCGCGGCACCTACCGCCACAGCGCCCAGGCTAGCCAGTTGCGCATTCGATAACCCCCAAAGAACCTTGGGATTGCGGCGGATGAACTCCACCAGAAAGCGAGCGATGCCGCTGAGCACCAAATACTGGCCGAGGATGAAACCGACCGCATGCGGTTTGCCGCCGCGCCGCCAGAGCCACCACCCGATCAGCAGGCCCATCGCCAGTTCATATAACGGAGTTGGATAGACCGGGGCAAACACAGGCTGCAGCCCATGCGGAAAGGCCATGCCCCACGGCGTAAAGCTAAAGGAGCGGATGAAGATGGGCCGGATCTCGATTCCGTAACATCCGTCGCCGGAGAGAAAACAGCCGATTCGCCCGATTCCGTAGCCGATCGCGGCCGCCGGCGCGCACAGGTCGAGAGTGCGCAGTACGCCGACCTTTGCCCGCCATCCCTGTACCACCAGCGCAGTGATTCCGAAGACCAGCCCGCCGTACCAGGCGAACCCGGCGTTATCCCAGAGCACGCCCCAGCCGATGGCTTTGAACTCCGAAGGCGTGTCAATTACGTGCCAGATTTTGGCGCCGATGATGCCCGCCACGACAGCCACCGCGACCATCCCGACGGCATCGACTCCCCCAGCATCGGCATTGATGCGCGCACGCCTGAAGCCGCGATCAACCACGATCGCGCCGGCGACCGCGGCAAGCCAAAGCATCAAGCCGAAGGTGGGTAATTCGTGGGGCCAGAATGGAAGCGGAATATACGGAATCATCTCTACCCCAGTATAGACGGGCGCCACTTCGATTCGAATTGGGAACCTGCCCGCCGCGAATCGAAACCTCGATTTACACAGGCATTTTCACTTGCCGTCCGCGCGATACTGTCTGCATGTCCACCATGACCTCTCAGGGTCTCGACGTCCTCTACTCGCGCCAGCAGATTGCCGACCGAGTGGCTGAAATGGGCAGGCAGATTACACGCGATCTCAGCGGCGAGAAACTGGTTATGGTCGGCGTGCTCAAAGGCGCAGCGTTTTTCCTCTCCGATCTGTCGCGTGCCATCCAAGCCGACGCGACCTTCGATTTTGTCGCCGTATCGAGCTACGGCAAGGGCCAGCGCTCCTCCGGCGCCGTGAAGCTCATCAAGGATCTCGATCAGCCGATCGAGGGCAAGAACGTGCTGATTGTCGAAGACATCCTCGACACCGGCCTTACGCTTTCGTACCTGCGTAAAGTGTTCCTGCAGCACCATCCCAAGACGCTGCGCATCGCCGCGTTGCTGGACAAGCCCTCTCGCCGCATCGAAAAAATTGACGCCGACTACGTCGGCTTTTCCATCCCTAACCTTTTTGTCATCGGCTACGGCATGGACTACGCGGAGCGCTACCGAAATCTGCCAGACATCTGCCTGATGCCAGCGGGAAATCCCGACTAGCGCGCCGGCGCAATTTACGCAATGCCGGGATCGGGTCATGATCTATGAAGCGGTACCACAATCGTTTGCACCATAGTGTAGACGCGTATCCGGATTTTGCATCTATTCATTTGGTTCACGCTCAGCCCGGACGTACACTCTTCTCCCGGAGCCTGCGAATGGCTTGGATGAAGAGTCTGAGCGTGCGCGCATTAGGAGCTTTACCCCCATGGCTGCAACCATCTCGGCCGTCCCAATTACGGATTCGGATTTCGATTTCGATTTCGGAACTTTCGACGCGGCCGCTTTCACCACTCAGACCCTCGCAAGCTGGCAATCTCTCGCCGCAATCATCGATCACAGTCTTTTGAAGCCAGACGCCACCCGCCTGCAGGTGGAGAGCCTCTGCAACGGCGCTACGCGATACCGCTTCGGCAGTGTCATGGTGAACCCCGTTTGGGCTTCACTGGCGGTGAGCCGGCTTGCGGGAACGGGCGTTGCCGTCGGCTCGGCCCTCGGCTTCCCCTTGGGCGCATCTCTCGTGTCCACGCTCTGTCATGAGGCCGAGGCGCTCACTCGCCTTGGCGTGCGCGAGCTGGGAATCGTTCTGCCGATCGGCCAACTCAAGAGCGGCAACTATCAGGCAGTCGAGCACACAATTCGTGCCGTCGCCGCCGTAGCGCATGCGCACGGTGCACTCCTCAAAGTGAATCTCGAGACCTGCCTGCTCACCATGCAGGAAAAGTTGCGCGGTTCCGAGATCGCCATTCAGGCCGGTGCAGATTTCATTAACACCGCGACCGGATTTGCTTCCGGCGGCGCAACGCCCGCCGATGTCGCCCTCATTCGCGGCGTGGCCGGTGCGCGCTGCGGTGTAAAGGCTGGCGGCCGCATCCGCACGCTGGGCTCAGTGCGCGCATTGCTCGAAGCGGGCGCCAACCGCATCGGCTCCTCCACTTCCGTCGCTCTGGTTCGCGAACTCGGCGCGGAGTAATCGCGGTCCGCGTCTGTCCCTCAGAGAGTTGCCTGGAACTTCTCACGACGCCACGTCACGCCGCGCCAAATTTGAAACGCCGACATCAATCTCCGTCCCGCCAATTCCCTCGAGCCCTCCGGCCCTTGCCGCATCGCGAAAAGCCGCTCCGTTCTCTTCCCGCGTGTACGGTATGATTCCCTTCGACGCCAATGTCCTCTCCTCCGCCATCGCCGCCTCCGGGCCACGAGTTTGAAGGCGACTATCGCCCTGCCAGCCCTCCCGATCCCTCCGCGCCGCTGGACCCCATCAACGTGCGCATCGAGCCCGCCGATTTCGCCTATCTGATGCGCCTCAGCGACGCGCTCAATACCACGCTCGATCTGCAAACGCTCCTCAGCCGCACCTCGGAGCTGGTTCGCGCCGTGCTTCCCTACCACATCTTCGCCATCTTCCTGCTCAACGAGCGCACTAAGGATCTGCGCATGCGTTTTCAGATCGGTCACACGTACCAGGCCGAGCGAACGCGCATTCCAGTGGGCAAAGGCATCGTTGGCCAGGTCGCACAGACGCGCCAGCCGATTCTGCTGAATGACGTCACCGGTTCCGACAATTACATCGTGGCCAACCCCGAAGTCCGCTCCGAGCTCGCCGTTCCGCTCATCGCCAAAAACCGGCTCATCGGCGTGATGGATATCGAAAGCGAGCAGCCCGGCTTCTTCCGCCCGGAGCATTTGCACGTGCTCGCGCTCACCGCGTCGCGCATCGCGGGAGCTATCGAGAACGCGCGCCTCTATTCGCGTGTATCGCGCCAGGCGCAAACCCTTGAGGTCCTCAATGAGATCGCCGTCGAGCTCGCCTCAATCCTGGAGTTGAATCCGCTGCTCGAGCGCGTCGGTCAGTTGCTGCGCCGGCTCATCGACTATCAAATGTTTTCCATCATGCTGCTCGATGAAAAAGGCGAGACGCTCGTGACACGCTACGCATGGCGCTTCGGTTATTCGCACGCGCCCATGCGCCGGATACCCACCAGCAGCGGACTCGTGGGCGCAGCGGTGCGCGAGTGGCGCGCGCTCAACGTCCCCGACGTGAGCAGGGACCAGCGCTACCTGCCCATGAATCCCGAGACGCGCTCGGAATTGATCGTGCCGTTGTTCTATAAAGCGCGCGTCATCGGCGTTCTCGATCTCGAGCACACGCGGCCAGCCTTCTTCAATGAAGAGCACGAGCGTATGCTCACTACGCTGGGCTCGCAGATTGCCATTGCGATTGAAAATGCGCGGCTCTACCAGGCCGTTCGCCGCCAGGAGCGCCAGCTCGAGCGCGATATCGCAATGGCGCGCGAGGTGCAGCTCCGCCTGCTGCCGCCCGATGCGCCCTCGCATCCGCACTGCGACATGGCCGTGCGTTTTGTGCCGGCGCGCACCATCGGCGGCGACCTTTACGACTTTATCGACTATGGCCCAAATCGCACCGCGATTGTGCTCGGCGACGTGAGCGGCAAGGCCGCGCCAGCGGCGCTCTTTGCTGCACTGGTGAGCGGTATTATGCGCGCTGCCGCCGCGCAGCAGCCCGAACCTGCCCCCATGCTTAAACTGCTCAATGACGCGCTGCAGGAGCGCAAGCTGGATTCGCAATATGTGACAATGCTCTTCGCGCTCTGGAACGACGAGAATATGACGCTGCAGGTCGCGAACTCCGGCGCCGTGCAGCCGGTCTTCTGCCGCGCAGGGCAATCGGTTTCTGTAAAGGCTGAGGGGTTTCCGCTGGGCATGTTTCCTGACGTTACATACGAAGAGTTCAGCATGGCCACGCAGCCCGGCGATGTGATCGTCTTTGTTTCCGATGGAATTCTCGACGCGGAAAACGAGCAGGAGGAAATGTACGGCGATGAGCGGCTGGGCGGGCTTCTCTGCGCCAGCCGCGAGCTGCCCGCGCACGCCATCGGAGATGCGATCCTCGCCGACGTCTCACGCTTCCAGGGCAGCAAAGAGCGTTTCGACGACGAAACCATTATCGTTCTGCGTGTGCGCTGAGCTCGATAGCATTCTCATCTATCGCCCGCGGCGTTCTTGCCATCTCGCTCCGCGCGGCATTCGATAAACTCAACTCAGGAGCCCGCTTGTCCATCGCCACCCAGGAACGCCTGATCCGACCTGCCCGGAATATCTACGGCAGCCTTCGACTGCCCGGCGACAAATCCATCAGCCATCGCTATGCATTGCTCGGTGGCTTTGCAGAAGGAGTCTCGCGGTTCACGAACTTCTCTACAGGAGCCGACTGCGCCTCCACGCTCGCTTGCATGGCCGCACTGGGCGCAAAGGTCAATCGCACCGGACCGGATTCGGTAGAAGTGACTGGCGTCGCCGGCCGCGTCACGTCGCCCGCTCACTCCCTCGACTGCGGCAACTCCGGCTCGACGATGCGTATGATCTCCGGCCTGCTTGCGCCTCAGTCCGGCAGCTTCACGCTCATCGGCGACGCATCACTCTCCCGCCGCCCCATGGAGCGCATCCGCAAGCCGCTCGAAGAGATGGGCGCGCAACTCACGCTGACTGAGGGCCATGCGCCGCTCACCATCCAGGGCGGCCCGCTGCGGGCCATCGACTACACCACTCCCGTGCCCAGCGCGCAGATCAAGAGCTGCATTCTACTCGCGGGGCTGCAGACCGCCGGAACCACCACGGTCCGCGAAGCCGTCCGCACTCGCGACCACAGCGAACTCGCCCTCCGCGCCTTCGGCGCGACTCTGTCCCGGACGATGACCTCGGTTTCCCTCAACGGCCCGCAGACACTCCGCGCAATCGACGCCGCCGTTCCCGGGGATCTTTCTTCGGCAGCATTCTTTCTTTGCGCCGCGCTGCTCTTCCCCGGCTCGAGCCTCGTCATCGATTCGCTGGGACTGAATCCCACGCGCGCCACGCTGCTCGACGTGCTCACCCTCCTCGGAGCGCGCATCTCGGTGCTGAATCTCGAAGAAAAACACGCCGAGCTGGTCGGCGTGGTGCAGATCGCTGCGCCCGACCAAGGCCTGGGCACAGCCGAGATCTCCGGCGCCCTCGCCGCGCAACTCATTGACGAGCTGCCGGTGCTCGCCGCCATCGCGCCTTATACGTCCGGCGGCATCCGGATCCGCGGCGCGAAAGAGCTGCGGGTCAAAGAGTCCGATCGCATCGCCCTCGTCGCGCAGAATCTGCGTGCCATGGGCGCCGAGGTTGCGGAGTTTGAAGACGGGCTCGACGTTCCCGGCGGCCAGTCGCTGCACGGCGCAACCATCGATTCCGGCGGAGACCATCGCATTGCAATGGCGTTCAGCGTCGCCGCGCTCCGCGCCTCCGGCGAGACCCTCATCCAGGGCGCGGACTCCGCAGCCATCAGCTTTCCTGAGTTCTTCGATCTTTTGGACCAGATTGCCGAACGGTGACGGTCTAGCCGCGATTCTGCGTGACTTGCCGGAAGACGCGCAGCAAATTGCCGCCCCAGAATTTGTCGATGCGTTCCTCTGAGTAGCCACGGCGCAGCATGGCATCGGTAATCTGCGGAAGATCGCGCACGTCCCGCATGCCGCGCGCCAGCGAGGGCCCTCCATCAAAGTCGCTGCCCAGCGCAACGTGATCTTCGCCAACCAGCTGAATGACCTTGTCCACAACGGCCACCCAGTCATCCACCGTCATCGTGCTGGAGTCCTGCGTGGGACTGTGCATCGGATAGGTTGGCGCAACGAGCTGGTCAATTTCGTCAATGGATTTGCCTTTGACGCTCTCGGCGACGCTGCCAGGCGTCCGCGCAGGCCCTTTCATGCGGGCCGCGCTCGATGCATAAGCTTTGGGATCGTTGAACTGCGTTCCGATCCAGACACCCATCACGCCGCCTTTTGCAGCGAGTTTCTTCAGCACACTGTCCGGCATGTTCCTCGGAATATCTACGACGCTGCGCAGGCCGTGGTGCGTGGCGACAACCGGCTGATCGCTTGCGTCAATAGCCTGCAAAATAGTGTCGTCAGCCGAGTGCGAAACATTAATGAGCATTCCCAGGCGGTTCATCTCGTGGATGACCTCGCGGCCATGATCGGTAAGCCCGTTCCATTGCGGCGCCGAGCAGCAGGAGTCGGCATAGTTCTGGTTCCAGTTGTGGGCAGACAGTTGCGCGGATCGCACCCCAAGCCGATAGAGATCGCGCAGCACCCCGAGGTCTCCGTCCAGATCGTAGCTGCCTTCAATGTCGAGCACCGCGGCGATCTTGCCTTTGGCGCGGATGCGCTCGATATCGCCGGCATTGAGCGCCAATTCCACCTGATCGCGATTCAGCTCAAACTGGCGCAGCGCATGATCGATTCTTCGGAAAGCCTGTTTGGTCTCAAAACGCCCCGGATAGTACTCCTCGGGGATGAAGACGGAGCACAGGAACGCTCCCACTCCACCCTCACGCGCACGCGGCAAGTCCCAAAGTCCGTCGGTGTAGCGGGTGCCCATGCTGCCACCGTGATAGAACTCTCGATCGAGCGCATGCACATGACCGTCGAAGATAAGAGCCTTTCGATGAATCGCGAGAGCGCGGGAGGACACTGGCGTAGCCGGCGTATCTGTCCGCCCGAATGCCGAATGTGTGCGGAAAACAGAAGACAATGCGAGAGAGGCCCCAATTCCAGAGCCCAAAAAACTGCGGCGGGTCAACATTGAATTTCTCCTCGGATCAGATTTCTCCTCGAGTCAAAGAAACAGAAATAGCCCGGAATGCGGCGACTTTATCGAATTTGTAAATCCAGTTGCCGCAGCTGTCGCATTGGGTGCGCAGAGAGTCTTTAGTTCCCGCAGCCCTGCTTCTTGATCTCCACGCGGCGGTTTTTGGCGCGGCCCTCATCGCAGCCATTATCGGCGATGAGCATCGTCATCCAGTCGCTCGCCGGCGTGAGAAGGGCGCAGACATTTGCTTCATCCCAGACGTATTCATCGACACCTCACGCCCCGGGATCGATTCGCTGGACGTTCCCAGTGCTTGCCCATCTTCCCAGCGTTTGTCCGGTTGCGTCTTCGGTTTGGGGAGGGAGAATTGCAAACCGAATTCTAAATGAAGAAGTGGCGCAACCATCAGCGCTCGCATATCCGGGCGCGTTCCCTACACTGCCGCTTACACTTTCTACTCGGCCCCATCGCCGCAGGCGCGCGATAGCGTCCAGCAAAATGAAACGGCCCGCTCGCAAGCGGGCCATTCTTCCCTCTGGCAGGTTCTGGTTACTGCGCCGGCGGCGCAGGCACCGGCTGCTCCTGTGTTGCGGGCGGCGTCATCGTAGGCTCGTTGCCGGGCTTAGCGGGTGCAACCCCGGGAACCACCGGCGTGGTCGTCATCGCTCCCGCCGCAGCCTCCGGCAGGTTAATGCCGTAGTGCTGGAGCGTAGAGGCCAGCGTCTGGTAGAGTCCCGCACGGTCCTTCGCGTAAGTGGCATTCGCGGCGATCAGATTATCATCCGCCGTCGCCAACCCGCGCTGCTGCTGCAGTACGTTCGCCGTCGTCGAGGCGCCAAGATGCAGCTTCTTCTGCTCCGCGTCCAGGCTCTGCTGCGCGTAGTCGCGCGCCGCGGTCGCCGCGGCTACCTGCGCGCGATCGTTACTGAGCGCGAACATCGCGTTCACCACCTGCATCCGGATCTGCGTGTGCAATTGCTCGAGCCGCAACTCCGCCTGCCGGTACTCCATCAACGACCGCTCCTGCACGGACTGCGCTTCGCGGTTGCGGATCGGCACGTTCAAGTTGAACCCGATGCCCTTGTCCGGCGCCGAGCTGTTGAATAGATTTTCGGCGACAGATCCGTAGCCGACTGCCGGAAAACTTCCCGGAGGATACAGGCCGCCGGTAAAGAAATCGATTGCGCTCTTACTCTGTGCTCCGCCCAGTGCGCTGGCTCCGTAAAACCCGTATGCATCGAGCGTGGGCAGCATTCCGTTGCGCGCGCCCTTGAGGGTGATCTCATCGTTACGCAGTGTCAGCACCGCTTGCTCCAGCTCCGGCCTACGCTGAAACGCCTCCTGCACCAGCGCCTCAACTGGCTGACTCTCCTCAGGAATCGCTTCCAAGCTCACACGATCCGTGGGAATCACCGGCGCATTGGACAGCCCTGGGTCGCTCAGGTTGCGCGTGATCGCCTGCTTGATGATCTGCTGCTGGTAGTTCAGCGCACTCTGGGCGCTGATCAATCCCTGCTGGTCCGCCGCCACGCTCGATTGCGCATTCACAACGTCAAGCGGCGCCATGGTTCCGATCTGGAGCTGTTTGCGATCGTCCGAGAGAAGCTGGTTGCTCTGCTCAAGCGCGCGCTGTCTCGCCTGCACATCCTCGTAGGCCTGCACCAGTCCCCAATAGATCGTCTCCACCTGGTTCACGGTGTAAAGAATCTGCTGGCGGAAGCTGGAATCCGTGATGCGCCGGTCGTTCAGGGCCTGATAGATGAATCGCTTGTTTACCCAGATGCCCGCGCCCTGCAGAAGGTGCTGCGTCAGCGTCGCGCGGAAGCTGGATGTCAACTGCGGGCTGTAATTCACAAACGGGTTGTCGGTCGTCACGCGCTGGTTTTGCCACGTCACCCCGAGGTTGGTGCCGGTTACGAATCCCTGGTTGATACCGAAGTTGTACTCGTTGGTATTCGTTGTCAGCGACGTCTTGCCGCCCGAGAACAGTGTGTTCGTCTGCGGCGCCGACGCCCGCTCGAACTGGATCGTGCCGGTGACGAATGGATCGAAGTTTTCCGGCAGCGGTCCCGCGCCGGCCGTCGTCAGCGTGAGTCCATTCGTGCCCGAGCCTGCGCCGCCTGAACCGACCGTCGTTCCTCCTGGCCCGCCGCCGGTCGAAAGCGTTGAAGTCGATCCGCCGAGCGTTCCCGTCACCAGTCCCGACGGCGCACCGAGCGGTGTAGCGCCTGTCTTGGTGCGCAGAATGTCGGTGTCCGCAATGTCGAGGTCGTAGCGCGCGATTGCAATATCGAAGTTGTTCTCGATTGCGAGAGCGATCGCGTCCGACAGGCTCAGATAGATCTTTCCGTCTTTCACCAGATCGTTCAGCCGCACCGAGTTCGCAAAACTCGCCTTGGCGATGGTCGTGGGCTTGTACACGTTGATCGGGTCGCCGATCCAGCTGCCGAAGGGCTTGGAAAAATCACGGTTCGAAGTCTTAAGCTGCTCCGTTACCGCAGGTGTGGGTGCCGTGGGCAATTCTGATGCTGCCTTATCGGGACCGCTGGAGCCGGCGCCATTCAGAGCAGCGCTGTTTGGGCCCATGCCATTCGATTGCTGCGCGTTCAACGGCGGCATCGCCGCCGTCAGCGTCAGCAGGATCGCCGCGATTGCGCGCAACCTGCAGCCTGCCGGCACGCGACCGGCGGAGCTCTTATGGCTCGATTCAACTCCCTGACCCCGTTTGCTCACAGCCTTCCCGGAAAAACGCATTCTCTCTCTCCACATAATTCGTTTGGCACTCGGAACGCCAATCTCAAAACGGCGGGCCAGCCTGTCCCGATGCAGTTTTCTGGTTTCTCTCAACGATTATCTCGTTCATCGTCGTCTGCGCGGTTCACCTATGGGTTACGAAATCGGTACACTCGGTGTTCCACTGTCACTCGGAGACCCGCTCATCGGAGCCATGGATCGACGCCGAAAGTACGGCACACATTCCGGACGAAAGATCTTAATGCTCACAGGAACTGTCTCGCCGGTGTCGTCCGTCCGCCTCCCTGCGGAAACTTGTTGCCGGCGCCCCGATCAAGAAAGTGAGTCGACGAACTGGCTGTCAAAGAATTGCCGCTCAAAGGGTCGGCCACTTGCCCATGTCGGAAATTAACTAACTGGTTAGTAAAATACGCCTAAACACGCTCGACAGGCAATACCCGGCACGCGGATTATCGGAGAAATCGCATTCTTTGGGATGCCCCGAATGCCCTTTTCCACTGGGATTTCCGTCCGATCGTGACAAGGCTCTTCTTCAAGTACCCTATGAATGAGCAGGTCCGAGTGTCTGATTCCGATCAAGTTAGGCCCGAAATCACCGCGGCAGGTCAAGTCTGGAAGCTGACCCTCGCCTACGACGGAACCGACTTTCAAGGCTGGCAGGTGCAACCCGGCCAGTCCACGATCCAGGGCGAACTGCAGTCTGCGCTCGGTCGAGTTACTGGCGAGAACCCGCTGCCGCAGGGGTCAGGGCGCACCGATGCGGGCGTCCACGCCCTCGCACAGGTCGCCAGCATCCAGCTCCGCGCACCCATTCCGGCAGACAATCTTCTTCGTGCGCTGAACCGGACCCTTCCAGCTTCGATTCGCGTCACTGAAGCCAAAACGGTACGAGATACTTTTCATGCGCGCCACTCTGCCATTGCGAAAATGTATGAATACCGCGTCTTCCCTGCCAGCGATTGTTCGCCGTTCGTTGCGCGCTACGCGTACTGCTGCCCCTGGCCGCTCGATTTCGCCGCACTCGAGTTGGCGGCGAAACACTTCGAAGGCGAGCACGACTTCCTAAGCTTCGCCGCCACCGACCCCGATCTGACGCAACGCAGCGAGGATGCCGGGAAATCGAACCTCATCGAAAGGGGGACCATCCGCACCCTCTTTTCGTCGATTTGGGAGCGGCGCACGAGCGATGCGGGAGACTCGCTGGTATATCGCGTTCGCGGCGATGGCTTTCTGCACCACATGGTCCGCAATCTCGTGGGGACGATGATGGATGTTGGCCGCGGCGCTCTTGACGCGAAATCGATTCCGGAGATTCTTGATGCGCGATCACGCTCCGCAGCCGGACCAACCGCTCCGGCGCGCGGACTTTTTCTCGCCTCCGTCGAATATCCACCGGAGCTCGATTGACGACGTGCTCCCAATCCGGATCCTTCCCCTGCACGCGCTGCCGCTCCGGCTAACATCTTCTCCGCAGCCCTGCTACCCTTGAACCAATCATGCCCCTGCTTTCGCAGAACTCGGCATTCGCTCAGGTCACTCATCTTGCTGCGCAGCGGCCAGTACATGCAGGCTTCGCATGGCTGCACGGCAATCCCAAGACCATTCTCGATTGGCAGACCGAACTCGTCGCCATCCCAGCTCCCAACCATGGCGGGCAGGCGCGCGCGGAGTGGCTTGGCGATCGCCTGCGCGCGGCGGGAGCGGGGAGCGTGGAAATCGATGAAGTCGGCAACGTGATTGCGCTCTTGCCCGCTGCGAAGCTGCCCCCTGAGAGCAGCGGACACATCTTATTGCTCTCAGCGCATCTCGATACCGTGTTTCCCGCGAGCACGATCATCCGGCCAACGCTCGATGGCGAAGTTCTGCGTGCACCGGGCGCAAGCGATAACGGCGCGGGCGTTGTTGGAATGCTGGCGATCGTCCATGCGCTGCTGAGCGCCCAGATTGAGCTGCCGGTTCCGTTGGCCGTGCTCGGCAACGTCGGCGAGGAGGGCGAAGGTGATCTGCGCGGCGTGCGTCACCTCTACCAGCACAATCCGCTCGCCGGCCGCATCGCTGCGCACATCGTGCTCGATGGCCCTGGCGCTGACGCCGCAGTGACGCAGGCGCTCGGCGCGCGCCGATATCAAGTGACGATTACCGGGCCAGGCGGCCACAGCTTCAGCGACGCCGGCACGCCCAATCCCATTGCTGCGCTGGCTGCGGCGCTCGCTTCCTTATCTGAGATTGCGCTGCCCGAAGAACCGCGCACCACTTTCAATCTCGGCACCATGTCCGGCGGCATCAGTGTGAACTCCATTCCGGAGTCTGCGCAGGCCTCAATTGATTTCCGCTCTACGAGCACCGAGCAGCTTGTGCGCCTCGAGGTCGCTTTGCATCGCGCCGTGGAAGATGCCGTGGAGCACTGCAACGCACGGTCGCGCACCGCTGCTGCGCGCGGCAGGCTGACATTCAGCATCTCGAAGATCGGCGACCGTCCCGCGGCAATTTTGCCCAATGATTCTCCGTTGCTTGCGGCGCTGAAGGCCGTTGATCGGCATCTTGGATTGCGCACCGACCTGCGTCTCGGCTCGACCGATGCCAACCTTCCGCTGTCGCTTGGAGTTCCCGCCCTCTCGATGGGGGCGGGCGGTGAAGGCGGTGCGGCGCACACGCTGCAGGAGTGGTACTCGCCAAAAGATCGCGAGATCGCACTCAAGCGCGTGCTGCTGCTCACGCTGACCATGCTGGAGTGGGCCGCCGACCAATAAGACCTGCCGCCTGCCAATCTGCTCTGATACACTCCGCGCATGCGCTCGCCCACCTGCATTCTTTCCGTCGCCTTGCTCGCAGGCGGAATCTGCTTTGCGCAATCACCGGCAGTTCCAACCGCAGCTTCCTCCGCCGTTCCTGACGCGATTTTCCTGAACGCAGTGATCTATACCGGCGAGGGATTCCCGGCAGGCAATCCGCAAACCGTGCAGGCCGTGGCGATCGGCGGTGGCAGAGTGCTGGCCGTCGGCACCAGCGACGAGATGCGCCGCCTCGCTGGCCCCGCCACGCGCATCCACGACTTGAACACGGCACAAACCGGCGTATTCATTTTCCCCGGATTCAACGATGCGCACGTGCACCTCGGCATGGCCGGTCAGACCAAGCTAAATCTCGACCTCACCGGCGTGAAATCGCTCGATGAGATGCTGGCGCATGTCGACGCTTTCGCGCGCGGTGCACCGTCCGGGCACTGGATCACCGGCGGCAACTGGGATCACACGCTGTGGCCGGACAAGACGCTGCCCACGCGCCAAGAACTCGACCGCGTCACGGCTGGACATCCCGCATTTCTCTCGCGCATCGACGGTCACATTGCGATTGCTAATTCCGCCGCCCTTGCCGCTGCAGGCATTACCGGCAAGACCGTCGCGCCGCAGGGCGGAGCCATCGATCTCGATGCGAGCGGCCAGCCCACCGGCATCCTTCGCGAATCCGTTCAGCAGCTGGTGGAAAAAATCATTCCTCCGCCGACGCATGAAGAGCGTCGCCGCGGCGACGAGCTGGCCATTGCCGGTGCACTCGCCAATGGCGTTACCAGTGCGCAGGACTTCAGCGACTGGGACGACTTCCTCATCTACGAAGAGCTCGAGAAAGAAGGCAAACTCAACCTGCGCATCACCGAATGGCTGCCCTTCAAGGCGCCGCTCGATGAACTCATCGGCATGCGCGCGCACCACGACCGCAACGATCCCATGCTGCATACCGGTTTCCTGAAGGGATTCATGGACGGCTCGCTCGGCTCGCGCACCGCTGCCCTCAAGCAGCCTTACGCCGACGAGGCCGGCAACACGGGGCTGCCGCAGTACACGCAGGACCAGCTCAATGAAATGGCCGTAGAGCGCGCCAAGGCGGGGTTCCAGCTAGGCTTCCACGCCATCGGGGACAAGGCTGTCGAGATGGCTCTGGAGGCCTACGCACAGCCCATCAACACTTGCGCCAAACTACGCGTCCTCGACATGACGCCGCCCAAGGCCGCCGTCTGCATGGTGCCGCTCGCGCATGATGCACGCGATCGCATCGAGCATGCGCAGGTGGTCGATCCAGTCGACATTCCGCGCTTCGCGCGGCTGGGCGTGATCGCTTCCATGCAGCCGTGTCACCTGCTCACGGATATGAACTGGGCCGAGTCGCGCCTCGGCCCAGAGCGCGCCGAATACTCCTACGCATGGAAGGCCTTCCTCGACGCCGGCGTGCCGCTCGCCTTTGGCACCGATTATCCCGTGGAGCCGATCTCGCCCTTTCGCGGGCTCTACGCCGCCGTCACGCGAATGAACGAAGCGGGAACCAAGACCTACTACCCGCAAAACAAAATCACGCGCGGACAAGCCCTCGCCGCTTACACGCAGGGCTCGGCATATGCCGAGTTTGCCGAGCACACCAAGGGCAAACTTGAACCCGGCTACGACGCAGATTTCGTCCTCGTCGATCACAATCTCTATCTCACAGCGCCTCCCATGCTGCTGGTCACAAAAGTTCTCGAGACCTACGTCGCCGGCCAGCAGGTTTACGTGGCAAACATGCGCCTCCAAGCCAGGTAGCGCCGCTCTTCCGCCGCGTGCGGCTATTTTGGCCATCGGCGCGTCTAATTGAGGCAGTGGAGCCGGCGCGTTGCGCCGTCTCGGAGTGGACCTCTGCGACGCCGGTACCGTGCATCGATCCTGCTCGTCGCGCCGGCAGAGCTTGCGAGTGGCTATACTAAGAAGATGACGCGCTTAAGATTTCGGCCCCTGTGCCGGGCGTCTCACGAGGTTACGGAACTCTATGAAATTGCTCTTCGAACGGCTGCGTTCGCGCCGTCTCGCATCGACTTTCTTGGTGCTTGCTACCATTTCGGCCGCCATCCTGGCCGGTTCCTTTGCCGCTCACGGCGTCCATGGGCAGGAAAAACAGACTGACAGCGCAGACGCTACTCCGCTCAAGGTGGTCAACTCGGCCACGCCGCCGAACGACTTTGTGCGAATCGCCAAGATCGTAGGTCCTGCGGTGGTGAACATCAATACGCAGACGCTGCCCAAGCAGTCCACCAATCGCGGCAATCATAACTTCCACTTCCAGACCCGGCCCAACCAGCAAAACCCGGGCGGAGGGGGCGACGATCAGGACAACGGGCAGAGCCAGGGTCAGGGTCAGCAGCCGCCGGACAACTTCCAGGATTTCTTCAACCGTTTCTTTGGCGGGCAGGCCCCGGGCAATCCAGATGAAGGCGGTGACAGCGCCGAGGTGCAAGAATCGCTCGGCTCAGGTTTTATCGTCGATCCCAAGGGCTACATCATCACCAATAATCATGTTGTCGACAAGGCAGATAAGATCTACGTCAAGCTCTCCACCGATCCCGACACGGTGGATCAGGGACGCCCGGCGCGCGTGATCGGCGTCGACAAAGCCACCGACCTGGCCGTAATCAAGATCGACACCAATGAGCCGCTGCCCACCGTGAAACTGGGCAACTCCGATATGGCGCAGGTCGGCGATTGGGTCGAGGCGATTGGCAGCCCCTTCACGCTGTCGCAGACCGTTACCGCAGGTATTATTTCCGCCAAGAACCGCACCATCGACCAAGGCGCGCCCGGCCAGTTCCAGCATTTTATCCAGACCGACGCCGCGATCAACCCCGGCAACTCCGGCGGACCGCTCCTCAACATGAACGGCGAAGTGATCGGCGTGAACACGGCCATCTACACGCAATCGGCCGGCTACCAGGGCATCGGCTTTGCCATGCCTTCAAATACGGTCGTCTCCGTTTACAACGACCTGGTCAGTCCTGCGCACAAGGTGACCCGCGGTTCCATCGGCATCCAGTTCCGTGAGGGGCTCTCCGGCGCGGTCAATCGCGTTTACGGCTTCAAGAGTGGAGTCCTGGTGCAGGAAGTACAAGGGGGCGGCCCGGCGGACAAGGCCGGCCTTAAACCCGGCGACGTCATCACTACCATCGACGGCCGCCCGATCAAAGACGGCGACGATCTGGTGAATGAGATCGCCAGCCGCAAGCCCGGCTCGACTATCCGCCTCGGCTACATGCGGGAGGGCAAGCCTTCCGATACGACGGTGACCATCGGCGATCGCGACAAAGTCTTCGCCGAGCTCAATAATCCGCAACCTCAAACGAATGAAGGGGGTGGAGGCGGTGCGGGCGAAGCCAAGCTGGGCATCGTTGTCCACGAAATCTCTTCGGCCGTGGCTGGCAAGATTCACAGCTCCGGCGTCGCAATTGACTCAGTGCGGACCGGCTCATTTGCCGACCTGCAGGGCCTGCAGCCAGGGCTTATCATCACGCACGTGAACAAGCAGCCCACCGCGACCAAAGACCAGTTCGAGGCCATCGTGAGCAAGCTGAAGCCCGGCGATGACGTGGTCTTCGAGGTGATTGATCCAAACCATCCCGACCAGGGCATTAACTATATCGGTGGCACGTTGTAGGTTAGAAAATGACAATGCCGGCAACGGTAATCCGCTGCCGGCATGAATGTTAGAATGAACTTTTGGTAATTAAATCTCAGTTTTTCTGCTTGAGTTTCCCATCAGGGTTCCGATAGACTGCTTTGAAGCTTTCCTTGGCATCCTCTAAGTTTAGGTGGTTCAATGATGTTGAACACTCATGCATCGCTGGCGCTTTTGGTTTCTGCGGCTCTGGTTGCGCCGCTCGCATTCGCCGCAAGCGTCCGTCACACGACGCCTGCGACCCAATCCAGCACAAGCCACAAACTGAGCCAGACGCGGCACAAGGCTCCAGTGCGGCGCGCGCGCGGCCAGCAAGCGATTGAGCCGGAAAGAGTTACTCAGATTCAGCGGGCGCTCATCCGCGAGCACTACCTGACGGGCGATGCCAACGGCAACTGGGATGCCACCACACAGGGGGCGATCCAGAAATACCAGGCCGACAACGGATGGCAGACCAAGCTGATGCCAGATTCCCGCGCGATCAAGAAGCTCGGCCTTGGTCCCGACTACTCCAGCGCCATCAATGCCAAGGAAGGCAACTTCAACCTGCCCACCTCGGCGAGCAATATGCCTTCGGCGCAGGTTTCCGGCTTCGCTGCGGCTTCCGGCGTTCACCAGTAACCGGCATCAGCGCAGCCGCGCAATCGGCTCATTTTCCATAAGGAACTCGTACTGCGCCCTCGCCGGGTCCGGTCCCGCATGCGTGGCCCGATCGAGACGCACCACTGACTGCGTCCTGTCATAGCGCGGCCACTCCGGAAGCCCCGGCCCGTTTGGATCTCCCGCCTTCGCAAAATTCGTCCAGTAATCCATCATCTCTTCGCTCAACTTGCGATCCTCCGGCCGCCAGACCGCGCCGCGGCGCACATCCAGCGTGCCGAAGACGTATTCCAGATCGTCGGAGTGAAACGCGTACTTCCCTTCCGGATGCATCTCGCTCGGCGTGGCCGGCAGCTCGAAGTGATAGCGGTAAACCGGCTCTCCTCCGGTCTTCGACTGCGCCTCCACCCACTCCCAGGTTCCCAATCCGATGAAACCGATTGTCGTGTAGGCATCGGCTGACTGCGCGGCCTGCTCGTCGCTGCTCGCAGGAAACACCGCCAGGAATTCTTCGCTGTGCGGGCCGTATTGCTCGACGGCAAATGCGCGCCATTTCTCTGCTGTCATTCCTTTCGACAAAGTACCCGCCCGCTCATCGCGATTCCATCCAGCCAACAGCGGGACATGCGCTTGTCTTCCCTGCTCATACGTTTCCGGAACCGCTTCGCGCACCAGCTTTCCGTCGATCACCGGCGCGAACCACCCGACGCCTTTCTTCTTTGCCTCTTCGAGCACTTTGTCCGCCGACATGGCTCGCAGCTCTGCGAGATTTTTCACGCCAAGCGACTCTACCCAATCCTGATCGCGTTTCTCTCGCGTGGCGAGGGAGCCGAGCGCGAGCACGTTGCCGAAGGCTCCGCCGCTCTCGCCGATCGCTTTCATAAAGAGCCCCCGCGCATCCGGTGCGGCCATCAGCGTGCTCACGGCAAACGAGCCGGCACTTTCGCCGAAGATCGTCACATTGCCGGGGTCGCCGCCAAACTGCGCGATGTTCTCTCTCACCCATCGCAACGCCGCAACCATGTCCATCAGTCCGTAATTACCGGCGGCGCCGCCGTTCTCTCGCGCCAGGTCTTCGCTCGCCAGAAAGCCAAAGACGCCAAGACGGTAGTTCATCGTGACCAGCACCACGTTGCGTTCAGGAAGTCCGGAGCTCGTGTAGCGCGGCTCGGACCCTGAGCCAGCCGTGTATCCGCCGCCATGAATCCAGACCATCACGGGCAGCCGGTTCGCGGCCTTCGCCGTCGCGGGCGTGTAGACATTCAGGTAGAGGCAGTCTTCGCTCGGACCGGCGTCGAGAAAGAGATAGTCTGCCCAGATGGGCCACTGCTCGCAGCGCGCAGCGAAGTTCGTCGCATCACGCACACCCTGCCATTTCGCAGCGGGCGCCGGGGCCTTCCACCTGAGTTCGCCAACCGGCGGCGCGGCATAAGGTATCCCGAGAAACGCGCGCACCTTGCCGTCGTTGATGAGCTTGCCGTGGACCTTCCCCAGTGCGGTCGGTACCGCGAGCAAGCCGGACTCAGCCCTCGCAGAAATGGAAATCAAAAGCGCTAGAAACAGCAGCGCGCTCGCGCCCCTCACTGACTTTCGCATCGCAATCCTTCCGTGCACCAAATAAACGTGCTGGTCTCATCTTGGAGGCAGCATTCCTCGCGCACTGGCGAACTCAAAGTTGCTCCGGGTTGTGATCCCGCAAACTCGCTAGCTTGCTAACTCACCGCCCCGTCGACTTCGCAGCGGTCCGCAGTTCAGCAGAATCCATAGAACGATGCTTGCGCCTACGAGAATGTCTGCAACGCGATCCACCAGGACAAGTGTGAAGACGATCATTGCTACAAAGATGCCCCATTTCGCGGATTCGCTGCGAAACACATCCGGGAGCGCGTGACGCGCGGCGCAGTGATGCGATGGTTCCACGGAATCCGATCGTTCGCGAAGAATGAGCCGCGTAACCAGGATGCCTTCACCGAAAACGAGAATCAGGAAGCCCGGCATCGGTACGAGAGAGCCAAGCCCAATCGAAAAAAGGAAGCTGCCCAGATGACGCGCGATGTGCGGGTGCCCGGCCCTGGAATTTGAATTCTTGACGCCATCCCAGGTTCGCAAGGCAACACCCGCGCCGATGAGCAAGGTGGCCAGCGCAAAACACAAACGTTCGAGCGCTTTCGCATTCGGCCGATGCTCCACCAGCGCCCACACCACGTCGACCGGATCGACAACATACGTGAGCCATGCCACTCCAACTACAAGTAAATGAAAGAGCAATTGATGACGATACTCGAGTTGCGTCGCTTTCATGACACTCGTCTCCTTACACAATCTCCGGCGCCAGCAAGTCCGCCATGGCTTCGCGCCTGCGAATCAGCCGCGCTTTGCCGCCCTCCAGCAGGACCTCTGCCGCGCGGGGCCGGGTGTTGTAGTTTGAGCTCTGCGCCATTCCATAAGCTCCCACATCAAGCAGCGCCAACAGATCGCCCGGCTGCACTGGAGCCAGTTTTCTGTCGCGCGCGAAAAAATCTCCCGATTCGCACACCGGCCCCACGATGTCGACGGCACGCATCTTCCCCGCGGTGCGCCGCACCGGAACGATCTCGTGATATGCCTGGTAGAGCGCCGGACGAATAAGATCGTTCATCGCCGCATCCACAATCACGAAGGTCTTTGTTCCATTTCGCTTCACGTACAACACCCGCGTGACCAGCGCACCCGCCTGCGCCACCAGGAATCTTCCTGGCTCGATCAGCAGCTGGCCGGCGAATCCACCTAGTGCGCGTTCCAGCGACTGCGCATACTCGCTCACCTTCGCCGCCGCGTCGAATACCCCACCGTGATAGTCGATGCCCAAGCCGCCGCCTGCGTCGATCACGCGAATCTCGATTCCATACCGCCTGAGCTGCGCCGCCAGTTTGCTGACGCGCTCGATCGCCGCGCCGAACGGATCTGCCGAGCGAATCTGTGATCCGATGTGAACACTCACACCATAGGCTTCAATCCATCGCTCACGCGCGATTTTCTTGTAGATCGCGCGCGCGCGCCGTATGTCGATGCCGAACTTGTGCTCGCGCAGCCCGGTCGAAATGTACGGGTGAGTATCGGCAAACACGTCGGGATTGACGCGCAACGCGAAGCGCGCTCGAAGTTTCAGCTTGCGCGCACGCTCCGCGAGCAGTTCCAGCTCACCTTCGCTCTCGACATTGAAAGTGAGAATGCCAGCCTTGAGCGCGAGATCGATTTCGTAGGCCGTCTTGCCAACGCCGGAAAACACGACACGACCCGCCGCGTCAGGAGCGGCAGCAATGACTCGTTCCAGCTCGCCACCCGAAACAATGTCGAATCCCGCGCCGCGCGATGCCAGCAACTTGAGAATGGCGAGCGCGGAGTTGGCCTTCACCGCGTAGCACACCAAGTGCTCACGCCCGGCGAACGCGGACTGGAACAGCGTTAGCCGCTCCACGATCTGATCGGCCGAATAGACGTACAGTGGAGTCTCGAATCGCTGTGCAAGATCCTCCAGCGAAACTCCGCCGCTGGAGAGCACCTTTTTTTCGTAGGAAAATGCACGCGAGTTGTTCTGCTCTTTCGCCAAACTTGTTTCCTGATCTGCGACGGCTGCAACTCGCGAAGAGAGAGATTTAGTGCGAAGGGATTGGCCGCGCCGCGTAGACTGGCGCGGCGAAATGCTCCACTTTAAGCAAGCGGCCCTGAGAGCTGAATGTCAACGCCCACTCGCTCGGCTTCGTCGGATTCGCAACGTCGACAAATCGCACCGTCGAATCGCCGAACCGGCCCACTTCGAGCGTGGGGGGAAAGATGAAGGGCAGATCGGCTCCAGCGCTCTTCGCGTAGGCATCAGAGACGGCCGGACGCGCTCCCGCGAGCGCCGCATAGCACAGCGCCGTCGCCAGCCAATCGACGGATTTGTTCTCGGGTTCGTCGGAGCGGATGCGATTGAATGCAGCGACCGTGATGGGATTGACGGTTGCCGGAGAAAACAGCGAGAAGCCGCGCCGCTCGATTGGGATAACGTGCACGCTTCCGCCCGCCCGAGGAATCGCAGCGGAAAACAGGCTCACGTCGCCCGGTCCATTGTCCTTCTTGAAGAGAAGAAAGAGATGATCGGGCAGAGCCTGGCAGACGAGCTGCTGCACGCTCCAGGCACCCTTGTCGAACTCCAGAACAGAAAGCTGGGCGCCTTTGCTAATTCTCAACCCGGCGCTCTTCTCGAGCGCCCGATCCTCGTCGGACATCTGATCTTCAGAGCGAAACTCCAGCGGCATCGCGGCGGGCGTTGCATTGGCCGCGAACGGAGTGGTCACTTCGGTTTGGGGGATCGGTCTCGTTTTATAGGGAGGACTGGCGGCATCGCTGGGAAGTGGCGTGGCTTGCAATTGAGAGTCGGAAGAGGTCGCTCCGGCTTGTCCCTTGCACGCTGGTTCTAAGACCGCCGATGTCACGGACAAGGCCAAGATTGCCGCGATGCCGAAGTACTTCATCCTTGGCTAGACTAGCACTTCGGCAGCGGGGATCATGTTGGCGAGTCTGGAAGACTGGTCAATTCGCTCCAGAGACGAAACTTGCCCCATCCGACAAGCGGAAAGCAATTGCAACTATTGCCAACGCACGCGCTTACGGTACACGTGGAGAAAAATCGTAGGAGACGCCGAACGTGAAACCGGACGGAGTCAGGGTCTCGTGCAGCAGAGTGCCCCAATCCTGGTACTCATAATCCACACGAGCCCAGAGAGGACCAAACATTCTGTACTCCAGGCCGCCTCCGGGCGCCATCACCATGCGCGTGTCATGGGAGTATGTGAGGCTCGAAGAGATGAAATCTACGCTGCCTTCCGAGACGATGAACTTCGCATACGGCTGGACTCTGCGAAAATGGCGCCAGTTGTAGATGATGCCGCCACCCGCGGTGTCTTCCTTGGTGTTGGCCTGCCCGGAACGCTGCGGATCAGCGTTCCCCGGCTGCAGATGCTTGTCAAGACTAATGTCACGAACTTCAACCTCTATGCCCAGTCCTTGTAATCCCGGACGGAGACTCCTGGGATACCAATCGGCCCATGCGGCGCCACCCCACATGCGGCCATTACCCCAGTCAGGGTCAAAGCTCGACGGCCCCACACCAACCACTATCGGAAAACCCTTGGCCTGGTACGGCGCAATGGTCTGGGAATGTGCGGAAAGAGCCGAAAGGATGAAGCTCACCGCCAGGATCGGAGCCGCTAACAGTTTCAAACGCATACCGCATCTCCTTAAAGAACCCATGAGCCGGAACCGATCGCGGTCTTCACGAACGGCCCTTTGCCGAGATTGAGGAAACCAGGCGATCGAAGAGAAGCAGCCAGGTCGCTTCTGTAGATAACGTGCGAGAAAATCAACTTCGCACAGCAAAGCCGGTTAAGTGAACAACTCCCGGTCCAAGAACCCAACCGCGAAACCGGATTAATCCCAAATGCGGAATTGCTCAATCCGTTCCCGCCTCAGCGAATCTGTCTTTTCTACCCCGCTAGGGCTCAAAAGTTGCGACCCAATCGCGATGATCTATCTCTGACTCCGCGTTAGTGTACACAAATAAAGCCCAATTTTTGAGATAGTTTCAGGTCAATCCGGCTGCAACTTTCAGGGAATATTTCCTCCTCGATTTGCGCCGGTCCGGACCAATCTGCCGGACACTTGGACGCGCATGCATAGCGAAAAGCTGCCATGAAATGAAACATTCCGGTGCCTGCACACAGTACTTAGGATTGGCGATTTTTTTGGAAGCTAATTGCGGGCCGGAACGCTGTACTTATTCTCGTAGCGCGAAACGGTCGCCATCAGATTCTCGATAGCGGCAACAGGCTGGATCCCGCCGCGGGCCCCGGCTCCCATGCAGTTCATCGCGGCCGCGGCACAGGAGAAATCGAGTATCCGATCGAGCGGCCAGTCCCGCAGGAGGCCGTAGAGGAAGCCGGCGCGAAAGATGTCACCGGCGCCCGTGGTGTCGACAACCGGCACGCGATAGGCCGCGCTGTGTACGAGCTGCGTGCCATCCCAGGCAAGCACGCCATCCTCGCCGAGTGTGGCCGCAGTAAGCCGGCAAGCATAGCGGGATCGCATCGCGCGCAGCGCACGCTCGAGATTCTTGTCGTTCATCAGGCGGCAACTGAAATCCTTGCTCACGATCAGGTAGTCGATGTTCTCGAGCAGCGCTTCGATGCCGGGATAGATATCGTCGATGTCGGCGGTCACCAAAACGCCGGCCTCGTGCGCCCAGCTTGCGGCGAGCGTGGCGGCGGCCGTGTCATGGCCGTCCACATGCAGCGCGCGCGCGTTCACAATCCAATCGCGGCGAAGTTCCTCGGGCTGCAGCACCATCTGCTCATTGCGCTGGCACAGTACGGTGCGGTCGCCGCCATTGTCGACGAGAATCACGTTGTGCAAACTGAGCGCATCAGAAACTGTGACGAGTTGTGCTTCGGTACCGGCGCTCTCAAAAGCAGCCTTGTGCAGCCGCGCGGCGGAGTCGTCGCCGAACTTGCCCACGTAACGGGTGCGAAGTCCCCACGTCTGGCAGGCGACAACGGTCGTGGCCACCTGGCCGCCCGGCTGCACAGCTCGGTCGCTGTACTCCACCTTGGAGCCGCGCTCTGGAAAGCTCGTGAGTGAAACGAGCATGTCGGTGGCGTTGAGTCCCACGCCGACAACATCCACTATGGGCACTAAGGTCATTTCGCTATTGTAACGGGACGGTGAACTCTCAAGATCATCGATTGGGATCACTGGTGAGGGGGACAGCACCTCAAGAACAAGCAAATGAGGAACCAATCGCTCAACAATGAAGTGGCGAATGGGAAGTGACGGGTTGGAAGTGGCGAATCGGAAGCGACGGCACTTTCCGTCCAGGGATTCGACCGGAGTCCAGCAACAACGAAACAGTAAACTTCGCAGCTAGAAGGCTGCCTTGTGTTGCGGGTACCAGGTGAGCTGGATGTTTGTTGTCGTTACCGTCTGCTCGCCGGGAAGATAAACGGGTGCCTTGTAATGCTCAAGCGCGAAGTTGCCGTCGATCTCGAGATCAGAGCGGAGGCGCTTGACCACCCGGACATTGAAGTCATTCAGCGTGGTGCCGCCTGGGATAAAGTCCCGCGCGGCTTTCTGATGGCGGAATCCAGCCTGAACCCACTCATTGCCAGCGAGATGATAGGTGACCCAAGCTTGGCCGCCCTTGTCCTCGCGGCCGATCCAGTCTCCGAAGAGTTGGCCCTGATTGGTGTAGCCCTGCTTCTCGACCCCCTCAAAGTACATAAACGTGCCGCCGGTGCTTCGCGAATTTGGCGGGTCAGTGGAGACGCCTTCCACGCGCATGTCGAACCGGGCAGCTCCGGGCACATGCGAAAGATAGAGACCTGGACGGTAAGCGGCACGGCGGGGTGCGGAGACCGGCGAGACATCGTCGTGCGCTTCTGAGTCGCAGTAAAGCGTGAGCCACTTCTGAACGTAGGGCAGCCGCCAGGTGAAGTCGAACGCGCCGAAGCGCGCGCCCGGATCACCACGGCCATTCTTCTCTGCAAAGGGAACATTCTGAAAGCTGAAAAAGCTCTTGAGAAAGTCGTGCAGCGTGACCGGCGAGTGGCCTTCACCACCCCATAAAACGGTGCGCTCGAAACCGAACTCGAGATCCTTATAGGGCTTGAAGCTGATCTTCTCAACATGAACCCAAGGGTCGCCCGGATTAGTGACGTTCATGATGCCCGGCGATGGATTCATGATGTACTGCGGATTGGGCATATAGGTATGGCCACGCAATGCGCCCAGCAGAAATTCGTAGCGGAAGGGCCCGGTGAGCCGGGAGAGAAACGGAACGTTGAGCGGCTGAATGCGGTTGATCTCAAAGGAATAGAAGTTTTGTGCGTTGTTTGAGAAGGCCATGCTGGCGCCCTGCGCGGGTCCGAGCCATTGATCCTGTTTACCAAAAGAGAAAACGTGATTGAGGTACTGATAGGAGACGTATGCCTCAAGAAAGCGCGCATCGTTTGCGCTGGCGATGGGGCCGAGCGGGATGGTCGTCTGACTGTAGTTCGTAATGCCGATTTCATCGATGCTGGAAAGCGTATCGGACAAACTGAGCGAATAACCCGCTGCCGAAGGTGCACCCTGAAACTCGGCGCGCACATAGAGCGCGAATCGCCCGGCAGTGGCGTAACCGCTGGCGCCGGTGTAGTTATTGAAGCCGCTCTCGAAGGGACGGCCATAGTCATTCACGATCGTCTGCCCGAGATGATAGCTGTCGTGCAGAGGCGTGCCGGTGATGCCGCGCGCAACCGTATATACCGACTCCGCACGCGCGCCCCCTTCGTGGGGTCCGCACGGGCCCTCCATGTCGAAGTGCAGCTCGAGATTCAGTGACTCTGAGATGGCGCGCGCTTCAGTTGCACCGGAATCACCAGAGGCTTCGCCGTCTTCAATGAGATTCGCCGCTTCCTCGGTCATGTGCATCACGCCGGCGCGGGTCCAGGGACGCAGACCGAGGAACGTCGAGTCTACATAGCCGAGCGAGTAGAGCCGCATCACTGCGGGATATATCCAACTATCGACCGGAATATAGGGAGAGCCGAGCGTTGCCGGCTCGCAATCAGTTGCAGGAACCGCGGCGTGATCTGCGGGCGCAGCGGAGCTCCCGGTTCCCGGCGGCTGTTCAGCAGTCACGCAGATTGCGCATGCCAGTAACGATCCTGTGATTACAATCGTGCGGCACGCGCCTCTTTGCACACGCACCGATGTGCCAGCACCCATCCATCCTCGCTTTATCATCTTACGTACAGGCAAAAAGTCTGTGGTCGAGATTCCTGAAGTTAATTTGTAGGTCTGCACCGCTCGAAATCAGGCTTTCGAAACCGAGGTCGATTTCGGCCGCTTCACTAATTTTCGCGGGGCGGCGGATTTTCATCAACGATTCTGCGACCGCGCTGCGGAGAGCCTTGGATGAAATGCCCTTACTGCCGGTCAAGCAGGCTTCGCTTTTCGCATATGCAACCCTTCGATTTCGACCGCCTGTTTCTGTTGCAGGTACCAGTACGGTGCCGTGAGTGCCAAGAGAGATTCTATTCGAGCATCTTCGTGTCGTGGCAGTTGAGATTTCGCAAGAAAAGGTCGTAGCAGCCAACCGCGGCGCGGCAAAGGCAAAAGGAAATTAGGCAGACAATGGTCTGCACCGGGATGACGAAAGAATCGCCCCGAATCAGGGCGGCTAAGTCTCTGCAGCAGAATTTCTCGTTCTCATCTTCACTTTTATAGCAGGCACTCCGCTGTAAACCGTCCAGGGTTCAAGATCCTCCTGCGCGACTGACCCCAGCCCAAGCACCGCGCCTTCACCGACATTCACGCCGGGTGCAACCGAAGCACGGGCACAAATCCATGCATGCGCGCCGAGACGCATGGTGTAAGACACCATCGGAAAATCCGGATGATTGTAGTCATGCGTTGCTCCGCAGAGGTAAGCCTGCTGCGAGAGGATGACATGCGAGCCGAAATAAACCGGCGAGGGGTTGTAGATTTCCGCTTCGTCCGCCAGGGTGCAGCAATCTTCGCAGATAAGATTCCAAGGCGCCCATACTTTGCCCCCCGGATAAAAGTGGCAACCCGGCCCCATCTTCGCGCCGAAGAGACGCAGCAACATCGACCGCCACGCATGGAAGGGACGCGGCGAAATGCGATAGAGGCACAAGTAAACCACCTGCCAGAGCAGCCGCGCTATCCGGTGTCGAGCCGTGAACGATGCACGATGGTAGGGATTTTCCGCCGAGTTGGAAGCGATGTGATGGACCGAGCGCTCGCGGCCGCTCGTCGAAGACGTCATGACCTTAAGGCGCTCCGCTCGGCCACATTCTGAACATACCAGCGGTAGGCTTCACCGAGGCCGGTCTCAAAGTCAGTGGAGGAGCGCCAACCGAGGGCACTCAGCCGGCTCACGTCCATCACCTTGCGTGGCATGCCGTCGGGCTTCGAAGTATCGAAGGTGAACGTTCCATTCCAGCCGACGACGCGCGCGATGGTTTCTGCAAGCTCGAGGATCGTGATGTCCCGTCCGGTGCCGGCGTTCAAGAACATCTCGCCAGAATAGTTCTTCATTACGAAGACGCAGGCATCTGCAAGATCTTCAGTGAAGAGGAATTCGCGGCGTGGGGTTCCCGTTCCCCACAGCTCGACCGCCGGTCGATTTGCGGATTTTGCGGCGTGAATCTTCATGATAAGCGCGGCGACAACGTGCCCACCGACAGCGTCATATCGATCGCCCGGTCCGTAGAGATTCGTTGGCATCACGGAGACGAAGTCGCAGCCATATTGCCGGCGAAATGCCTGGCAAAGCTTGATGCCCGCGATTTTCGCGATAGCATACCATTCGTTGGTCGGCTCGAGCGGGCCGGTGAGCAATGCTTCTTCTCGCATGGGCTGTTCGGCCTGACGAGGATAAATACAAGACGAGCCGAGAAACAATAATTTGCCGGCACCAGCATCGCGCGCGGCATGAATCACATTGGTCTCAATGACGAGATTTTCGTAGAGGAACTCTGCCGGGCGCGTGGAGTTGGCCATGATGCCGCCCACAGTCGCAGCCGCAAGAAAAACTGCTTCAATCTTTTCGCGAGTCACCCAGGCATGAACATCACTCTGGTTGAGAAGGTCGAGTTCGCTTCGCTGCACGGTGACGATCTCGCAACTCTCGCGCTGCAAGCGCCGCACAATTGCCGAGCCCGCCATGCCGCGATGGCCCGCGACCCACACCCGCCTGCCTGCTAAGTCGAAGTTAGTCACGGCACTTATCGTTTTTCTTCCCCTCATTGGCGATGGTTTTGAGGTCGCAACATACCATGTCAGAAACGAGTTGCGGAAACGTGACCGAATGCTTCCATCCGAGCATGCGGTGCGCCTTGGAGGCATCGCCTTGCAGAAGATCCACCTCTGTAGGGCGGAAATAGCGGCTGTCGATCTTAACGACCTCCTCACCGGTCGTCGTGTCAATTCCCAATTCATCCACGCCCTTGCCGCGCCACTCGATTTTGCGGCCTACTTCGGCGAAGGCCAGCACCACAAACTCGCGCACGCTGTGTGTTTCACCAGTCGCGAGAACGAAATCGTCGGGCTCGGGCTGCTGCACGATCCGCCACATTCCCTCTACGTAATCGCGCGCATGCCCCCAATCGCGCTTCGCATCCAGATTGCCGATGTACAGAGTCTTCTGCACGCCGAGATGAATCGCGGCGACGGCCCGCGTGATCTTGCGCGTGACGAAGGTCTCGCCGCGAATTGGACTCTCATGATTGAAGAGAATTCCATTCGAAGCATGGATTCCATACGCCTCGCGGTAATTCACGGTGATCCAGTAGGCGTAAAGTTTAGCCACACCATAGGGACTCCGCGGATAAAACGGTGTGCTTTCCTTCTGCGGGGTCTCCTGCGCCTTGCCGTACAACTCCGAGGTTGAAGCCTGATAGAACCGCGACTTCTTCGTCATATCGAGAATGCGAATCGCCTCAAGGAGGCGCAGCGCGCCGGTGGCATCGGCGTTTGCGGTGTACTCTGGCGTTTCAAAGCTGACCTGCACGTGACTCTGAGCGGCTAAATTGTAGATCTCATCCGGCTGCACGGCCTGAATGATGCGGATGAGATTCGTGGAGTCCGTCATATCGCCATAATGAATTTGAAAATGCGCATCGGGTATATGCGGATCCTGATAAATATGGTCGATGCGTGCAGAATTGAATGAAGACGATCGCCGCTTGATACCGTGGACAATATATCCCTTCTTAAGAAGAAGCTCGGCGAGATAAGCGCCGTCCTGGCCGGTGATGCCGGTGATTAATGCGATTTTTGCCATGAATGATTTCCCTCGGACATTATTGGCCTCTCCTCGCAGACCATTCTTAGGATGCGCGCATACTCCGCAACCCATTTCCCATCGGTCCTTGCCTTAAATTGTTGGCGCTGCATCGCGAAACGCTCTTCGGTTCTAGGGTCAAATTCTGCGTACGCACGCTTGAGGTGTTCCGCTAATTGATAAGAAGAGTCGGGCGAAAAATACAAGCCTCTCTCAGGAGCCTGTTCAAGATGAACATCGATATTTGAGAGGATAATCCGTTTGCACATCGCTTTCGATTCCTCAATCGTAGTGCTCCAGCCCTCGAAGAGCGACGGCTGCAGCACAGCGATCGAGTAGTGCATCAGACTTACCAGCACCGGAAACGGCACCTTTCCGAGACAGACGAAGCGATTCTCTAAACCGGAGTTTTTCACCTTCTCCATTAAGTCCGGAACATAACCAGGAGACCGGGGGTCACTCATCAGCCCCGTGCAAATTACGCGGATCTCCGGTGGTGTTTGGCGCAGTGCATCTACAACGACTGTATGGTTCTTATGCTGCCAAAACTGATTGGGCAGAAAGAAGTAAGGCTCGCGAATAGCGTAATGACTCTCAAGTTCTTCGCGGCTCAGCGGGACCAGATCCACGGCAGATGCGCAGGCGAATCTCAGAATATGCGTCCTCACCGCCGACAGTTCCGGGTAGAATTGACGAAAATCGCGCTCCGCCGCCCGGCTACTGAGCAGGAGATTCCCATATTGCCACGATCGCGCCACCAATGAATCGCGGTACGCGCAATCCTGCTCCGTGAAAAAGTGCGGCAACCGCTTATGTTGGAAGTCAGGCATCCACAACAGTGCTGGCATATCGGCGCGCCTCCCCAGTGAATCCAGGTCGTCTGCCCAAGGATGACTCAGCAAATCAACACGGTGGCGCTTCAGAATTCCCGTCAAAATGGGGTCTATACCAACGGACCTCCGAATTGCTCGCTGCGGAAGGCTCCACAGGGGACTCTTCGGTGTGCCCGGCCAGAAGTTAACTTCAATCGCGTCGCACCTAAATTGCGCCAGAGACTCTGGCTTCGAGGAAAATAAGGCCAGTTTTACTTCAGGATCGGGATGTTTCCGGTAACAGCTGAGCAGGTTGCGGAAGTAACTCACCCCTCCCTGCCATTCGCCGCTTGGCTTCACAATCAATCCGACCTTGATCATCTATTCTCCGCGGCTCGATACCAATCCACATAGGCAGCCAGTCCGTCAGTGAGTTTTGTGACGAAAAGAGGACCAAGGAAACCCTCAACCGAATCGTCAGCTACAAGGTGTTCAGGATCACCCTCCCTGTGCCGACCCGTAAAGACCGGTACGCGGCCGAGACCGGCAATGCTGAAAAGCTCTGTGATCACCTCGCGGATTGGAACACCGCGACACGTGCCGGCGTTGAATACCGGAACATCCACGCTCGCGTATTTGCTGATCCGCAGCAGACACTCCACAAGGTCGGAGACATAAACCCAATCACGCCGCTCTCGTCCTGACCCGGCAAACTCGAATGTGCCTCTGCTCGACTTCCCCAGCGCATCCCAAAGCAGCTGCTTGCGCAGCCCAGGGCCGTAAACAGAAAACGGCCGCAGGATCACCGAGTTCGTGCGATACATCCTCGCATGGTCCAGCAAGAGCGCCTCAACCTGCTTCTTATGCAAACCATAGGGGGAAACCGGCAAACAGGTGAGATCGTGGTGCGCCTTCTTCTGCTTCGCCTCTCCATAAATCGCCGCGCTCGAGACAAATACCACTTGCGCTTCTGGCCAGTTCGTTCGCAAGAAATCCAATAAGACGACACTTGAGTACACTGACTTCAAGAAATCCTGGGACGGATTTTGCAACGACGCTGCAACAGATGCTCCTCCGGCAAGATGAAAGATCGTCTCAGGTACAAAATCGACGGTCTCCAGAGTCTCGCGTGATACGTCACCAAAGATGTAGCGCGCCCCGTCAACGAGTTCTGCCTCTTCTCGGCTACCCCCCAGGGACACCGCATCGCTACTCAACGCGATGAGCCTTCGAATGAGATGGCTGCCTATAAAGCCCGCGCCCCCGGTCACCAAGATCTTACGTTTGGCAAACATTTCCTCAACTTTGCTATCCCTTCCGAAGTTCAGGCGGTATCTCCTTTACAACCCGAGCCGGATTTCCCGCAGCGATTGTCCAGGACGGCACATCTCTTGTCACAACCGCTCGCGCACCAACAATTGCTCCCTCCCCAATCGTTACACCCTTCAGGACAACAACATCGAATCCGAGCCAGGCATGATCGCAAATCTTGATGGGAGCCGTCGCTACGTTCGTCCAATCCTTATTAGAGACGAGATTTCCCTTACGGAGATCGATCAATTGCTGATTCTGATCCTGCACTCGGCCGAGGTACGAAATCGAATGTGAGTCGTGATCATAGATGACGCAGCCCCAGGCGATCGTCACATAGTTCCCGATCTCGATAGAAGAACGCGAAATCACCATCGTTCCGGAATTAATGAAGACTCCGTCGCCTACCGTTATCCGGCCACCGTGACTCTCGAAGACAAACTGATTCATTAAGATGCACCGAGCGCCGATGATAAGCGCCACATCCTCTCGCCGCACGTCGAATCGGACATCGAATCCTGGTTCAAGTCGTGAGTCCCCAATCCGCACATTCTTGTTCGCGGCGACCGTGCGATTTGGATCAGGGAACAATCGCTCACGGAATCTACTTAAGATGCGCATTGGCTCCGCCCGCCTCCCGCACTCTACACTCCTCAAACAGCAGCCGGAATCCGTCACCTGGCACGCATGCATTGCTGCCCTCGATCTCCGCTTCAACCCGCTCTCGGTCCCCTTGCTTCAATTCTGATCTGCCGATTTCGCCCGCGAGAATACCTTGTACCAGCACCCAATCACTCCGTAAGTTATCAAGCCGGCGACGGCCCGCGCGCTGCCTGGACAGCGCCAACCGCCGTTGCGAATGTAATGGACGACGTGTTTCGCTGTGTCCACCCGCCTGCCCTTTGACCGTGACGTACGAGCTAGGTCAAGATATGGAGTGGCCATAGCTTCTCGAATTACATCTGCGTACTGGTACCCGAATTCTTTGTCGAGAGCCCTCAGCATTCGCGCAGCTTCATTCAATCGCGTAACGTGCGGAAGCGAACTCCATGTGCCCCCGATATGTACTCTGTACGCCGCCATGATCTCGTCCATTAGCTCGACTTTCCCGTGGCGCGCAACCATTGCGCAGAGGGGCCAGTCACCGAGCTTCATCTCAAGCAACCATTGAGGGAACAAAGGGACGAATTCCCGTCGCAGCACGGTGGTACATAACAATACGAAGCTGCTCTTCAATGTGTCCTCAACCGTATACGTTCCGGCCGGGCACGGAGGCACCAGATCCCACCGACCCTCGAATTTTTCGGTGCCCGATTCATACACAGCCCGGGCCCGGCCGCAACAGATGGCACGATCCGGATGGGTATCCAGATAATCGACCTGCTTTTGGAGTCTATCGGTCGCGGTCCAATAATCGTCACCCTCCAGAAACGCCACGTACTCACCCTCGCAGGCATTGATAGTTTCTATAAAATTCCGCATCGCGCCGACATTTCGATCTCGTAAAAGGAGCTTGATTCGATCGGGGTGGCGGCGATAGAACTCCTTAACCACGGCGCGGGTGCCATCGGTTGAACGGTCCTCTCCAATCACAATCTCGTACTCGAAGTTCACATTTTGGGCGAGGATACTTTCGATCGCCTGCCCAATAAATCTCTCATGGTTATATGTGATCATCGCTACGCTTAGTTTCATGATTCGGCTATTCCGTCCCTGCGCTTCAAAATCTTTTGCCTTTGTGCGTATCACTTGACGAGCACAGCGTGAGTGGTCTCTGGGAATACGAGAAGCCGGTCAAGGTCCGGCCCCAGGAATTCCCCGACGGCTCGATTCAATCCTCGGAACGGCTGGAAATGTGGAGGGTCGTTTTCTGGAACCCAATAGTCGTGAAAGAGTAGACAACCTCCTTCTGACAGACGGGGGAAAAAAAATTCGCACAGTTCGATCGTTGGCTCATACAGATCGCAATCTACATAAACCACCGCAAACTCCTCATCGGACAGAGAGGGCAGCGTTTCGTTGAAATATCCCTTGTGAAGTTGGACATTCTCAAAGTTGCCAAAAACATCTCGGACATAAGAAAGATTTACATCGTTAAAGTCAGGCCGTCTGGATTGTGGATCATGTTGCGAGAACTCCGGAAATCCCTCAAAGCTATCCAGAAGGTGATATCGCCGCTCGGCCGCTCGCGCGGAACACATGAGGCTGACAAATGCATTCCCGCCGTTATAAACACCGCATTCGGCGAAGCTGCCGGTACTTCGAACGTGATCCAGTAGCTCCGTGAAGAGCCATGTGCCGGCAATCGTGGATTGATTTTGAAGTGAACTGTAGAGCGATAATAACCGGACGCGTTCGAATAATTCCTTGGATGGGGATATTCCGAGAGAATCCTGCATCCGGCTCTTCATCGTTTCATATTGCAGCACCGAGCAATCTATGTAATCCTTGCCCCAAACGAATCCTATCGAATTTAGAGCCTGAGCAATGCCGAGAATCGCCCGAGTGGTATTGGCAAATATGATGACCAAAAGATCATCGCTTCCGCGGTCATTCGTCAAGTAGGACGAATGGAACACCCGCAGGCCGTTGATTTCTTTTCCCGCAAGTCCCGGCGTGTCGTCGATGATGTACTCCAGAGGAAGATGCATAACTGCCTGTATCTGAAGCAATGCCATCCCTGCCCCATAGGCGATTAAGCGCTTCTGCCCAAAGCCCAATCGGGGCTCGTGTTGGCGCAAAAGAGACAGGAGCTCATCCATTCGCGAAACCGTCGCCATACGATGCCGACCTCACAGGATTAGGCCCAATGTCAGTTTCTGTTAACACCTTGCGCATCAAAGACTCGCTAGAGCTCATTGGCCCCTCTTGGCTATTGCGTCTTTGACCTCGCCGGCGGACTGGAATGCGGTCTCAAGAATCTCCGCAATGCTCTCGATCATTTCTGCATCCACGGCCTGTCCGGTTGGAAGAAGGCAGACGCGGCTCGCCACGTGCTCGGTATTCGCCAGCAGCAGACCTGCGTTCGGCTGCAAACTCCTGTAAGGCTCCATCCGGTGACACCCCGGCCAAAAGTACTTTCTTGCAAGCACATTCTCAGCATGAAATACCGCGACGATCTCGTCCCGGTTTAATGGCGCCGCTTCTGGATCGATCTCCACGACGACGTACTGATAGTTATTGGTCTCTTGTTTGTCGTAGCGAATGAGAGAAACGCCCTCTATTCCTGCCAGGCATCTTTCGTATGCCTCGTAATTTGCTTTGTTCACTCCCACGATTTCGTCCAGCGACTCCAGCGACGTCAGGCCCATCGCCGCGCATGCCTCAGTCATCTTGCCATTCACGCCGAGGTAGCTTGTTTTGTCGTAACCCGAAAAGCCGAAGTTACGCATGTATTTCATCCGGCTCGCCAGGTCGTCATTGTTGGTTACAATCGCCCCTCCTTCGAACGCGTTGATGAACTTGGTCGCATGAAAACTAAAGACTTCGCACTCGCCGAACCCCCCCACCATCTTCCCCTGGTGCGAACAAGCGAGCGCATGCGCCGCGTCGTACATCACCTTCAGTCCGTACTCGCGGCCGATACCCTCAAGTGCTTTCGTATCGCAGGCGCGCCCCCACAGATGCACCCCGAGGATTGCGCTCGTCTTTGAACTGATCATCCGCTCCACATTACGAGGATCCAGGGTGCTGGTCGCCAGATCGATATCCGCGAAAACGGGGGTGATTTCCTGCCACTGGAGAGCATTTGCCGTCGCAATGAACGTGTACGACGGCAAAATCACTTCTCCTGCCATCTCAAGCGCTCGAATTGCTATTTCAAGCGCTACTGTCGCATTGCACATCGCCACACAGTGCTTGGTTTGTGTAATCGACGCGACCTTTGCCTCGAACTCATGAACGAAGGGACCGTCATTGGAGAACCAACGGCGGTCAAGCATGTCGTTCAGCCGTGTAAGAAGGCGCTCCCGGCTACCCACATTCGGCCTGCCCACATGAAGTGAAGACTGGAAACGCGGAGCAGCTCCCAGCACTGCGAGGCACTTGCTCTGAATCGTAGGATTTCCTGTCATTTGCTTTCTGTTATACCCTTTCGTCAAAAAGTCCTTCGATCATGCTCGTCATGAAGACCGGTATCCCGATTGAGTCCCGCACCTCCGAGCACTCAGAGAAACTGTCATCGATCAGGATCGCATTCTTGTCCGTTATGAACAGGCTCTTCTTCTCGCCCGGCTGGACCTCGAAAGCATCGTCAAACAGAGCCTGCAGCCTGAACTTTGCGAGGTACGTTTGCACTTCTCCGAGGTGGCGAGTCAGAAGAACAAGCTTCTTCCCTTTGTTCAGTTCCTGATACAGCAGCTTGACTAGGTCCGCATTGACCCGGCCATTAACGACAAGGGTATCGTCCAGGTCGACGTAGATGGTCCGGTACAAGAGGTCATGACGATAGCGGTTCTCCAGTGCTCGATCAACCTCGATGCGGTAGCTCGTCTGGGGGATTTCAACTCGAATCCTCTCGTTCTCATAGAGGCTCAACAAAGGGAGATTCACGCCGGAGACGCGGCTAAGGCAGGAGGTCCCGCCGATCCGTGGCGCCACCTCCAGCAAGCAAAGGCGCCCTTCTGCATTCTCTTTGAGTTGGAAGAACCATGCTCCGTGCAGTTCCAGAACGTGATTGATCTTGGCGGCATATTCCCAGAATCGCGTATCCTCTGTGAATACTGACCTCATCGCGATCCCGTTCCGAATTCGATGGCGTTCGCGGCCCCGGGCATACAGAAGGCCACGTTCCCTATCGGAGAAGCAGTCAACCGTGAACTCCGGCCCTGGAAGAAACTCCAAGATGATGCGGTCGGGATCTCTATGCAGCAGCCTCTCCAGTTCCGACCTGTCTGCGGCAATGTCGGTCCGCTGGGCTCCTTGCCCTCGATCCGGCTTGAGGAAGACTGGGTAGCGATCCACGTCAACCACTGCCTTGTAAATCCTCGGGGTAGGTAAGTGACTCTCAAGACGATGGACCGTTGCGCTCTTAAAGCGCGCGACTTTACAAGTGCTTTCGGGAGAAGCAACGATCCTAGCCTGGAGACTCGCGGCGTTCTCACTCAGCGCCAGCAGCACGTCATCGTGGGCGGGGAAGATGTGCGTGATTCGGTTTTCCTCGATTACTTGTCGAAGAACGGGAAGCCAGTTCTCCTCAAGCACTGATGGAACGCAGAAATGCCGCGAGAAAACGAGCGAGCCGTGACCCGCTTTACTATTGCTCGCGGAATAGAGGTCCACCTCCTTCAACCAGGCCAGCGAACGACGCAATTCCAGTCCGATCTCTGTATCGCCAGGCAAGATCAAAACCCGCCATTTCATCGGGAGCATTGCAGTCCTCACAATTTTCGTCCCTTATGCCCAACGTCCGCGCCGGGGCGTGCGGTCTACGACATGGGTCCGCAAAACTTTTCAGGATTCATTGCCGGAGGGGGCCCTCAATGCGCCATTCAAGGCTTGGCTGAACGATCCCCGGTTCACGCCCTAAATATGCTGTATCTCGCTGAGCCATGTCCTTGACATCGAAGGAGGCCATATCCTCCTTCGAATAGATGACCGAGTTCTCGTTCCGCACGATGAATAAATTGAGAGAGTATTTCCCGCTGTTCAACAGGTTTCCGGGGATTTTGCAAACCGCGCGATATTTTCGCGCCGAGTAGACAGTCGGCTTGCTCCAGCTGGTAAGAACCGTGATTCCCCGGTCGTTCAGCAGATGGTAGGTGATATGCAACAGGTCATCGGTTTCGCCGACGGTGTATTCCGTTTCGATTCGAATTTCGGTTTGCATCGTAAGCATCGTACATTCGGGTTCATTGTCGTCCGAGATGGAGATGCGGCGTATCCGCATCATGGCGTTCCCCGGAGCAGTCGCGGGATCCTCCCAGTCGGACGCATAGTTCGACCGCATGCCGTCAGAATGATAGCTCCCAATTACCAATGCCGCCGGGCCAGACTCCTTCAACCGCCCGCGCTCCAGCCACACCGTGTGATGGCAAAGAGACTGGACGGCAACCATGTTATGGCTCACGAACAATACAGTACGGCCCGTTCCGCTCGCCACGTCTCGCATCTTCCCGAGGCATTTCTTCTGAAACTCCGCATCCCCGACAGCGAGAACCTCGTCCACAACCAGAATCTCGGGCTCAAGATGCGCGGCGACAGCGAAGGCCAGGCGCACGTACATGCCGCTGCTATAGCGCTTGACGGGCGTATCAAGAAACTTCTCGGTGCCGGCAAAATCGACAATCTCATCGAACTTGCGCTTGATCTCTTCCCTTCTCATGCCGAGAATGGCACCGTTGAGAAAGATGTTTTCGCGGCCGGTGAGCTCGGGATGAAAGCCCGTGCCCACCTCAAGCAGGCTTGCCACGCGGCCGCGGAGGCGTACGCGCCCCTCAGTGGGCTCGGTGATGCGGCTCAGCACCTTGAGTAGGGTGCTTTTGCCGGCTCCGTTGCGGCCAATGATGCCAACCACCTCGCCCTGCTTGACCTCGAAGGAGATATTGCGCAGCGCCCAGAACTCTTCGCTCTCTTGTGCCGGAGCGTCTTCGCCGGATCGCTTGCCGTTGGGAATCAGCCCGCGAACCAGCCCGCGCCCCGCGGTGGTCAGCGTTTCGCGGAGCGTCTTGCCGCTCTGCCGCTGATGAACGATCCGGTACCTCTTACCGAGGTTTTCTACGGTGATGATTGCGTCAGACATTTATGGGGGACTGCAACGGCGGTGCTATGCTCCTTGATCTAATTTTGATTGGCTGGCTGGGCGTTAGATGACGTCAGCGAAGGTTCTTTCGGTTCTGCGGAAGTACCAGGTGCCGCTGACAAAAAGCAGAATCGTGATGACTACTGAGAACACCAGAGACTGCCAGCGCAACTGCATCTGCCCGCGCATGAGCGACCAGCGGAATCCGTCAATGATGCCCACCAGCGGATTGAGCGAATAGAGCGTGCGCCACTTCTCAGGAACCACGTTGCTGCTGAAGCCGACCGGCGAAACGTACATTCCGAACTGGACGATGAACGGAACGATGTGGCGAACGTCGCGGTACTCGACCATGAGAGCGGAGAGCCAGAGACCAACGCCGAGCGAGCAGGCGAACGATAGCGCGATGAACAGCGGAAGCGCTACAAGGCGCCAGTCCGGCGCGAATCGGTACCAGCCCATCATGCCGGCCATGAGGACCAGCGTGATCAGAAAATCCACGAAGCTGGTTACCACAGAGCTGGAGGGCACGATCATCCTGGGAAAATAAATTTTCGAGATCAGGCTCGAATTGCTCACCATGCTCTCGCTCGAATTACCGATGCAACCGGAGACGAACTGCCAGGGGAGCATGCCGGCCATGACGAGAATCGCATAAGGCGCAGTGCCTACTGATGGCAGCTTGGCTAGCCGGCTGAAGAGAATGGTGAAGATGACCATCGTGAGGAACGGCCGCACAACCGCCCACAGAACACCGATGACAGTCTGCTTGTACCGAACGAGCAGGTCGCGCCAGGCGAGAAAAAGGAACAGCTCGCGAAACCGCCAGATATCGGTCCAGTAGTTTTTTTCGGTGCGTCCCGGCTCAATAATGAGTTCGTTCATGTCTTAGGTGTGGTTTTCCCGTTCGCTGCTTTGGAGCTCATCGGCGATGATTTCTTTTGATTTTCGCATCCTGCAGCTTCGCAGCGCAAAATTGATGTTGCGTCTTGAAACAGAGATGCGAAGGCCTCACCGGGCTTGCTAGGTCGTTGCTAGAGCGCGGCCGATCCACGACGCGTGAATCTCCGTGAAGATGCCGCGGAGCGATTTAGTGATTGCCCAGCCAGGGTAATGTTCTTTCATCTTGCGCAAGTCGCTGATGTAGCAGATATGGTCGCCCGCGCGGTTCTGATCGAGGTACTCGTAGATCATTTTCTTGCCGGAGATATCGGCGATCATCGCGAAGGCTTCCAGGATCGAGCAGCTGTTGGCGCGGCCGCCGCCGATGTTGTAGACCTCGCCGGCGCGAGGACTGGCGATGAAAGCCGCGATAAAGCGCGCTACATCGTGCGAGTGAATGTTGTCGCGGACTTGCTTCCCTTTGTAGCCGAAGACCTTGTACTTGGTTTGTGTGAGGTTGCATTGGATGAGGTAGCTCAAAAATCCGTGCAGTTCGACCCCAGAGTGGTTGGGGCCAGTCAAGCAGCCACCGCGCAGCGCGCATGTGGGCATGCCAAAATAGCGGCCGTACTCCTGCACCATCACGTCGGAGGCAACTTTGGAGGCACCGAAGATGGAGTGCTTTGACCGGTCGATCCGAAAGGTCTCGGGAATCCCTTCCCAATAGGCCTCATCGGCGTACTCCCATCGCGTTTCAAGCTCCTTGAGCGGCAGTTCGTTGGGCGCGTCACCGTAGACCTTATTGGTGGACATCGAGGCGAATGGCGACTCGGGCACGGATTGGCGCGCGGCTTCGAGCAGATTCAGTGTCCCAACGGCGTTGGTATCGAAGTCGTCAAACGGAATGGACGCGGCGAGATCGTGGCTCGGCTGCGCGGCCGTATGTACTATGGCATCGGGCCGGAGCGCTTTGAGCAACTCGAGTACGCCTTTACGATCGCGGATGTCGAGCTCATGGTGAACGAATCCCATGATGGCGCGCTCGAGCCGCTGTTGATTCCAACGTGTGTCACCCTTGGGGCCGAAGAAGACCGCGCGCTGGTTGTTGTCGATACCGTGCACCTGCCAGCCTTCGCGCGCGAAGTGGATGCAAACCTCCGATCCAATCAAGCCCGAAGAGCCGGTGACTAGAATTCTTTTCATCGACTCCTTTCAGAGATTCTCGGAAACGAGAGATAAAAGTTGCTCAACAGAATTGGCCGGCAAAACTGATTCGGCAAAATGAGTTTCAGGCCGCACCGCGTTGGAGAAAACTGTTTGCGATCGAATAGAACTCCTTGAGCGCGATACCCGCGTCACAGCGCTGGCTAAAAAAAGCTTCGCATTCGTTCGAAGCATTCAACCACACCTCTTCTTCTCGAAGCGCTCTTAGCGCGCCAACAAGACCTTTGCTATCGGTCACCGGAAAGAACCCGCGACCACGGAGTGAGGAAAAGAAAAGACTCGTCGCTGAATCAGGGTGAATCGTGGCGATTATTGGCAACCCAACCGCCAGATAGTCCGCTGCTCGCGACGGCACCGAATACTTACTCCGTTGATCATATTCGGGTACAGGGAGTGGACCCGGTAACAATCCGCAATCGCAGTCCATTAAAGCCCGATCCAGTTCATCACCAACCAAAACACCTAGGTGCTCTGTGAGTTCCCTCAGGCTTTCGGGAATATATGCAAGTTGGCTGGGAGGGCCGATATATCGCAAGGTCACTCGCGAAAAGTGAGTCTGAAGAGACTCGACTGCCCGCGCAACTAATTCCAACCCATCACGGTAAGCAGCCAAAAAGCCAATCAAGCCGATGTCAATTGAGTCCCGATTTCGAAAGGACGCTCGAACCTTCGATCGCGTTCGCACAAAACTCAAAAGTCCTGTTTCACAGTGCGCTGTTTCTCTAACAAGCGCCCTCATTGGTTCTGAAAGGCAGAATACGTGCTCGGAATGCGAAAACAGCCATGCATAGTCGGCATTCAGCGATCTATCCATAATATCCCATAGGTGAACAACAAATGGACATTGGACCGTCTCCAGAATCTCGCGGCACCGCGTTGCTTCACTGTTGCGGAGTGGAGATGCATACGCGAACCCAACATCCTTAAACATCTTTTGGAGTTGGGGTTTTCTTGAAGCAAGAAGCCTGTCGCCACGCCACCAAGCTAGTTCAAATCGCTCAACAAGCCGGGTCGCAAATCCCCGTCCGGTCGCGAATGGCCACAAACGCGGAATAGAACTATTCAGGAAGATCGAGTTTGAAATCTCGCTTCTCCCCATGTTTGTATCCCAATAGCAATGTTTCCACGCCTCACCGAACGGCGCAGCAAATCGGAGAGTCAACACTCCAATCGCATTTGAATGTGAAGCAGGCAACGCATTAATAAATAGAAGTTCTCTTTCTTTACCCTTCATGCCAGTCATATTGGCTCCCCCACATTCCCCTCTACGCTATGCCTAGCTTTCACCGTCTCGCGTAAAATCGCCCGATGAACGAGGCCGTTGAACAAGCGATGCGCTTCGCTGCAAGTTCCAGCCACGAATATGCCCTAATTGGAGATGAAACCTGCGTCAGGAAAAACTTCATCGCACTCGATGGCGGATTGCCTGCGAGTGCCCGCAGCAAAAACGAACCGCGCCACGGTTTTTGACCGACCGTGTGGTACATTTTCACGTCGCCGGGAACGAAGCCCATTCCCTGCGGTCCCAGGGTTGAGAGAGGAAATTCGGAGTACATGGCAGCGACGTTGAGCGCGTCCTGATCGCTCGCATGGAAGGGCATTTCGCGATCGCCGGGCATGAAGGCCTTCAGATCGCAGCCGAGTTCTCCCGCGTGTTCGATCAGGCGTTTCCACACCCGCAGGAATTCCGCATGAACTGCTGCCACGCCGATCATTCCGCCGTTGAGGTAGTGATTCAGGGGCTGCGGATTGCCGAGGCCAATTGATGAAGCAATTTCCACCCATTCGCGCCGCAGCGGAGCATTAGCGGGAAGGTTGTTGTTAACAATATCCTGGCATAGCGCAATACCATACCGCCGCCACTTTGAAAAGAATGACCACTTCGCTCGCAGGAAAATATCGGGGTCGAAATACCACAGATAGTCGCAGCCGTGTGCGGGCCCGGAAAGCAGATCGAGCATATATTGAGGCTTGTAATTCGTCAGATGTATTTCGGTTGTAAGTGGAAGTAGGACTAAATGGACGCCGCTTGCAACGACATACTCCATTTGCGCACCACCTACTTCCCTCAACTGATTCACCCATGGCGGCAACGGGCCGCGATACCCTGCCCAGACTCGGCCACTGTAGCCAGCATGCACCAGAGAATTGAGAAACGCAGCCAGCCCCAGGTGAAAATCCCCTTCCAGCAGCGTGCAAACCGCAGTGTTCAAGGCAACCTCAGCCATCAATTTGCGATCGTCGGGCATCTTCCCATTCCCTGCAGATAGTCCGCAGTTGTGTCCGCTTGGATTTGAGTCCTCCTCTACAAGAACGGCTGGGCGACTGCGAACAGCTGCTTCTGCAGTCGCCCCATGTCAAGATGCTCGTCGAAGAACTCCGCGCAGGAGTCCGAAGCATCCTTCCAAAACGTCTCGTCCTGCAACTTCCGCGCTGCGAAAACTATATCTTCCGGTTCGCGGACCGGAAAGAATCCTCTACCCCGAATCGACGAAAAGAATGCGTTCGTCGCGGAAGATGGATGAATTGCGGCGATCATAGGAAGTCCTATCGCCAGGTAATCGGCGGACCTCGATGGAACAGAGTATCGGCTCCTCGCATCGATTTCAGGCGCAAGTAATGGACCTGGAAGATAACCAACGTCACACTCAGCAAGAGCCCTATCTCTGCCATCATCGTCCAGATATCCCATACATTCCGTCAAAGGCCTCAACTCTGTAGGAATAAACCGCGATTCGTCATTTGGACCAATATATCTCAGCCTTAAGTCCGCGAACTGACCGCGCAATCTGCCGATTGCTTGACTTAACAATTTAGGACCCTCCTTGTACGGATAGAGGGTTCCAATCAACCCAATTGTCAATTTATCCTCACAGTGGTATTTTGCTCGATTTCGCGACTTTCGTCGACCAAATGACAAGGGGCTCATATCGCAGACCACGGATGTACGAATCTCTTCGATCATCGTCGGAGACAGATAGAAGACGTGCTTGGCATGGGAAAACAGCCACTTATAATCACCATTCAAAGGTGCGTCTAGAAAATCCCAAATATGCACGACGAACGGACAGCCCAAAATTTGCAAAATCTCACGGCATCGGGCTGCGTCAACGTTCGAGAACGGGGCGACATAGGCAAAACTGACTTCTTCGAGTAACTCTCGGAGGCGCGTTTTTTTTCGCTCGATCATGCGAGTATTCTCCCACCAGCCGATACCGAAGTGTGCGACCATTCGAGTAACGAATCCGCGTCCGGTCGCAAACGGCCACAATGACGGAAGTGAGGTGTACAGGCGAAGTGTGGTTGGGGCGTCGCTGTCCCCCTTGCCATCGTCGAACCAGTAACAATTCATCCATGCCGAGCCGAATGGCTCGGCCAAATGCAGCATCTGTACACCGAGAGCATTCGATCGCGATGCCGATAAGGAGCCGGCAAAAAGTACCTTTCCACGCGGAGCCGTCAATTCCAATCAACACCTTCCGGGCAGTTGCCCGAGCTTTGCCGCAGGATTTCAGGCATGCCGAACTTATACATGACGTGGCGAACGGTGCCAGTAAAATGTCTCGCCACGATCGCGCAATAATCAACATCCTTTTCCCAATAGAACTGGCGCCGCGCGCTGATCACATAGCGATCGGAGGGAAGCGCCACCGCGTTGGCATTACGCATCAGTATGCTCAAGAATGTTTGCTCTGTATACCAGGACAAATACGTCGGGCTCCATAGCTCAAGGAGTTCTTGTGCCAGGTCGAGCGACAGCGCGCCTTCGGGGACGTAGAGGAGTCCGGAGTTAAACTTGTCGAAGTATGCGATTCCCCGCATGTCGAGGCGCTTGGTGATAGCGCAGTCAAGATTGCCCTCAACTTCCTCCAACATATACGAGGGCATGGCGCTCTCAACGCAGGACAACAGTTCCGCCGGTGAATTGAAGGCAAGCACATCGTGATCGGTGTAGAGGATGTCATTTTGCTGCGAAAGAGCGAGAATGATGCCAAACTTCGCGCCCAAGGGATGATCGCGAACGAATGATTCCATGCCGGGTACAGACAGATTGGCCACGGCGATGACAGACTCGGCTTCTCGAATTCTCACACCCGGGAAGACCTTCTGAATAGCGGCGATAGCGGCCTTGTCGAGTTCCGCCGATGTGACGAACTGCAGTTCAAATTCCTCGTGGTTGAGAAATCGATACCAGCTCCAGGCCGTCCAGATCGCATCGCGAAAAGATTGCGGGGTAGTGAGGACTACTAGGCTGCGGCGCGCTGGACTTACCGGCAGCGGCGGCAGTCGATTAAATCGGGACCGAATGCCATAGTTGCGACGCCGCTCCCACCACCAGAGGGGCCTGGTGAACACGCGTCTCATCACCTGTCCACTCGCGTGTTGCGCCCCGTCGTCCGTTGAGCCGCCGTGCCCATCAAGCGGAATTTCTGAAACGACGCTTAAGGCCGCGTGCAGCCCTCTTGAAAAATTGCCGGGTGCTGCTCACGCCGGTTGCCTCACTGAGCAGTGCACGCAAGAGTTCACGCTTGCGTTGCGCGGGAGTGCGATCCGAGTACAGCAGTTCCTCAATTGGACGCGTGCCGGACGGAACACCGCCTGAAAAATGCAGGTGACTGATCGGGGTGTTGCCGGCCTGAATGGTGCGAATAATATCAAGCGAATTAGCATAGCTGCCGGCATGCGAGCAGCCCCAGTTATGCGGTGGTTTGCAGAGGTTGAGCGCGGGCCACTTTGCGATGGCCAGAGTTACGTGCAAGAGCGCCTGATCGTGCCAAAAGGGCACATCGCGATGCTGCTCCATCCACGCCAGCCCCGCAAGAAGGTCGCCGCGGTGATTCGCCTTGGGCCGGCAGAGAAAATGCCCCGCGGTCACGGCGACTTCGAGAGCGCCGGCGCCCATTAATTGCTCAAATCGCGCAGGCTGCCGCATATTGAACATCCCCTTCGTTGTGTATTCCAGGTCCGCGTGTACCAGTTCGTATTGGCCCAAATAATCGAAAAGATCTCCCCAGTTCGTCAGTGCGACGATGTCGTTGTCCGAGTAAAGGAACTCATCGAACTCGCCGTACCAACAGAGGAACCTGCGCAGAAATCCCACCGGGCACTGCGGAATCCTGCGATGCAACTCGTCGATAAAGGCCAGACCTTCGGCAGGAAACTCGCTCTGCGACACCAGTCTCACATCTTGCCACTCTGGATCGACGCGAATCGGTGTGCCGCCGAAAGGAATAATCCTGACCGGAAGCTGGCAGCCGCAACGGCGAATGGAGTAGATGAGATTCCTGCAGTCCTTCTCACTGCGCCGGTTGGCGATGAGATAGATACCACGCGTCAAGGTACTTTCCTTGCCTGCTTAGGGGCCCGCGTGCGCTTCACCGGTCGGAGCGCAACTTGTGAAATCAACACCGGACCGCGCTCCATTCGACGAGCATGTCGTCGAGATTGTTATGCGCGGTGCACTTGTAGCCGACCGATTCCAGGTAGCGTTGCGCGGCGTCGCGAGGAATGCCAAGCAGATCCATGCGCGGCTTGTTTTCCTCGAACCAGATCTCGTTCACCAGTCCGGCTTTCAAAAGCCGCTCGCAACTCATCAGCGCCCAGGTGTCCGCGCCCTCGATATCCACTTTCAACAGAGCGATGGGCTGGCCTTGGTCGATGACTTCATCGACGCGTACCGCATCGACCTGGATGCGGTCCTCACTCTCATTCATCGTTATGCCGCCCCATCCGCGTTGATCCTCGGGACCCGGGTCAAAGAAAACTTTCCCGGACCGCGTAGCGACCGCAGCGGCGATGACTCGGACGCTGTCCGACATTCCGTTGCGGGCCACGTTGGCGTGCAGGTTTTCAAGATTACGGGGCGCTGCTTCAAAGGCAACGCACCGGTTTGCCGGATTGCAAGATGCCCAGAGCAAGGTGAAGTAGCCGAGGTTCGCGCCAATGTCGATCATCATTCCGCCCTGCCGGCCTAGACGTAGAATCTGCCGTGTCAGGTGCGGCTCATGCACACCGGTGAAGGCGATAATATCGGACAGCCGGTCGCCGGGCACGAGCTGCATCGATACTTGCGGCGCGGCGGAGAGCGTCGCATCCCGGTAGAGATGAAGCCAGCGATCACGTCTTCTGCTGTAGAAGCGGTCGAAAAGTGAACCGCGAAGCCACCACGGCGCGAGCCGAATTGCGAGAGGACGATTTCCGTGACTGATTTGAGCTGCTCGCTTGTTTGCCAGCGATGAATTTGCGATACTCACACGACTCCGTTGCTCTCAATTAAGATCAGCAACCCTGCGATAGAGCGCGATGTAATCGTCCATCATTCGCGCGGTTTGAAAACGCGAGCGCACGTTTTCAACGCCGCGCAGCCGCATTCCCTCGCGCAGTTCCGGTTGGCCCGCGAGGTTGATGATTGACTCGGCCATGCCTGCCTCATCCTCAACAGGAAAAATCGCGGCCGAATCACCGAGAATCTCCGCGAGGGGCGGAATGTTGCTGGCGACGACCGGACATCCTGTCGCCTGCGCTTCAATCGGCGGCCAGCCGAACCCCTCGTAGAGCGACGGGAATAGCAGTGCCAGGGCGCGACTGTAGAGTGCCTCGATCACCTCGACGCTAGGTCCGATGACCTGGATCACGCGATCCCGCACTCCCAATTCCTGCGCGAGGCTTTCCAACTCACCGTCCAGCGGCTCCCCGGCAAAGACGAGACCCAGCTTGAGTCCAGGTTCAACGCGTCGAGCGGCAAGGGCAAAAATCCGGAGAACAGCGCGCCGATTTTTGCGCGCGTGGTTCGAGCCAACATGAAGAATGAACGGCCGCTCGAGCTCCGGAAATCGTGCGAGCCGGCGCACAATTTCGCCTGCATCGAGCGGATGGAAAGGATAGTTGAGCCCATTGAGAATCTTGCACAGGTTATGGTCCGAGCCGAGAATCCTCCGTGCGTCAGCCCGCGTGAATTCGGATACGCACGCGACCTGACTGGAGCACGCTATCCCTTGACGTATCCAGCGCTGCAGCAGCCTGCCAGCGAACGATGGTCGCATCTCCGGAATCTCGCCCAGCGCGCCGCGAACAGCGAGCATGTCGTGGCAGGTGACGACGACCGGCTTGCCATACACGCGTGAACTAAACATCGCCGAGCCATGATCGCAGATGTGAACCACGTCCACTTCAGCAGCCTCGGCACGTAACTGGCCGGGAAAAAGGACAAAACGATCGATATAGCCGAGCCACTTGCCGAGCCCGTGAGCAGAGGGTTTGATTCGCCCAAACACTGGTCTGGGTGACACCAGGCGGGCGTCGATTCCGCGCTGTAAAAGCTCGTGATGCAGCGCCCTCGCCCAGATATGCATGCTTGTGGAACCGTCAAACTCATAGTTGCCGACAAGCAAAACCTTCATTGCGCTCTCAAGCCACGCGGAAACTCGCTGCGGCAAACGCCTGCGCGGCCGCACCACCAGCAACGGCCGCGCGATGCATGCGCTACCATCGTTCCTATGCGGCCCACGGTGATACTTCTCGCATTCAATTCTGAAGCCACGCTTGCGGCCACTCTCGAAAGCGCACGCAAAGTATCCGATGAGATTTTTGTCGTGGACTCTTTCAGCAGCGATCGAACTCCGGAGCTGGCGCGGTCATTCGGCGCTACCGTTGTGCAACACGCGTTTGAACATTACGGTGCCCAGCGCAACTGGGCCATCGACCATCTTCCTGTATCGCGCCCGTGGCAGCTTCATCTCGATGCAGACGAGCGGATGGACCACCAGCTGGTTGCCGCCATTTGTGCCCTGCCGGATGAGCCCGAACAGTCCGGCTATTTCCTGCCGCGCTATCTGCGGTTTCTCGGCCGCGTGCTGCGCCACGGCGGTATGAGCCCCACGTGGCATTTGCGGTTGTTCCGCACCGGCATGGGTCGTTGCGAAGACCGCAAGTACGATCAGCATTTTCTGCTGAAGAGCGGTAGCAGCAGCCAGTTACCGGGCGCAATGATCGATGACATCCGCATGCCGCTTACAGAATGGACCGCGCGGCATAACCGATGGGCGGACGGCGAGATCGCGGAACTCGACGCCATGGAAAATGCCGGGCGCATCCAACCCGAAGCTCGCGGCAACCCGGTTGAGCGCAAACGCTACCTGCGCAGCAAGTACGACCGGATGCCGCTGTTTCTGCGCGCTTTTGGATTATTTGGCTATCGCTACTTTATCCGTCTGGGTTTCCTCGACGGCATCGAGGGTTTGATCTTCTGGGTTCTGCAAACTTTCTGGTTTCGCTTTCTTGTTGACGCCAAAATCTGGGAGAAACGCCACGCCACGCAGATTGCCGGAAACCCCTACTGAACTAAAGCTGCCAAGAAACCGGGCACGACCGCGCACGAACTCTCAGCATTGCATGCAGGCCCAGGGCCTGTCAGTGTGATAACGCCCCGAGAGCAGATGATGAAGCGCCTGAAGAAGGACTCAGCGACTTGATCAAAGAATCACTATGCGATGACCCAAGTCCGGAACTCGAAGACGCGTGACCCGATGCGGTTGTATGCGTGTGCGCAACGGAGCTTTTTGATAGGGCAGCCGGTGCGGGCGTGAAGTGAAGTCCGCCAGCAGAGCCTGCCAGTTTCCCTTTGCTACTTCTGCTCCCAAATGAACCAAGCGCAGGCGGAGGCGGGAGCAATCCGTAAGTTGCGCCGCTGGCGGTTGACGTAAGATTTGAACCATCACGCCACACGCCACCAGCCTGCGCGCCGGTCGAGGTGGTTCCCTTCCCTGCCGACCAGCTCGCGTCGCCACCGTTGGCGATTGAAGCAGTAGGTGCGGAGGCGCCCTTTGCCGATCCAGTTTGCCACGAGCTCATGCCCCACGATTCTTGCGAGCGCAGAAGTCCTGCGCAGCCCAGGCAGAGCACCGCACCAGCCAAAAGAGCCAAGGTTCTTTTTGAGGTTGAAAACACCGTCATCACACCCTATCCACTACTCATGTTAAGCCATCGATCTGATTTCAGGACCAGCGGCCGCAATCAGGCTCCGCTCGAGGTGCCCGAGAACGCGGACTGACGACCACCGCAGATTGGCGTACTCGCGCGCGTTCTCACCGAATTTGCTCAGATCCTCGCTGCGCAGCTCCTGCAGCGCAAAGGAGAGCGCTTCAGGTTCCTCCGCGTCGACTACGCGTCCTGCGCCGGACTCCTGAATCACGCGCGCCACCTCGCAGTCGGGATTGACGGATGCAACAATCGGACGGCCGGCCGCCAGGTAGGTCACAATCTTCGACGGAAAAGCAATTTCCGATGCGGAGTGTTGCTGGGTGACGAGACAGACACCGCTCGCCGCGAGTAGACCGCGGAAATCGATCTGATCGAGCAGCGGAAGGAATCGGACGTTGTCCAGCCGCATCTCAACCGCGCGGCGCCGGATGCGGTCGCAGTCCGCGCCGTTGCCCACGAACAGGAACAGCATTGAGTTGTCGCCGCGTAAAAGCCTTGCGGCGTTTAATACCACATCGAGGCCTTGCTTTACGCCCATGTTGCCGCTGTGTGTGACAAGAAATTTCTCGCCGAGATTGTAGTGCTCGCGAAAGGCCGTGCCCTCTTCGGGCATCAGATCAGCCAGTGAATCGTCCATCCGCGGTTCCAGCAGCTCGACCTTGTCACCAGGAACGCCCTTTGCAATGATCTTTTTCCTCATGCTCGGAGTGAGCGTGGTCACGAGGCGAGCATAGCTATACGCGACCTCTTCAACTCTGTAGAGAACTTTCACCGCCCACGCGGGCAGCATACCCAGATCGCCCGCCGCATCGGGCTGCAAATCTTCGACGTCGAACACATAGGGAATCCGCCATAGCCGACTCAAAAGAATGGCAGCAGCCGCGAGACCGAGCGGCGGAGAAACCACAAGCAGAACGTCGGGCCGCCTGCGTGCCAACGCGCGGAAAGTGGATGATGCGATGAAGGACGCCTCATGAACCACACGCTTAACCGCGGTGACAGGATTGGGCACGTAGATATAGCTGCGTACGATCCTCACGCCGTTTCGCTTCTCGCTCATTGCCAACTTGCCGGCGTAGGGAGCAGGCACATTCCACGCTGGGTAGTAAGGAAAGGCCGTGCAAACTTCCACGTCATGACCAGCGGCGGCGAGATGCTCTGCTCGATAAGTTGTAAATGCGCCGATACCGGTGACCTCGGGCCAATAGTTAATGCTAAGAATGAGAACTTTCATACGTTCGCTTGAATTATTAACTCCGAACTGCGCGTGCAAAACTGCGAGAGCCGCGCTAGCTGACGCGTGTTCTCAACGGGCGAGAAGGCCGCGATAGATCCGCTTGATGTGATGCTTGAAACCCCGCTTAGTCCGGACCCAGAACCGGACGAGCGGATTGAATCCGAGATCTGCCAGGCGAATCGCGAAAGACAATCTTCGTGAGGCTCCCAGATCGCGAAGCAATCGCTTGTACTCTTCCCGATCTTGCGCGGTGAAATTCGGTGAATCGATCGCGTCAGCGTATTCGACCGCTCTCGACCGCATGTGCTTGATGAGCGGGCCAGCACTCCATCCACGCCTGGTAAACTCCGGGATCAATCGCGACTTGTAGATCAATCCGATATCCTGCAACTCGGCCATTTTTCGCGAAGCGCGGACCCCTTTGCCGTCATCCCAGATACGATAGTTCGAGAGCACTTGCGGTGCGTAGACATTTCCCCAGCCGGCGAGAGCGAGCCGCAAGGTCATGTCCCAGTCTTCGCAAGTTGTCCACGCGAGGTTGGGCCGGTAGTAATCAACCTGCTGGATAGCGCAAGCCCGATAGAGAATGCAATTCGCGGCCACTCGATAGCCGCTGGCATTGCTCTTGAGCGCCTGCTCCGCGGACTCAAAGGAATCGCTTCTCATCAATCGACGGACTCTTTGCGGCCGGTCCTCGCCGTCAATCTCGTTCACATCGCAATGCGAGTAGCCCGCGCTCGGGTATTTGCGCATGAGCTCGGCCAGTACGGCAACATAGTCCGGCTCAAGGCGATCATCTGAATCCAGGCGAACGATGAGATCGGTTTGCGGCTGCGACAGGAGCCAACTGAGGTTGCCGGAGAGCCCGAGATTGACCGGCTGCCGATAATAGCGAATCTGAGGGTGCTCGGCGCAAACGGACTGCATGACCAAATTGGTTTCGTCGGTACTCGAATCATCGGAAACCCAGATCTCCTGAATCGGATAGGTCTGCGCCAGCGCTGAAGCGATCGATTCGCGAAGGTACTGCGACTGGTTGTAAGTACCGATACAAATGGCGACGGAAAGAGTTGCCGAATCGGCATTACCGGACTGTAGAGTCATCATCACCGCAAATCGTGGATATGTCTCGCCGCGAGGCGATTCCGGATGAGACAGATTCCCAGCCGTCGAGTAGCCATTCCTCTACTTATGTAAATTGTTTCAGACTCAGGACTTCAAGCAAGACTCAGCCATGTGTCATTTTCTCCAGCAGCGCAGGCTGCACCGCCAGGATATTCCAAGCATCGTAGCCTAGCAGATAACCGTTGGCCTTTAACGAATCGAAAAGCGGCTGCCGGTCGGGCTTGCTCAAGTGCTTGTGCTCAAAGTGGATGCAATCGGGGCGCGCTTGAATCTTCAATGCCATTCGCACCACCTCTGCGTCGAAACCCTCCGCGTCAATTTGCAGGATATCGATCTTGGTCAGGTTGAATTCGGCTACCAGCGAGGAGAGCGAACGGCAGGGCACGGTGATCCGCTCGATATCTCTAGCCTTCTCACCATGGCGAATGAGATGCTGCGGATAAAAGGATGCTATTCCAGGAGTCAAGCCTTGATCTAGGTCCGTCTCGCCGAGCTTCCTGGATCGATAAAGATACGCATCGCCGTCCTCGAGCCCTACGGCGACCTGAAGGAGGGTTAAGTTAGGGACGCCTGCATAGGTTTTCTGCAACCGGGCAAATGAAGTAGGATTCGGTTCGATCAGAATTGCGCGCGATTGACCCTTCGCCACGTAATCGTGGATGGGATCGAAGGAGATGCCATCCCAAGCGCCCACTTGTACGATATTGATTTTTTCTCTCCGCACCTCATAGAGCGCCAAGATGAGCTGCAGTGGCTCCAATGTGGCAGACGGCAGACGCCTGCGGAGTTGAAACGGTGTCGTCATCATCAGCCGCTGAACGAGGCTTTCGATTCGTCGAGGCATAGGCGCATTATTAGAAGTAATAGCCTTACTCCGAGCCCAGCGTAAACAACTTCACCGCAAAACTCCTATCCAACTGCAAACAAGCGTACAAAGTTAATAACAGGCTCTAAAAGCTGCAATTCATTTAGCTGCAATTCTTTCTGCTGCAATCAGGCCGCGAAGCAACCGATTTCTTCGTCCTGCCCCTAGAGACTACGACTGCCGTGCCGGTCCGGCGCGGCGTAGAATCCTGGCGCCGCGCGGCGCGGCCGCAATCGGCGCTACACCAATCCGGAGAGCGCACAGAGAGAAGCCCAGCGCGACCACCATGAATCCCTGTTCAGTGGGCTGCTCAAGAAGGTTAAGGAACACGCCGGTAAAGGTTACCGGGAAAAGGAGCAAAGCTAGAGGTTCGTGAGCTCGGGCTCGCGCGATCGCCATTGATAAGACCATCAAACCCAGCAGAAATCGAAAGGTCATGAAAGCGAGTCCCGAGAACGGTCCGAGCTCATTGAGGATGCGTGGGAACTCACTCTCGCCGACGGTAAAGTAGACGCTGCCCTGCGTCAGCTTTGAGATTGCAGCGGCGCCGACGCCCATTCCAACGCCGATGGGATGGCTCAGAATGTCGGTGTTCCCGAGAGCCTGAGAGATGACGCCGAGAGTTCGATCTTCCAACGCCTCCGTTGTAGATCCTTCACTGTGCGAGGCCTCTGCGAATCGCCGTTGCAGATTACCGGAGGCCTCGGAGAAAATGGGCAGCAGCGAGACGAGAAACGAGACCGCCAGAAGCGGAAGCGCGAGGCGCAGCGACTTGAAAAGCTGTGACACGCCGCAAAGGGCTGCAACTCCCGCGCACATCACGACCCCGGCTAACTCGAAGACCAGGGTCCTGGATCCGATGATCGGAACCGACAAGAGGAGTGCGAACGCTGCTGACCACAGCAGCTCTTTCTTGGCGAACCTCTCGTTCACGAATCCATAGAAGATGAAGGCCGCGGCCAGGGGACAAAAATTCATCGGGCCAGTCACGAAGCTAAACGTTCCGGAGGCTCGAACGCGTTGGCCCACGTACGTGATCTGTTCGGCGCCTTCATATGCGCCTCTATTCAGAAATCCGTTCGACGGAGCAAGATATTGCGCAATCTCAACTCCCGTGACGAGCAAAAGAAGCCACAAAGTGCAGACGCCGAACTTGCGTAGGTCCTCCTCATTCAGGTACTCGCCGATAATGAAGGCCACCGGAAAAGGCAGCAGGTAGGAGCGCAGGCCGTAGATTCCAGCGAACCATGGATTGTCGCCAAACACTACCTGGATCACACAGATTGCCAGAAGGCACGCAGTGAGAACGCCGACGGCCGTAGACCACTTTTCAGGCCATTTGTTCCCCCGAAACGCCTCCCAGATAATCAGCACAGCGACGGGATCGCGAACCAGCAAGAGTGGCGTGGAGAGGGACGGCAGGATCCACTTGCGCAGCGCTCCTTCAAAGATCAACAGAAAGAAGTAGGCCCAGATGAGCTTTTTGAGCAGCGGCATCGGCGGTTTGTAGCTGATCCGTCTGGGCGCAAAATTCATTGGCATATCGCACCTCGTACGGCCTCAGCCCACTCATTGCGATAGACCTCCCAGGACTTCTCAATTGCTGTTTGCCGCGCGTATTGCGACATAGACGCCAGCAGGTCGCGGTCGCGGCACAGCCGGTTTAGCCGTTCGGCAATCGCCTCAGAGTTGCACGTCGGCACAACAAAACCCTCGTACCCATCTCGCACAAATTCAAGCGATCCCGTGTTAGGCGTGACGATCACTGGAAGACCGCACGCCAGAGCCTCCAGGACCACCAGCGCACAGCCTTCCGCGAGCGAGGGGAGAACCAGCACGTCGGCTTCCTGCATTACTTCAAGTATTTCGGAGTGGCTCAGACTCTCGAACCAGCGCCAGCGATTGCACGCAGAATCAACCCGGGTATTTGGCGCGAAACGCATTCCAACGAGAGTGAGTGTCACCTGCGTTCCAACCATGTCGATTGCGTCCAGTAAATAGCCAATCCCCTTGCGCTGAATTAACGCGCCGACGAAGAGAACTCTTAGCGGCTCGGCCGGATCATCGGATCTGCTCCTTATGGCTTCGACAAACGGCGCCCCGTAATTAACGACACGGATCTTCTCGGCCGGAACTACGCCCGATAATGTGCGGCGAACGTGTTCGCTCGGCACGATAACGCAATCGGCAAGTCGCAATTCTTCATCCTTCCACTGCATATGGCGAGGCGAATCTTTCAGTTTGGGAAGAAGGCCAGAAAACTGCGGGCTCCGCTCGGCTTCTTCTAACAAGAGCGTCTGTTCCCAATACCAATGACTGCTCGGCAATTCATAGATGGCCGCAATTCCCAATTGTCGCGCCTCACGAAAAGTGTTGAGCGCGCCGCCTTCATAGGCGTAGACGGCGTCAACGCGGGCAGTGCGGAGCCGGGCAGCTACCCGAGCATCGAAGTTGCGGTACATGCCGATCACCGAGAAAGGCCGTTCAGCCGAGCAGAGCATGCTCTCAAGGTGCAGCGGCTTAGCCGTCAGTCGAATCGTCTCTCTGAGCGGCACACAATGGATGCGATCCTTCGGTGTGTCCGGGAAGGAGCGCCGGGCCAACTGGCTGCGCAGTCCCGATGGCAACAGCCGATTCCATACCGACTCGCGATCCCAGGCAACAGTCGTCCAGAACTCCGCGAGCATCCCGTTCTCCACCAGACTGAGGAGCGCATTGCGGAGATTTTGATTGCCCGTCGGATGAGAAATCAACACAGCGGGCTTTTTCATCTCAGGCTTTATCGCGAGGGAGGCGCGAGATCTTTCCAGCGCCGGGGGTTCAGCCGTGTTGGCATGCTGTGCTGACATGGACTTAAATAGTCACCGTAACGCGCTCGCGCTTCAGTTCCGGTTGCCCGAGCCAGCGCGCATAGGTTGCTGCATGAACACGAATTCCGTGCGCCGAGTACCACTGCCGTGCCGCAGTCGTATATTGATCCAGCGCGCCGATTCTTGCCATCTTCGCCGTGCGGTGACTTAGCAGGTGGACTCCGTCGCGGAGCCCGTCCACTTCCCCGGTAAAGGGCGTGGCGATCACAGGAACCGCGCCCTGTGCACAGTAGGTGGCGAAGATGGACGATTTCGCGAGACAGTCCGCCGCATGGTAAACAAACCCGTACCTTGTGCGCGAAAGCACATCGGCCAACTCCGGTTCATCCAATCTGCCCAAGCGCCGGACGGGAATGCCGGTCAGCTGGCGGGGAACGTCGGTTTCCATCCCAATATCGAGAATCTTCTCGATGCCCAAACTCACCAGAATCTCCGAATGGGCAGCGAGCGCGCTATAGGAACGTTTCCTAGATGAAGGAAGTCCAAAGACCGCCATCGACGCCTCCCGTTGCGCCGAGGGAGTGGGTGACGTGGTCTCTCCTGCGGTTGACAAGACGGGCAAAATTCGAATCGACGCCATTGATGAATTCGCCGTTTCGCGTTTCAGCCACTGTGCATGACGGCCGCTATTCGTCGCCAGCAGCTCGCACAGCCGCGCAATGCTGCGCACTGCATTCTTTTGCCGGCTCTGATACCAGAAGGCCGATCTCCACGGCGCTTCCGTTGCAAACAGTTCATGGAAATAGGCCGCGATGCCGAACCGGCCGTCCGCTTTCACTGCTGCGAGCGCTTCTGCAAGTGCGGTGGGCGCGCCATCGGGCGAATAACCGTATCCGCTGACATGGACGAGGAGCGAAGCCATCACGCCGGCGCAGTGCGCAAGGCACGATTCAAGCAACCGAGCCGGCTTGCAATGAATCGAGGGATACGGCAGATCCGATCGTTCCTCGGAATTCAACACCACGAACGCCGTGTCGACTCCGAAAGCGGATTTTAGTTCCCTCGCGAGCAGAACCGCATGATCGCTGACACCGCATCGGGTGGGCTTGAGTTGCGGCAGAACCTGTATCAGCAGTGGGTTAGCGCGAATCATTTTTGTTTTGAGAAACTGGCGCTACGGGCGCCCATTGTTCCGCGCTCTCGCCCATACCATGCCGAAGCCCGTGGCGGGCTGCAGGCGCACGATGTCAAAGCCCAGGCCATTCAACGTCTGCTCTACTTGCGCAACTGTCTCGCCCTGAAAGAGGTGGTACTCCATTCGAACGTTGCGGATTCGTTTCCAGGCATTGGTCGCGCGAAATATTTCCCACTCGGCACCCTCGCAATCCAGCTTTAACAAGTCAACCATTCCGCCCAGGCGTTCGATCGCCTTCTCAAGACTGACTTGCGGTATCTCGCCTTTCTCCGAGGCCTGGGTCCTGGCCTGGTTGCTATCCCCAACTTCCAGCATGCTGGTTTGGCCGTCGCGCATGCCTACCGCCTCCGCATGGACCTCGATTCCGAGGGGCGAGGCGTTTGATTCTAGAATCTCGATCACTCGCGGATTTGGCTCGTAGGCGTGAATTTTTGCGCGCGGATAGCGCCCTCGTGCAGCAACGGAAAAAAACCCGATATTCGCCCCAATATCGAGTATGGTTTTTACCTCATCAAGCCGATGGCGCAAGCCGTACTCGTTGCGAATCACGCAGGCAAAGAAATCATTCTCCACTCCGGCCTCTTGCGGATAATGCAAGGGCAGTTTCCTACCGGCAACTCGAATCGCGCGCGGCATCTTGAACCAGCGCACACGAACAAAGAGAAACCCAAATCTGAGTCCGTTCGCCGTGCACTCCGCTTGGCGCGCGCATAGCTCAGCAATTCGTTTCAGCGTTCTGGTCATGCGTATTTTCGGCCGTCCGTTGCACATCCGCCCCGAACCCGGCATTTGGCTCCGCGGCGAGCAGAACTGCCATATCGCTTACGCCGCATCCAGTAGGCTTGAGCTGCGGCAGAATCTGAATCAACAATGGAGCTCTGCGGACCAAGGACGTCTCAATCATGATGGGGATGCCCAGATCCCGCTACCTCCCGCGCCCTTCCCTGAGGCTTTTCAAGACCGCGTCCAGCATCGTGCGCGTGAAATCTGGGCACACCATGACGAATCCTGCCAAGTCAAGACCCGGAGCGAAAGCCGAACGATCTATTGGCTCTGATTTGCCACCCTGTAGACCGCAAACGAGGTGCCGATGCCTACGGCTGAATTGATGACTTGCTCCGTGATTAGCTTGCTTGTGCTGGTGGGCACATAGAGAATATCGCCGTCTATTAGCGCAACGTCCGGAGCGCGTCCTTTGTAAATCAGGTTGACGGGAATCGTGATGGCCTCCCTGCGGCCGCCATCCAACGTCCGTACCAGCTGCACGCGCTTGACGGCGGCCGCGTGGCCGGTGCCACCTGCAAGCCCCATCAACTCCTCGACGGTGAGAGGGCGCCTGCCATCCAGGACATAGACTCCGGGACGATTGATATTGCCAACCGCGTAAATCACTCCGGCGCGTGGAACCAGAATCGTATCTCCCGGGAAAATCTGCACCTGGGGAATTACGGGCGTCAGGGCGGTCGGGTTGTACTCGACGGTGATCCGGTGCTCCGGATCGCGCTTATGCGTGATGATCAATTGAGACGAGGCCGTGGGGTTAACGCCGCCGGCAGCGGAGATGACGTCGTTCAACATGCGGACGCCCAGCGCAGGAAAGACTCCCGCTGAGCGTACCTCCCCGGTGACTGTGATCCCCTGGGAGGCGTATTCAGCAATGAAGATGGTTGCGTGTGATTCGCCGGGCTGCAGAATCTGCGCCTGTACAAACCGCCTTTCGATCTGGACAGCGGCCTCTTCCGCGGTTTCGCCCACGACATGAATGGCCCCAAGCAGAGGAATCGTGATGTCGCCGCGCTCGTCGACGCGAAATCGGCCCGACAGGTCGGGATTCTCGAACATCTGCACTTCAACGAGATCCCCGGCGCCAATTCTGATTGGCGGCGCAATCTCCCCAGGTGCGCCGCCCAACTGCTGAGCGCCTGCGGGCTGCTGTGCAATGCCAGCCGCTGCAACCGCAAGTAAGGACGCAAGGAAGGCCGCGCTGCGCCAAAACCGTTTCGCCATCCTATTCTCCCTTTTGCTCCGCGTCGTCCTCGTAGCCGTACGCGCGATCGGAGAACGATGGGCTTTGCTTGTATCCGTACCAGTAGTTCCGGGCATAGGCGCCGTAACGATAGGTGTAGAAGTTCTCGAGCCGTAGATCGACATCGTTCACGACAACGCCGGCGACTGGCGCGTTGACCCGCCAGAGCAGGTCGCGGGCACGAATGAGCGCGCGCTTGCGTGTGACGCCGGCACGCGCAACCAGCACAACCGCGTCGGCGCGCACGGCGAGCGCTTGAGTGTCTGAAACGGCCAGCAGCGGCGCGGAATCGATCACGACACGATCGAATTGTTTCATCCATAGGCGCATCTGCTCTTCCATGCGGTTGGAGGAGAGCATTTCAGCCGGATTGGGCGGAAGCGGTCCGGTCCCCAATACGTGGAGAGTCGGCAGCTCAGGAAAAGGAACCGGAATTTCCCTGTCGATTTCCGGCTGTGAGAGCGCGGTCGACAATCCGAAACTGTCATCGCCAAGCCCGAAGATCTTGCGCAGGTTGCCGCGTCTCAGGTCGGCATCCACCAGCAGGATCCGTTCGCCGCGCTGGGCAAGTACGATCGAAAAGTTGATCGACGTGGTCGTTTTGCCCTCGGAGGGAAAGGCGCTGGTGATGACGATGATGCGCGGCGGATTGTCAATTGAGGAAAGCAACAACGAGCTGCGCATGCCGCGATAAGCCTCGGCCCCGTGCGACTTGGGATCCCACAGAGTAATTAGTTGATGCGGAGTCTGGAACGTTCCCCGCGGAGATTTCTCGCGCAAATTATTGCGGTACTTGACCCCGCCGAAATTCATGTTGGGGATCGCGGCCAGCGAGGGAAGCATCGCCGCCGTTTCCACTTCTTCCGAGGTGCGCAACCGGTCATCGATCGACTCAATCACAAAGGCCAGTACGCAGCCGAGAAATAGTCCACCGACGAACCCCAGCATCATGCTCTTCGTCTTGTTCGGGGCGACCGGAACGAAAGGAAGAGTGGCGTGATCGACGATCGTGATGTTGGCTGCAGACATGCCCGCTGAAATGCTCGCTTCCTTGAGCCGCATCTGCAGAGTGTCGTACAGATCGCGCGTGAGCTCTGCCTGGTGGCGCAAGAGAGAATACTGCGCAACATCTCCGTTCAGCTTGTAGGCAGCTTCCTCCTGCGCATTGAGCCGTTTGCGCAGATCGTCTTCCAATCCGAGCGCTCCTCGGTACTCATCGGTGACCTGCCTGCGCGCCAGATCCACTTCATTGTCAATTTGTGACTGGACCTTGGTGATCTCCTGGTCGAGCTGCAGCATTTGCGGATGCTTTGGCCCCAGCTTTGCCGCCAATTGCGCGCGCTGCGTCTGGAGGCTCGTCAACTGGGCGCGCATCGAACCAAGGGCCTGATTGTCGCCCATCAGCGCCATCATGTCCGGACTCAAGGTATCGAATTCATGCATGCGCGACTCTTTCATAATTCGATCCGCTTCGGCGCTGTTGAGTTCAGTGCTTACGTTCTCTAGTGTCTGTGTGGTCAGGTTGTTCTCGTCCGTGCCGACGATGTTGTGTTCACGCTGATAATCGGCAAGTTGGCGCTGAGTATCCGACGCCTCCTGGCGCAGGTCTTCCATTCGAGTCTGCAGCCATTTGGAAACATGCTCGCTGCGGTCGAACTTCGTCTGCAGCTCCGCGTCAGAGTAAGTCTCAATCACCTGATTCGCAACGTCTGTAGAGAGCTTGGGGCTGTTGTTGCGGTAGTGAATTTCCACGATGCGCGTGCCGGGAATCACCAGCACGGTGAGCCCGCCGCGAATCATTCCGATCATCGCGAGGCGTTCTTGCGGAGTAATTTCACCAGGCTTGTTGCCACCGCGAATCAGGGTAATGAGATTGAGTGCCTCTCCAGTCTGGAACAGAACCGAGTCGCTCTGCAGGATGCGCACTTCAGTTTGCAGAGATTCACTCGAGTCCTCCGCTGCAAAGAAACCCAGGACATCTCCGTTACTGAATTCGTTGGGCTTGATTTCGATGCGCGAGATGCTCTCGTAAAGCGGCGGCGTGCGGAAGGCAATCCAGGTCGCAATCGCGAATACCGCCACCGTAACGAAGATAATGGTGAAGCGCTGCTTGCTCAGCACACGCCACACGTCGATCAGAGACCGGCGATCCCCGGGGGGCAGTAGGACGGGCCGGTTTTCGATCGGCTGGCTCGGCTGCTGCTCAGCCTGTTGCTCAAGAATCATTCAAACTCCTGCAGATAAAACCAACATCTGGTGCGACTGCCAGGTCGAATCCCGATTTTCAATGCTGACTTCATTGTCGCCCAGCTTCGCCTAAGTAACCCCGCTCAAGGAAACATTTTCTCGGGACAATGATCTAACTACCCGCTTTGCCTGCTGCAAAGACGCTATTTACCGTCGTCAAAGCTCTCTCCATGGAAAATTTCGCCGCAAAACAAGGCCGCGCACGGGCGGCCATCGCGTCGCGCTCTGCCCCGGAGAGATCGAACCAGCGGCTCAGTAAGCGGATAGTGCCTTTCAGCGTATCTTCATCCGCCAGCCCAACTCCTTCGTCCATAATCTCCGGCCAAATGTTCACCTGATGGCTGATCAGGACCGGCCTGCCGGCGGCGAGTGCCTCTACTACGACGACGCCGAAGTTTTCCTGGTGCGAGGGCAGAATCAACGCGTCGCAGGCGCGCAACGCACCCCATTTCAAATCTCCGCCGATCATTCCAGGCCAGTGAACCCGATCCACGATCCCCAGCTGGCCGGCCATCTGCTGTAGCCGGGCCTGCATGCCACCTCGATCCGGGCCCGCGATCACCAGATCCGTCTCAGTAGCCGCGCTGCCAATCTCGGCAAAGGCCCGGAGCAGCAGGTCGCAGCCTTTCTTTTCATGCAGGCGACCCAGAAAAAGCAGATAAGGCCGGCGGCGCACCTGCGGAACCCTGCGGTAGAACTCCTCGACCTGTGCTGCTGCGTGCCTGCCTGATTCCTCCGCGTCGATGATTCCAAAAGGAACGACAACGCTGTTCCACTTGCTCGGGCTGAAGCTGGTCTTCGCCAGGTCCCGCTCAGACGAAGTGGTAAAGAACACGGCGCGGGCGTGGCGCAAAACTGAATACTGCACAGGCCAGTAGACACGCTTCTTCAAGCGCTTCAGCCAGTACTGCCGGTTGAACCACGGGTCCAGCGCACCGTGAACGAAGACGCCGTAGGGCGTGCGTGCGTGCCGTGCTGCCATCGAAAGCGCCAACCCGGGAAACGTCCAGACGCCATTCATCACGATGCCGTGATACCGTCCCGCGTTAGCCCGAAGCCATCGCCACAGCCGCGGCGAAAACGCGTACTGGCCCATCCAGGATTGACCGAGCGCGTACACCTTGCAGGGGAGGTCACGCAGGAACGGGGCGTCCGCAGGGTCCAGGCAAACCACCTCAGTAGTCAATCCTTCTGCGGCATAGGCTTTTACGAGCTGCCGCACGGCCTCGGGAGGTCCGCCCCGATCTGGGGAAAAACTGTCGATCACATGCAGAATTCGCAAGGATGACATTGAAGGTGAAAACCCCAGCGCGGTTCTACCACTTATCTCGATTTTTTCTTTCACGCCGGGGCCCTGTCGAGCCCCCGCATTAATCGGATGCATCGGATGCTGACAGTTCCATATATGCCTTGAACATCGCTTCGGGAGCTGAGCCGTCTGCCGAGAAGAGGCGATGCAGCGAGCGATGGCTCAAAATGATGGCGATCAAAGAGAGAACCAGATCCTTCGCACTGCCGCAGCGCAGATCGCCGCGGCCGACCCACGGCTCAAGATAGCGCGCGATCACCTCGACGAGCTGCCCGAGATGACGCTTGAGCAACGGATCGATATCGTCACTCAACTCGAGCGCGCTGTACTGCACCAGGCGCAGCAGCTCGGGCCGCTGTGTCATCGTCTCGGCGATCAGCTCGAAGGTGCGCGACACGGCCGTTCGCGCGTCGGCTGCTTCAGCGATCCTGCTCAGCAGATCGCCCCGCAGCTTTACCTGCTGCAGCTCCGCATCGAGCACGGCGACGTAGAGGTCACGCTTACGCGGATAGTGGCGATAGATCGTCACTTCGTTCACTCCCGCGCCCGACGCGATATCGCGCGTGCTCACGCCGTTGTAGCCGGAGCCGGCAAACATCTCCGCAGCGCTGGCGAGAATGCGCGATTCCGCATCGCCTTTTCCTGAACTGTAGGCTTTCGGCATTGATTTCAACGGCTGCGCGAGGGCAGTTAAGAGGAACGTGCGGCCAAGGTTCATGGGACGTTACTTGACTCGTGCGACGTTTCCCAGATTCGTCCGGCATTACTGAATTCGTGGGGTATTAACTGAACCGCGGTCGGAGGGACGCGCGCATCGTCGAGGCTGCCTGAGTGGAATTCCCGCCCGAGAGTGGCTCGAGATCTTCGATATCCACTTCCACCGCGTAGCTTTGCGCGATGTGTTCCAAAGTCATCACTACGCGGGCGCTGTTCTTGTTCCTGACCACGATGCCTTCAAGGCCTTCCAGCGCTCCGGAGCGAATGCGCACTCGCTGGCCGGCAGTAACCCGGGGATGGGGAGACACAGTGCGCAGCCGCAGCGCGGTCCGAAGTGCGTCGATCGTAGCGTCTGGCAGCGGAGCGGGCTCGCCGCCGGTTCCACCCACTACGCAGAGCGCCCCCGGTACCTTGAGAACGCTTACGCGTGCATTTGGCCGGATGTGAACGAACAGGTAGCCGGGGAAGAGGGGAAGCTCGAGGGTGACGCGTGAACCATCACTCCATTTGCGTTTGGAGCTGTAGAGCGGAAGAAAGCACTCAATTTCGCGCTGGCCCAGATGCTCGGCGACCCGCTTTTCATGCCGAGAGGCAGTGTAGAGTGCAAACCAGCTTGAGGACTGGAGGGATTTCGCAAGGGACGGTGCGACTGGATCGGCCACGAAGATAGCATTGGCTGCGAGTCGTTGCAAAGCTTCGCCCTCCTCACTTGGGTGAGCTGTTTTCCACTTGCTGGAGACCGGGACGAAAACCGTGGCGCAGCAGCCACGGGCCCGAGGAAGCCCTGACGCAAGCTCCATTGGGGAACAATATCGAAGCTTCCCACAATGAAAGGAACCACTAGCACTTGCTGAAGGAATTTCTGTAGCTGCTAATTAAGAAAAACTAAATCTCCCCAACTATAACAGCCGCTTATGAGGAGTCAATGACTAAAGAAGTACTGTTAGCGACCGCATGCTTACTTTTGACTGGAATCGTCCGATTTTGAGACAACCCCGCTAACGCGTAGGCAAGCTCGCTCTCACGATCATGAACAGAAAGCTCGTTTTTCGCTGCTCATCGCGCCTCCTCCGAAAGAAGGGTGACGCTGCCGATGAGCCCCGACTCGACCGGCTAGCGTGGCCCAAAAAAGGGGCTGCCCGGACGCGGCTCTGGTGCGCCCGATGGCGGTAGCACCCGTTTTTCCGAAGGCCGCAGCCGATCGCCGGCGCGACCACTATGGCCAGTCGAACGGGACCCAGCTTCAGCATTGGCTCCTGCTTTCAGGGTTGGCGCGTTACTGGTCCGGATGCAGGTGCATCTTGAGGAACTGGACGTAGATGTCCCAGTCTGTCGGCACCATGCCGTGCGGGCCGTCGTGCATGTAATAGGCGAGATCGTGCAGAATCGGCGTCTTTGCCGCAGGCCACACATCAGTGTCCAGCGGAACCTTGCCCAGCAGCTTGTAAACCGGGCCAGCCGCAACGGCGGCCAGAAACTCGCCCTTGGGATCGGACCAGAAATCCGTACTGCCGGTCTGAAGGAGCAGAGGCCGCGGCGCGATCAGCGCGACGAGCAGGTTCGCGTCCATGGGGGCCTTGTCCGGGAATCCACCCCACTTTGCGTAGTTCGGAGCGAACTGATACGGGAATCGGCTCGGAGCCGTGAGGTGCGCGATCGTCTCGCCGTAGTCGCGGTGGCTCAAGGCCGCGCCGCCCTCGCCCGAGCAGCTCGCGATCACAACGGCGAAGCGCGTGTCGTGCGCGCCTGCCCACATCACCGTCTTGCCCAGCCGCGAGACACCGTGAATCACCACACGCTTGGCATCGATCGCCGGATCGGTCTCGAAATAGTCCTGCACGCGGCTCATGCCCCACGCCCAGGCGGCAATCGTTCCCCAGTCGTCGGGAGCGCGATCGGTCTGGCCGGGCTTTAGGTAATGCGCGCGGATTCCGTCCGAGAACCCGTTGGCATAATCGGGATCGATTTCACCGTAGTAATAGGTGGCCACGCCGAAACCCGCGTCGAGCAAAGGCGCGATTTCGATGTGGCCGAAGCCGCGGCCCTTTGGCGGTATCACTTTTGTGTTCGTCTTCGGATCCCAAACCATCTGCGGAGCGATGCCCGGATCGTCGACCGCATTCTGAATTGCGCCGAAGTTGATCGTGAAGAACATCGGCACTGGCTTGTGTGCACTCGGGGGCAGGTAAATGAGCAGGTGGAGCTTCGGCCAGCTCGGATCTTTTGAGAAGGAGATCGTCACCTGCTTGCGGATCGCTTTGCCGTCGAGCGCGGGCGTGCCCTCCTCTGTCACTTCGAAGCTCTCATCCGCGGGACGGCCGGGATCGCGGCCGTACTGCTGCGTCTCGAAGATCTGCTCGATCTCCGGGCGGCGTTTCTTGTACCAGGTCTTCGCGTCCTTCACCGGCTGGCCATCGCTCATCACCAGTGGATCGGTAAGCAGGTACGTGCCGACCTTCGCCTCGTCGTAGTTCACAGGAATGCCGGCGGCGATGGTGGGCGGGGCTTGCGGCGTGTGCGGCCCTGGTGGAGTGCCCGGCGCTACCGGCGTCGGCGGTGCGGTAGGCGGCAAAGGAGCCAGGGACGACGGCGGCGTGGGAGCGGCCGGGGGCGTAGGCAACTGCGCGCGAAGCGTGGCGGCAACCAGCAACGACGAAGCAAGCGAGATCGAGACAAGGCGCATAACAGTGATTCACTGCGCGGCATGAGAAGCTGCGCTTCCGGAGCGAAGTCAATTGCAATTCGGAACGCTAGTTTTCGAGGCGCGGTCCTGTCAAGAAACACGCTGAAAATTTGCATGCGGTAATCGCTACGCGCAACGGAGTTCGCGAACGCAGGATCCGCAGAGCGTGTTGCCAACATGGCCCGTAGCGAACACCCCTCGGCGCGAACTCGCAGAGGCGAACCGGCAGAGATTGCATTGAGGCGATCTCGATCCCCAACAATCGAAGCGAGTCCGTGCGGGCTGCAATCCGCCTCGCACTTCAGTAACAATTCTGGTTCCATCCGATTGCACGAGGCGCTATACTTTGGGCACTTCTGAATCGAGTTTTGGCAACCTGCGCTGTTGCAGGTTCTCCTGGTATGCGTCACTCTTTCGATTAGGGCTAATTAAGGCGATTTGTAGAGTTATCCGATGGTTACGTATCCGTTGCGGAACCAAGTCTCCACCGTTAAATGGCTGCTTTCCAATCATCAACAGGTCCATTCAATGCTGAGGCCTTTTGCGCAATGTTGTCGTCTCACGTGCAGGAGCAGCGACAAAGCGTTCTGGCCGGCGCGTTCGGGCGGGCGCATTCAGACAAGCGCGTTCTGGCCCGTAAATGATAGGCTGTGACTCTTTGCTCGGCCGGCATTCGTGATGTCGCAACTTCCGCAGGGGGCCGGTGTTTTCACAGGGCATGAAGTGGAGCGATTGATCAGAAGTTGATCAGTGATTGACCAGAGCTTGGTCAGAGAGAGCCTGGTCAGAGATTGATCAGCGAATGATCCAGAAAAATCCGGGCACACAATGCCGGGGAGCCACAAACAAGTGGCTGATTTCTGATGCAAAGCCGCGCGGCGGAATCTTTGGGGCCGCGCAACACGCGCGGCATTTGAAGGATCGCCCAAAATTACCTTGTTCTACTTGGAGCGCTGTATGAAAGCGTACTTCGTCGGTTCGTGGGTATTGGTGTGCGCGCTTGCCGGTTCGCAGGCACACGCTGAAACGCAACGCGCACTTCTCATCGGCATCAACACATATCAGCCCGCCGGCACCACCGCAGAGCATCCTGCCGGCTGCATCTACGGCCGCTGCGAACTTGGCTCGTTCCAGAATCTCGATGGATCGGTCAACGACGCGCAGGCGATGGCCGACCTTCTCACCAGCCCGAAATTTGGATTCCCGGCGACGAACGTTGTGCTGCTCACCAATCCTGCAGCGCCGCAGCCACGCGCCGGTATCAAGGTGCTATCTGCCGACCAGACCACACACGACGGCATCCTGGCGGCGATGCAGAAGTACCTCGTAGACGTTCCGCAAAAGGGCGATACGGTGGTGTTCTATGACGCCAGCCACGGCTCGCTGCGCGTGAACAGCAAAGGCAACAAGCTGACCGTTCTGGTGAACGGCAAATACGTCCACGCTGACAGCACGCTGGTTCCCTCTGACGCGTACAAGGGCGGCTACGACGTGCGCGACCGCGAGATGACGCGCATCTTCAACGCCGCGCTCAACAAGGGTGTGCATCTGACCATCATTTTCGATAGCTGCCACTCCGGCGGCATCAGCCGCGGCCTCGGTCCGGTCTATCGCGAGCGCGCGCTGGCTTTCGACCCGCGCGACATCAATGAAGCTCCTGACGCGCAGTCGAACGGCGAGCCCGCTCCTGCTCCGAGCGAGCGCAGCGACAATCCCGCGCTGGTCCTGTCGGCCGCGCAGCAGGATCAGACGGCGAAAGAGATGCCCGTAAGCGACGCCGCGAAAGAACCGCATGGAGCTTTCACCGCAGCATTGATTGAAGCCCTGCAGGCGCTGCCAGCCGATACACCGTCTGGATTGGTGTACGAGCGCGTGAAGGCTGTTCTCGAAGGCGGCAGCGTGCCGGACCAGGAACCCGATCTGGATGCGAGCGCGGCGCGCCGGCAGCAGCCGCTCTTCGGCGGGTCGGCCGCCGGCTCCAACAAGATTCGCACCGCCGCGCTCGGCACAGGCGAGGATGGCAGCATCACGCTTGATATCGGCAAAGTCTCCGGCGTGGGTGTGGGCACGGAGTTTACCGCTATGACCGCCAACGCCGCCGGCAAGAAAATCGTGCTGCGCATCAGCGGCCTCGACGGCATCGCGCGCTCTTCCGCACAGGTCGTGAGCCCAGCCGGCGCCAAGGTTGCCGCGGGCGATGTCTTCGAGCTCACCAAGTGGATTCCCGCGGACACACCGGCACTCAAGGTGTGGATGTGGCCCCCGAGCCTTTCCGAAAGCGACATCCTGGCCGCGGTCGCGCAGGTGCAGACCTCCGGCGCGAGCCTTGTCACCGATCCCGCCGAGCAGCAGTGGACGCACGTGATCAACTGGGATGGTTCGCACTGGGCGCTGCAGCAGGCGGGCTCGGCTTCGCCTGTGATTCTCGGCACGACGCTCACTGCAGCGGCGATCAAGCAGAATCTTCCCGCCGGCGCAAAGCTGTGGGTCAATCTGCCGCCATCGAAAGAGCTCGCCGCGAAGCTTGCCCCCTCGGGCACGGAAAGCGCAGTGCAGCCCGCTGACAATCTGACCAACGCGCTCTACGCGCTGACCGGCGTGCTCACGCCTAACGGTCCCGCCTACGCGTGGTACCACAAGAGCGAGCTCGCAGCCGGTCCGCCTTCGCTCAAAGCGGTGCCTCACAGCCCCGGCTGCTCGGCAACCTCGCAATACCCCGTGCGCACGGATTGGGTAGCCATCAGCGGTGCGGACGCGATCGATGCCGGAGGCACAAAGCTGAGCAACTATGTGGCAATGCTCGCCAAAGTCCACGGCTGGCTTGAGCTGGCCGACAGCCCGGCCGACGCGTCCACCAGTGACTTCTTCTCGCTTGCGCTGATTCCCTCTACCGGCTCCGATCCGCTACCGGCGGACCAGGCAGCCCACCAGGGCGACGTCTTGAAGATGGCGCTGATGTCGACCGATCGCGTTGTCGAGCGCCGTTGGGTTTACGTGCTCGATATTGACTGTCACGGTCAGGGCACTGTACTTTATCCCCACAATTACGCGGAGAACCAGTTCCCTAACGACGCCGACAATGGCCGCCAGATTATTCTGCCTGGCGCGCCTACGCTGCGCATCGGTCCGCCCTACGGAGTGGACACGTTGATTCTGCTCAGCACGGCGCAGCCGCTGCCCGACCCTTACGCCCTGAACTTTGAAGGGGTCGCGTCACGCGGCACACGAGGAGTGGCATCCCCGCTGGAGAAACTGCTGAATCAGACCAGCGGCGGCACACGCGGATTTTCGGGCGAGGTGCCCACGAACTGGGGTATCGGGCTCATGACGGTCCACAGTGTTCCAAAAGAAACAACGAACTAGATTTAGCACCATCCACAGGCTTCATGAATCAGCTGAGCAGCCGGCGGCTCATTGAAGAACTCCGGCAATATATGGGGGTAGAACAATGACATTCTCACGACGTAATTTCCTTGCCGATGCTTCCGTCTTCGGCATGCTGGCTGCGCTCCTTCCCGAGATGGCTGCTGCTCAATCGATGGCCGCGTCTCAATCTTCGTCCGGGTTTCATTCGTCAGAGGAAGACGCGCCGCACGATTCCTACGATTTCTGGAACGGGTTTTTCGATTCGGTGAATCCGTCAAGCCAGAGCTACGGCACCAAAGCGGCTACGCGCGGTCCGGCCGACCAGTTGCCTGACCCGCAGGCGCAGACGCAGTACCTGCACTACGACTCCGACAACAAGCGGCTGCGCTACGCGTCGGACATCCAGAAAGAAGAGCTGCTCGACCATGACGGCGACGTGGCGGTGAGCATCGCGCTTGCGCAGTTCCGCCCGGGAGCCGGTGAAGCCAACATGAAGGCTACACAGCTTCGCGTGGACACCACGCAGGTTCACCCGTTCGTGAACCTCATAACGCCGCTGGCTTGGTCGGCGATCGCCTCAGTGGCTCCAGACAAGATGGGCCAGGTGTCGCTCGATTCTCTCGGCTTCAAGTCGGCACAGGCGACCTCAGGTACGAGCAAGATCCTGCTGACGCAGGGCACGGGAAAGATGGCAGTGAACGTGTCCAAGGCGCCGGCGGCATCGAATTTCGTCAAGGTGCTGAACATCATGATCGCGGGAGCCAAGATCGCTGCTCCGATCGTGAGCCTGCCGGCCATCAGCGTTCCTGCGCTCAGCACGTTTACTGAGGCTCTGAGCTATTGGGAAGATCGCACCCGTTTCGTGATGGCCGGCAACCTGACCCACGTTGTGGCCACGCAGCAGGCGCTCACCGATCCCGATCGAGAGGCAACCTATATGGGACTTGTCTCCGGTGATTACCTCATGGTGCCGCAGAAGCACGTGGACGAGCTATCCAAGGCGCTGCCGAATCTGGATCTCGTCCAGGGCTACCTGGTGGCCAAGGACGCCGACCCGAACCTGCCGCTGCCGCAGCGCGCGCAGGGCTCGGTTCCGAACGTGACGTATGCCTCGATGCACATCGCGGTGCAGGCGTCGGATACCCAACTGAGCAAGCCTGCGTCGTCCGGCTCGTCCTCCTGCTCGTCGTCCAGCACGAAGAAGACGACCACCAAGAAGTAGAAAATGAGCGACGAAAAGCAGAGCTTGCGCGTATGCTGGGTGCATTGCGCCGTCGTGGGTGACGGCGGCGCAGTGAAAATAGTGAATCAGGGGAATTGAAGATGTACCGCTCTTCAAAATTAATTACATCCATAGGGTTGGTCTTAGGGTTGCTGGCTTCGACGAGCGCGGGGGCGCAGAGCTTCGGAGCACAGAAGGAAAAGGTCACGCTTCACCGCAAGCTTCCCGCGTTGATCCATCTGCCTCCGGGCAGCATTAAAGTGGTGGTTCCCGGCCAGGAGGACACCGGAGACGTTTCCTACAACCTGCAGGCGCTGCTTGAAACCGAGCTGCTCAAAGATGAACCGGGATTGCGGGTGGAACAGAATAATCCCGACACGACACTCACCTGCACCATCACCGGGTTCTACCATCCCGAACCCGACGTCTCGAGCCGACAGTCTGTCGGCGTCGGCGGACTGGTCGGCCAGCAATTCACGCGCATCTCGGGCAAGCTGGACGTCTCCTTCCAGGTGAAGACCTCGACCGGCGCGATGCTGATCTCCGACAACGTCGAATCGAAGTACGACCAGGAATTCGACGCCATGGGCAACTCCACCTCACAGGGCATGAAGGGCTCCTTTACCGGCACCTTCAAGCGCCTCAAGGGCGGATCGAGCGAGGAGATGAACCCTCCCACTGAAGCGGAGTTGCGCTCCAAGCTGCTGCTCGACACCACACAGCAGATCGCCGAGCACATTGTGAACACCGATGAGGCAATCGACGTGTTTCTGGCACGGCAAAAAGGCGCAATGGAAGATGGCGACAAGGCAGCCGTGGGTGGATTGTGGCAGCGCGCGCTGGAAACCTACGAGACTGCGTCCCCGTATTCCAAGCCTGAGGAGGATGCCTACCGCCTCTATGACATCGGTGTAGCCTATGAAGCGCTCGCCTACCAGGCCGACGACGACAAGGCCGCGATGAAATACCTGGATCAGGCGGCGATCAATTACGGAAAGGCGATCGACGCCAAGCCCAGCGAGAAATACTTCGTAGCGCCGCAAAAGCGCATCGAAACCGCGATCTCACACTACAAGGAACTGGAAGAAGAGAAGAAGCCCAAGCCTGTTCCGCCGCCTTTGGTCGCGGTGAATGTACCGCCTGCAAAGCCTGGAGCTCCCGCCAAGCCGGGCGCGGCCAAGGCGCTGACGAATACGCAGGTCATCGCGATGGTCAAAGCAGGTATGGACGACGACACCGTGATTCAGGCGGTTCGTGCGGCCAAGGCTATCAACTTTGACCTCACCGCCGCCGGCCAGCAGCAACTCTCGAGCAGCGGCGTAAGCGCGCCGGTAGTCGCGGCGATGAGGACGCGCGCGGCCCGCAAGCCCGCCGCGCCGGCTGCAACCAAGCCCGCGACCGCCAAACCGGTGGCGTCGAAATGATCCGCCGTGTTTCCATTCCCATTCTCGCTCTGCTGGCAACGCTGCTCTGCTTTGGCCCGCACGCACGCGGCGAAAGCGTCCGTTGCGGCGCCGGCCAGGATCTGGTCGTCCAGGCGCTCGAGCGCGTTACTCCGCAGAGCCCGAACGATACCTTCCAGGATGCCCTCGAGCTCCTGAAGCACGCCGTTTCGGTGTGCCCCGAGCTGGGTGACGCGTGGTACTACCGCAGCCTCGTCGAGCAGCGCCTGGGCCACGCGCCCCTCGCCAAGTACGCCTTGGACAAGGCGCACTTCTACGGCTCCGATGCGCTGGACCAGAGCCTGAATCCATTGATTCTCTCCACGCCCGCTTCGCGTGGATTTTCTCAGGAGGCGGCCACTCCGGCTGCTCCCGCAGCGCCGGTGAAGCCCGGTCCCGTGCAACAGAAATGGGCGCTGGTGGTGGGCATCGGGAACTTCACTGACACACAGATTCCCAAGCTCAACTACACCACTGCCGACGCCGATTCCTTCGCCGCGGCGCTCAAGGATCCCAGTATCGGCCAGTTCCCTGCCGACAACGTGCACGAGCTGACCGATCAGAATGCTACGACCAAAAACATCAAGGAAGAGTTGAACTGGATTGCGCGCCACGCCCAGGCTAACGACCTGGTGGTGATCTACGTGGCCACACACGGCACGCCCCGCACCGTGGACTCGGCGGGCGGCGCGAATTATCTCGTCACCTACGACACGGAAGCCTACAAATCCGGCGCCTTCGATGAAGACGCGATGTACGCGACAGCGTACCCCATGGTGGATCTGGCGAATGCCGTAGCCACGCGCATGAAAGCGCTGCGCACGGCCGTCTTCCTCGACACCTGTTACAGCGGCGGAGCGGCCTCAGGCGAGAAGCTCGCGAACGAGGCCCCCTCCAAAGAGATGCTCACCCACATGACCGATGGGACCGGTCGTATCGTAATGGCGGCAAGCCAGGTCGACCAGGAGTCGCATGAGAGCAGCGACCTTCGCCACGGCTACTTCACCTACTACCTGATTCAGGCGCTCAAATCGAGCAAGGGCGCGACCCCGCTGAGCCAGGTCTACGCGTCGGTTGCCCAGCAGGTATCGAAATCGGTCTCCGCCAAGGGCCTGCATCAGGATCCGGTCATGAATCGCAGCTCCAATGACGCGGATTTCGCGCTGCGCTCGGCTGCCACAACCACGGCGAGCGCCCGGCCCTAATGCCCGGCCTGACCCGGCCCAGGCCGCCAAGGCAAGCTGCCATGAAGCGCCCGCGCAAATTCCCACTTCTTCTCGCGGCCGTCACGTTGGCCGCTTCCGCCGCCGCGCAGACCGGTCCGCTGCAAACCTCCATCGCAGCACAGGAACAAAAGCTGGCGCAGGCACGCGCCGGCCATGACACGCGCCAGGTTGTCACCGAGTTGAACATGCTCGGCTCGCTCTACCGGATGGCCGGGCAGATGCAGAAGGCGCTCGCCGACCTGAACGAAGCGCTGCCCATCGAGCAGCGCGCGTCGAGTCTGTATGGGCAGGCCACCACGCTCAACACCATGGGCCGCATCTACACCGACCTCGGCCAGGAAGACAAAGCACTTTCGTTGCTCAACCAGGCGCTGCCCATGTGGCGCAGCCTCGGCCAGCGCACAGGCGAAGCCAATACCCTCAGCTACATCGGCAAAGTCTACAACGATCGCGGCCAGCGCGAAGAAGCACTCAAATATTTAAACGAGGCGATGACGCTGTGGAATCAGATCGACGATCCGGACGGCGCAGCCGCCAGCACAGCCAACGCCGGCGCGCCCAAGGCGCCAGCCGCGAGCAGCCGCTCCAACGTGAGTGTCGCTGGCGAGGCCGGCACGCTCGACAACCTGGGTAGAACCTATTCCGACGAGGGACAAGGACTGGAAGCGCTCAAATACTTTAACCAGTCGCTGACTCTCTACACGCAGATCGGCGAACAGGGCGGCGAAGGGCTCGTATTCAACGACATGGGTCCCGCGTACGCGGGCCTCGGCCAGAAACAGAAAGCGCTTGAATCCTACAACAAGGCGCTCGCTATCTTTCGCGAGATCGGCAGCCGACAGGGCGAAGGGCTGACGCTCAATTTCATCGGCCGCCTCTATCGCGATCTCGGACAGCACCAGTCGGCGCTCGACTACTACACGCAGGCGCTGCCCATCTGGCGCGAGGTGGGTAACCGCAGCGGCGAGGCTCTTGCGCTGAGTGACATCGGCCGCGCCTACGCCGATCTGGGCCAGACGCGGAAGGCGCTCGATTACGCCAACCAGGCGCTGCCCATCTTTCGCGAAACCGCAAGCCGCCGCGGCGAGGCAATGACGCTGAACAACATGGGCCGCGAAAACTCCGACCTGGGCAATGCGGCCGAAGCGATGAAGCTCGACCTGGAATCGCTCGCCATCTGGCGCGAGATCAAAGACCAGCGCAATGAGGCCGGCGATCTGATGACCGTCGGCTGGGCCTACTCGCAGATGCAGCAGCCCGACAACTCGCTGGCCAGCGCGCTGGCCGCGCTCTATTTGGCCAAGGCGACCGGAGACCCGGAGATCGAGGGCATGATCGAGAACTCGATGATGATCGGCTATCGCAAGCAGCAGAAACCGGAGGAAGCAATCTTCTTTGGGCTCGAAGCCGTCAACAGCTACCAGCAGATCCGCAAGAATATCGCCGGGCTCGACAAGGATCTGCAGGCCGGCTTCGCGCAGTCGAAGGCCGGCGCCTACCGCATGCTCGCGGAGCTGCTCGTCCAGGCCGGCCGGCTGGGCGCCGCCGAGCAGATTCTCGACATGCTCAAGGAGCAGGAGCTCAAGGATCTGGTGCCGGGCTCGAACCCTGGCGCGGGCGTAGACATCGAGCCGCTGAAGCTCTCCGCGGCGCAGCAGCAGGCTGAGGCCGCGCTGCCCGAGCTCGAAAAAAAGGCGCGCGTGATCGAAGAAGACAGCCTGGCGGATGCGGAGCTCCAGGCGAAGACCGCGCGGACACCCGCAGACGACGCGCAGCTCCAGACTCTGCAGGCTGATTTGGCGGAGCAGAGCAAGGCGATCCGCGACGCGCTGACCAGCACCGTGTATCCGGAGCTCGACAAACAGTCCGGCGCAGCCGACACCACCCAAAGCTATCTGCAGAACTCGCTCGCCAAGCTGGGACCGCATGTGGTGGGCATTCGCGTGCTGCTCGGCCAGGACCATGCTTACGCAATCGTCGTCACGGCAAAGACCCGCAAGAAATTCCAACTGCCCGTTTCCTCTGCCGACCTGCGCAACAAAGCCTTCGATGCGCTGCGCGCCATCGGCTCACCGTCCACCGATCCCCGTCCGCAACTCAACCAGCTCTACGCGATGATCGTTGCTCCCATCGAAAGCGAACTCAAAGCCATCGAGCCGCCGCGTGGCGCCGCTGCTCAGAATGGCTCCGTTCCCACGCTGCTCTGGTCACTCGATGACGCCTTGCGCTACGTGCCCATGGGCGCGCTCTATGACGGCAACCACTACATGGTCGAGCGTTTCCACAATGTGCTCTTCACTCCGGAGAGCTACGGCCACATGACTGACGCGCCGCTCGGCAACGGCGCCGCGCCCAGCGCGCTCGCCATGGGCCTCTCGAAAAGCTACGGGGGATTGCCTGCTCTACCGGGCGTGATTCCGGAGCTCGATTCGGTGGTCCGCGATCCGTCAGTTCCCGATTCGCACGGGCCGATGCAGGGCAAGCTGCTGCCCGACGAGCAATTCACGCTGGCCTCGCTCAAGTCCGCGCTTGGATCAGGGCAGGAATTCCAGGTCGTCCACATCGCCAGTCACTTCGTGCTCGAGGCGGGCAGCGGCGACGAGCCCTACCTCATGATGGGCGGCGACAATACCGGCAGCACGAACGGATTCGAGTGGAATCTCTCGGCGATGGAAAACTCGCAGGTCGCCTTCCATGGAACGCGCCTGTTGACGCTCTCGGCATGCAGCACCGCGAAGGACTACAAATCGCACAACGGCTTTGAAATGGACAGTCTCGGGATGGTTGCGCAACAAAAAGATGCGGAGGCAGTGCTGGCCACGCTGTGGGACGTGAACGACCTCAGCACCAGCCACATCATGAGCGACTTTTACGATCGCTGGGTGAAAGGCCCCACGCAGGGCAAAGCCGAAGCGCTCCGCCAGGCGCAGCTCGCCTTCCTGCATGGCTCGGCCACCGCGGGCAACAGCAAAACCGGCCGCGGCTTTGAAACCGCAGACCAGACAACCACAGCCACATCAAGCCTTGGCTACGCACACCCGTATTACTGGGCGCCCTTCGTGCTGATCGGCAACTATCAATAATCGGCGCGCTCGCACGCCGGGCGCTCACTCAGTCGACCGATTGCACAGTGACGGTCTCTCAGGCCAGCAGCTGCTTCGCGACCTTTATGTAAAGTTCGACGGCTTCGCGCAGTTCCTTCTTCGCCAGTCTCTCGCGTGGCGTATGCGCCACGTGAATGCTGCCAGGCCCCAGCAATAGCGGCTCGCCCCAATTGCTCAGCTGCGGAATGTCGGTGGTGAACTTCGCGATCATCGTCGGCAATCCCTCGACCTTGCGCAGACGCACGAAAGGAATTTCGAGCGTAAAGTCGACCTCCGCCAAGCCCTCCGCCGCTTCAAGAATTGCCGCGCGAATCGGAGCTGAATCTCCGACCAGCCGCACCAGGATCTGCGCTTCGGCCTTGTCGGCAATGACGTTTGGCGCGTGCCCGCCGTGAATCTGCCCGATGTTGAGCGTGCTGGGTCCCACGTCTTCTGTCACCGGCAGCTCCATCGCCAGCAGCTTCGCCAGCACCTGCACCAGCTTGTTGACCGCGCTGTCGCCAAGCTCCGGATACGCCGAGTGCGCCATCTTTCCCGTCGCGCGCAAGTACACGCGCAGCGCGCCCTTCGATGCCAGCGCAAGCCGGTTGTCCGTCGGCTCGCCGTTGATCAGGAATCGGCTCCCTTTGGGCGTGAGGTTCGCTGCCTTGGCGCCGGCCGAGTCCCGCTCTTCCCCGCTCACGAACAACAACCCCACGCGGAACCCCGCGGCGCGCAGCGCATCGGCCGCGGCAACCTGCGCGGCGATGATTCCCTTCGCGTCCGACACGCCGCGCCCATACATGAACTCCGCATCTTCAGTGAAAGGAATGTAGGGGGGCACCGTGTCCAAGTGCGTGGAAAAAACCAGTTCCGGCTTCTGCCCTCGCGGTCCCGCATAAACATTCCATCGCGGGTCGCTGATTCCACTCTCTTCCGGCTGCGCCACCAGAGTCTTCTCCACCTCCCAGCCGTGACCGGCGAGAAACCCGGCAAGATAGTCGCCCACCAGACCCTCGCGATAGGTGGTCGACTCGATCTCGCAGAGCTGCCGAGTCAACGCAATCGGATCAAGTGGAGCAGAATCAGAGCTTTCTTTCATGTCGTTGCCAGAATACCGCAGGCAGCCGAGCGGCCCGCCGAATGAGCGTAAAATGGTCTCTGGAATGAACGGTGCAACGGCACAGGCGCACACTGCAACCTCGTCCGGCCCGTTTTCAAAGGCCAGCTTCGCACACTCCTTTTCACCCCGCGACAATGCGACGCCGGGCGCAATCCGCAGCATCACGCTGCGTGGCCCCGCCGGCCGGCTCGAAGCAATTCTGAATCTCGGCGCACACGATGCGCCATTTGCTGCGCTTGTCTGCCATCCGCACCCGGTCTTCGGCGGAACGTTTCACAACAAGGTCGTATACCGCGCGATGAAAATGCTCAACGATGCGCGCCACGGATTGGGCTGGCCGGTTTTGCGCTTCAACTTCCGCGGCGCGGGATTGAGCGAAGGCGTGCACGACGGCATAGCCGAAGTGGATGATGTGCTGGCGGCGCTCGACTGGCTGGACGGTGAGTTCGACCGGCCGGTCGTCATCGCGGGGTTCAGCTTCGGCGCCGCGATGGCGCTGCGCGCCTGTAGCGTGCGGGCCGATGAGCGCAGCAACCGGCCCAGAATCCGCGCGGCAATTGCCCTGGGGCTGCCGGCGAAGGCTGAGGAGCGTGTTTACGATTACGCATTTCTCGATCAACTCAGAATTCCCAAGCTATTCTTGAGCGGCGACCGCGATGCATTCGCCTCGCCCGCACAGTTGCGGCAAATCACAGCATCGGCGGCCGAACCCACGCGACTGGAGATTCTTTCCGGCGCAGATCATTTCTTCACCGGCCAGCTCGAAACAATGCAGGAAAGAATGAAAATTTGGCTCACGGAGCAATTGCAATGACCCCGGTCAGCGACACTCGGCTTGAAACCCTGCACGCCGCAGCGACGGAGATCTTCACTGGCGCTCTGAAGGCGTGCGACATCGCGTCCGCCTTCGACAGGCGGTTGCGCTTTGAAGGCAACACGATGCTCCGGCTGATGCCGGACGGCAGCGGCCCATCCACTGTTGATCTCTCTGCATACAAGCGCATCTTCGTCGTCGCGCTGGGCAAAGCCGCCGTGCCAATGCTCGAGACGCTGCTCGACCGCATGAAGCGGCGCCAGGGACTGCGCGGCGTCTGTTGCGCCCGCGAAATTCCCCTCAAGCGCAATTGGCGCATCCGCTACTTCGAAGGCGGACATCCCCTGCCCAACGAAGATTCCTTCGCCGCCGCGCGCGCAGCCCTGGCTCTGCTGCACAAGGCCCGCAAAGATACGCTGATTTTCTTTCTCATCTCGGGTGGCGGCTCGGCCATGTTCGATCTGCCCCTCGACCCCTCGATCACGCTCGAAGACACCGTGGCGTTCAATCAAGCGCTCATCGCGTCGGGTGCGCCAATCAACGAGATCAACACGCTGCGCAAACACTTCTCCGCGGTAAAAGGAGGCCGGCTCGCAATGGCCGCGCCGGAGGCGGCGAAGGTCAACCTGCTGCTGCCCGATGTGCCGCTGCGCGAGCTGGACGCGCTCGCCTCCGGACCCACCTCGCCCGACCGCTCCACGGTTGACGAAGTGCGTGACCTTCTGCGCGTCTACGATCTCCTTCCCAAGATGCCGCCTGCAGTGCGCGCTTTCTTTGGGCGCAAAGACCTGCCGGAATCTCCGGGACGCAAAGAGTCGCGCCTTTCATTCCTGCCAAAACTTCCCCAAAAACTTCCCTGGACAGAAACGCGGCGGACGCTCTCGGCGAGCATGCGCGGCGAAGACGCGGCATTTCGCGACTCCCTGTTTGAGATTCTGCTTTCCAGCCACGATCTGGTAGAGAACGCGCGCACCCTGGCGCGCAAGGCCGGTTACCAGGTGGTCGTCGACAACAGCTGCGACGACTGGGACTACGCGGACGCGGCGCGTTATCTGCTTGAGCGTTTTCACACGCTGCGCGCCAAGCATCCCAAGCTCTGTCTGATCTCCGTCGGCGAAGTGACCGTAACGCTGAACCGAACACCGGGCGCGGGCGGCCGTAACCAGCAGTTCGCGCTCTTCTGTGCGCCGGAGCTCGCAAAATTCGCCGGCGCACCGTTGACGGTGCTGAGCGCCGGCTCCGACGGCATTGACGGCAATACAAAATCGGCGGGCGCCATAGCCGACCCGACGACCGTCAATCGCGCGCGTGCCTTCGGTTACGATCCGGAGAAGTCGCTCGCCGAGTTCAACGCCTGCCCGCTGTTTACCGCGCTCGGCGACACCGTCGTGACAGGACAGACCGGCCACAACCTTCGCGATATGCGTCTGCTCATTGCAGACGGCGTTTAACTCGGCCACGTCTCAAATTGCGGCTGCGATTCCCTTCTGTGGAGTGTGCCGTGGAAATCGCCGGAACTTTTTCCCCCGGCCGCTGTTTCCACTGCATTAGGATTGCTTCGTGGCTCGCAAAACATCCCGCAGGACATCCGGCAAGCTACCTGACATTCGAGCCGTCGCCGCCGCAGCCAAAGTCTCCATCGCCACGGTATCGCGCACCATCAACGGCTCGCCGCTTGTAAGCGAGCGGCTGAACCGCCGCGTGTGGCAGGCCGTTAAACAACTCAACTACCTGCCGAACACCCATGCGCGCACGCTAGTCTCCGGTCGCAGTCGGCTCTTGGGCATAATCGTTGAGAACATCACCAATCCCTTTTTCCCTGACCTCATCCGGAGCTTTGAAGCGATCGCCGTTGCGCACGGCTACGAGATTCTGGTCAGCTCCACCAACAGCGATCCCGAGGTGCTCGCACGCTGTGCGCGGCGCATGCTGGAGCGTAAGGTGGATGGCGTTGCGGTGATGACCTTCGGCGAGGAAGAGCCGGTTCTCGATCAGCTTGTGAATCGCAACGTGCCCATCATTCTCGCCGAGTTCAAGCTCGATGATCCCAAGGCCAGCACCATCGTCCTCGACTACTCCACGGGCATTCACGCCGCCGTTCATCACTTGGTCGATCTCGGCCATCGCAACATCGCGTTTCTCGCCGGACCCCACAGCCTACACTCGGCCATTACCCGCGAAAATGACTTTCGCGCCGCCATGCGATCCGCAGCGCTGCCCACCCAAAAGAAATGGGTGATCGAGTGCGACCACACACTCAAGGGCGGAGTCGCCGGATTCGAGCAACTGCAGAAACTTGACTCCCGGCCCACAGCGATTGTCTGCTCGAACGACATGACCGCGATTGGCGTTCTGCGCGCAGCGTACATGGCTGGCCTGCACGTGCCGCGCGATCTCTCCGTGATCGGATTGGACGACATCGATTTTGCCGAGTTCACCCTCCCGCCCCTCACCACCATCCGCCTTTCACGCGCCGAGCTCGCGCGAGCAGCTTTCGACGGGCTGCGCGCGCAGGCCGAGGATCCCCACAATCCCAACTTGCCGCGCGAATTCCTCGTCTCCACCAGCCTGGTGGTGCGCGAATCCACCGCTCCACCGGCGGCAAAGGCCTGAACCCTACGGGTTTCACGCGGCGAGATCTGCCGCTCCGCAGCTTGTCATCCTTTTGTCTCCATACTGTAGCCGCAGCCACGCGATGACATCTTGCGCGCTATGCTGTCCAAAGAGCAATCCGGTGAGCGGCTGCTCCGCGTGCAGATCATGACAACGGCATATCTCAATCGCATCGCCACGGCGGTTCCTCCCCGCGACATGCACCAGCCCTTTGCTGCTTTCGCAGAAACTATGCTGCCCGAGGGCACGCAGCGCAAGCTCTTCCGCCGCATGACGCGGCTCTCTGCCATCGAGCATCGCTATTCATTCATTCATCCCGTCGCAACAGAAGACGGCTCCTGGAGAGATCAAGACGGATTCTACGAGCGCGGCAAGTTTCCCGCGACCAAGCGGCGTATGGAGGCCTTCCGCCAGTTCGCGCCTCAGCTGGCGCAAACTGCACTGCAAAAGCTCGCGCTGAGCGCGGAAGAGCGACACGCGATCACACATGTGATCGTGACTTCGTGTACAGGGCTCTATGCACCCGGCCTCGACTACGAGATCGTCGAGCACCTGCAGCTCAATCCTTCGATCGAGCGCACCATGATCGGCTTCATGGGCTGCTACGCTGCCATCAACGCGCTCAAAGCTGCCCGCCATATCGTGCGCTCCGAACCCGAGGCGAAGATTCTCCTGCTAAGCCTGGAGCTCTGTTCGCTGCACATGCAGGAAGTGGACAATCTCGAACAGCTTCTCGCGTTCCTCGTCTTCGCCGACGGCTGCGCCGCGTACCTCGTCTCCGGCGAGCCGAATGGCCTGGCGCTCGACAGTTTTCTCGCTGTAAACCTCGCGGGCACCAACCAGCTCATTACCTGGCGCATCGGCGAGCAGGGGTTCGACATGCAGCTCTCGGGCCAGGTGCCGGGTGAACTGCGCGGCGCGCTCGCCGCGGCAGGCTCTCGCATCGCCCAAACGGCGACGCTGGCGGAAATTGACTTGTGGGCCGTGCATCCCGGCGGCCGATCTATTCTCGACGCGGCGGAGCAGGGACTTGCGCTGCCCGCATCCGCGCTCACCGACTCGCGACGCATTCTCGCCAATTACGGAAACATGTCGTCCGCGACTGTGATGTTTGTTCTCGAACAAGTCATGCAGCACGCGCAACCTGGCCAGCGCGGCTGCGCCATGTCGTTCGGGCCCGGTGTCACCGCGGAGACAATGCTCTTCCATGCCGTCTAGCTTAATGTCGCTGCCGAAGGCGATCGACTTTCAGTCGCGCGCGCAGCTGACTGAACGCATGGACGAGCCCTGTACGCGCGAGGAACTGCGCGCCTGCCTGCACGATATCGCGTGGTCCAACCGTCTTCTGCTCGGCTATCGTCCGCTCTTTCGCTGGCTCGGCGCAATGGTTCCAGACCTGACACGTCTGGAGTTGTCTGGCCGGCGGCTTCACCTCGTCGACGTCGGCTGCGGCAATGGCGACGCGCTGCGGCGCATCGGGCGCTGGGCGAGAGCGCACAATCTTGAATTGGAACTCACGGGAATCGACCTCAATCGCGATGCCATCTCCATTGCAGCGGAGTTGACTACGCAGCCGAGCCGCATCCGCTGGGAAGCGTGCGACATCTTTGACTATCGGCCGGAGAGACGAATCGATTTTGTCATCAGCTCACTGTTCACACATCATCTCAGTGAAAGCCAGATCATCCGCTTTCTGCAGTGGATGGAGCGGACTGCAGAGAGGGGCTGGTTCATCAGCGATCTCTCGCGCGCAGCAACGCCCTATCGTCTCTATCGCGCTTTCGCGAAGGTGTTGTGTCTGCATCCCTTCGTGCAGAATGACGGACCGATCTCGATCGCCCGTGCCTTTGTGCCGCAAGACTGGCAGAAAATGTGCGCCGCAGCGGGTCTCGCGCCCAATGATTTCGCGATTCAGGAATTCACGCCCGCACGCCTGTGTGTCTCACGGAGGAAGCCGTGATGCTGCGGCCCTCCCCGGCTGCAAATTATCTCGTCATCGGCGGCGGACCGGCAGGGTCAATGCTGGCGATGCGCCTCGCGGCTGCCGGCCGGCGCGTCGTTCTCATCGAAAAGCAGAGGGAAGCACATCACAAGGTCTGCGGCGAATTCCTGAGCCGCGAAGCCATCCACTATCTCGAGCAGCAGGGCATCGCACCGCGCGCGCTCGGCGCAGTCGAGATCGGACGCGTACGCATCTCGAGCGGCAAGCGAGTCGCCGAAGCCCACTTGCCATTTCCGGCGCTTTCGCTCTCCCGGAAAATTCTGGACGAAGCGCTGCTGATGCGTGCGACTGAGCGATGCGAAATGAGGCGCGGATGTGCCGTCGAGTCGCTTGAAACCGATCCGGATGGCTGGACGGCGAAGCTGGGACAAGGCCGAACGCTGCGCGCTTCCGCGGCGTTTCTCGCCACCGGCAAGCACGACCTCCGCGGCTGGCCACGGGCGCCGGGAAAGCAGGACGGCCTGATCGGTTTTAAGATGCATTGGCGGCTCGCAACCGCTCAGACCCGCGCGCTCCGTGGTCGCATGGACCTGTTCGTCTTTTCGGGGGGTTACGGCGGTCTCTCGCTCATTGAAAATGACGCGGCAAACCTCTGCCTCGTCGTGCGCCGCTCCACGCTGCGCATTCACGGCGAGTGGACCGGTCTTCTCAGTGCGATTCTCGCCGGCAATCGAACGCTCCACGCGCTGCTCGATGGCGCAGAGCCGCAGTGGCCACGGCCTCTCGCCATCTCGCCGATTCCCCTACGGACATCTCGGAGCCGAAGACCAGCGAATCTGGCGCGTCGGCGATCAGGCAGCGGTGATTCCCTCGTTCACCGGTGACGGCATCTCCATCGCACTGCATAGCGCGGCGCTAGCGGCAGAGATGTTCCTCGCCGGCCGGAACGCAGCGGAGTACCACCAAAGATTGGGCAGACAACTACGCCTCTCGATGTCCATCGCAACGTGGCTCTCCCGCGCCGCCATCACGGCCATCGGCCGCACCGCGCTGCTGCCCGCCGTTTCGCTCTATCCCGGCTCGATTCGTTCCGTCGCCACGCGCACGCGCATCCCGCGGTGTGCACTGGTCAATTAGGCCGGGGTGATTTGTGCCGGTTGAACCCACGCTTCGCGCATCCCGCTGACTTCGGCGTGATTCCGGTGCGCCTCGCCAGCCAGTGGCAAAAACGGCATACTGCAAAAAACGAACGGCCCGGACCGCGCTGCGCGTCAGCAGCCAAATCCAGGCCGTTCGAAGGAGGCCACACATCTTTTGTTCGCTCTATGCGGAGTGTGGCATAGAGCGGGGAAATCTTCTGCAAACTAAGCCGACTAGACCCGCGCAGGGATCGATTGTCGGCCTAGCGCCCTCTGCCGCCGTAGGCCGATCCGCCGCGGGCTACCGATCCGCCGGCATATCCGCGGGCGGCAACTGTCGGTCCGCGCGAGGTATAGCCGCCGCCAACATAACCGCGCGCCGCATAGCCGTAACTGCCGTAGGCGCGAACGCCGACGCTCGGCACGACTGCCCGCGGCGCGTAGCCGTAACCATAGGAACGTACAACCGGGGCTCCGTAGGCCCGCGCCGCATAATACGGCGAGTATCCCGGCCCGACGGCAAAGCCGCCGTAAGCAACGACCGGCGGAGCCGCCATCACGGGAGGCGCATAAGCATAGGGCATCACGGGCGCGTAGCTCATGGCCGGCGGCGGAGGTGGCGCGTCCATCGGCGGCGCAGGCTCAGCATAAGAGTACTGCGGCCCAGGGTCCGGAGCCTGAGCAGGCGGCGCGGGCGCCTGATCGTACGCATTCGGCGAGCGCTGAATCAACCCGTTGGGATCGCGCTGCGGCTCAGGAACCGTGGGAATCTGCACATCTTCCATCAGGCGCAGGGTCAGCACTGTCTCTGCCTTCAGCGCGGGCCGCGGACCGCGCATCGGCAGCATCAGCAAATCGATCGGCCATAACACCGGGATGGCCCACAGTGTGATGTCGCGCGCCTCGTGGCCTTTGCCCAAAATCCGTCCCTGCGCGTCGATCTTGTAGCCGGGCACGTCCACCACTTTTGCATTGATGGGAACCACCTGGTCGCCCACATAGATCCGGTCGAACTCCAGTTGCATCCAGCCCTTACCCACAAAATGGCCGGGATCCTTGTATTCGGAGAACTGCCCGCCGAGATAGCTGCCATAGGGCAGCATGAAGTCGCCGCGCCGATGCTCGACCTTGCAGAGCACAGGATCGCCGACGGCGGTGGTCTTCGAGGAGATTCGTCCGTCACCTGTGGTGCAGGAAACGAGCGAGCCAGCTGGGATGAGATGCATGCCTGCGTCGGCAAACAGCGGCGGCGCAAGCAACAGTGCGAGAGCGATGAGGGGGGTGCGCTTCATGCGTGGTCTCCAAGGCGAAGCTCTAGGGGTATACGGGTCTCGCGAAGATCGATGGTCCCCAAACTGGCGCGAACAGAGTTCTCCCCGAGATAGCTGGATGAACCCACCGGTTAAAGGAAAGTTTCGCAGGATTCAGTTTTTTTTGAAAGGATGTGGTGACGAAGGTGTGCGGATTGCGTCCAGCCCGTTCCGAATTGGAAGCATGCACGAATCTCGTCGCACTTCTCGTCCCGAAATAAGACAGCAGCGCGGCGTGCCCGCGCTCTCAATCGCGTCGTAATTTCGTGTAGCGGAATTTTTATTCTGCAGGATCGTAATTCAGGTTCGGCCCCAGCCAGCGCTCGGTCTCAGCGATGCTCATCCCCTTGCGCGTTGCATAGTCGGTCACCTGGTCGCGATCGATCTTGCCCAGCTGGAAGTAGCGCGACTCGGGATGCGCGAAATAAAAGCCGCTCACGCTCGAGCCCGGCCACATCGCAAACGATTCGGTGAGCTGGATGCCCGTCTTCGCTTCCGCGTCCAACAGCCGCCACAGGATGCCTTTTTCCGTATGATCGGGACACGCAGGATATCCCGGCGCCGGCCGGATGCCGCGATATTTCTCTGCAATCAGCGAGGCGCTGTCGAGGTTCTCCAACTTGCCGTATCCCCACTCATCGCGTGCGCGCTTATGCAGGTACTCGGCGAACGCCTCGGCAAGCCGGTCCGCGAGCGCTTCGGCCATGATCGCGTTGTAGTCATCGAGTTTCGCCTTGAAATCCTCGACGATGTCCCTGAGGCCGATTCCGCTCGTGACGGCAAAGGCTCCGAAGGTGTCGGCGAGACCTGTCTCTCTCGGCGCAATGAAGTCGGCGAGCGAGCGGCACGGTTCGCTGCCTTCGCGATTCGCCTGCTGCCGCAGGAAGTGAAAGGTCTCGAGCACACTCGTCCGCGACGCATCGCTGTAGAGTTCCACGTCATCACCCACGGCACTCGCCGCGAAGAACCCGTACACCCCGCGCGTCTTCAGCTGCTTTCTCGCGATAATCGTATCGAGCAGATTGTTGGCATCGGCAAAAAGCTGCTTCGCCTGCTCCCCGTAATCGGGATGCTCGAAGATCTTCGGATAAAGCCCCTTCAATTCCCAGGTGTGGAACAGCGGTGACCAGTCGATGTACTCGCGCAGCGTGGCGAGGGGAAAATCTTCGAGAGTGCGCACGCCTAGAAACTCAGGCACGGCCAGGTCTTCAGCGCGCCACTTGATTGGCGTGCGCCGCTGGCGGGCGATCGCGATCGGCACTAACTTCGCGCGCGGCGCGGCATAATTCTTGCGCAGCGCATCGTATTCGCTGTTGTGCGCGGCAACGAAAGCCGGCTTGTTCTCGTCGCTCAACAGGCTCGACGTCACAGGCACGGCGCGGCTCGCATCCAGCACGTGCACCACCGGCTCGCTGTAGTGCGGCGCGATTTTGATCGCCGTATGCGCGCGGCTCGTAGTCGCTCCGCCAATCAGCAGCGGCACCTTGAATCCCTGCCGCTCCATCTCGTTCGCCACGTGCACCATCTCGTCGAGCGAGGGCGTAATCAGCCCGCTCAGCCCAATCATGTCGGCTTTCTCTGCCTTGGCGCGCTCAAGAATCTTCTCAGCGGGCACCATCACGCCCATGTCGATCACGTCGTAGTTGTTGCAGGCCAGCACCACGCCCACGATGTTCTTACCGATGTCGTGCACGTCGCCCTTCACCGTCGCCAGCACAATCTTGCCCTGCGTCTTGACGGCGTGACCTGCCGCGACCATTGACGCTTTCTCGGCTTCCATGAACGGCGTCAGATAAGCGACCGACTTTTTCATCACGCGCGCCGACTTGACCACCTGCGGTAGAAACATCTTGCCCGCGCCGAACAGATCGCCCACCACACCCATGCCATTCATGAGCGGCCCTTCGATCACCGCGAGCGGACGGCCAAGCTTCACACGCGCTTCTTCAGTGTCTCGCTCGATGTACTCGTCGATTCCCTTCACCAGCGCGTGGCTCAGCCGCTCCTCCACCGGTGCGTTGCGCCATTCTTCTGCCTTCTTTTCGCCTGGTACCGCGTTCGTTCCCGCTGCCTTCAACTTTTCGCCGTGCTCCACCAGCCGCTCGGTCGCGTCAGGCCGGCGGTTAAGCAGGACGTCCTCAACCAGCTCCTTCAGCTCCGGCTCGATCTCGTCGTACACCTCGAGCTGCCCGGCGTTCACGATGCCCATGTCCATGCCCGCGGCAATCGCATGATAAAGAAACGCCGAGTGCATCGCTTCGCGCACTACGTTGTTGCCGCGAAAACTGAATGAGATGTTCGACACGCCGCCACTCACCTTGGCGTGTGGCAGGTTCTCCTTGATCCAGCGCGTGGCATTGATGAAGTCGAGCGCGTAGTTGTTGTGCTCCTCCATGCCGGTCGCCACGGTCAGGATGTTGGGATCGAAGATGATGTCCTCGGGCGCAAATCCATCGGCTGTGAGAATGCGATAGGCGCGTTCGCAGATCCGAATCTTTTCTGGGAAGCTCGCAGCCTGTCCCTGCTCGTCGAAAGCCATCACGACAGCCGCCGCGCCATACTTCCTCACCGTCGCCGCGCGGCCGCGAAACTTCGCCTCGCCCTCCTTGAGCGAGATCGAGTTCACGATGCCTTTGCCCTGCAGGCATTTCAGTCCCGCTTCAATCACCTCCCACTTGGAGGAGTCAACCATGAAGGGAACCTTGGCCACTTCGGGTTCGCTCTGCAGCAGCTGCAGGTAGCGCGACATCGCGGCAACGCCGTCGATCATGCCCTCATCCATGCAGATGTCGAGCACATTGGCGCCGTTCTCCACCTGCTGGCGCGCCACGCTCACCGCTTCTTCGTATTTGCCCTCTTTAATAAGCTTGGCGAACTTCGGCGAGCCGGCCACGTTGGTGCGCTCGCCAATCAGGATGTATACGCCGGGCTGCTGCGTGAATGGCTGCGACCCGGAGAGATGAAGCAGCTTCGCCCCCACGCGCGTTTCCGGCGGATTGATGACCGCTGTGCTCATACGCGATCCTCACCGGCGAAAACTTCTTCCTCGGCAGCGGGCAGACGCCGAGGCGCAACCCCTTCGAGTGCCTTCGCGATCGCGGCAATGTGTTCCGGCGTGTTGCCGCAGCACCCTCCCGCAATATTGATGAGCCCTTCACGCGCGAACTCACTCAGATGCCGCGCCATGTCGGCCGGTTCGAGATCGAAGCCCGTCGGCGAAAGCGGATTGGGCAGCCCCGCATTCGGATAACACGAAATCGCTGCATCAGCCTTCTGCGCGAGCTCGGCCAAAAACGGATACATCAAGTCTGGCCCGAGCGAGCAATTCAGCCCAACCGAAATGGGATGCGCATGCTCCACTGCATTCCAGAACGCGGCAATCGTCTGGCCGGAGATCATCGTCTCGCCGCCACGGCCGACCGCAGCCGAGATCATCACCGGCAGCTCATTTCCCTCGTCATCAAAAACCTCCCGAATCGCCACCAGCGCGGCCTTCGCATTCAGCGAATCGAAGATCGTCTCCACCAGCAGCAGATCGACGCCGCCGGCGATCAGCGCGCGCACCTGCTCGGCATATGAGGTCTTCACCTGGTCGAAGGTCACCACGCGGAAGCCCGAATTCTCGGCATCCGGCGAAGTCGACAGCGACACCGTCAGCGGCCCGATCGCTCCGGCAACAAAGCGCGGCCGCCCTGTGGCTGCACCCACGCGATCCGCCCACTCCTTCGCCAGCTGCGCTGACTTCTCATTGATCTCCCACGCCAGGCTTTTCAAGAACGGGTCGTCGATAATCTTCTGGTAAAAATCCGGATCCTTCCGGCCGCCGCGCTCGCGCGGATCGTCAACAAAAAACTCGCTCTGCGAAATCGTTGTCGCGCCAAAGGTATTCGTCTCGATGATGTCCGCTCCGGCCTCGAGAAACCGCCTGTGAATGTCACCGATCATCGCGGGCTGCGTGAGCGTGAACAGGTCGCCGTTGTTCAGCAGATCCTTCTTCGCGTCTTTAAAGCGCTCGCCGCGAATGTCCGCCTCTTTCATCTCGTAGGCGCGGATCGTCGTTCCCATCGCCCCATCAATGATGGCGATGCGGTTCGCGAGAACCCGCTCCAGAGGATGTGCCTGCTCTTTTTTCATCGTTGCTGCAAATTCCATGCTCTCCGATCCCCGCAGTCGCCGGGAATCCCCCAAAAGCCCTATTGTCCGGTCGCGTACGCAATTGGAAATTGACGTAAAAGCGGCCTATTCTCAAGGATATCCGAGTTCTCGATGATTTCAGACCGATTCGCGGCGAATGCCCCCTCCGGCACCTTGAACTGCACCATCCATCCGCTGAACGGAGCAGCCAGGAGCCGCCGGAATTTTCTCTCCGACTCGAAGAAATTCGCGACGTGCCTACTCGATGCTCTGCCTTGGCGAGAGGATTCGGACATGAGCGGACTACCGCCCAATTACGGCGGTTCTCCAGTGGCTCTAAGGCGAAGCCTCAGCTCTTGAGTAGCTTTTTCATCACCGGGGTCCCCGGCGACAGGTTTTCGTCGACGGGGTGGAAGCAAAAGCCACTACCTGCAGCACCAGAAATGCCACTCAACTGGAGAACCGCTTTAAACTGAAGACGATGATTCAGACCCTCTTTGGCAGCCTCGAACCCGAGAAAAAAACTCCCGAAAATCCCGATCGCCAGGATCTCGTGCCAGATGAGGAATCGAAGAAAAACTTCTTCGACCGCATGCGCCGTGCGGTTACGCGGACGCGCGAGACATTTTCCGCCAAGATCTCCGACCTGGCCGCGCTCACCCGGACGGTCGACGAGGGCGCACTCGAGGAGCTCGAAAACGCGCTGCTCTCGAGCGATCTTGGTGTGCCCACCACCACGGCCATCCTCGACGCGCTGCGCGACCGTGCGCGGCACCAGGCGATTGAAGGCGGCGCGGAGCTGCGCGACCTGCTGAAAGAACAAATGGTCGCCATTCTTCGTGCCCCCCAAGGGTTGATCCCCGCTCCCGGCGCGCCGCCCAAGGTGACGTTCCTCGTGGGCGTAAACGGAACCGGCAAAACCACGTCCAGCGGCAAACTCGCCGCCTGGTCCCGCGCGCGGGGCCGATCGGTCCTGCTCTGTGCGGCAGACACTTTCCGCGCTGCGGCCATTGAACAATTGGAAATCTGGGCGGCACGCTCCGGCGTGGAGATGATCAAAACCCGCCAGGGCGGCGATCCGACGGCCGTGCTCTATGACGCGATCTCAGCAGCCAAGTCGCGCGCCATCGACGATCTCTACGTCGACACCGCAGGTCGCCTCCACACCAAATCCGGACTCATGGACGAGCTCGATAAGATGCGCCGCGCCGCAGCGCGGCTCGTGCCGGGCGCGCCGCACGAGGTGCTTCTGGTGATGGACGCGACCACCGGACAAAATGGTCTGCAACAGGCGCGGCTGTTCACGCAATCGGCGGGCGTCACCGGAATCGTGCTCACTAAGCTGGATGGCACGGCCAAGGGAGGCATCGCCGTCGCCATTGCGCGCGAGCTGAATCTGCCCGTGCGCTTTGTCGGCGTGGGCGAGCAGATGGGCGACCTGCTCGAATTTTCGCCCGCCGAGTTCGTCGACTCCCTGCTGGGGTAGGGACGCTCGATTCGGGTTCCATCGCCGAGGAGGCGATTGCTTTCATGAATCCAACGGAGACCTTCGGCCGATTCAAAGTGCAGGAAATCGCACAGTCATTTCCCGACACCGCAAGTACGCTGCTGCTCGATCGTTATTTGACCAACGAGGAAGCGGCGAGCGCGCGCGTCTTTCGCGTCTACCGGGGCACGCCGCCGCATTACCACGAAGGCAGCGACGAATATCTCTATGTCCTCTCCGGAAGGGGCGCCTTCTGGATGGGCGACAGCTCCAATAGCAATGAGTTTGTACCCGGCGATCTTCTGTTCTTCAAGCGCCGCACCGTCCATGCCCTGCCGGAAATCTTCGAGGGACCGGTAGTGTTCCTCGCCATCGACGCGCCGAGACGGGATCCGAGGGACATCGTCTTCGTGAATCCAACGGATGGAACTCCGGAGTCGTTCATCAAGGGCGCCTGACTCCGTGCTTCGCCAAGCGCCTTGCGCCACCTGTGCTATCGTCCCAGCAGAGTTTTTATGCCCCGCACTGCCAAACCCAAGAAAAATCCACCGCACGCTTTCGTCATCGACGCGCTCGCAACGCTCAATCCCGAGGTGCGGCGCATGTTCTCGGGTTTCTCCGTCTACGTGGGCGACCGCATCGTGTTGATGCTCCGCGAGCACATAAAATCTCCCCGGGACAACGGCGTCTGGCTGGTTCTCTCCGAAGCAACCAACCCAAAAGACCCGAAACTCAAGCGTGAGTTCCCCTCCCTTCGCTCGATCGAAATGCTGGAGGGCACGATCGCGCATTGGCTTGTGATTCCCAGCGACGGCGCAAATTTCGAGAGCGAAGCCCTTCATGCCTGCGATCTGCTGCTGCGTCGCGATCCACGCATCGGCAGAATTCCCGCGTCGCGACGGGGCGGCCGAACGAGCGTACGCGCGAGGCGCGCGTGACGGCCGAAACCTGGGGAATGATGGGTGCGTGCCTCGCCGCGCTGATCGCGGGGCTCGTCTTCGCCCGCGCGCCGTTCCGCGCGGCTGTCGGCGCAGGCAAGCTTCTCGTCCTCGGTCCTGTCTTTGAGGCTGGTGCGCTCGCCATGTTTGCCGCGGAGCACTTTTTCGCCGCGCGCGATCTCATGCCCATCGTGCCCAAATGGCTGCCTGCTCCGCTCTTCTGGACCTACCTTGTGGGCGCGGCGCTGCTGGCTGCGGCCCTCAGCTTCGTTGCCCGGCGGCACATGCGCTGGTCGGCGTCCCTGCTTGCCCTCCTCTTCCTCATCATCGTGGCCACCATCGATCTGCCCAACCTGCCCGCGAACCTGCACGACCGCATCTTCTGGACGCTCACCGTCCGTGAGCTCTCCTTCGCCGCCGGAGCCATGGTGCTCGCCGGCAGCGTCGGTCCGGGTCCCGCAGGCCGTTCGCTCGTAGCCATCGGCCGCCCCATCGTCGCCGCCGTCATGATCTTCTACGGCATCGAGCACTTTGTCTTTCCCCGGTTTGTCCCTGGCGTGCCGCTCGAAAAGCTCACGCCAGCGTGGATTCCCGCGCCCGCTCTTATCACCTATGTTGTCGGTATCGTTCTGCTCGCCGCAGGCGTCGCTCTGTTCTTCCGGCCTGCCATCGCCTCCGCAGGCTGCGGCCTGGTGCTCTTGCTGCTCACGGCGTTCTTCTATGTGCCGATCTTCGCCACGGAGATTCACACCGGCCTCGCCGTTGAAGGGCTTAACTATATCGGCGACACCATGCTATTTGCGGCGACGGTTCTGCTCGCAGGCCTGGGCGCCGCGCCGAGCGAACAGATACACTGAGCGCCCAACTACCCCGCGCCAAGCCGCTTGTGCAGCACCACGAAATACAGATCATCGCGCGTGGGCCGTCCCACGCGTTCGTCGCCGTAGGGAAACGGCTTGGTCTCGCCGTTCGGCAGGTAACCGCGCCGCGCATACCACTCGATCAGCGCCGTCCTCACGTGGACAACCGTCATCTTGATCTCGCGCGCGCCGCGCTGCCGCGCCCAATCCTCCGCCGCCGTCAACAGCCTGCGGCCAAGTCCGCCGTTCTGCTGGCGCGGCACCACCGCCAGCGACCCGAGATACCACACGCCCTGCCCCTCCGGTCGCATCCACACGCAGCCCAGCAGCATTTCGGCGGCGTCGTGCCACACCAGCAGCGCGGCATCCGGGTGCGCGGCCATCTCCTCGCGCAGCAACTCTGCGTTTGTGCGGTCGCCCTCGATATATTGCTCTTCGTTCGTCCACGAGGTGTCCGCGCCGCGGCCGCGAAAGGCGACGTTCATCAGCGCCACAACCGCTGGCACATCCGCATCGGTCGCGATCGTCAGCTGCGGACGCCGGTCCTCGGCCCGCGAGCCGGAATCTTCAGCAATCCAATTCGCGGTCCCGTTTTCTGCAGTCGTCGCCTTTCGCGAAGAAGCGCTCGTACTTTCATCCGTCCTGCCGCTCACCCAATCCTCCAGGTTCTTCGCCGCCCCGCTCGATCAATCGCGCGCGGCACATCCGACAGTGTAAAACCCCTGCTGACTTGGCGTTCTTCGATTACCGGAATCTATCGACGCGATTGAGGACTTCTCTCGCTGCTGGCACTCCTCGGCTCCTATACTGAAGGGGCAAACCAATTCTCAATACCGCTGCCCGTTTTACCGCTCTGATCGACTGCTGCGATCCACTGCGCCAACTTTCACCGCATCAACCCTTAGGAGTTCTTATGTCCGACGAATCCCAATGCCCATTCCACAACGGCATGATCGCGCACTCCGTGGCAGGAGCCCAGGGCAACCGCGACTGGTGGCCCAACCAGCTGAACCTCGCGATTCTCCATCAGAACTCAGCCTTATCCAATCCCATGGCGGTGGAGTTCGACTACGCCAAGGAATTCAAGACGCTCGATCTCGACGCAGTCGTCAAGGACCTGCACGCGCTCATGACCGACTCGCAGGAGTGGTGGCCGGCTGACTTCGGCCACTACGGGCCGCTCTTCATTCGCATGGCGTGGCACGCCGCGGGCACCTATCGCATCGCCGACGGGCGCGGCGGCGGCGGGCGCGGCGCGGAGCGTTTCGCACCGCTCAATAGCTGGCCTGACAATGTAAACCTCGACAAGGCGCGCCGCCTGTTGTGGCCCATCAAGCAGAAGTACGGCCGCAAGCTCTCATGGGCGGACCTGCTGATCCTCACCGGCAACGTTGCGCTCGAGTCGATGGGCTTCAAAACCTTCGGCTTCGGCGGCGGCCGGCCCGACATCTGGGAGCCGGAGCTCGACGCCGATTGGGGCCCGGAGGCGAAGTGGCTGGGCGACGAGCGCTACAGCGGCGACCGTGAGCTGGCCAATCCGCTAGCCGCCGTGCAGATGGGCCTCATCTACGTGAACCCCGAAGGACCCAACGGCAACCCCGACCCCGTTGCCGCGGCGCGCGATATTCGTGAGACCTTCTCGCGCATGGCGATGAACGATGAAGAAACCGTCGCCTTGATCGCCGGCGGCCACAGCTTTGGCAAAACGCACGGCGCAGCACACGCGAGCCACGTCGGCATTGAGCCCGAGGGAGCCGGCGTTGAAGAGCAGGGACTCGGCTGGAGGAGCAGCTACGAAACCGGCGTCGGCACGCACGCCATCGGCAGTGGACTCGAAGTGATCTGGACGACCACTCCCACCAAGTGGAGCAATAATTTCTTCGAGAACCTCTTCGGCTATGAGTGGGAGCTCACCAAGAGCCCGGCCGGCGCGCACCAGTGGAAGCCCAAGGGCGATGCGGGTGCGGGACTGGTTCCCGACGCGTACGACCCGAAGAAGAAACATCACCCCACCATGCTGACCACCGACCTGTCGCTGCGCATAGATCCCGCCTATGAAAAAATCTCGCGGCGATTCTTCGAGCATCCTGACGAATTCGCTGACGCGTTTGCGCGTGCGTGGTTCAAGCTCACGCATCGCGACATGGGTCCGCGCTCACGCTACCTCGGCAAGCTTGTGCCTCAGGAAGAGCTCATCTGGCAGGACCCGGTTCCGCCCGTCAACCACGCGCTAATCGACGAGAAAGACGTCGAAGCGCTGAAGGCGAAAGTCCTCGCTTCCGGGCTCACCACCTCGCAGCTCGTTTCTACGGCGTGGGCTTCGGCAGCCACCTTCCGCGGCAGCGACAAGCGCGGCGGCGCCAACGGCGCGCGCATTCGCCTGGCTCCGCAAAAGGACTGGGAAGTGAACCAGCCGGCCGAACTCGCCAAGGTGCTCTCCAAGCTCGAGTCGATTCAGAAGGAGTTCAACACCGCGCACGCCAGCGGCAACGGCAACGGAAAATCTTCTGCTGGCAAAATGATCTCGCTCGCCGACCTCATCGTGCTTGCGGGCGACGCAGCCGTTGAGGAAGCGGCGAAGAAGGCCGGCTACGACATCAAGATTCCTTACTCGCCCGGCCGCACCGACGCCACTCCAGAACAGACCGACGCGGCGACGTTTGCAGTGCTCGAGCCCAAAGCCGATGGCTTCCGTAACTTCACCAAGAAGGGTCTCGAAGGCCACGCTGCCGAGCTTCTCATCGACAAGGCGCAACTGATGCTGCTCACTGCGCCGCAAATGACAGCTCTCATCGGCGGCATGCGCGTGCTGGGCGCGAACTTCGGCGGGGCGCAGCACGGCGTCTTCACTAAGCGGCCGGGCACGCTGACCAATGACTTCTTCGTGACCCTGCTCGACATGGGCACCAAGTGGCAGAAGTCCGAGAAGGAAGATGGCGTGCTCGAAGGGCGCGACCGCAAGACCGGCGAGCTCAAGGCAACCGCCACCGTCGTCGATCTCATCTTCGGCTCCAACTCCGTCCTGCGCTCGCTGGCAGAGGTCTACGCCTCAAGCGACGCGCAGGAAGTCTTCGTAAAGGACTTCGCCAAGGCTTGGACGAAGGTCATGAACTCCGACCGTTTCGATCTCGCGAACGCGCAGGCCTAACGTTCACTGAGCGACTTAATCAGAATCGCCATCCGTAAATACCCCAGGTTTCTCTCCTGAGACCTGGGGTACTTACAAACCTCCAACCCATCCACTCGCCATTCCCCCACATTTACACTGAAGTGTTCCTGTGAACGCCGCATGAGCACGCCCTCGGACCCTTCCTCGGATCTCGATCTCCACTGGATGCACCGCGCTCTCGAACTGGCGCGTAACGGCATCGGCGTCACCTCGCCTAACCCCGCAGTCGGCTGCGTGATCCTCGACTCCGCAGGCCAGCTCGCGGGCGAGGGCTGGCACGAGTACGACAAGCTCGACCACGCGGAAGCCGTCGCGCTGCGCGCCGCTGACGAGCGCGCGCGAGGCGGCACGGCCTACGTGACACTCGAGCCCTGCAACCACACCGGGCGCACACCTCCCTGCACTGCCGCGCTTAGCAAAGCCGGCCTCGCTCGCGTCGTCGCGGCAACCATCGATCCCAATCCCAACGTCGCCGGTCACGGCCTCGAGGCGTTGCGTGAGGCAGGCCTTCAGACGACTGTCGGCGTTTGCGAAAAAGAAGCCCGCCGCCTCAACGAAGGCTTCGCCCACTGGATTCAGCACAAGCGCCCGCTGGTGCTGATGAAGGTGGCAATGACGCTCGACGCCCGCATTGCGCCCCCACCCGGCTACCAACACTCCCGCGAGCCCTACTGGATTACCAGCGAAGCCTCGCGCGCCGCAATTCAGCCCCTGCGCTGGCAGGCCGACGCGGCCGTGGTCGGGGTCGACACCGTGGTCGCCGACGACCCGTTGCTCACTGACCGCAGCGGCCAGCGCCGCCGGCGTCCGCTGCAGCGCATCGTGCTCGACTCCGCGTTGCGCATGCCCGTCGACTCCAAGATTGTGACCACCGCACAAAGTGACGTCGTGGTCTTTACCGTCTCCAGGGACGAGGCCAAAATCCGCGAGCTGACCGCGCGCGGCGTCCGCGTCGAAGTGCTGCCCGCGGATTCAGGCCGCGTTCCGCTCGATAAAGTGCTGGCCAAGCTCGGCGAAGAAGGCGTGCTCACGTTGCTCACCGAAACCGGCACGCGCCTCAATACTGCGTTGCTCGCCGCGGGCCTCGTCGACCGCATCCATCTCTTCGTTGCCCCGCAGATCATGGGCTCTGACGCAGTTCCTGCCTTCCGCGGCCTGCCGGGATTCGTGCAATTGCCCAATGCGGAAGTCGAGCGCCACGGCAACGATATCGGCATCACTTCTCTTCTCCGCGATCCCTGGCCACCTCCTGCAGCCTCTTGAATCGGCGCCGCCCACAGCCTCCAATAAAATGGGACTGAGGTTGTTGCTCTCTGCCTTCTTCAATGCTCTCCAAGCCTGCCATCACCGCCATCGTCTCGCTCATCGGCCTCCTCGGTGTCCTCGCCTGGCGCATCCGCGAGGGTCGCACCGCCGTCACGATGAAGAAAATCGTGATGCCCCCGCTCGGTATGGCCACCGGCTTCTGCATGTTTTTCTACCCACCGTGCCGCGTGCCATGGACGTGGGGCGTTGGAGCTGTCCTCGCCGGTGCCATCCTGCTTGCGTGGCCGCTGCTTCTCACCTCCGATCTTCATCGGCAGGACGGCGTCATCATGATGAAACGATCGAGCGCCTTCTTCGCCGTCGTCATCACGCTCGCCGTCATCCGCTACCTGGCGCGCGGCTATTTCGATCGCTTTCTCACGCTCGAGCAAACCGGCGCGCTGTTTTATCTGCTCGCGTTTGGAATGATCGTGCGCTGGCGCGTCAAGCTCTTCTTCGCCTATCGCGCGCTGACCGCGCAGGCCGCTCCGGCCGCCGCGAACTAGGGCCGCGGCGAATCGGGACATCTCTTCGCCGCCGACCCGCAAGAGATCAGCATGATTCTTCCCCTAAAATGAATCCATGTTCACCGGCATCATTGAGCAGACAGGCACGCTCGTTAGCCTCACCGATCGCGGCGGCGTGCGCCGCATCACGGTGAAAGCGCCGGGCATCGCCGCGCGGCTGCGAGAGGGCGATTCGCTCGCCATTTCCGGCGTCTGCCTGACCGCGCTCGACGTCGACCCAATGTACTTCCACGCCGATCTCGCCCAGGAGACGCTCGATCGCACCACGCTGAGCTCGCTCATTCCCGGGGCAAAGGTGAATCTCGAGCTGCCCACCGCCGCGGGCAGCCCCCTCGGCGGCCACATTGTGCAGGGCCACGTGGACGGCACCGGTGAACTGCGCTCCCTCGACCCGCTTATCCCCTATTCGAGCCCCAAATTTGATCGCGAAACCACCGACTGGACGCTCAAGGTGCGCGTGCCGCAGGAGTTGCGCCAGTGGATGGTTCCAAAGGGCTCGGTGGCAGTGGAAGGCATCAGCCTGACGATTGCCGATGTCCTCGAGGATGAAATCGCCATCGCCATTCTCCCGCTCACTTACTGGCGCACCAACCTGCACACCCTCGCCGCTGGAGCACCACTGAATATCGAAGCCGATGTCCTGGTAAAACTAGCCACCATGCAGGCCAAGACCGTGAAAAAGCCTGCATTCGAAGTGACCGAAGCTTGGCTCGTCGCCAACGGATATTGAAACAACGCTAGAATCGACTAGTCGTTCTAACCAGTCCACAGCAAGTCATGAAAACCTTCCAGGCGTCCGAAGCAAGAACCCGTTTCCTCCGTATCCTCGACGAAGTCGAGCGCGGGGAGAGTGTGACGGTAACCCGGCACGGGAAAACTGTCGCCCGGATTGTTCCTATTCCTCTCAGCGAGAGGATGCGCCACGAGCAGATCAAGCAAGCGATTGCGGGCATTCTCGAAATCCGCAAGCGGACCAAGCCCGTTTCCATCGAAGAGATTCTCTCAGCACGCGACGAAGGGCGCGGTTAGAGATACGTTTGCTCTACACGCATCCGCGGGGCCGTTCGCATAACCCATCCCTCGATCTGCCAACCGTCAGTTTTCAGGGCTTCGCCGGCAGCTTCGGCGGCGCTGTCACGTACTCCTCGCCGGCTCGCGCCAGGATTTGATTGCGCCGGTCCGTCAGCAGCTTGATGCGATCCGTCACTTCGATAAATTCCTTTTTCTGCTCGCCGGTCAGCGCCGAGCTGCCAAGGTCGGGCGTCTGCGGCTTCGCGCCGATTCCCTCGCTGGCTGGCCCGCCGGGCTGCGCAACGGGAGCCGGCGCACCCAATCCCGCTGCCTTATTCAATTCGTCGAGCTTCGCCGTCAGCAGCGGCAGTTCCCGATCGATCAAAACTGGCCTGATCACTGGCGTCTTCGTCCGCCCTGCGGCAATGTCGTTGCGATTGTTCTCCTCCCACACCGGCAGCATGCCCACATGTCCCAGCTCCACGCGAACCCCCGCCGGCCCGTAGTCCTTGCGCACCGCGGAAAACAGCCCCATCATCTCGTCCCGCGGCTCGCCATTCGAATCCGGATTCAACCCGTCCACATAACTGCGCGACTGGTTCGATAGAAAATTTCCCAGCGAGTAAAAGATGACCGCATCGCGGCCGTCCTGCGTCTTGTAGGTCTCGATCGGCTGCAGCACGTGCGGATGCGCGCCCACGATGACGCTCGCCCCGGCCTCAAGCATCTTGTGCGCAAGGTCCACATCTTCGGGCCGCGGAGCCGTCGCATACTCCACGCCCCAGTGCACGCTGATCACCAGCAGATCGCACTGCGCCCGCGCCGCTTTCACGGCGGCCAGCACCGTTGCCTCGTCCGCTCCCGGAGCGCCGTTCGCTTCGCCTGGATACGGAAAGAAATTTACGTGCGGCTGATCGTCCTTATCGGGGTTGCGGCCGCCATTCAGCCAGCGCGTCATCCCCAGCCAGCCCACCTTGACGCCGTTTGCCTCGGTGATCACCGGCTGCCACGCAGTTGCCGTATTGTCAGAGGTTCCGGCAAACAACAGCCCAACCTCGCGCAGGTGCTCGCGGGTCTCGTCGAATCCCGCCCAGCCCTGGTCCATCACGTGGTTGTTGGCAAACGAAACAATCTTGATCCCGCTCGCCTTCAGCGCCTCCGGCAGCGCCAACGGCGCGTCGAATAAGAACGCCTTGGTTCCGTGCGAGTGCGCCGGAGCCACCGGCGTTTCCATGTTCACGAAGCCGAAGTCGACGCCATGAAAGACATCCGCCACGCCGGAGAAGAGATTCGCCCAGCCCTGCTCGCCATCCCCCGCCGCCGCGGCCGCAGCCTTCACCGCCTCATGCGGAATCACGTCGCCCGCCACGGCAAAGCTCACCTGCGCGATCTCGTGCGGGTATGGAACAACAACCGCGGCGGGCGCCCGCGACCGGATTCCCGCGGCCAGCGCCACGCCCACAATGGCCACGCTGATTGCCGCCACCCGCCAATGTCCGCGCAGCTCGGCCGCAATTCCCATTCTGCGCGGAGCCGGAGTTTCCGGCTGCGCTGCGTCCCGGCGCTCAATTTCGCGATTCATCGCAGTACTCTCACCCGCTTGGCCCAAACGGCGAATGGAATCAGCATACAAGCCCCCGGAGCCTGCCTTTGAGCCAATTGCAGCTTCGGAACCCGCGCCGGAACTCCCGCGAGCGTCCTGCGCCGTCTCTTCGTCTATCCTGTTGGCAAACTGTTACCCTTGAGCAGGACCGCCGCGACGCGCGAGAGTACTTAAAAGAGATGCCCTGACCGCGCAAGACGGCCAACCGGAATCATGGCAGAATTCGTTATCAAGCTGGCCGATGAGCGCGGCCGCGTGCAGGAGCAGATTCAAACCGCGGCCACGGCCGAGGAGCTTCGTTCGCGCTTCGTCCACGCCGGCTATCACGTGTTTTCCGTCCGCGCCCGCGGCGCCATTTCGCTTACGCGGCGCAAGGTCAAGCTCGAGCCGTTTCTCATCTTCAACCAGCAGTTCCTCACCCTGATCCGCGCCGGGCTGCCCATCCTCAGCTCGCTGGAGATGCTGGGCAAGATCCAGAAGGGCGCGGCGTTCTCCTCGCAGCTCGACGACGTCGCCACCCGCGTGAAAACCGGCGAAGCACTCTCCGCTGCCTTCGAAGCCCAGAACGGCTTTCCGGTGATGTACACCACCACGCTGCTCGCCGGCGAGCGGTCCGGCAACCTGCCGGAACTCCTCGAACGCTACGTCAACTTCCAGAAGATCGCGCTCACCTTCCGCAAAAAGCTCGTCGCCTCGCTCATCTACCCTGCTGTGCTGATGACCCTCGTGATCGGCCTCATGATCTTCCTTTTCACAGTCGTCATTCCGCAGTTCGCCGTGCTTTATGACGAGATGGGTTCCAAGCTCCCTGCCATGACGATCGGCCTGCTGACCTTCGGCAAGTGGATGCAACACAATATCGTCTGGATCGCCTTGGTGGCGCTGATCGCCGGGGCCATCTTCTGGCGTTTTTCGCTCACCGAGCGTGGTAAGGATTTTGTCGACGGCTTTCGTGTGAAATTGCCGGTCTTCGGCAAGATCTGGCTCAAGTATCAGGTGGCGCTGTTTTCGCGCACACTCTCTACGCTGCTCACTGGCGGACTGCCGCTGGTGCCCTCGCTGGAAACCGCTGCCCGCTCCATCTCATCGCGCCGCGTCTCCAAATCCGTGCACAGTTCGGTGGTAACGGTGCGCGAGGGCAAGAGCCTCGCCGATTCGCTGGTGCGCACAGGTGTGTTTCCCAACCTGGCCTGCGAAATGATCACCGTCGGCGAGCAGACCGGCGCACTGCCGCAGATGCTGAACTCGGTTGCCGATTTTTTTGAGGAGGACGTTTCCACTGCGCTCACCGCGGCGCTTGCTCTCATCGAGCCGGCGATTCTCGTGGTCATGGGCACAGTGGTCGTCTTCATTCTCATCTCGCTCTATCTGCCGATCTTTTCGCTCGGCCAGACGAGCGGAATGTAACCAGCGGAATATGACGAGCGAGATTGAACGAGCGAGACAGAAAAAGCGATCTGAGGAGTTCTTGCCATGCCCGAAACCAACGTTCTTACGCCGCCGGCAGCCCCAGGCCATGAAGAGCGCGCCTACGCTGAAGCGCTCGCTCATCGTTATCACGCGGAGTTCGTCGACCTCAAGAACTTCAAGATCCAGCACGATCTACTGCGCACTGTGCCTGTCGAATTAATGTTCCGCTACAACTTCGTGCCCATTGAGCAGGCCCCGGATGCGCTCGTCATCGCCGTCAGCGACCCCTCGCGGCTCATGGTGCTCGATGAGATCGCCGGTCTGCTCGGCCAGCGCATCCAGGCGCGCGTCGCCACGCTCTCGCAGATCACCGACCTGCTTAAGAAAACCGAGCAGTCGCAGCGCGTGCTCGATGAAGCCAGCGAAGGGCTCACCTTCGACGTCCTCACCGGCGACGATAACTCCGACGAAAACATCTCCATTGAAAAGCTGACCAGCGAAACGGAAGACATCAGTCCCATCATCCGTCTGGTTGACACCACCATCTTCACCGCTCTTGAGCGCCGCGCCTCCGACATTCACATCGAGACGCTCGACGATTCCGTCGTCGTCAAGTACCGCATCGACGGTGTGCTGCAGGCCGCCATGGCGCCCATCGCGCGCGAGCACCACGGCACCATCCTGGGCCGCATCAAAATCATGAGCGAGCTCGACATCGCCGAAAAGCGCGTCCCGCAGGACGGCCGCTTCCGCGTGCGCTATAAGAACCGCCTCATCGACTTCCGCGTCTCGATCATGCCTACGATTCATGGCGAGAACGCCGTCCTTCGCGTTCTCGACAAGGAGTCGATGAGTGAGAAGTTCAAGCACCTCACGCTCGATGTCGTCGGTTTCGCCGAGGATGATCTGCGCCGCTTCCGCCGCTACATTCGCGAACCGTACGGCATGGTGCTCGTCACCGGCCCCACCGGCTCCGGCAAAACCACCACCCTCTACGCCGCGCTCAATGAGATCAAGAGCGACGAAGACAAGATCATCACCATCGAGGATCCCGTCGAGTACCAGATTCGGGGCATCACGCAGATTCCCGTAAACGAGAAAAAAGGGCTCACCTTCGCGCGCGGCCTGCGTTCCATCCTGCGCCACGATCCTGACAAGATTCTCGTCGGCGAAATCCGCGACCAGGAGACGGCGCAGATCGCCATCAACTCCGCGCTCACCGGTCACCTCGTCTTCACCACCGTCCACGCCAACAACGTGGTCGACGTCCTCGGCCGCTTCCTCAACATGGGCGTCGAGGCCTATAACTTCGTCTCCGCGCTCAATTGCATTCTCGCGCAGCGGCTCGTCCGCACCATCTGCGAGTACTGCTCGCGCAGCGTGCGCTATGACGACGAACTGCTGCTCTCGAGCGGCATGGATCCCGCCGAGTGGCGCGGCTTCGGCTTCCGCGAGGGCGTCGGCTGCATGGAGTGCGGCGGCACTGGCTATCGCGGCCGCACCGCGATCCACGAGCTGCTCGATCTCACTGATCCCATCCGCGAACTGATTCTCGATAAGAAGCCCACGTCAGAAGTCCGTAAGCTGGCGCAGAAGGAAGGCATGAGCTTTCTGCGCGAGTCGGCGCTGGAGCGCGTGCGCCGTGGCGTGACCACACTCAAAGAGATCAACAAGGTTACATTTATTGAGGCATCGCGCTAACCCGGGCGACAAGAAAATTGACGGCAAGAAAACTGATGGCCAGAAAACTCCAACCCGCAGCCCGGCCCGCAGGCCGTCCACCGGTCGCTGTTGAGATCGCGCCCGAGGGCGTGCTCGCTGCGGCATCCCCGGGCGCCGGGCAAACGGCCGCGTACGCGTTCGTGCCACTCGGCCCTGGAATGCTCACCCCGGAGCTCGAAGCGGCCAACTTCCGCTCGCCGGAGGCGATTGCGGGCGCCATTCGCCGTGCGCTCGATGAAGTTTCGCCGCGCACGCGCGCCGTCACGCTCATTCTTCCCGACCCGCTGGTGCGCGTCTTTGTGCTGGACTTCGACGCCCTGCCCGCCAAGCAGGCTGACGCCATCTCGGTGGTCCGCTTCCGCCTGCGCAAGACGGTGCCCTTTGACGTGGAGCACGCCGGCGTGAGCTACCAGGTGCTTACGCAATCGCAGACCGAGTGCAAGGTGCTTGCGGCCGTCGTTCCCGGCCCGGTGCTGGCTGAGTACGAGTCCGCCGTGCGTGCCGCCGGCTACGAGCCGGGAGCGGTTCTCTCTTCGAGCCTCGCTGGGCTCGAAGCAGTCGATCAGATGGAAGCCGTGATGGCTGCCAACCTGAGCACTCTGGCCATCACCACCTCGATCGCCAACGGCCAGGATCTGCTGCTTTACCGCACGCTCGATCTGCCCGCCGATCCCAAACTGCGGTTCTATGAGATCCAGCGCAGCATCGCGGTGGCCGCAGCCTACTTTGAAGACAAGCTCGGCGGACGACCGCGCCACCTGCACTACGCAGGCATCGAAACCGCCGCCGAGTTCGCGCAGACCGTCGGCGACCCGGAGCTGGCAGTCGTGGAGTGGGTGCCGCGGCCCGATCGCGGCGCCATGACCACCCTGCCGCAAGCGAGCTACGCCGGCGTGGCCGGCGCGCTTGCCGGAGCGAGATAGTTCAATGCGCATCGCACTCAATCTCGCCACGCGGCCGTTCGCCGATCAGGGACCAGCGATCAAGCGCCTGCGCATCGGCATCTGCGTTCTCGCCGCGCTCTGCATTGGGTTTCTCATCGGGCTGCATTTTTTTGATGCCCAGGCCGCAGCCGCCCGGGCGCAGGAGCACTCGCTCGATGGGCAGCTCGCGCACATCCAGGCGGAGCGGCAGCACGCCGACAACATCATGCACGAGCCCGCCAACGCCGAACTGCTCGACCAGGCGCAGTTCCTGAACCAGCTCTTTGACGACAAGGCGTTCTCCTGGACGCTGGCCATGGAAGCCATGGAGACAGTCCTGCCCGCCGGCGTGCAGGTCACTGCCATCGAGCCGACACGCGACAAAGAAGGCCACATCATCGTGCACCTTCGCGTGACCGGCGCGCGTGACCGCTCCGTCGATCTCGTCCGCAACCTGGAGCACTCGCGCCGCTTTCTCGCGCCTCGCATCGTGGGCGAAAGCGCGGAGGCGAGCAACGGGCCCAACCAGCGGCCGGAGCCGGTCAGCGCCTCCAACCGCTTCGACTTCGATCTGCTTGCCGAATACAATCCGCCAGTGCCCGGCGAGCGCTTTGGCGCGCACAGAGCGAACGCGGCTGCGAACGTGACGACACTCTCGAGTCTCGCCCCGCGCTCGCCCGCAGCCTCGCCCGCCACTATGAGCCGCGAGGGCTCGATTCCCGGGCAACGCCGCCGGCCATATACCGGTCCGGCGCCTGCGAATCCGACGTACCTCCGCAATCCCAATCGCGCCAGCGGAGGTCCGCAATGAGCGCGAAACCGGAATCCACAATGCGTGAGCGGCTCACCTCCCCGCTCACCTGGTATTGGGCGGGCTTCGTTATCTTGGTCGTCGCGGCCGTCGTGCTTGCCATTCGCCTCGGCCTCGACTGGGCGGCGATGGACCGCCACTCTGCCGACGTTCTGGCCGGCAAGCAGGTCGAGTTGCACGCGCTGGAGCATGAAACCGCTCCCCTGCGCGGCATCGACCAGCGCGTCGAAGAGACCCGCGAGCAGATGCTGCGCTTCGAACAAAAGCGCATTCCGCCCAACTATTCCTCCATTGACGCACGCATCGGCGAATTGCAGGTCGCCTCCGGCGTGCACCTCTCGCGCGTGCAATACACGCAGGGCCCACCCGGCTCGGGCCTCACCGAAATCTCCATGGACACCGGCATCACCGGCGACTACCCGGCGATCATGCGCTTCATCAACAGCATCGAGCGCGACCAGACGTTCTTCATCATCCGCGCCATGGCCTTCACCGGCCAGCAGGGCGGCATGGTGAATCTGCGCCTGCAGCTTTCCACCTGGCTGCGCCCGGCCGACGCCGCGGCCAGCGGCCTTCCCTCTACTCCGCCGCCTGGCACGGTCCCCGCAGGCGGAAAGGAAGGCGAGTAGCATGCCGTTGCCGCTGGGAACAGAAAACAAGCGCCAGGTCTACCTTGTCATCGCTCTCTTTGCGGTGATTGTCGTCGTCGCCGGCTTCGAGATCTACAACAACTTCTCCGGGCCGCCCGCTTCCGCGCCGCCGCCCGTGCTCACGCCGGCCGCGGCACAGAATGCGCGTCCTGACGTGCACGGTGCCGCGGGCGCGGAGGCGCAGAAGCTTTCGAATGCCGGCATCGACCCCACGCTGCACTTCGCCAAGCTCGCGCAGAGCGAAGATGTGCAGTACGCCGGCACGGGGCGGAACATCTTCTCCGCAATGTCAGAGCCGCCGCCCATCCCCAGGGCAATCGCGTCGGCCCGGCCGCTGGCAAATCTGCCGCCTCCGCTGCCGTCCGTTCCTCAGCCGCCAACGATCGATTTGAAATACTTCGGCTACTCGCAGGACAACGACAAGGCGCTGAAGGCATTTTTCCTGCGCGGCGATGACATCTTCATGGCGCACACCGGTGAGATCGTCGACCATCGCTACAAAGTGGGCAGCATCCGGCCCATGAGCGTAGAGGTCACCGACCTCGCCTACAACCACACGCAGACGCTCGCGCTCTCGGCGCACTGAGGAGTCGCATGCCGTTCGCCGTTCCCAATCAGCTCAAATCGTCCCCGCCGCTTTCCGATTCCGGCAGCTTCGGCATCGGCGAAAGCCGCGCACTCCACCCGCGCGCACGCAGTCATGCCGGCCAGGACGGTTACATCATGCTGGTCGCCATCTTCTTCCTCGCGCTGCTGGTGCTTTCGCTCGCCGTCGCTGCGCCCACCGTGGCCAAGTCGATCCAGCACGATCGCGACCTCGAAACCTACCATCGCGGCATGCAATACCGGCGCGCCGTGCAGCTCTACTACCGCAAGTTCCACGCCTATCCGCCCAACATAGACGCGCTGGTAAACACCAACAACATTCGTTTCCTGCGCAAGCGCTACACCGACCCCATGACCGGCAAGGATGACTGGAAACCGGTCATGTGGGGCCAGAACAAGACGCCCACCGCAATGGGATTCTTCGGTCAGCCGCTTGCCAATGGCGCGACGACTTTGGCCGGCATCGGTCCCAGCGGCGGCAATGCCCCGGCCGGATCGACGTCGGCGTTCGGTGGATCAGGTTCGAGTTCGGGCTCGGCGTTCGGGTCCAACTCCGCGTTCGGATCCGGTTCGCAGAGCGGAGGCTCGATCTTCGGCTCGTCTTCCTCGGGATCGTCATCAGGATCGACATCGAGCCCAACCGACAACTCGGGAACCTCAGGCGGCGCGTCGACTTCTCCGAGCACTTCCGGCACTTCGACCGGCACGGGAAGCTCGAGCAACAGCGGATCGGGACCGGCTACCTCCGGCCAGACCTTTGGCGGTGCCGGCATCATCGGCTTTTCGCCGGGCATCGCGCGCCAGTCGATCCTGGTCGTCAAGAAAAAGAACCACTACAACGAGTGGGAATTCACCTACGACCCGATCTCCGACATGCAGAACATGTCAGGTGGAAACACCGGAGCCATCGGCCAGCCCGCCAGCGGCACAACCAACCCGGTTGGCAGTTCGCCTTTCGGTAGCTCCACGTTCGGGAACCCGGGTTCCAGCTCGGGCGCCGGTAGCACAGGGTCGGGATCGGGCTTCGGTTCAGGTACTAACCCCGGCTCCTCGCCGACAACACCGCAGCAATAGGCGCTCGGCAAACTCGCCACAGGGGACGATAACCCCAAAAAACCCCACAGAAACAAAAGGCCCGCCCTCTCAGGGCGAGCCTTTTGCAATCTGTGCGTTACCGCAAGCGCTTCAACTATACGTTGAAGGATGATCCGCAGCCGCAGGTCGACTTGACCTGAGGGTTTTCGAACTTGAATCCGGCCGCTTCCAGCGTCTCGACATAGTCGACGGTGCAGCCATTGAGGTACATGAGCGAGGTCGCGTCGACGAACACCTTCAAGTCATCGAAACTGAAGACCTTGTCCATCATTCCGCTCTGATTCTCAAAGGCCATCGAATACTGGAACCCGGAGCAGCCTCCGCCCACAACACCGATACGCAACCCGGCGGGGAGCGGGTCCTGCGTGGCCATAATCTCGCGCACCTTGCCGATCGCTTGCGGAGTGAGGATAAGTGGCGCCTTCTTCGTGGTTTCTTCCTGGGGAGGTGCGACGGTCGTGGTAGCCATAATGTCTCCAATTCTCCGGTTGTTCAGAAATCTCGTCTTTATACCGCGATTTCCTGCTCTCTCACTGTACAGGCCTGCCGATCCGGAGACAAGCCCTATCCAAGCCTGCACTGGTTTGATGCACCCGGAAATGGAACGTCGCAGGCGTCGGCAATGCGGAATCCCGGCTCCGGGGCAAGTCCAAGGTGGAACCGAACTCCTTAAAAGTGTTACGGCCTCATCAAAACGGCGGTTCCCAATTTCACATTTCGGGACTAGCATTTTTAGCCGAAAGGCCCCTGTACCCACGAGACCGCGCCAATGCTCAGCGACCCCGCTGGTATCTGGGACCCGGAAAATCGCACGAGAGGTGCTCTATGACGTTCGTCCCCGTGATGTGGACCGTTTGGGCAGCGTTCGTCGTTTTTGCGGCTGCCCTGTACGTTTACCGCTCAAGCCTCACCCGCGACGAGGAGGACCAGATCTTCCTCGATGACTCCTTCGAACACGAGAAGGCCGCGCAGGCGGTCATCGTTTCAAAGGTGGCGAAAGTCGAGCCGCTGGTGCGCGTGGCGCACTGGCTGGTTGTGGCCATGACTGTGATCGTCCTCACGTACTACGTGCGCGACATCCTGCTCCAGCTTGGCGTCCTTCGCTAAAGCCTGTATCTGGTACGGTTTCTCCGCTTCGCGAAAACCGGCCATTCAAGATTGTTGCCTAATTGTTGCCCTCTCCAGGCAGCGGCGGGAGAGCTCTGCCACCAGCGGCGGAAGCGTTGCCCTGCGCCCGCATGACAGAACTAAATAGGGACACACTGGGGAACAAAGAGCGGAGGCCGATAAGAAGAATATCCCTCCTCCAGTGCCAGAGGCTTTGGATTGCTAGAGCAGGGAACGGGGCCAAATGTTCGCTCAGCATTGCGCAAAAACCCACGAAAGGTTCGCTGGGCGTTGCGCAAACCAGTGCCAAAGGTTCGCATAGAATTGCACGATTCTTCGTGGCAGTGCGCGGGAAATTGCGCGTTTAGCGTGACGCAACGCGCCTGGTTTCGCAAAACGCAGAGC